>Ga0335083_10005727_pt1 | contig 15649 bp, 13 predicted proteins | sample Lox_Sample_42_FD_206716 | JGI IMG/M metagenome (GOLD analysis project Ga0335083, IMG submission 206716) | Soil microbial communities from Loxahatchee National Wildlife Refuge, Florida, United States - Lox_Sample_4.2 | ecosystem: Environmental > Terrestrial > Soil > Wetlands | place: USA... | reverse complement strand
CAGGACAATGGCATAGGCGCGATGACTCGACTGTCGCAGCCTCGTCGTGACGAGAAACCGTCAGTGAAGCCGATCGCAGTCCAACCAGTCAGCCACGCGATCTGATAGAATTAATTCTGGCTTTCGAGTCTGCTATCGAGAGCCGACTCTTCAACTACAGTTCTCCTCGATGTCAAGCGATCCTGCGCCAAGCGACAGTACCGTTACGTCCGACGCCCGTCCGGAGCATCAAGACGAGGCCACCCCGCATGTATACGCAATCCAGGCGCTGGCCAAGGAGTCGAATTGGCCGGTTCCGGTTGTGGCCGATATGTATCTCGATCAGCTGTCTCGCCTCCAGCGAGACGCGACGATTCAAACCTACCTCACGGTGTTGACGACGCGCAAGGTGCGCGATGCGCTGCGTAGGCTGCCTGCGCGGCCCGCCGCGGCGAGCCGCACGCCCGCTTGATTCCCTCTAGCCCGGATGCATCGGGTCGTGCGAGACGCGCAGGCGCCGTCGACCGTTTGGCAGTAATCCCCGGATCGGCGGATTGCGTGTCAGGCTGCGGCGATCCGGCACCTGTCATGACATGCGCATCAGGATCGCCGCATACGGCGCACTTGGTGTGACGCTGACTCCATCACGCGGCGTGACGCCGGCGTCTCACTCAAGCTCCTTCCAATAATCGTCCACCTGCCGCTGCAGCTCCGCGATCGCCGCGTGATTCCGCTGGGGCTCGAACAGGTGCGCGAAGCGCCCCTGCAGGCTGAGGTACTCTTCCACCGGCAGACGCGGACGCGGGATTCTCGTGTGCTGCACCTTGCCGTCCACGTATTCCTTCAGCGGCCAGATGCCGGTACGCACCGCGAGCCGCCCGACCTCCACCGACAGCTTCGGGTCGTAGTCCCAGCCGGTGGGACAGGGAGCCAACGCGAGGATCAGGCGCGGCCCCTTGAGACCCGCGGCTTTCTGGATCTTCTTGGCGAGATCCAGCGGCTCGGCGCCGATGACGGTTGCAACATACGCCGGCCGGTGCGCTGCCCAGATGGCGAATAGGTCTTTCTTGAAGCCTGCGTAGCCGCCGGACCCGGCCGTGGTCGCCGTGCGCGCCGCATGCGGCGTGGCGCCGGAAGCCTGCTGGCCGGTGTTGCCGTAGCCTTCGTTGTCGTAGCACAAATACAGGAAGTCGAGGTTGCGCTCGATCGCGGCCGAAGTCGCGGACAGCCCCATTCCGTACGACGAGCCGTCGCCTGCAAGCACCACGGCGGTCATGTCCTCCTCCGCGGACAGACGGCCTCTGCGCTTCAGGATGTCGAGCGCGTCGCGCACGCCCTGCGCGCCCGCCGCTGCCGAGGACATCGATGTGTACAGCCAACCCGAGCGAAACGGCGTGAACGGGTACACGGTCAGCAACGTCATGCAGCCGGCGGCATTCACGAACACGGTCCGAGCCCCGAGCACGTCGTAGATCTCATGCAGCGCCTCCAACCCGCCGCACCCCGCGCACATCGCGGTGCCCGCTCCGAGCAGGTGTGTGGACGGCAGATCCTTCATGCTGTGGATCGTCGCCTCGCTCATATGCCGATCTCCTTGCGCTCGCTCGAGGCGATGGCATGCAGCTTCTTCAGCTCGCGCAGCTCACCGCTCGTATAGAGCATGCGCGGCTCGGGTGCGACACCCTGCTCGGCCGCCGTGCGCGCCACCTTCGCCATCTCGTAGAATTCCTCCGGCGGCAGCTCGCGACCGCCGAGTCCGCCGACAAAGGCCACCAAGACCGGCGCGCCCGGCTGACCGTACAGGCCCGACGCCAGCTCGCTGTAGAGCACTCCGCCCTTGCCCATCGACAGGTTCTGGTCGACGACCACCACCGCGCGGCGACCCAGCAGCAGGCGGCGCAACGCCGTGACCGGGTATGGGCGCAGCAGGCGCGGCCGCACCAATCCGACATTCCACCCCTGCTCGCGCAGGCGATCCACCGCATCCTTGGCCTTGGTGGCGAAGGCGCCGATCATGTAGAAGACGATCTCGGCGTCCTCGCACCGGTACGCATCGATCGCCGGATGATTTCGGCCGAACCGGTCGAGGAACTCGGCGGCGATCTCGTCGTACGCAGCCAGCGCCTGGAGCTGCGCGAGGTGTACTTCGTACCGAAAGTAGGAATAGGGCGAGCCCCCCAGCACCGCCACCGCCTGGCTGATCGGCTTGCTGGCTCGATATTCGATGCCGCTGGCATCGAAGGCCGGAAGGAACGCGCGTACCGACTGCAGATCCGGAGTCTCGACCGGCTCACGCGTGAAGGACAGATAGAAGCCGTCCAAGTTGACGATGACCGGAAGCCGCACTCGCTCGTGCTCGGCCAGCCGGTAGGCGATCAGCACGCTATCCAGCACCTCCTGGCAGGTCGCGCAATGAATCTGCAGGAAGCCGCTGTCGCGGGCCGCGAGGATGTCGGTGTGATCCGGCTCGAGCGTGATCGGGCTCGCCAGCGCGCGCGATACGTTCACCAGCACGAAGGGAGCGCGCCAGCCCGAAACCGTATAGACCATCTCCATGGCATACAGCAGTCCCTGGCTGGAAGTGGCGGTGAACACGCGCACTCCGGTGGCAGCGGCCGCCGCTGCTGCGGTGATCATGGAATGCTCGGATTCGAGCATGACGAGCTTGCCCTGCATCTCGCCGCTGTCATACCACTGCGCCAGCGTCTCGATGATCTCGGTCTGCGGCGTGATCGGGAAAGCCGGGACGTAGTCCACCTCGGCCAACCTCGCGCCCCAGGCGGCAGCGGCGTTGCCGGTGATCAGCGTGCGCGTCATCTGGGCGTTCGCTCGCTCGCTGGCGCCTGCGTGCGTGCCGCACCTGGCTCAGGCACCGGCCCCTGCGTGCCGCGCGCCGTTTCCGGTTCGGCCCGGATCGCGTGCGGCGGGCACACGGTCACGCACAGCATGCAGCCCTTGCAATGATCGTAATCGATGTGCGGCGTGTGATCCGGTCCCACTCGGATGGCGCTGTCCGGGCAGAGCGTGCTGCACACCCACGAGCAGCGATTGCACAGCTCGTAATCGATGACCGGCCGGTGCGTGCGCCATGCGCCCGTGTTGACGAGCTCGCTGCTGGCCGGGCTGGAGATGTCCGGAGCGGAGAGGCGCGCGCCCTCGAACGGCAGATCGACCCACTCGGGAGGAGAATAGTCGGCAGCGGTGACGGCAAGGCCTTCGCTCACCACTCCCGCGTGCTCGGCCATCGCATCGTAGGTCGCCAGCGCTTGCTCCAGATTGCTCCGCACGGCGGACGCGCCGAGCTTGCCGATCTCGTCGCGGATCGATCGCTCGAGGCTGTGCCGCCGGATCACGCCCAGCAGGCGCGCCGCCGCGCCGGCGCAGGCCGCGCCAACGAGCGGAGATTCTGCAATCTCAGCGGCCAACGGTAGGTTCAGTATCGGCCCGCGCAGCTTGAGCCGCTGGCGCCATTCCTCGGGGGCCTCGGCGCTCTGAATCAACAGCACCGTGCGCTCGGAGATGCCCTGCAAGACTCCAGCCGCTGGCACCGGCACCAGGGTCTCATCGGCTACCACGACGAGGTCCGGGCGCGTGATGACACCGCGTTCCTGGATCGGTGCTCGCGCGGCGCGCACATAAGCGAAGATCGGCGCGCCGCGCCGCTCGGCGCCGTAGCGCGGCGCGTCCTGCACCTCGTAGCCCTCGAGAAACAGCGCGGTGCCCAGCATCTGACTGGCGGTCTTGATGCCTTGGCCGCCACGGCCATGAAAGCGAATGCGGTACATGGGTGCCTTTGTGTAGTCCGGGTGCTTCGTGCTCAGGTGCGGGCTCCGTGCACGAAGCCGAGGGCACGGGCAGCGTTCACATGATGCCGAACCTTCGGGTAGCCATCGCCTCGCGCACCCGTCGCACAGCCAACTCCACGGCGGCCTGCCGTGGTTGCACTCTCTTCGTTTTCGCCGCGCTCAGAACCGATTCGGTGTTGGCGCGGATCTTCTCCGTGATGGCAGCGAAGGCAGCCGATTGGGTCGCGCCGCGGAGCTCCATCGCAGTGCAGATCACACCGCCGGCGTTGGCGATGAAGTCCGGGACGACGAGCACCCCCTTCTCGTGCAGCATCTTCTCTGCGCCAGGTGTGCAGGGGATGTTCGCCCCCTGCAGCATGAGCTTGGCGCGCAAGCGTCCGGCGTTCTCCTCGCGCAGCACGTCCGGACGCGCGGCCGGGATCCAGATATCGCAGTCCACTTCGATCACGGCATTGGCGTCCAGCTTGCGTCCCGCCGGGAAGTCGATCACGGACCCGCCCTGCGCCTTGTGGTCGATGAGCGCCTGTACGTCCAGGCCGTTCGGATCGCAAACGGTGCCCCGGGTGTCGGATGCGGCCACCAGCAGCGCCCCGTCCTGGGCCAGGAAGCGCGCCGCATGCTTGCCCACCGCGCCGAAGCCCTGGACCGCAAGGCGCGCTCCTTTCAGTTCCAGTGCGCAGTAGCGCGCGGCAATCTGCGCGGCGGCCCGTAGACCCCAACCCGTGGCCCCTAGCTCGTCCAACGGAATTCCGCCGAGCGCTGCGGGCAGACCCACTGCTCGGCCGATCTCGTCGTGCACCCACGCCATGCAGGTCTCGTCGGTGCCCATGTCCGGGCCGAAGATGTAGTCGGTCTCGTTGCGCAGGGCGTGGGCAAACCCGCGGATAAGCTTCTCCTTCTGCGCGCGGGGCATGCGTGGCTCGCCCCAGAGCACGGACTTGCCGCCACCGTGCGCCAAGCCCGCTGCGGCGTTCTTCATCGTCATGGCGCGCGCGAGCCGGGAGCACTCGTCCACACTCACGTCGGGCGCGATCCGCAGGCCGCCGATCGATGGCCCGCAGGCGACGTTGTCCACCACGACCACAGCCTTAAGGCCCAACCCGGGCTCGTGCACCTGAATGACCTTGGCCGGTCCGAGATCGTCTGCCAACTCGAAAATGCCGCTCACGCGTCCCTTCCAGCGTATCGACTAAGATACGTTACCCCGTGGCAGCGCCCTGCCGGTTGACGCAGGTCAAGCGCCTCGACCGCGTGGCGGATAGGCGAAGCCGGGCGGCACCCGTCGTCCGGAGCAGACGGGGGCCGCCTCAAGTTTCCGGGCGCCTCGCCGTTAGGTCATGCATGGGCCCCGCCCATGCGTCGTCCCCATCCGGCAGGCACCGCTCGCATGACCAAGCTCACCTCTGCCACCGTCGCGCTGACGATTACCCTTCTCACCGGGTGCGCCGGTCCCGAATCCGTCGACGGGACCACTCAGGTCGGAAAAGTCCAGGGGGTCTACGTCGAGCGCTTCCGAGGAGTGTTCGTCGACCGGCAGGTCGCGGGAGGCCGCGGCGGGGCTGCGGCTTGGGCGTACGTGAGCTTCACCCCGCCGCTTGCGGACGGGCGCACCTTCGTGACGGGCGAGCTGCCGGGAGAGCTCGACGTGGAGCCAGGCGACCTGGTCCGGCTGCGCTTCGGCCATGACTCCAGCATCGCAGAGACGCCCTTTCCCGGCCACGCCAGCGTCATAGCCCTGGTGGCCAAGCACGACACGCAGGCTGCCCGCGAGCACGACCTGCACGCGCAGCGCTCGATACAGAGTCAGCGCCCCGCGAGCGGCGCCGGACTGCTGTCCTTTCTCCCCTCCGATTAGGTCGAGCGGCCGTCGCGCAGCAAGGCGCCGGCTCGCTCACCTGCCCGCAGCGCGCGCGGCACGCGCGAGGCCGATCAGATAGAGGATATCCGCCGCCAGGGTGGCGCCGGCCAGCGCCGTGATCTGGCCCAGCGCGTCGTAGGCTGGCGCGACCTCCACCTGGTCCCCGCCCACCACGTTCATCCGGCGCAGCGCGAACAGGAGCTCGCGCGCCTGGTACGTGGTGGGGCCGCCGACCACCGGCGTCCCGGTCCCCGGGGCATACGCGGGGTCCAGGAAGTCGATATCGAGCGTCAGGTAAACGGGCCTGTCCCCCACCACGGTGCGTGCTCGCTCGGCCGCCGCGCGCGGCCCTTCATCGAGCAGCGAGCGGGCATCGACTATGGTCAACCCGTGCGTATCCGGATTCGGTGTCCGTATTCCAATCTGGATCGAGTGCGCCGGGTCGATGAGGCCCTCTTGCGCCGCGTGATAGAACATGGTCCCGTGGTTGTAGTCCTCCGACGTCCAGCTATCGGAATGGGCATCCAGATGCACCAACGACAACGGCCCGTGACGCGCTGCATGCGCCCGCAGCAACGGGTAGGTCACGAAGTGATCTCCTCCCAGCCCGAGCAGCGAGACGCCGGCGTCGAGGATGCTCCCCGCCACCTGCTCCACCGCCTCGGCCATGCGCTCGGGATAGCCGACGTTGAAGTCCACATCGCCATAGTCGACCACGTTGAAGCGGCTGCGCACGTCGAACTCCCAGGGCCAGACTCCCCACGGATATTCGCCCACAAAAGCAGACTGCTCGCGCACCGCGCGAGGACCAAAGCGCGCGCCGGGCCGGTTGGTCGTCGCGAGATCGTAGGCAATGCCCAGAACGGCCAGGTCGACGCCCCGGAGGTCACGGGTGTAAGGACAGCGCAGGAAGCTGAGCGGTCCAGCGTAGCTGCCGCCGACGGCGGATTGGGGTATGGCGGGGTTGTCTGACATGGCGCAACGTGGCGAGGACTCGAAACCTCTCAAGACCAGGATAACATGCGCGCTTGCGGAGCAGCGGTTTCCAGATCCAATGACGTGCGCATTGTGACCGCCGCGGCGAAGCGATCTCTCCCGCACGGGGCTCTCAGCCAGCCGCCTCACCTTCCAGATAGGTGTACCCTTCCAGCCCCGCGACATACTCGGCGATGAACGTATTGGCTTCCTGCCGCGACAGCGCCCTGGCGCCGCTCACCTTGCGCCTGAAGGTCGCGAGCAGGTTCGGCGGGTCGAACTGCACGTAGCTCAATACCTCGGCCACCGTGTCGCCGTGCACGAGGTCGGTGATCTCGTATCCGCGGTCGGTGAGCTTGAGGTGGACTGCGTTCGTGTCGCCGAACAGGTTGTGCAGATCGCCGAGGATCTCCTGGTAGGCCCCGGTGAGAAAGATCCCGACGATATAGTCCTCGCCGTCGCGGAGTCGGTGCAGCGCCAAGCTGGGGCGGCCGTCCTTGCCGCCGATGAACCGGTCGATCTTCCCGTCCGAGTCGCAGGTCACGTCCTGGAGCGTGCCATGGCGCTCCGGCTCCTCGTCCAAACGGTGCACGGGCATGATCGGAAACAACTGGTCGATCGCCCACGAGTCGGGGAGCGACTGGAACAGCGAAAAGTTGCAGAAGTAGCGATCCACCAGCACCGCCTCGAGCTCCGCGGCGATCTCCCGATAGGCCTCGCGATCCTGCCGTGCGTAGCGCGCGATTCGATTGATGGTCGCGAAGTAGATCGTCTCCGCCATCGCGCGCTCGCGCAGCGACAGCACCCCGCTATTGAAGTACTGACGGGAGCGCTCCTTGTCGAAGGCGGCGTCGTGGAACACTTCGAGAACGTTGCGTGCATTCGAGGCGGGCTTGGGGCCGTCCAGCGTGCGAAAGTCGGCGATCATGTCCTGCAGCAGCGGATGGTCGTCGCCGCGCACTTCGGGAAGCGCGGGCTCGGCCTGCGACTCGACGTCGATGATCTTGACCAGCAGCAGCGCGTGGTGCGCGGTGAGGGCGCGTCCGGATTCGCTGATCAGATGCGGCATCGGCAGCCGGTTGTCGCGGCACACTTCGGCGATGGTGTAGACCACGTCGTTCGCGTACTCCTGGAGCGAGTAGTTCACGCTGGCGTGCGAGGTGGAGGAGGTGCCATCGTAGTCGACGCCCAGTCCGCCGCCGACGTCCACATAAGCGATCTCGACGCCCGCGCGCCGCAGCTCGACGTAGTAGCGTGCGATCTCCTGGAGCGCCGCCTTGATGTAGCGGATGTCGGTGACCTGGCTGCCGATGTGGAAGTGGACGAGCTGGAGCAGATCGAGCCGGTCCGCCGCACGCAGCCGCTCGACGAGCTTCATGACCTGCGCCGAGTTCAACCCGAACTTCGACCGTTCGCCCCCGCTCTGCGCCCAGCGCCCCGCGCCCTCCGACGAGAGCTTGATGCGCACGCCCGCCATCGGCTGCACGCCCAGATCGTCGGCCGCCGCGAGCAGCACGTCCACCTCGCTCAACTGCTCGACGACGATGAATACCCGATGACCGAGCTTCTGCCCCATCAAGGCGAGCCGCATGAACTCCTCGTCCTTGTACCCGTTGCAGACGATCAGATGCTCGGTCGATTCGGTGAGGCCGAGCACCGCCTGCAGCTCGGGCTTCGATCCGCATTCGAGCCCCACGCCGTGGAGGGCGCCGAACTGGACGATCTCCTGGACCACGTGACGCTGCTGGTTGACCTTGATCGGATAGACGGTCGTATACGCGCCCTCGTACTCGAATTCGCGAATCGCGCTCGCGAAGCGCTCGCCGAGCGATTCGATCCGCGATCGCAGAATATCTGAGAACCGCAGCAGCACCGGGAGCCCTACTCCCTGCTCCTGGAGGTCTTGCGCCAGATCGAACAGATCGAGCGAGCGCTGCGGGTGGTCCCGATCCGGGCGAACGACGACTCGGCCGCGCTCGCTCACGTCGAAGTAGCCGGCGCCCCAGCCCTCGATGTTGTAGAGTGCCCTGGCCTTCTCGATGCTCCAGCCTTCTGCTGCCTCGTGCCGCTCGGTGGCGGCCGGAGGCATGTCGACACTGCTCATGTGCGAAGCGATGTGGCCCGGAGGCGGAGAATGGTTTCGGTGTGAGGTGCTCGACTGCAGGCGCGCAACGATCAGGGCACGCCCGCGGGCAGCACGGTCCCCGACGCTTCTCCGAAGCCGATCCGTGCGGCACCGGCCTTCTCGCACCAGCCGCGCAGGATCACTCGGTCTCCGTCCTCGAGGAAAGTGCGCGTCTCTCCGTTGGCGAGCGCGACGGCTTGCTTGCCGCCCGACGACAGCTCGAGCAGCGACCCCGCTTCATCGGGGTTCGGTCCCGATTGCGTTCCGCTTCCGAACAAGTCGCCGGGATGGAGATTGCACCCGTTGACGGTGTGGTGGGCAACCATCTGCGCGATCGTCCAGTACGAGTGCCGGAAGCTGGTACGCGACAATGGCACGGGCGCGTGGCCGGATCGACGCATTCCGTCGCTCTCGAGCAGCGCCTCGAGCTGGATGTCGAACGCGCCGCCGGCGCGGTTCGCCGCGGAATCGAGGTACGGCAGCGGTTGCGGATCGGTGGCCGGACGTGTCCACGCGATCCGGTAAGGAGCCAACGCCTCGAGCGTCACGATCCACGGCGAGATGGTGGTCGCGAAGCTCTTCGCCAGGAACGGGCCCAACGGCTGATACTCCCACGCCTGCACATCGCGGGCCGACCAATCGTTGAGCAGGCATATGCCGAAGACATGCGACTCCGCGTCCTCGATCAGAATGCGGCTGCCCGGCTCGTTTCCCGTGCCGACGAACACGCCGAGCTCCAGCTCGTAGTCGAGGCGCTTGCACGGCCCGAACTGCGGCTGCTGTGCGCCCGGCGGCATCGTCTGGCCCAACGGGCGGTGGAAGCGCTGCTCCGATACTCCGATCGAAGAGCTGCGCCCGTGGTAGGCGACGGGGAGCCACTTGTAGTTCGGCAGGAGCGGATTGTCCGGGCGGAACAGCCGGCCTACGTTGGTGGCGTGATAGACGGACGCGTAGAAGTCCGTGTAATCGCCGATCCGCGCCGGCACCGCGTATTCGGCGCGTGCCTGCGGCACGAGGCAGCCGCGCAACTTCTCCGCGGTGGGAGAGCCTGGACGCAGCGCGCGCGAAAGCGCGAGCCGCAGCGCCGACCATGCGGGCGCGCCCATCGCCATGAACGCGTTCAGACTCGGTTCGGCGCAGGCCGCGGCCGCGCGTGCAGCCAAGCCGGCGAACGCGCCGGCAGCTTGCGCCGCCGCCAGGTCGAGGACCTCCTCGCCAATCGCCACCGCGCCGCGGAACGCCTCGCTCGTGCCTTTGCGCCGGAAGACGCCGAACGGCAAGTTCTGGATCGGGAAGTCGCACCCCGGATGGTTGGCGGCCTCTACCCAAGCCTTCAGCCCCGGGTCGTGCGTCTCGTTCAGCTCATGCATGAGCATCCTCTGCGCGTCTCGACCTCATCGCCGATCGGGGTCGAAATGCTTCTGCAGCCCCTGCCAGCACTTGTAGTAGTCGGCCTGCAGCTGCGCGCACTCCAGGGCGAATCGCGTGGGGCGAATCACGCAACGCGTCTCGAACATGAAGGCCATGGTGTCCCGGATGTAATCCGCCTTGGCGAGATCGGCATTGGCTGCCTTCTCGAAAGTCTCGGCGTCCGGGCCGTGGCCGCTCATGCAGTTGTGCAGGCTCGCGCCGCCGGGCAGGAAGCCTTTGCTCCTCGAATCGTAGACGCCGTGGATCAAGCCCAGGAATTCGCTCGCGACGTTGCGGTGGAACCAGGGCGGGCGAAAGGTATGTTCCATCGCCAGGATGCGCGGCGCGAAGATCACGAAGTCGATCGTGTCCACACCCGGCGTGTCAGACACCGACTGCAACACCAGGAAGATCGACGGGTCCGGGTGATCGTAGCTGATGGAGCCCATCACGTTGAAGCGGCGCAGGTCGTACTTGTAGGGTGCGTAGGTGCCATGCCAGGCGACGACGTCGAGCGGCGAGTGATCCATCTGCGCGACCCAGAGGTTGCCAATGAACTTCGCGACGAGCTCGACCGGGCCTCCCTTGTCCTCGTACCAGGCGTGCGGCGTGAGAAAGTCGCGCGGGTTGGCCAGCCCATTGGCTCCGATCGGGCCCAGGTCGGGCAAACGAAAGTTTGCGCCGAAGTTCTCGCAGATATACCCACGTGCAGGCCCGTCGAGCAGTTCGACGCGGAAGCGCACGCCACGCGGCACGACTGCGATCTCTCGGGGCTCCACGTCGATCAATCCGAGCTCGGTCACCAACCGCAGGCGCCCCTGCTGCGGCACGATCAGCAGCTCGCCGTCGGCGTTGTAGAACACGCGATCGCTCATCGAGCGGTTCGCGACGTAGAGATGGATGCCGCAGCCGCTCTGCGCTTGGGGGTCCCCGTTCCCGCCGATCGTGACCAATCCTTCGATGAAGTCCGTGGGCTCGCTCGGGATCGGAAGCGGATCCCAGCGCAGCTGGTTGGGAGGCGCAGGCACGGCGCCAAAGTCGCTGGTGAGCCGGCCGTTGTCCATCCTCCGGAACGGCTGATGCATCGCGGAGGGGTGAATCCGGTACAGCCACGAGCGGCGATTCGACGCCCGCGGCGCGGTGAACGCGGTGCCCGACAATTGCTCGGCATACAGGCCGTAGGGACACTTCTGCGGCGAGTTCTGGCCGACCGGCAAAGCGCCTGCGAGCGCCTCGGTAGCGAACTCGTTGCCGAACCCGGTCTGGTAACTCGGCTCCGGCTCTCGCGCAGGAATGGCGTGCGGCGCGGGCCTTTGCTTGGCTGCGGTTCCCATCAGTCGGCTCCTCGATCGGAAGTCGGCGTACAGCGCGCGCTTGAGCGCGACGCCCGTCTGCGCCTCAGCTTTCCAGTGCCCGCCACATCTCCTGATCGCGTTGAGCGGTCCAGATGCGCGGATGCGGATATTGCGTCGCCTCGTCGTAGGCCCGCGATATATCGAACGGCATGCAGTGATCGAAGATCACCCATTGGCCATACTTGGGTGCGAGCTGCGCGTAGGTCTCACGGTAGACGCTGCGCAGGTCCTTGCCTGCCGCGGCCGCGGCTTTGACCGCCGCGAAGAGCTCGCCGACGAAGTTGCGCGTGCCGTCGAGCCCGGCTTTTACCTGGGCCGGCGTGCGCAGCGTCGCGCCCCGTCCCGGCACGAGCTGCTCGGGCTTGAGTGCGGCGATGGCATCCAGTGTCCGCGGCCAATCGCCGAAGTAGGCATCGCCTGCATACGGCGTGGCTCCGTACTCCACCAGGTCGCCGGAAAACAGGATCTTCTCCTGCGGCAGCCAGACGACCGTATCGCCCTTGGTATGGCCGCGACCGAGCTGCATGATCTTGACCTCGAGCTTGCCCAGCCAGAGCGTCATCTCACCTTTGAACGTGAGCGTCGGCCAGGTCAATCCCGGCACGGACTCCACGGCGCGGAACAGACGCGGGAAGCGATCGATCTCGCTTTTCATGTCCGCCTCGCCGCGCTCGACGATCAAATCGTAGGTATCCTGGCTCGCGACGATGTGCTCCGGCCGGTAGGCGGAAGCGCCCAGCACGCGCACCGCGTGGTAGTGGGACAGCACTACATATCTGACCGGCTTGTCGGTGACCGCACGGATGCGGCGGATCACGTCCTGCGCCATGACCGGAGTGGCCTGAGTGTCGATCACCAGCACGGCGTCCTCGCCGATGACGATGCCGGTATTCGGATCGCCTTCCGCAGTGTAGGCATAGGCGTGATCGCTCAGCTTGTCGAAGCTCACCTGCTTATCCTGCAGGTCTGCCTGGGATGCGAACTTCTTCTGCGTGCTCATACGACGGCTCCCGGGGGATGTGACGGGCTGGGAATCCCGTTTATACACCATCGCCGATCGGTTCGGTGATCGCCAAGAGCCGAAGACCTACAGAGGCGGCAAGAGTCCCGTGCTTACAACCGCGGACGCCAGCCGGTTGCCTGCTTGAATCGCGCGTTCGAGACGCGGGAGGCGGAATACGCGTTGCCAGATGCATCACCGCCTCGACGGCGGAGACCGCTCGCCGGATCGCCGGCGGGTCGAAGAGGTCCAGGTGCGCCCTGCGCGGGGCGAGCACCTCATGGCCAGCTTCGGCGAGCCGTGGAATCGTAGCCCGCCCGAGGACTCCGCTCCCACCGGTGACGAGCACGCGCATCCTTTGCACTCCGCTTCGCGCCGGCGGCTGAGGTCAATCCGGCGCACGAATGTGATCTCCCTCGACGATCACCTCGTCTCCGACCTGGAACAGCACCGGAAAGCTCTGCTCGATCGACTGGGTCGTTCCGTCGCGACGTTGCAGCTCGATCACCCAAGCGTCCTTCTGTTTCCGCACCATGAACCCGGGCTGGGTGATCGGGGGCACGTGCGGATTGTAGGGCCCGAATGGCGGCTGGCGGCTCACCGGTCCCTGGACGCGCGCCGTGGGACCGTACTCTTGCAGATCCCCATACCGTATCGAGATGATCGTCGCGCAGTTCGGCAGAGTGCAAGCGCGCGCAACGGGTTCGCCGCTCGACTCGCCGAGCAACTTGCGGCCAGTGGCGGGCGAGATCTCATCGGCCGGCGCTTGCGACGTCATCACGGTCGCGAACACAAGCAGAAGCGAGAGCAGATCGGATCGTGCCATCAGAACCGCCGGGTGGGCTCAGGCGTTTGCTTCCCAGAATCGAGAGCAGCGAACACGCGGCCGATCCCGATGGCGCCGCGAGCGGCGGTGGTCGGAGGAATCCGCAACAGCGTCGGGACGAGCCGCAACGGATCGTAGCAAAATCCGCGGCCCGTGAGTCGCCCATGACGCCCCGGGCACATACCCGCATCAGCCTCGCTCGGTCGGGAATCGAGCCATCAGAACTCTGCGTGCAACCTGACTCCGAAGAACCAGACAGGCCCGCGGTCCGCGTTGTAGGCGGGGTTGTCGACATGCTGGACATCCAATGTGAGCCAACTGCTCTTGTATACATCGAAGCTGTAGTAGGCCTCCACGATCTGCTCCGGATGATAGTTGAGCCTGCCGTCGCCGATGAAAAACCCCAGTCCGCCTGCGGCCAGATAGGCCTGGTCGACTCCGGACAAATAATTGGAGATAAATGCAACGCCGACGGTGTCTTGGTCCCGGCCCCAGCGCGATCCCTTGGCCGAGACCCCCGCCAGAATCGAGCGGTCGATCTCGGTATACGAGTAGGTCTCCGTCTGTCCGTCCGCCCAGATCGCACGCAAGAACGCACCGACGTCGCTGCTCAGGTTCTGCTCGACATTGATCCCGTAACCATGCTTGGACTGACGCTTGCGCACGTTGCTCACCGCAGGCGTGCCGCCGTATTGCGCCGCGAAGTCGAGCGCGTCCTGGAAGCTGCCCATGTTCTCGACGTTGCGGAAGTATAGGACGCGCACCCGGCCGGGCTGGCCGCCGACCGCGTAGCCTCGTTCGACTTCCACCTGATCGCCGTGGAACTGCATAAACTGCCAGTTGAGCGCCTCTCCATTGGACTCCTTCGGGACGAGATAGCGTCCCAAGCGAGCCGCCCATTCTTCGTGGTAGTACTCCAGGGTCGCGCCCCAAGTGTATCCGCGCGCGTCGGCCGCATAGTCGTAGGCGCCATAATCGACGGCGGCCCAGTTCATGAATTGCGTGCGCGTGTCGTGGCTGAATGCGTTGTTGTCGAATAGATCGACTACAGCGATCTTTCCCACCGTGAGCACGAGCCGGTTCCGGTCGACCGTGCCGGCTAGCTGATGGAACCCGGTCTCGACCGGCACGGAACCGCCATCGAACCCCCACGTCTGACGCAGGAAGGCTCTCGGGATATACACCTTCGGGTCCGCCGCGCTGACTTTCTGCAGCTCACCGTTGGGAAAGCCTCCCAGGCCCGTCAGATTGGAAAACGGCACGCCTGCGATGGCTTCCGCGTCCACGTAGACCTCTCCGCCCCGCCAAACACGCGCACCGAAATAGGCGGTCGCCGAGAAGCTGTAGCTGTCTTCTGCTGCGGGCGACAGGCTGTTGGGGCCGCTGTACAACGCACTGAACTCCGGCTTGTACATATAAATGGCCGTGGCCTGAAAGCGCAGCATCGAGTTCTGCTGCGCGGGTTCTGAGCTCGCCCGCGCGGGCGCGCTGCTCGCCGACTCGCGTTCCAGCTCTTCGGCGATCCCGGGCCGCGCGCAAGCGAATACCAGCGCTAGCGGCAGAGCAAGCGCGCGCACGATGAGGTGCCGGAGCGGTTCCACGAGCGATGCCTTTCACGCTATGCGGCCTGCATGCAGACACGCGGGCTCCGGTCGTTGGTGTCCAAAGCCATTCTCCTATCCAGCATCCGCGATCCGTGACTCGGCGAGCAAACGTCCGATCGCGTCGCGAGCATCCGAGCAGACGGCCGCGATTGTGCGGGGCTGGCCAGCCTGCACATTCGCAATAACCCACATCGCGCTAAGGGACCGAGGGGGTCGATGCCACTTTGCTCGCGCTTCGCGAGGCCGCTGCGCGTGTCGATGACGCAGGCCCAGACCTCAGGACCCGGCGCGAGCATTCGTCCTACATCGTGGGTCTCGCAGGCAATGAACCCGCCGGCGGTGGTGACGCTGCAACCGAGCCATCCGCAACCATGCAGACCTACCGCCGGCTCAATCGCCGTGCACGGCGGCCTCTGCGGGCGCTGGACTTTATCACGCCATCGGCCTGCGACCTATCGCCGTTTCGGGACCGTGCATGTAAGCCTATTGTAAGCGTGCGGCGCCCGCGAGCTTCACCCGCGACGCCACACCGCCATCCTCGCCGCAGCGGAATAAAGGTCCGCGACGCAACGTTGACCTAGATCCATCTCAAAGCTTTGAATCGCGCGCTTACTAATGCCAAATGTAAGCGCAGAGAGAAACCGCGTTCATCGCCCGGAGGGCGTATGCAATCAGAGATGGATCCTTGCACTGTGGTGTACTAACAGGAGG
>Ga0335083_10005725_pt1 | contig 15650 bp, 11 predicted proteins | sample Lox_Sample_42_FD_206716 | JGI IMG/M metagenome (GOLD analysis project Ga0335083, IMG submission 206716) | Soil microbial communities from Loxahatchee National Wildlife Refuge, Florida, United States - Lox_Sample_4.2 | ecosystem: Environmental > Terrestrial > Soil > Wetlands | place: USA... | reverse complement strand
GGCGATCCGGGGGTGTTGCCGTTTGACCAGGTGATTCCCTGCGTTCCGTTGGTCGCCAGATTGGGAACCATGACAAAATAGCGGCCGTGCCCGTCAATGAAGAGGTACGGTTTCTCCCGGACCAACGGCGTTCGGGCTATCACTGTGTAAGGGGGCCTGGGCCATGTTCCGGCCGGCGGGTCGTTCACCCCGACGAAAACCATATTCCACGCCCCGCCGGTCCAATCACTCCAGTCATCGTTTCGGGAAAGCCATTGCTGCTGGGTGCCGGAATTGACCCCGCCGTCGATTTTGCAATCCGCCATGAAACCGCCGCTGGACCATCCGCCATCCGAAAATGCCAGATTTCCCTTCACATGCACGCGGCGCAAGGCGGTGCCCTGCGATACCGCCCAGATGTTGGTATGCTGGTCCAGCGTCGGAGTCACCGAGAGATTTTCGACCGCGCGCCAGAAATTAACGGTGGCATTTCCGCCCCGCCAGGGCGCCTTGGAGCGCACCGCGCCGGTGATGGCAACGGCGTCGGGTGATTTTCCCAGTCCCAGGATTTGCATGTAGAACCCGACCCGCACGTCCAGATGGTAATTGCCGGGCTTGAAAAGATACGCATAGCGGTTGGTGCCAAACTGGGTGCGTTCCTGCTGGCTGGAAACGGCGTCCAACCGGCTTTGAATATTGGTCATGGACGGGTCGAAGATCAAAACGTTCGGGCCGAAATCCGGAGCGGAAGAACTTGAATCAGAAACGATTTTGGAAAGGGAAACATCGCGGCTGAAAAGGACCAAAGCGGCAGTCAGTGTGACGAACGAAACGCGGTTCATTTTATTCCATCTTAGCCGGATCGCCTCGTGGATTAAAATAACTATTTGCCGTTCCCGTCCCGGCCAACCCCCGGCTCACCTTTTGCGTGCGCCCGGAAGAAGTTTGTGGTTTAATCCGCAAATTCTGATGGACGACACGAATTCATTGATTGAGCAGCGCAAGGCCAAGCTCGCCGCGCTGCGCGCCAAGGGCATTGACCCGTTCAAGAACAAGTTCACGCCGACCGAATCGTGTGCCGCCGCGCGCAGTCATTACACTGAAGGCCGCGAGGTGGCCGTGGCCGGGCGCATCACGGCGCACCGCGACATGGGCAAATCCATGTTCATTGACGTGCGCGATCAGAGTGGCCGCATCCAGGTTTATGCCCAAAAGAACGTGCTCGGCGACGAGCAATGGGAAATTTTCAAGCATTTGGATTTGGCCGACTTCGTCGGCGTGCGCGGAACGTTGTTCACGACGAAGACTGGAGAGATTTCCGTAAAATTGGGTGGCGCAGCCGTCCCGTCCGTGGGACAGGCGTCGCGCCCGTCTCAAGTTGAAAACGAAAAATCAGAGGCAGCCGCGACGGCTGTCCTGCCCCCATTCGTCATCCTCGCCAAGGCGCTGCGTCCGCCGCCGGCCAAATGGCACGGGCTCGAAGACACCGAAATCCGCTACCGCCAGCGTTACCTTGATTTGATGGCGAACCCTGAGGTGAAGGACATTTTCCTGATGCGCAGCGAAATCATCCGCGAAATCCGGAATTTTCTCCACCAGCGCGGCTTCGTCGAGGTCGAGACGCCGATGATGCAGGCGATTCCCGGTGGCGCGGCGGCGCAACCGTTCAAGACGCATCACAACGCGCTCGGCTGCGATTTTTACCTGCGCATCGCGCTGGAACTATATCTGAAGCGCCTGCTCGTCGGCGGGGTGGACAAGGTGTTCGAAATTGGGCGCAACTTCCGCAACGAGGGCCTATCGCGCAAACATAATCCCGAATTCACGATGCTCGAAGCCTATGAAGCTTTCGGTGATTACGAAAGCATGATGGAACTGGTGGAGGGACTGGTCTGTCACGTGGCGGAAAATGTTTTGGACACGCTCTTTATCGAACATAAGGATGCCGAAGGGAAGATCACGAAGACGATCAATCTTACTCCGCCGTGGCGGCGGGTGAAGTACAAGGACATCGTAAGGGAAAAGGCCGGCGCGGATTGGTTCGAAATTTCCGCCCAAGAGCGCCGCCGGCGCGCCGAATCGCTCGGCGCGGAAATCGGCAAGGAATACGAAGACTTTGAAGTGACCCAGGCCGTTTTTGAGAAATTGATTGAGCCGACGCTCATCAATCCGACCTTTGTGACGCATGCGCCCAAGGAGTTGATTCCCTTGGCCAAATCGTCACCGGACGACCCGACGACGGTCGAGGTCTTCGAGTGTTGCATCAACGGTCAGGAGATCGCGCCGGCTTACACCGAGCAGAATGATCCGATTGAGCAGCGTGAACGATTGGAACATCAGGCCGGTGGCGAGCAGCAGAAATTGGATGAGGATTTTCTGGTCGCATTGGAACACGGCATGCCGCCGGCCGGCGGCATGGGCATGGGCATTGATCGCCTGTGCATGATGCTGCTCGGCCAGGAAAACATCCGCGATGTCATCCTCTTCCCGCAGTTGAAACCGAAGTAACCTCACGCAAAGGCGCCAAGCCGCAAAGGACTTTCCCATGTCTTCCTTGGCGTCTTGGCGTCTTTGCGTGAAATAAAGAAATGCTCACTGTTGCCGGACTCAGTAAAGCCTTTGGCGGACGCGTTCTGTTTGACGACGTTTCGCTCACGCTCCTGTCCGGCGAGCGCGTCGGGCTGGTCGGACCGAATGGCGCGGGTAAATCCACGTTGCTCAAGATCATCCTCGGGCAGGAAACACCGGATGCGGGTGAGGTTACGTTCATTCGCGGCACGCGGTTTGGTTATCTGCCGCAGGAAAGCGAGCCCGCCGGCAACGAAGCCGTCCTCGACATTTCCGTACCGCACGACCACGAACACGACGGGCAGTTCGTGGCCAAGGCGAAACAGATTCTCGCCCACCTCGGGTTCAAGCAGTCGGATTTCATGCGCCCGGCGCGTGAATTGAGCGGCGGCTGGGTGATGCGCGCGCACCTGGCGCGGTTGCTGGTGCAGGAGCCGGACGTGCTGATGCTCGATGAGCCGACGAACCATCTCGACCTCGAAACGCTCCTCTGGTTCCAGGATTACCTGCGGCATTATCCCGGGGCGATTTTGCTCATTTCGCACGACCGCGAATTTCTCAACCGCCTCTGTACGCATGTCGCCGAACTGCGCTCGTCGCGCGTGCTGCGTTACACCGGTAATTACGACGAATACCTCGAGCAACGCGCGGCCACGGAAGCGACCATGATTGCCACGGCGAAGGCGCAACAGCGCGAGATCGATCGAATGCAGTTGTTCGTGGACCGGTTCCGCGCCAAGAACACCAAGGCGACACAGGCGCAGAGCAAATTGAAGCAGATCGAGCGGCTCAAGGAAGACATGGTCGAGACGCCCGACGGACCGGGTCCGACGGTGGGTTTCCGTTTTCCGCAACCGCAGCGCAGCGGTCATCGCGTCATCACGCTCAAACACGTGAGGTTTGGATATTCTGAAAGCGCGAGCGCGGCTGTCCCAGCCGCAGCACTTCCGAATACGAGAGATGCGGGAAATTTACCAGCGCCCCCGGCTTCGGCAAACACTGCGGCTGAGACAGCCGCGCTCCGCACAAACACCAAACTCATTTACGAGAATTTGCACTTCGAGGCCGAACGCGGACAGCGCATCGTGCTGGTCGGGCCGAACGGCGCGGGCAAATCCACGTTGCTGAAACTATTGGCCGACGTGCTTAAGCCGCAAGCCGGCGAACGTAAACTCGGGCACAACGCGAAGTCCGGCTACTTTGCCCAGCATCGTGCGCAGATGCTCAATCCCCGCCACACCGTGTTGCAGGAGGCGCTCGACACGCCCCAACGCGTCACGGAGCAGTTCGTCCGCACCGTGCTCGGCAGCTTTCTATTTCGTGGTGACGACGTGTTCAAGCCGGTGAGCGTGCTGAGCGGTGGCGAGAAAAGCAGGTTGGCGCTCGTGAAGCTGCTGCTCGATCCGCCCAACCTGCTGCTGATGGACGAGCCGACGACACACCTGGACCTGGCCAGCGTGGATGCGCTCATCGAGGCGTTGGAACCTTACGAGGGCACATTGATTTTCATCAGCCACGACGTGCATTTCATCCGCGCGCTGGCGAACCACGTCGTGCGCGTCGAAAACGGCCGGCTCCGGCATTTCACCGGCGGCTACCAGTATTATCTCGACAAGACCGCGCAATCCGCCCGTGCGGCGCTGACCTCGAGTTCCGGTTCCGGAGGGGCGGGCACTGCGAGCTCCCAGCGTTCGGGGCATGGTGTTACTCCGCCCTCCGACGCGACGTGGCAAGTTGACCGCAAGGTCCAGAAGCGAATTGAGGCCGAGCTCCGGCAGGCGCGCTCGCGGAAGAAGCGTGAAATTCAGCAACGCATTGGTGCGCTCGAAAAGGAAATCGCGGAACTGGAAACGCGCGAGAAGGAATTGACGGTGGAACTGGAGAGCCCGGAGACTTACACCGCGGGCGGCCGTGCGGTGGAGGTCAATCGCCAATTGATGGAAATTCACAATCAGCTGGCCGGGGCCAATGCGGAGTGGGAAAAGGCCGGCGCAGAATTGGCGCGGGTCGAGGCTGAAACGGACGCGACGTGACGTTGTTTACACAATTAAACAGGTTTGACGCGCGCCGGATTTAATGCGTAATAATGGCCTACATGAAAAATTCCAAGTTGATGGCAGGAATGATTTTGGCGGTAGCATTGGCGGTTGTTCCTCTGGCCAGTCGTGCGGACGACGCGGGTTCTACGGGTTCCGCCCAGGCCAAGCCCAAGCCGGATATGCTGACGACGTGCCCGGTGTCCGGCGACAAGCTCGGCGAGATGGGCAAGGCTTATGTCTTCGTGTACCGGGGACAGGAGGTCAAACTGTGCTGCCCGAATTGCAAAAAGGACTTCGAAAAGGACCCGGCAAAATACCTGAAGAAAATCCAGGACGCCGCCACCTCGCAGAAGTAGACCTCACTTTTTAGAATCGCGGAGTTCCGCTTTCAGGCCGGATTTCTTTTCCAGCCTGGCCACGCGTCTGAGCAGATCCGGGAGGTGATGGAAGGCGATGAGCTGGCGTTTGGCTTGTTTGTCAGGTTGTGCGGGGATTCCCAGCCATTTTTCGCCGTCGGGAATGTTGTGCATGACGCCGGACTTTGCCGTGACCGTGACTCGATCCCCGATTTTTAGATGTCCCGCGATCCCGGCTTGTCCGGCCAGCACGACGTAATTCCCCAATTTCGAGCTGCCGGCGATCCCGACCTGCGCGACCAACAGGCAACCTTCGCCGATTTCCACGTTGTGCGCGATTTGCACGAGGTTATCAATTTTTGTGCCTCGGCCGATGATTGTCGAGCCGAGCGCGCCGCGGTCGATCATTACGCCCGCCCCGATTTCCACGTCGTCGCCGATGACGACGTTGCCGATCTGGGGTACTTTGCGGTGAATGCCATTGTCCGGCACGTAACCGAAGCCATCCGAGCCAATCACCGTGCAGGCATGAATGCGCACGCGCCGGCCGATTTCCGTGCGTGGATAAACCGTCACGTGCGGAAACAGATTTGCGCTCTCGCCGAGTTTGGAATCGTCTCCGATAAAATTGCCGCCCTGCAAAACGGCTTTCGCACCGATCCGCACGCGTTCACCGATGACGCAGTGCGGGCCGACATGGGCGGTGGGATCGATCTGTGCGCCCGGTGCGACGATAGCGGTCTGATGGATGCCGGGAGGGAAGACGGGGTCGGGAAAAAACAACGTAAGGACTTTGGCGAAGGCCACCCGCGCGTTCGGGACGCGAATCAGGATTTTTTTCGTCGAGATGAACCGCTGATCCACGATGATGGCGGTGGCAGCGCTTTCCTCCGCCCGCGTAAAAAAGTCCTCATTCTCGGCAAAAGTGAGGTCACCGGGCTGGGCGGAATCGGCGGGGGCGAAGCCATTCAGCGTTGCCGCTGAATCGCCAAGTACTTCACCTTCAATATGTTTTGCGATTTCTGCTGTGGTATAGGCCATTTGATTGACTTGTCTGTCCCGGCTCACTATAAAGACGCGCGTATCCAGTTCAACCCCAACTTTTATGGCGAGAACTTTTCGCGTCGGGCTGATCGGCTACCGCTTCATGGGCAAGGCGCACTCGAATGCCTGGCGGCAGGCGCCGCGTTTCTTCAACCTCAAGGCCAACCTCGAGCTGCATACCATCTGCGGCCGGAACACGGCCGCTGTGCAGGCGGCCCGGGTGCAACTCGGCTGGCAGAATGCCGCGACCGACTGGCAGGAGGTGGTCGAGTCACCCTTGATTGACATTGTGGATATCGGCACTCCGAATAATATGCACGCGGAGATTGCCATCGCTGCCGCGCGCAACGGGAAGCATATTTTGTGCGAGAAACCGCTGGCGTTGAACGTGAAGCAGGCCGAGGCGATGCTGGCCGCCGTGCAAAAGGCCAAAGTGGTTCACATGGTCTGCCATAATTACCGGCGCATTCCGGCGATCGCGCTCGCAAAAAAAATGATCGGCGAAGGCGCATTGGGCAGGCTCTTCCATTTTCACGCGCGTTATGCCCAGGACTGGCTGGTGGACCCGGAATTCCCCCTCAACTGGCGCTTGCAGAAGGAGTCCAGCGGCAGCGGCGCCAACGGGGACATCAACGCGCACATCATTGATTTGGGACGGTACCTGGCCGGCGAGTTCAAGGAAGTCTGCGGCTTGCTGAATACTTTTGTAGCAGAACGGCCTGTCACGGAGGCGCTGGTCCCGCAATCCCGCAATGCGGGACGGAAGATGGGCAAGGTGACCGTGGATGACGCGGCGTTGTTTATCGGCCGGATGGACAACGGCGTGCTGGCAAACCTGGAAGCCACACGCTTCGCCGCCGGCCGCAAGAATCACATTGAAATTGAGATCAACGGCAGCAAGGGTTCGCTGTATTTTGATTTCGAGGACATGAACCGACTGAAATTTTTCAACGGCGACGATCCGAAGGACCGGCAGGGATTTCGGGACATTCTCGTTACCGAACGCGGTGTGCAACCGTATATGAGCAACTGGTGGCCGCCGGGCCACATTATTGGTTACGAGCACACGTTCGTGCACACGTTCGCCGATTTTGTGAATGCCTGTGCCGAAGGCAAGCCGGTGCAGCCGACGTTTGAAGACGGCCTGAAAAATCAACGGGTCCTCGCCGCAGTCGAGGAATCGAATCAAAAAGGCCGGTGGGTGAAGTTGTAGAACGGTTGCGTTATTTTATGATGACAGCACCTGCCGGACCGATTTAAGCAGATTTTCATTGGTAAAGGGCTTGGGCAGGAAGGCGTCAGTTTGAATCTCTTTCCGGAGGTCCGCCACTTCCCTGTGGGAACCGCTGGCCACGATGATTTTGATATCCGGCCGGATTTTACGCAGGGCCAGGATTACAGCGCGGCCGTCCATGAACGGCATGGCCAGATCGGTGATGATCAGGTGCACGGCGTCGAAGTTCTGGGAAAACCGCGCAATGGCTTCCAGGCCACTGCCCGCCGCCAGGACCTGGTACCCGTAGTTTTCCAGGGTGGAACGCATGATGGCCAGGATCGCTTCTTCGTCGTCCACGATGAGGATGCATTCACCGTTGCCGGGCGGCAGGGATATTTTTTCCGGCACGGCTTCCTCCGGCGTTTCCGTGGCGGCGGGCAGGTAGCAGTTGAATTCCGTGCCCCGGCCGATTTCGCTCCGCACGGTGATAAAGCCACCGTGATTCTTGATGATGCCGAGCGAGGTGGACAGTCCCAGCCCAGTGCCCTGGCCAGGAGCCTTGGTGGTAAAAAAGGGTTCAAAAATTTTGCCCAATTGTTCGGCTGGAATTCCACTGCCGGTATCGGTCACACTGAGACAGAGATAATTTCCCGGTCTGGCTTCGGGAGGAAGCGCGATCTCGGACGGTCCCACTGGTACGTTTTTCGCCGACAATGAGAGGGTGCCGCCCTCGGGCATGGCGTCGCGGGCATTGACGCACAGGTTGAGCAGCACCTGATGCAATTGAGTGGGCAAACCGAAGACCGGCCAGGAAAATTTACCCACCTGCACGCGACACTGGATCGATTTGGGAAAGGTGTCGGTGATGGTTCTGCCCATTTCTTTGACCAGTTGGGCGGGATGGATGAGCATTTTGCCGATCTCACCGCCGCGCACAAACGTGAGCATTTGTTTCACCATATCGGCACTGCGCCGGGCGCTGGCTTGCATCGTATCCAGAACACTTTCCACGTCCGGTGAGGTCACTTCTTCACGCACGATTTCGACTCCCATGAGAATGGGTGACAGGGTGTTGTTCAAATCGTGGGCGATGCCGCTGACCAGCACCCCCAGGCTTTCCAGCCGTTGCGCGCGGAGGAATTGTTCCTCGAGCAGTTTTCGCTCCGTGATGTCGGTGTTGATAATGAGCAGGGATTTGGGCCGGCCCTGTTCGTCACGGATGACTGTGCCCCGGCCCTGGACGATGACCGGCCTGCCATCCTTGGTCAATTCATGCAGTTCACCAGCCCATTCACCACTTTCCCTGACGCTTTTGATGGTCGCATCAAGTTCGGGCGGCGGCTTTCCATGAAAAAGCACCTCTTGAAGTTCTTTACCCATCACCTCCCCGACGCTCCAGCCATAAATGCGCTCGGCGCTTTGATTCCAGTAAAGAATCCGGTGATCCAGGTCGGCGACAATAATGGCATCCCGGGCCTTGTCCAGGAGCGCGGCCTGCTCACGAATTTTCTCCTCGGCCTGCTTGCGCTCGCTCATGTCAATGGTGACCCCCACCATCCGCTGCGGCTTGCCGGCGGAATCATAAATGACCGAAGCCCGGTCCAGAACCTGCGCATACAAACCGTTGGCGCGGCGGACGCGATGTTCATCCCACCAAACCCGCCCACCACCAGCCAATAACGCGGTGATACTCGTGGTGACCCGGCCTTTGTCATCAGGATGAATCAAATCCAGCCACCATTCCAAGGTGGCGTCGATCTCTTCCCGGTCGTGGCCGAAGACGGTCTGGAAATTTTCACTGAACCAGGCCTGTTTGGTCTTGATATCCCATTCCCAGACGACGTCATTGGTGGCGCGGGCGACAATGCGAAAGCGTTCCTCACTCTGATGCAATGCCTGTTCGGCCTGCTTGCGCAAGGCCCGTTCCTGCCGATTACGCAAGGCCCGCCGTATGGCCGGCGCCAGCCGGTTGGGTCGCTGTTTGAGCACGTAATCCACCGCGCCGTTTCTTAGACTTTCCACCGCAGCCTCCTCGCCGATGGTGCCGGAGAAGAAAATGAACGGGGTTTCCGGACAGACTTCCTGCGCGAGCGAAAGCGCGCGGAGGCCATCGAATGACGGCAAGGTGTAATCGGACAAGATCAAATCGTATTTGTTTTGCCGCAAGGCGGAGTTGAAATCCACCCGGCTTTTGACTGCCACCAGTTCGCACGCCAACCCCTCGGTTTGCAGCATCTCGCGCACGAGCACCTGGTCGTTCTCATCATCTTCCAGGTGCAGGATGCGCACCGGGCGCTGGACGAAATCAGTAGCCATTAGTTGGGACGTTTTACGGCCCCGGGCGGCGGTTCGTTGATAATGGCCCAGAAGAAGCCGATTTGCTTCACGGATTCCACGAACTTTTGGAAGTCCACCGGCTTGACGACGTAGGCGTTGACACCCAGTTGGTAGCTGCTTACCAGGTCCTGTTCCTCCCGCGAAGAAGTGATCATTACCACCGGGACGTGCTTGAGGGCGGAATCCTCCCGCATCCGGCGCAACACTTCGAGGCCGTCCACCTTTGGCATTTTCAAATCCAACAACACGACCACCGGCAGGCCGTTGGCGTGCCCGGCAAACTTGCCTTGCCGATGGAGATAATCCAGCGCCTCCGCACCATCGCGGGCGATGACCACTTCATTTGCGAGGTTGTGTTCCTCCAGCGCGGCGAGTGTCAGTTCCACGTCGCGCTCATTGTCCTCCACCAGGAGTATACGTTTCAACGGGGCCATATTTTATCCTTTTGTTTCAATCGGCGTTTTCGGCAGGGAAAAGAAAAAGGTCGCGCCGCCGTCGATCTTTCCTTCCGCCCACGTGCGGCCGCCGTGGCGGTGAACGATTCGGCGGACGTTCGCCAGCCCGATGCCGGTGCCTTCGAATTCCTCTGCGCGATGCAGGCGTTGGAAAACACCGAATAATTTATGCGCGTATTGCATGTCGAACCCGACGCCGTTGTCCCGCACAAAAAAGGCAAGTTCCCCGTTGTCCAGGTTACAACCGATCTCGATTTCTGCCGGGTTTCGCGGACGGGAATATTTGACCGCGTTCGCAATCAGGTTTACCCAGACCTGACGCAGCATCGCCGGGTCCGCTTCAACTTCGGGCAGGGCGGTGATTTTCCAGCGAATCTGCCGGTCATTCGTCTCTCCCTGTAAACCGTGAATAGCTTCATGCACCAGTGCGTCCGAAGACACTTTGGCATGCCGCAATTCGGTCCGGCTCATGCGCGAAAATACCAGCAAATCGTCGATCAACATCCCCATTTGCCGCGCGGAATCGGCGATGATGTCCAGATATCGCCGACCGCGCTCGTCCAGTTTTTCCTTGGCCTGTTTGTCGAGCAATTTCACAAAACCGTCGATATGACGCAGCGGCGCGCGCAGGTCGTGCGAGACGGAATACGAAAACGCTTCCAGTTCCCGGTTGGCCGCTTCCAATTGGGTGGCGCGGTTTTGCAGATCGGTGTTCAACCAGGCAATTTGTTCCTCGCTCTGTTTCTGCCGGGTGATGTCGCGGGCGCTGGCATAAATCAACTGACGTGACAGGTCGGCCCGCGCGTTCCATGCGAACCAGCGGTACGAACCGTCTTTGCCACGATAACGGTTTTCAAATTGAATGACCTCCTTGCCGGTGCTTAAATCGGAGGACTTTTCACTGGTCGCGGCCACGTCTTCGGGGTGGATAAAATCAAGAAAGGGTTTGGCCAGAAGTTCTCCGGCCGTGTAACCCAGGGTCTGTTCCCACGCCGGATTCAACCGTTTGAAAAAACCGTCAAAGCCGGCAATACAGATCATGTCCCGCGACAGATTAAAGAAGCGGTCACGTTCCTCCTCCGCCCGCTTGCGCGGGGTAATATCCGTCGAGACTCCCCCGATGGCGTAAATCTTCCCACGGGAATCCCACAAGGGAAACTTCACCGAGAGATGCGTATGGGGACCGTCAGCATGCAGGATGACTTCTTCGAATTGAAACGGTTCGCCAGTATTCAAGACTTGCTGGTCATTTTCGTGGGTGGCCTGCCCCACTGCCTTGGGAAAAATGTCAAATCCGGTTCTGCCCAGGATTTTGTCGCGGGAGATTTCGGCGGTCGTCTCGAATTGCCGGTTGACGAACAAGTAGCGACCCTCCGCATCTTTCAAAAACACGTCAGCCGGAGTGTTGTCCAGGAAAGATTGCAGCTGGGTCCGCGTCGCCTGCACTTCGCTTTCCACCTGCGCACGCAATTTCAAATCGCGCCGGATCACCACGAAGGCTGTCAGACTGATGACACACGCCAGCGCGCTGCCGGCCAGGATGATCGACGTATTGACGGCGGCACTGACTTGTACGGCATGCTGCCGTTCGGAAAGCAATCGGCTTTCCGCCTCCCGCATGGCCAAGAATTCCTGCCGGGTTTGGTCCATTAATGTCTTGCCTTCCCGCAACGCCACGGCCCCCGCAACGGATTTAAGCCCCTGTTCCTGGCGCAATTTGATGCGATTGTTCAGCAAACTCAGCCGTTGCGAAATCAATGGTTCCAATTGTTTCAAGCGCTGCTGTTGTTCGGGGTTATCGGCGGTGAGCCTGCGGAATTGGTCCACCCAGTCCTTCGTTTGGATCTGGGCTTCCAGGAAATCTTTCAAAAACTGATCTTCACCGGTCAGCAGATAACCGCGTTCAGCCGTCTCGGTATCTGTCAAAATGGCGCATCCCTCCTCCAACGCGCCAATCACTTCCTGCGCATGAGCAACCCACCTTTCGGTATCGACCAGATTGGTCGTGGTCTGAAAGGACAACCATCCCAGGCCTGCCAACGCAAACAACGAAATTGCGAAACCAAGCGACAATTTACTTTCGACAGAAGTCTTCATTCGGTGTCCCGCGGGCCAAACTCAGCACTATTTGTGCCCCGAATCGGCATCATCAATTTGGTATAACCCTGTCATCGTAATGTTTTTAGCGGGAAATGCAAAAAGCAAATTGGCGTGTCTGCGGACGCGATTTGGCTTGCCGGCGGAGAGCAGGATTGGTTATGGAAAGAGCCGCCGTTTGGAGTGCCCGCGTGGCGGAATTGGCAGACGCGCTAGATTCAGGTTCTAGTGAGTAACATCGTACAGGTTCAAGTCCTGTCGCGGGCACCATTGGTTTCATAAATTTTCCGACGAAAGAAGCCCCTTATTCGCAACCGAGAACACGCATATTTCGACCGCGTTCGATTACTCGACGAATCATGGCGCAAACCTGGGCGTTCACTTGCCACATGAGGACGAAAGCGAAAAGGTTTATCCCTTTCGAGTTAAACACATTCTATAAAGACAGGCTTGTGAAAATCGGGATTCCTGCCGGTAGTGTTAGTAAAGTACGTGACCAGTTAAATGCATCTGGAGTCAACAGCGTCTCCCTATTCCCGGATTTGGACGGTTTAGCCAGCCATCTACAGTTTAGATATTTTCATGACGTGGAACCCAAGCTTTGATATTTGGGGCTGTAAAAGCCCGACTTCCGCGCGGAAAATTCTTGATTCAAGGCGCAAAAGGCGTACGTTGCCCTTGCCAAAAAAGCAGCGAAAAGGCACCGGGAGGTGTGAGGGTGCGGAAATTGGGGTTTCCGCTGGTTTTGGTGAGTCCTTTAAGCCCTGTCGCAGGCACCTGAATATTCTCGAATCCCCGGTTTAAACTAAACCATTCGGTCGATCCGACCGGCTGAATTGCGGGGAAATGAATTCGACAGCGAACCGGGCGCAGGCTAACCTCATCTTCAAAGCATGAAAGTTCTGTTTCTAAACGGGCCGAATTTGAATTTGCTTGGACAACGCGAGCCGGACATATATGGCCGCACCACTTTGGCGAATATTGAAGCCGAAGTCCTCAAGCGCGCCGCGGATCTGAAGATGACGGTGGACTTCCGCCAATCCAATTTGGAAGGAGAGTTGGTGGGCTGGATTCAGGAGGCAAACGGCAAGTTTGACGTGATTGTTCTTAATGCCGCCGCCTATACGCACACCAGCATTGCGTTACGGGATGCGATTGCGGCGGTTGAAGTCCCAACAATTGAAATTCACCTCTCAAACATTCATGCGCGTGAAAAATTCAGACAAAAATCGGTTATCGCGCCGGTTTGTACTGGGCAGATTAGTGGATTTGGCCCAAAATCCTATTTATTGGCACTTGAAGCATGCGTTGACGTTAAAGTTAATAAAAAATATTGATTTTGTCAGTCATTTTTTGGTTTTTTTGTATTAAAATCATATCTTGTTTTACCGCTTGACGTCCGTGCGGTAACGTAATAGAGTGTTTCAAATTCGTAACGGATTAAGGCAGAGTCGTAACACGGCGCTGCTTTTTTGCTTATAGCCGAAGGCGTGTTTTTTACAACTTTAACGAAACCGAAACGTGGATCTTAAAGATATTAAGGCCATAATAGACCTGATGAAGAAGAACTCCATTACGGAGTTCGAACTGGAAAGGCAGGATTCCAAGATCAGGCTGAAGCGAGGATTTAATGGTTCCCCCAGCTCGCCTGCTTCCTATGAGGAGCCGGCACCACTTCCGTCTGTTCAGCCGATGACTGCTGCTCCATCTGCCATGCCGGCTGGAAACACTCCGGTGGTGGTCACCGGTGAAGTAGAGATCAAATCCCCGATGATTGGCACTTTCTATCGGGCGCCGTCTCCGGAGGCTGCGAGCTACATTGAAATCGGTTCTGAAGTTAATCCCGATACGGTGGTTTGCATCATTGAGGCAATGAAAGTGATGAATGAGATCAAGGCGGAAACCAAAGGTGTTATAACCCAGGTTTTGGTCGAAAACGCCAAACCGGTGGAGTTCGGCCAGCCCTTGTTCAAGGTGCGTCCGACTTGAGGCGCCGTAAAATCTTTTTCACCTTCACTCAAAGCCCATGTTCGAGAAAGTTTTGGTCGCCAATCGCGGTGAAATAGCCGTTCGGATCATTCGCGCCTGCAAGGAGTTGAATATCCGGACGGTGGCAGTTTACTCGGAAGCGGACGCCAACTCAATGCACGTGCAAATGGCCGACGAGGCCATCTGTATTGGCGGACCGCCGGCTTCGGAAAGCTACCTGCGCATTGATAGAATCATCAGCGCCGCCGAGATTACGGACGTGGATGCGATCCACCCCGGCTACGGCTTCCTGTCCGAAAACACGCACTTTGCCGAGGTTTGTGACAGTTGCAATATTCGATTCATCGGGCCCAGCCCCCGGGCGATGCAGTCGCTGGCGGACAAAGCGGTCAGTCGGATGCTTGCCAAAAGGGTGGGCGTGCCCACCCCGCCGGGATCGGATGGCGCCGTGGACAAGGAGCAGGATGCTCTGGCCATCGCCAAGCGCATTGGGTATCCGGTGATGATCAAGGCGGTGGCGGGCGGTGGCGGCAGAGGAATGCGCGTGGCGCACAATGACATTTCCCTGGTGAAGGGGTATCACACCGCCCGTTCCGAGGCGGAGAAAGCGTTTGGCAACTCCGGGGTTTACATCGAAAAATTCATCGAAAATCCGCATCATATCGAAATCCAGGTGCTCGGCGATAACAAGGGGCATATCATTCATTTGGGGGAACGGGATTGTTCCATCCAGCGCCGGAACCAGAAGGTGGTTGAAGAAGCGCCGTCGCCGCTGCTGGAACATAAATTTCGCAAGCTGCGGGACCGGATCGGCAAGGCCGCCGTCAAAATCGCCGAAGCGGCGCACTACACCAGCGCCGGTACCGTTGAATTCATCGTCGATAACGTGGGCAATTTTTACTTCCTCGAATTCAACAAACGAATCCAGGTGGAACATCCCGTCACCGAGGAGGTCACGGGTATTGACCTGGTGCGTTATCAGATCATGCTGGCGATGGGCGAGCCCTTGCGTCACTCGCAAAGCGACATCCAAATCAAGGGTCATGCCATCGAATGCCGCATCAACGCGGAGGATCCCTTTGATGATTTTCGGCCCAGTCCGGGCCGGGTGGAGATGTATTTTCAACCCGGCGGCCGCGGGGTGCGCGTTGACACCCATGCTTACGCCGGCTATACCATCCCTCCCACCTATGATTCGATGATCGGCAAACTGATCACCACCGGCAATGATCGCCGGGAAGCGATGGACCGTATGAATCGCGCTTTGTCGGAATACATGATTACCGGCATCAAGACCAATGTCTCCTTCCAACAGGCCATCATGCAGGACCCGAATTTCCGGCGCGGGGTCTATTCGACCGCCTTCATCGAGCAGTTGCTCGGCGGAGCCCGGCGGGAATTGATTGATGAAAAGGCCTGAAACCTTTCGCTTTTGATTGACTTTTGCCTTGTTTGACAAAGATTTTCAGGCCCGGCAACTGACCATCAATGTCGCCCGTCCGCGGCAATGAACTTGCACTGCGTTGGAGCAACAACCAGGGGGACCAGCGCGATAAGCGCCTCGAACGCC
>Ga0335083_10005723_pt1 | contig 15651 bp, 16 predicted proteins | sample Lox_Sample_42_FD_206716 | JGI IMG/M metagenome (GOLD analysis project Ga0335083, IMG submission 206716) | Soil microbial communities from Loxahatchee National Wildlife Refuge, Florida, United States - Lox_Sample_4.2 | ecosystem: Environmental > Terrestrial > Soil > Wetlands | place: USA... | reverse complement strand
TTCCAATTTCCGCATCACTGGCAATTTCATTGCGCCGGACTGCCCAATTGGCGTGAGATGCTTCTTATTGCATCAGCGACGAAAGAGAAGGGTAAGGAGCAAGAATGAAAGGCACGTTCCGCAAACAAAGACCCATGATTCTCGCCGGCGTCATTTTGTTGAGCGCAGGCTGTTCATCGAAGACAAAGGCTACTGACGAAAATTTCATAGCTGGCTTGAACGCCTACTATGCGAACCATAACGACTGTCTTTTTTCCAGCGCATTGCGATTTCCGTATGAAGTAAGTCCCGGACCAAATGCTAAGCAGGACAAGCAGCGCATGGACGCTCTGATGAATGCTGGACTGATGAAGCGCACTGAAGATAAGAGTATTCACGTCGATGTTTATGCGCTGACAACTGCAGGCGAGCGCGCGGGCGGCCGGTTCTGCTACGGGCATCGCGAGGTCACCAGTATCGACAGCTTCACGCCGCCAGCAAAGGCTGCAAGCGGGTTTCTCGAGTCTCACGTTACCTACCACTACAAAATGATGGATGTGCCGGTTTGGGTGAAGACGGATGAAATGCAGAAAGCATTTCCTGAGATGGCCAAAGCTCTCTCTGGTGACGCAACCGGGGAAAATACGCTTGCCAACGCCGGAGTAGGCTGGCAGGTTCCCAATTAAGCTGCACGCAAAACGAGTTGCTCCTCTGCTGTGAACATCCTGCGGGTTACCAGATGGCTTGAAACCAAACAGGCGAGAGCCGAAGCCGAGAGGATCGTTGTCAGCACAACGAATTGGTAGAGAGCCGCAAATAGAGGCGACGCTCCCGACAACACCATACCGGCCATGATGCCGGGAATCCAGACGATACCCAGCGAGCGGATATTGTCGATCGATGGAATAAGACATGCGCGAAAGGCCGCGTTGAGATACGGCAACAACGCTGTATCGGGGCTGGCGCCGAGCGTTAGCGCCGACTCAATCTCCCCCACATGCGAGGTGACTTCACCGCGCAGCCGGTCGAGGAATAGGGACTGCGTGTTCATCGTGTTTGCAATCACCATGCTTCCCACAGGCACCAGCATCGTGATTTGCAACGGAATCACGCCGAAGACGATCATGATGGCCAGAACCACGCCGGCTCCGACACAGATAGAAATCAGCGCCAGCAGAAAGGCTCGCGGTATCTGCTTTGCTCGCTTGCGCACAATGCTTGCAGCGGCAAGCATCATCCCGGTAAGGACCAGCAGCGATGTCCACTGCGGGCCGCGCAGCATGAATGCGAGAATGGCGCCCACGGCGACGATCTGAGCGACGCCGCGAATCTCGGCAATCGGCAACTCTTTCAGCAGTCCGGGGGCGCGCTTGCGAGCCAACAGCATTACGGTGAGCGCCAGAAGAGCAGTCACCACGCACTCTGCTATGCCGAGCGCGAGCTGCGAGTGAAAGAGGTGATTAAGCACGCAGCACCTCCGCGGCAGGCCCGTATGCGTCTACGCGCCCAGCCTTAAGAGCGAGAACCTTGTCTGCCATGGCGCGAGCCTGTTCGATACTGTGCGTCACCCACACACAGGTAAGATGTCGCTCGCGGATCAGCGACTCGAGCAGCGCCTCGACGCCGCGCCGGGCCGCTTCATCGAGCGCCGATGTGGGCTCGTCCAGAAGCAGCACTTCGGGGTCATTCGCCAGCGCGCGAGTGATGGCAACGCGCTGCGCTTCACCTCCCGAGAGCGTGAAGGCATCGCGGGAAGCATAGCCTGTGAGTCCGACGCGCGTGAGCAGGGAATCGATTTCGCCGATAGAGATTATCCGGTCTTGTTGCTTCGGTCCAAAGGCAATGTTCTCGCCTACTGTTCCGGGAAAAAGATAAGCTCGCTGCATCACCATACCGATGCGCCGCCTTAGCTCGCGCGGAGGCAGCGTGAGCGTGTCAACTCCGTCCAACCACACTGTCCCAGCCGTTGGCTCATCCAGTCGATTCAGCAGCCGCAGCAGGGTGCTCTTGCCCGCTCCGCTTGGCCCGACTATGCCAAGCACGTCGCCACGCCCTAATTCAAAGTTCACATTTGCAAGCAGAGGTCGCGATTCAGGCGGCGGAAGAGCGCGGCCCAGATTCTGGCATGCAAGCTGAGAATTCGACGGCATCTGAAGGTCAGTTTAGCGTGAGGTTGTTCGCGGCATGCCAACGCATTGCTCGAATGAGACAAAGCGGGTAAAGAGGGTTTCGTTGAAGCTACTGGAAACAGGTGAGCAGCACGAAGAGGAAGATCCAGAAAATGCCCATGGTGTGCCAGTACCATGCCGTACAGTCGACTACGATCTGCCGCATCTCGACACGCCGCAGCATAAACAGCGCGCAAAGAGCCACGGCCAGAGCGAGGATGCCAAGCGCAAGATGGATTCCGTGAGTTGCGGTGATCAGGTAGAAGAAGTGGCTGTTTTCATTCGACCCGAAAAACAGGCCTTGCGAGGCAAGCTGCTGCCATGCGATCCACTGTCCGGCCAGGAAGACTACGCCCAGGATTACAGTGGCAACGAGCCATGGCGATGCCCGGCGCACGGCGGGCCGCCCAAGGCCAAGCCATTCCTCCATCACATCCACTTCGTGAAAGAGGTGCTGGCGGGCCGCTTCAATCGTTGCGCTGCTCAGGAGGAGAATCGCGGTGTTGATCCATAGGATCGGCGGGACGGCCAGCGGATGCCAGTCGGAAACGTAATTATCCCGCGGGTCGAAGTGCCCGGCATTCTGACGCACAAAAAAAGCGCTGACCAGCGCGATGAAAAACATCAGATCGCCCGCCAGGGCGAAAAAGAGCCCAAGACGATAGCGTGTCAGAAGTTCACGAGGGCCCCGCCTCCCTTGCGGGTGATTCTCCCAATTGTCGTCACCTCCACCGCCCCCCGTAGGCCGCCTGTCGACTGGCGGTTTGCCGCCGATTCCAGTATCTTTCCGGTCGATTTCGGCTGGGGTACGAGTAAAGGTAGCGGGCATTCGCGAATCCCTCTCGGGTACAGCTTACTCCTGTTCGGCCTCGTCGGCACACTGCAGAATGAAGTCCGGTAAATTTGCGTCAAAACGATAGTCGTAAGGTCCCCGGACAACGCTGCATTCGGAGGCATCTAAGGCCCATTCCATGGTGGTCGCCCGCCACGGATTCGTTTCAGCCAGGCGTCCGCGCCGCGCGCTCCAGATCAGATTCACCAAAAAAAGCAACTGCGCTGTCGCCAGAAAGAGAGCCGAATGCGTGATCCCGGTCTGCAGCGGGAGCAGGGAACTCAGGTTCGAAGTACTCCCGGTAAGCTGCGCGTAGTGCCGCGGCTGGCCGGCCAGACCGGCAAAATGCATGGGGAGAAAAGTCGCATAAGCGCCGACAAGAGATAGCCAGAAGTGCCATTTGCCCAGCCGTTCATTCATGAGGCGTCCTGTCATCAGCGGAAACCAGTAATACACGCCGGCGAAGAGCGAAAACATCCCAGCCATGGCCATGATCAGGTGAAAATGCGCCACGACGAAATATGTGTTGTGCAGATAGGCATCCAGTACCGGCTGCGCAAGAATTGGGCCGGTCAGGCCCCCCGCGATAAAGAATGACAGGAATCCCAGCGTGAAAAGCATCGGCGTAGGCAGCGGATGGACGCGGCTCTCGCGCCCGCTTAACAGCATCAGGAGCCAACCCAAGACCGATGCCGAACTTGGGACAGCTATCGCCATCGTCGTGAACGCGAACGCCGTGCCGGCATACGGATTCATGCCGCTCACGAACATATGGTGTCCCCAGACCAGCAGGCCGAAAAAGCCGATTGCGAGGGTGGTCGCTACCATGAACGGATAGCCAAGGACGGGGCGGCGCGTAAAGTTTGCCAGCAGCGAGGAGGTGAGCCCCATTGCCGGCAGAATCGCGATATAAACCTCGGGGTGCCCGAAGAACCAGAAGAGGTGCAACCACAGCATCGGCGAGCCATTGGCATGCGGAGCAACGAGCAGCCCGTCGATGACCTCGCCCGGCGGCACAAAGAAACTCGTCGCCAGATGTCGGTCGCTCAACAGCAACACCACCGCAGCCAGCAAAATGCTGAAGGCAAAGAGAATGAGTACCGCAGTCACGAGCCATGCCCAGACAGTGAGCGGCATCCGCATCAGCGTCATCCCTTGACAGCGTTTGCTGACGATCGTGGTAAGCAGGTTGATTGCGCCGAAGACCGAAGCAAGACAGAAAATGCCAATGCTGACCAGCCAAAGGTCCATGCCGGTCGCCTGTCCCGGCCCGGCGGCGGCAATTGCGCTGAGAGGCGGATAGTTGGTCCATCCCGAGATGGGCGCTCCACCGCGAACCAAGAACGCTGCCAGCAGCACACCAAAGGAGACTACAGTCAGCCAAAGGGAGATCGCGTTGACCAGCGGCAAGGCCATGCGCCGTGCGCCAATCTGCGCTGGAAGAACCAAGCTGGCGAATCCGTTCACCGGTCCAGTCGTCAGCACAAAGAAGACCATCATAGTGCCGTGCATTGTTACAAGCGCGAGATAGCCTTCCGGGGGCACCACGCCCCAAAACGGCAACTTGAGATCAGGCGCGATGAGATGGATGCGCATGAAAATCGACAGGACGGTGCCGACAGCAACCGCAGCCAGCGAAAGCAGGAGATAGGCGATGCCGATGGTGCGATGATCGGTGGTAAAGAGCCACCAGCGTGGCGAGCGTTCTGTTTGCAGTCTGAGACTCATCGCGTCGCTCCGGAAGTCAGATGAGGCTCATGGCTCGCCAGCCACGCCTGATATTCGCTCTCGGAAACGACACGCAGATGCGATTGCATGCGCGCATGCCCGGAGCCGCAGACCTGCGAACAAAGGATCGGATAATCTCCAACGACCGAAGGGGTGAAGTGGATGTGCATCTCCATTCCCGGAACGGCGTTCTGTTTGAGCCGCATGCCGGGAATGAAAAATCCGTGAATCACATCGATTGACCGAATGCGCAGATCGACCTCGCGTCCAGCGGGTAGAAGAAGAACGCTGGAGATGATGTCATCGGCGCTGTGTGGATCGGTGCGGTCAAGACCGAGAGGATTGCCAGCCGGCGCGTTGATAAGCTCAGGCCGGGTCGCGCCAAGAACTGCATCGTTGCCGGGATAGCGGAAGTACCACTGAAACTGCATGCCCGTCACTTCTACCTGGAGTGCATTCGGAGCGGCGCCCTGATAGCGAATCGTCGCCCAGAGCCGCTGTGCGCTGACAGCCATCCATGCATAGAGCAGGGTAAGTCCGGCAAGTGGCAGTAGTTCGCGTTTCCATGAAGAGCTTGTGTCTGGGGAGGTACTCTTCTTCCTGCGCATCATCGCAGCGAAGAGAAAAATATGCGCGAGCACGAAGAGAGAGCTCAGCGCCACGAGGTTCCACCACATCAGCCGGTCAATAGCAACGCCGTGCAGCGCACCATTGGGCGGCATCCACCAGACGCGATCAGCCCTCATGTATTGATTGTCTCTCAGTGAATTTGTGTTGAGCGAACGAGATCGAGGAAGAGTTGGTGTACGCGGCGGTCAGCGGAGAGTTCTGGATGGAACGTTGCCGCAAGGATCCGTCCCTGCCTTATCAGAACTGGAAAGCCGTCGCGCTCAGCCAGTACCTCAACGTCTGCGCCAACTCTTGCGATGCGCGGGGCGCGGATGTAGACCATTTCCAACGGGCCACCATCCAGGCGAGTTTCGGCATTGAGAATCGCGCTGTCAATCTGGCGTCCATAGGCATTGCGTTCTACCGTCGCATCGAGAACGGCAAGGCTCTCCTGCGAAGGATTGCGCACCTCCTTTGCCAACAGAATGCATCCGGCACAGGTTCCGAAGGTGGGCTTCTGGTGGACAAAATCCTGCAGGGCATTCAGAAATCCATCGCGCGCCAGAAACTTGAGAAAGGTCGTCGATTCGCCGCCGGGAATGATCAAGCCGTCTATCGCTGCAAGCTCTTCCGGTTTACGAACGAGCACCGGCTCCGCTCCAGCTTCACGCAGTGCATCGGCATGCGCGTCAAAGTCCCCTTGAATAGCCAGCACGCCGATGCGGGGAATTATTTGACTTCCTGCAGATTCTATCGACACGTTTAGAAAATGACCTCGGCTGATTAAGCAAGTAGGTGCGAGGGCTGAACGCCCTTGCCTATGGTCCAAATTGCAGTCGTCCGCCTGAAACGGGCGAGTTCACCAGCCGCGGGTTTGGAGCAGTTGGTCCTGTTCCAGCGCAGAAACGGCCAGGCCCTTCATCGTGCCGGTCACCTGCTCCGAAGCTTCGGCGACAATCTTGGGGTCGTTATAGTGCGTTGTCGCGACGACGATCGCCCGCGCTCTGGATACGGCCTCAGCACGCTCTGCCGGATCGTGTTCCACATCCAACGGAGTGGCGCGCTCCTTCATGAAAATACCGGAGCCAACGAAGACCGATTCCGCACCAAGCTGCATCATCATCGCAGCGTCGGCTGGGGTGGCTATGCCGCCGGCCGAGAAGTTCGGGACCGGCAGCTTGCCCGATTTCGCTACCATGCGCACCAATTCATAAGGAGCGCGATGTTCCTTGGCAGCAACGTAAAGCTCTTCATCCGACAGCACGGTGAGAGCGCGCATCTCGCGGACGATCTGGCGCATGTGCTTCACCGCGTGCACCACGTCACCCGTTCCAGCTTCGCCCTTGGTGCGGATCATGGCAGCGCCCTCGGCAATGCGCCGCAGGGCCTCGCCCAGATCGCGTGCACCGCAGACGAACGGCGTCGTAAAGGCGTGCTTATCGATGTGGTGGGCTTCGTCGGCAGGGGTCAGAACCTCGGACTCATCGATGAAGTCCACGCCAATCTCCTGCAGCACCTGCGCTTCGGCGAAGTGGCCGATGCGCGCTTTGGCCATTACCGGAATCGAAACCGTGCTCATGATTTCCTTGATGAGCTTGGGGTTCGCCATGCGCGCCACACCGCCCTCGGCGCGGATCATGGCGGGAACGCGCTCCAGCGCCATCACAGAAACCGCGCCCGCTTCTTCCGCGATGCGCGCCTGCTCGACGTTCATGACGTCCATGATGACGCCGCCCTTCAGCATCTCCGCGAGACCTACCTTCAGGCGAAGAGTTGTGCCAGTATTGTTGCCATTGTTTATGCTCATTTGTGTTCCTCCCGGCGCTGCTGATCAGGGGTTACAGGTAGACGCCCGTTCAAAAAAATGTCTGTGAACACTACAGTTTAGCAGCTTTCGAGGGTGCGATTCGCGTTGAAGGAGCAGGAATGACGGAAGCCTCTTGATAGCCGATTTACTTCGATCAGGTCGGACCGGTTATTGCATCGACACCATGATCTTGCTGTATGCAATAGGGCTTGCGGCCCAATGCGCGATAACCTGCGGAGCGCCTTCCAAGCCGACAACCAGGCTGACCGCGTCTTCGACAGGAAACCGCTTTGCTTCGAGCATCTGTATGACCGTCTGGAAATCTTCAGGAAGAGCATTACGGGAGCCGCGTATGTCCAGCTCCTTCTGGACGAATAATCTTGTCTCGTATTCCACCAGTTCCTTCGCGTATCCGATGTAGACCACACGCCCGGTAAAAGCCACTTCCTCCACAGCCATGCGAAAGGTGGCCGGCAGTCCGATCGCTTCAATGACTACATCCGGTCCGAATCCATCTGTCAGGTCGCGCAAAGTCTTGTGGCAGTCCATCGTCTGGCTGTTGATACAGATTCTGGCTCCGGCTTTGCGTGCGATCTCGAGCTTGCGATCATCCACGTCGATGGCGATTACAGTCGCGCCGGCAAAGCTGGCGGCGGCAATCGCGCCCAGACCAACTCCACCGCTGCCGAGGACTGCAACCGTATCTTTGGCTGTGATCTGCCCGCGTGACACAGCGTGAAAGCCGATCGAAAGCGGCTCGACCAGGCATAATTCCTTCAGGCTCAGGTTCCCGCGCACAATTTTTGCGGCCGGAACCGAGATGTATTCGGTCAGCGCTCCGTCGCGCTGGACACCCATGGTCTGGTTGAACTCGCAAGCATTAGGGCGGTGCCGAAGACATGCGGCGCATTGGCCACAAGCGAGGTAGGGCATGAGCGTGACGTTGGTTCCGCTGGGTAGTTGACTGCCCGAGTCGCCTGACTCTACGACCGTTGCAGCGATCTCATGGCCGGGAATGCGCGGATAAGAGATCAGCGGGTTCTTGCCGCGGAAAGAGTTGAGATCGGTGCCGCACAATCCGACCAGCTGCACGCGTAAAAGAAGTGCGTCAGGGGATGGCGCGGGCATTGGCCGATCGCCGATGCTGAGCTTTCCCGGTTCTTCTAATATCAGAGCTTTCATAATTGAGGTTTTCCTGACCGCTGCAGTATGCTCCGATCCACAGTGATAAATAAAGCTTTCCCGCGAGCGAGAATCTCACCCGAAGCAGATGTGATCTCAGCTTCGCAATGATTTCTGCGGCCCTCGTGGGAAACACGGCGACCGGTTAGAGTTATCGGCTGCTCCAGAGGGACAGGGCGCAGATATTCAATTTCCATTCGCCGCGTCATGGCGACCACATCATGCACTCGATTCGCCTTGCTCATCGCTTCATCCAGCAGAGTAGCAATCACGCCGCCGTGTGCGTGTCCCGGAGGACCCTCGAAACGCCGTGCCAGGCGCGCGTGACATACCGTCTGGTGATGGTCGTCGACAAAGAACTTGAGCCTCAGGCCTGAGCGATTGACCGCGCCGCAGCCGAAGCAGTGATTCAACGCGCCGTGCGATAAAGGCGTGAGTCCTTTTGCTTTCATATAGTTTTCAGAGCATCGATGAAGCGTTCCCGATCGACATTGCCACCTGTAAACACGACTCCCACGCGGCCACGATGCAGAGACGCGCGCTCTTTCAGCACGGCAGCCAATCCCGCTCCCGCCGCGCCCTCGGCGACGTTGTGCGTATCCTCGTAGTACGCGCGCATCGCCGCCGCAATCTCTTTCTCACTTACTTCAACGATGTGATCGACATTGGCGAAGATAGCTTCCAGAGCCTCCGGAACTGGCACGCGGCAAGCGAGCCCATCGGCGAGGTGCGAATTGGCTGCCGCCGGAACTGCTTTCTTTTCGCGGAACGAGATTGCGTAGGCGGGAGCGTCCTGGGCCACCACCCCGACGATCCTGGTCCTCAACCCAAGCGCGTTGCGAACGGAGATCATTCCGCAGATCGAAGATCCCAGCCCGATGGGCACATACACTGCGTCCAACTGCGGCGCCGCGTTTAGGAACTCAAAAGCGTATGTGGCTGTTCCGTGTACCAGCAAAGGATGAAACGAGGGTACGGGGTGCAGGCCACGAGTCTTTGCCAGTTGCATGGCGTATTCAAGCGCTGCCTGGAAGTCATCCCCTTCCTCGATCAGTTCTGCTCCCAATGCCTGCATTGCGCGATTCTTTTCGCGACTGTTGCCATGTGGGACAACGATCACCGGCGTCAATCCGAGACGTGTGGCGGCCAGGGCTACACCCTGTCCGTGATTGCCTCGAGTCGCGGCGATGACTCCCGTTACGGACGGCTGGCTGCGCTTGAGCCAGTCCATGTAGACGACCGCTCCGCGGAGCTTAAAGGCCCCGACAGGGGAGTGATTCTCATGCTTGACCCACACTTCAGCGCCGGTGCGGGCGTTCAGCAGCGGCCAGGTGTACTGCGGTGTCGGCGGCATCACGGTGCGAACAAGCTCAGTGGCGCGCTGGACATCGTCGAGTAAAGGAAGCAGCATGCGGACACTTTACCTGATGTTGAACGGTCTCGCTTTGCCGGGAAAAATCGAAGAGCGTGGGTATTTTCAACAGCGCCTTCGGAGATAGGATTCTGGAATGGACAATGACGCTCCATCCCATGGCCATGAAGGCGCCTCGTCCGGGCAATTGCTCGGCCAGCCGCTCACCGATGCCGAGTACGATCAGTTGGAGGATTGTCTGGAATCCTTCGATGAAGAACAGGCCATGAATCTTGAAGAGATGGACGGCTTCTTCACGGCTCTGATCTGCGGTCCGTCTGTCGTTCTTCCGCGCGAATACCTGAATGAGATATGGGGCAGCAGCGAGTCCTGCGAAGAGTGGACGCCATTTGAAAGTACGGAGGAGTTCAAGGGCTTTCTTCACCTGGTGATGCGCCATTGGAATCACGTGGCGCGAGCATTGCAAACAGAAGAGTTCTTCATGCCGATGCTGATGACGGACGACGGCGACGAATGGCCGAAGGCACATGACTGGGCGCGCGGATTTGTGCGCGGCATGAGCATGCGTCCGGACGAATGGGATGTACTCGTAAGGGACGAAGACGATGGCAGCGCGGTTCTGCCGGTTTTTGTGCTGATGCACGAACAGAGGCCGGAGGACGAGGTATTCTCATTCATCGACGAAAAAGCGGGTGAGATCCCACGCGAAGAACTCCTGGCTGCGCTGATAACCGGGACGATGCACATTTACAAATACTTTCGACAGCAGCGACGAAAGGAGGAGGCGCAATGGCGGCGCTCATCGGGACAGGTTCGCAGGGCGGCGCATAAAACGGGAAGGAATGTGCCCTGTCCCTGTGGCTCGGGGAAGAAATACAAACACTGTTGCGGCGGAGCGGCTATTCAGTGAAGGTGCACTCCAACTGTCAGTTATTCCGGGAGGGCGCACGATATACTGAATAGAAGTATGGCGGAACCGCAAATCACCGGCGCAATGGATCAGTCAAGCGTGAAGACCTTGCCCGCAAAGACCTTCTATCTGGAAACCTTCGGCTGCCAGATGAACGTGCACGACTCGGAAAAGGTTATCGGCACGCTCAAGCAGCAGGGCTACCAGCAGGTTGAGACCGAGGAAGCTGCCGACCTCATCCTCTACAACACCTGCTCCATCCGCGACAAGGCCGAGCAGAAGGTCTTCAATCGCCTGAACGACTACAAGAAACTCACCGCGCAAGGCAAGCGCTTCGGCGTTCTCGGCTGTGTTGCTCAGCAGGAAGGCGAGCGCATCTTCGAGCGCGCACCCTACGTTTCTCTCGTTTCGGGTTCGGCTTCCTACCGCAAGCTGCCCGAGATGCTTGTCCGCCTTGAACTGGGCGAGAAGCGCATCACTGGACTCGACGACCGCCAGACCGAAGAGACCTTCGAAACTGAATTCACAGCACGAAGCAATCAGCACCGGGGCTACATCACCATCATCGAAGGCTGCGACAAGTTCTGCGCTTATTGTGTTGTTCCGTACACACGCGGCAAAGAACGGAGCCGCACATCGACATCTGTACTGGCAGAGGCGCGGCGCATGGCGGACAGCGGCTACACCGAAATCCAGCTTCTCGGCCAGAACGTCAATTCCTACCGCGATCCGGAAGGGAAGAAGTCGTTTGCAGAGCTTCTCGCTGCAGTGGGCGAGACTCCTGGTATTCGCCGGGTGCGCTTCACCACCTCGCATCCGCGTGACTTCACCCGTGACATTGTTGACGCCATTGACTCTGTGCCATCGCTCTGCGATCACGTTCATCTGCCAGTCCAGAGCGGATCATCGGACGTCCTCCGCATGATGCAGCGCGAATATACGCGCGAGTGGTATCTCGAACGCATCTCATGGGTTAAGGCGGCAAAACGCCAGATCAGCATGACGACGGACATCATTGTAGGCTTCCCGGGCGAGACTCCAGCCGACTTCGAGCAGACCATCACCCTGTTGCATGAAGTCCAATATGACGCGGTCTTTGCCTTTAAATACTCGCCGCGGCCGAATACGCCCGCCGTTCATATGCCGGACTCGATTCCTGACAGCATCAAGTCTGAGCGACTGCAGATTCTTCTGGATCGCCAGCGAGAGATTCAAAGAGCGAATTATGGCAATCATATAGGCGAAGTTCTGGAAGTGATGGTTGAAGGTCACAATCAGGCGCGCGCACAGGTTATCGGTCGCACCTCGCAGAATAAAACGTTGAACTTTACCACCACGCAGCCTATTCTTCCGGCAGCGGGGAGTTACTTGCCGGTGCGCGTGACGAAGAGTTTCCCCAATAGTCTGGTGGGAGAAGCGGTAGCATAAGGGGCACTGCATGGAAATCGAAATGAAAATCCGGGGTCTGATGGTGGATCCATCCACCAACGCGCCGATCGTCATTCTGAAGGACGTGCAGAGCGATACTGTTCTTCCCATCTGGGTCGGGTTATATGAAGCTAACGCCATTGCCCTCGAGGTCGAAAAGGCGACGACACCGCGCCCCATGACGCACGATCTGCTCAAGAACCTCGTTCAAGGCCTGAACGCAACCGTACAGCGGGTCGTTGTGACTGAGCTGAAGAACGACACCTTCTATGCGGTTCTCTGGCTTGAACAGGATGGCGAACCCGTCACCATCGATTGCCGCCCGTCCGACGCCCTGGCCCTCGCCTTGCGCGCCGACTGCCCGATTTATGTCGATGAAGATGTCTTGCGTGTCGCCAAGGTTATTCCGAATCCGACAGATCAGGCCACGCAGGAAGAATTGAAGCGATGGCTGGAGAACCTGAACGACGAAGACCTCGGCCGCTACAAGATGTAGCCCGTGCCTGCTCCTCGACTTGAACTGACAAGACGACACCACGGGAGCCGACGTGTCTCTTGACGACACGGATATATGAGTTTACGCCGCATCGGCAATCAATTTGCCGCCCAGAATGCCAGCCAACTCGTCACCATTCTCACGCAACTTCTGTTGCCGCCGGCCTTCCTGCACGCATATGGCGTGAGCCTCTACGGACAGTGGCTTGCTCTGAGTGCTGCCGTCGCCTACCTCAGCACCGTCAATTACGGACTGCAGACTTACACGAACATGCAGATGACGATCCACTACAACCGTGGAGAGTTGCAGGAGACCCGCGAAGTGCAGTCTGCTGGACTGCGCATCCTCCTTGCTGCATTCATCATCATGGGACTGGCGCTGTCCGTCATCTTTGTCATTCCTCTCAACTCGCTCTTGCATCTCACCATTTCGCCGCGGGAAGCACAGTTGACGCTCTACATCCTCGGCTGCCAGATCATTTCCAGCATGCTGAACGGCTTCTTTATCGGTAGCTACATGGTTGTGGGGAAGGCCCATCGTGGGCAGAATATCGGCAACCTCACCCAATTGCTCATCATGCTGCTGCAAGTCGCCCTGGCACTTGGCCATTCGCGATTCCCGTTGATTGCCGGCGCGCAACTGGCGTTCACGCTTCTTGGCTCACTCTATCTCTTTTTCGACTTCACCCGCCTTGCGCCCGACCTTCGTCCGACGCTGCGCTACTGGAAGCCGGGTTCGCTGGGAGCCATACTCAAGCCAAGCGCGCAATACGCCCTGTTGTATTCATCGAACGTTCTGGTCTATCAGCTGCCCACGCTGCTTATGCAGCGGATCCTGGGTCCGGCAACGGTCGTGGTCTTCAGCGTGACCCGGACCGTATATTCCATGAGCCGCCGCCTCATGAATCTTGTCACCAATTCCCTCGGTCCCGAAATTACTTTGACCTTTGGCCAGCGCGACTGGCGAAAGCTCCACAGGCTCTATGAATTCTCCGAGCGCATTATCCTGCTCCTTACGGCGCCCATAACCTTTGGGACGATGCTGGCGACGCCGCTCCTGCTGCAGATCTGGCTGCACAAGGGCAATCTCTTTAACCCCAGTGTCTGTCTGGTTCTCGGCCTTACCGTCTCTGTTCTGAGCATTAAGGAACACAAGTACCAGTTCCAGTTCTCGAGCAACCAGGTGCGCGAGATCTCTTATATGAGCGTCCTTGCGTACAGCGTGCAGATCGTCGCTGCTGTTCCTATGATGATCCGGTTTGGGCTTATCGGTTACCTCGTCACCTGGCTTCTGAGCGAAATCCTGCAGCTCTTCTATCTGCTCAGCCTGAATGTCAAGCTCTTCGCCGGTACTGCCACTGTCGACCGCAAGCCTGCCTATCAGCTTTTCGCTTTCCTTCTGGCGGGAGCCGGTGTATTTCTTTGGCCGATTTACCACATCGCCAGCTTCTCCTATCTAACGCAGGCCGCGATCTCCATCGTTGCGACCGTCCTTACCGGAGCGATCTCCTATTGGATTTTTCGCGTCGATGAGGTTCGCTCTCTCCTCTGGCGCAAAGTAGCGGGCCGGTTCCCGTCATTGGCCTCGAGGCGAGGCTGATCGAAATTATCCTCGCGCCATATAGAAAAACCGCAGGAGAAACAGCGCGGCCAGCACGTACAGGAGCCAGTCTTTCCAGCGAAAGCGCCCGCTGAAAATGCGCAGCACAGCAAAGGCGATCATGCCGAAGCTCAACCCGGTCGCGATCGAATACGTCAGCGGAATCGTCACCAGCGTGAGAAAAGCCGGAAAGGCTATCAACGGATCGGACCAGGGGATCTCGCTGATCGAAGAAAGCATCAGCCCGCCGACAATAATTAACGCGGGCGAAGTCGCCGCCGTGGGAATCGCTCCGACCAGCGGCGCCACAAACAGCGCCACCACAAACAGCAGCCCGGTAACGATCGCTGTTACGCCGGAGCGCCCTCCAGCCGCCACGCCTGCGGTTGACTCGATGTAGCTGACGACGGTGCTTGTGCCCGTAAGCGACCCGGCAATCGTTGCTGTCGCGTCGGCAAAGAAGATGCGGTTCAGCCGAGCAATGCAGTGCTGTGCATCGATAAGCCCTGCCTTCTTGCTCACGGCTACCAGTGTGCCGATATTGTCGAAAAGATCGACAAAGAGAAATACAAAAATAATCTCGAAAGCGCCAACGTGCAGCGCGCCACGAATATCCAGTTTGAGCGCCGTCGCCGTAATGTCAGAGATGCTGTACGACTGCGGTTGCCAGTGCACCAGGCTGAACGCCCATCCCGTAAGCGTCGTGCCGATAATCCCGATCAGCATCGAAGCGCGCACGCGGAACACCTGCAGCACCGCAATGAGCAGCAATCCAAAAATGGCCAGCACCGTCTGCGGATTGCGCAGGTTCCCCAACGCCACGAGCGTCGCGCGGTCGGAAACGATAATCCCAGCGTTGTGCAGCCCGATAAATGCAATAAATAGCCCTATGCCGGCTGCAACCGCAGCGTGCAGCTCATGTGGAATCGCGCTCATCAATCGCTGTCGAATACCGCCGGCGGTCAGTAGCAGAAAAATTGTGCCCGATAGAAATACCGCGCCAAGCGCGGTCTGCCAGGGCACGCCCATGTGCTTGACAACGGTGTAGGTGAAGTACGCGTTCAGACCCATTCCGGGCGCCATCGCAATGGGATAGTTGGCAAACGCCCCCATCAGGATGCTGCCCAGGGCAGCGCAGCAGCACGTTGCCGCAGTGACCGCGGCAATGGGCATGCCTGTCTCATGCAAAATCGCAGGGTTCACGAAGACGATATAAGCCATCGTGATAAACGTCGTGAAGCCGGCAAGGATTTCCGTGCGCCAGTTCGTTTCCAGCGATTCGAAGAGAAAATACCGTTCCAGTGCAGAGACAATGCCCCTGCGTTTTTCTGGTGACGTAACAGTTGTCATGCTTGGGCGTTAGTCTACACAGAACGTCGCGCAGGCCAAAGAAACTTTATTTCCGAGAGCCAGAAAGTTCAGGGCAGCACTGCATGCGAGGCGGCGCGTCCAACCTGAACCGCAGCCGCAAGCTCTTTCAGCAGACCGTGCGTTTCCTTCCAGTCGATGCAGGCGTCGGTGATGCTTTGGCCGTAGGTCAG
>Ga0335083_10005722_pt1 | contig 15653 bp, 13 predicted proteins | sample Lox_Sample_42_FD_206716 | JGI IMG/M metagenome (GOLD analysis project Ga0335083, IMG submission 206716) | Soil microbial communities from Loxahatchee National Wildlife Refuge, Florida, United States - Lox_Sample_4.2 | ecosystem: Environmental > Terrestrial > Soil > Wetlands | place: USA... | reverse complement strand
ACGCTCAATCTCTGCTTCATCGCGGGCAAGAGCGTGCAGGCGCTCGCTCTGGGCGTGAGCGACGCGATGAGTCAGAAGCTGCTATATGCCTCCCTGCCGCTCGTTCCCCTCGCGGCAGGCGCGGTCTACGCGGGCCTCAAGCTGCAGTCGAGGATCGGTGCCGATACCTACCGCAGCGTGCTGCGCAAGGTGCTCGCCGCGATCGCCGCGGCGCTCGTGCTGCAGGTCGCGTGGTCGCTGATCAGACAAGCTCACGCGGCCGGAACGCTCGCGAGCCACGCGAGCGCATCGCTCTCGACCGGAAACACCTCGGCGCTGAAGCCGAGCTCCGCCGCTACCTTCACGCCGAACTTGTCGGGGTGAATGTATTGGGGTTGGACGACCAGCGACATGGCGACGACTCCCTTTGCCTCCTGCGCCCAGTCCTCGACCATCAGGAAGCGGTCGACGAGCGAAGGGATCGGGAGTCCCACCAGGCCGGTTCCGTCCACGAGCAGCTTCGGTATGCTGCGATCGCGGCAATAGGCGAGAGCTTTGCTCACCAGCTCCGTCGCCTCGAGCAGGCTGCATTCTCCAGTGGGGCGAAAACGGCAGATGCCTTCGCTGACTTCGACGGATTGGCGGATGTGCACCTTTGCTCCTATCGCTGCCATGGCCCGGAGGTAGATGGATTACACGCCTCGGCGGAGACGATGGCAAGACCGACCGCGGTCCGACTCGGCCGCAGGCATGCGCAAACGCAGGCATGCCCTCTCGTTGACTCGCGATAAGCGGCGACCCAGAATACGCCGCCCACGCAGGACGCCATCAGCACGGAGGACACGCTGGCCTACGCCGTCGACGCCGACATTGCCATTGCATCCACGATCGACAGCGCGTTCTATCGCGACGTGGAAGCTTACGTCCTCGCGCGCGAGCGCATCTTCGCGCGCAGTTGGCAGTGGATCGGTGAGCTCGGGGACGTGGCCGAAGCGGGCTCGCTTTCGCCGCGCGAGCTGCTGCCCGGCTTGATCGACGAGCCGTTGCTCCTCTCGAGCGACGGTGCCGGCACGCTGCGTTGCCTGTCCAATGTTTGCACGCATCGCGGCAACATCCTCGTGCCCGAGGCGCGCAAGGGCGTCGAGCAGATCCGCTGCGGCTATCATTCGCGCCGCTTCGATCTGGCGGGGCGCATGACCTTCATGCCCGAGTTCGCGCAGGCCAGGAACTTTCCTTCGGCAACGGATCACCTGCCGCAGATTCCGTTCGCCGAATGGGGCGGCCACGGCTTCGCTGCGATCGACCCCGCAGCACCGCTCGAAGCGTTCATCGGCGACATGAGGAAGCGCCTGGCCTGGTTGCCGATCGAGAGCTTCCGGCTCGATCCTTCGTCCTCGCGCGACTACGTCGTGCGCGCGCACTGGGCGCTCTACGTCGAGAACTATCTCGAGGAGCTGCACGTTCCTTTCGTGCATCCAGGCCTGAGCAAGGTCGTCGACGTCGCGAGCTACGCGCACGAGCTGTTCCGCTACGCCAGCCTGCAGCTCGCGCTCGCGAAGGAAGATGAGGTCGCGTTCGATCCGCCGTCAGGCGCCCTCGATCACGGCCGCCGCGTCGCCGCGTACTACTGGTGGATCTTCCCCAACCTGATGCTCAACTTCTATCCCTGGGGGTTGTCGCTCAACCGGGTCGTGCCGGAGGCGATCGACTGCACGCGCGTCGAGTTTCGGGCGTACGTCGGAGACCAGACGCTGCGGGGGAAGGGCGCCGGTGGCGCGTTGCACGAGGTCGAGCTGGAGGACGAGGCGGTGGTCGAGGCCGTGCAGCGCGGAGTGCGCTCGCGTTTCTACCGGCGCGGCCGATACTCGCCCACGCGCGAGCGCGGCACGCATCACTTCCATCGCTTGCTGTGCGAGTTCCTCGGCGCTGCATCGTAGGATGGAGTCGAAGCACTGACCATACCGCGTCGCAGCCGTCGCACGCCCTCGGCGAGCCGGTCCTCGCTCGCCGCGAAGCACCAGCGCACGAAGCCCTGACCCTCGGGTCCGAAGGCGCTCCCCGGGGCGAGGCCGAGACGCGATTCGCGCACCAGGCGCTTGCAGAAGACAAGGCTGTCGGCGACGCCCGCGACACGGAAGAAGACGTACATCGCGCCGCGAGGCGACTCGACCTCGATGCCGTCGATCGACGCGAGCTCACGCACGAGGAGATCGCGCGCGGAGCGGAAGCGCGAAAGCGTGTGCGCAACGACCGGTTCTCCCTGCGTGATCGCTACGACGCCGGCGCGCTGCACGAACACGGGCGAGCACGACGTGTTGTACTCGATGAGCTTGCCGAGGTCGGGCATCAGCGCCGGTGGCGCGACGATCCATCCGAGCCGCCATCCCGTCATCAGCCACGCCTTGGAGAAGCTGTTGGTGCTGACCAGGCGATCGTCCCGATCGGCGAGATCGAGGAACGACGGCGCGCAGATCGACTTCGAATCTCCGTCCTGATAGTACAGCCGCTCGTAGACGTCGTCGCTGACGATCCAGATGCCGTGCCGGCGGCAGTGCGCGAGGATTGCAGCCTGCGCCTCGCGGTCGAGCGTCCAGCCGGTCGGATTGTTCGGCGAATTCACGATGAGCACTCGCGTTTCCGGAACAAGCGCCGACATCAATCGATCGAGGTCGAGCGCCCAGCCGTTTCTGCCGAACTCGAGCGGGACGCGGACGACTTCGGCGCCGAGAATCTTCGGGATCTCGGTGAGGTTGGGCCACAGCGGAGTGACGCACACCACGCGGTCGCCGGGGTCGACCAGCGCCTCGACCGTCAACATGAGCGCCGACATGCCCGATGCGGTGACCGCGATCGTGGCTGTATCGACTGGCCGATGCAATGTAGAGAGGTAACCTGCAATCGCCTCGCGCAGCTCGGGAATGCCGAAGTTCAAGGTGTAGAAGGTCTCGCCCGCGGCAAGCGAAGCCGCCGCAGTGTCGCGAATGTAAGCAGGCGTCACTTCGTCCGGCTCGCCGAACCAGAAGGCGAGGATGTCGGGCTCGCCCAGGCCGGCGTTGGCGACCTCGCGAATCTCGGAGGCGACGAGCGCGCGCACCGCGCTGCGGGCGTGCAGCTCGCGTGTCGCGGGCGCGCGGTCGTTCATCGCGCATAGGATAGCAAATGCTCCTGCATCAGCCTGCTAGTGCACGACCGCGAATATGGCGAGCGCGAACATCGCGCTCGCAACGACCCCGATCGCGAGGCCCTCCGCCGCGAGCAGTGCAAAGTCGCGCCAGACGCGTAAGTCGAACGTGGTTACCTCAAAGCCTGTCCTGAGCTTGTCGAAGGACGGATCGACCGGTTGCATGCTGCCTCCCCTAAGGAGAAGCGCCGTCAATGCGGTGCGCTGTCGGTACAGAGTTGAAACCTTCGGGATGGCGCTGCGGCGGATGGGATTGAGGCAGAGCAGGGAAGAATTGTGGCAGAACAATGGTGCCCGCCCGCCTCGCCGCGCCTGCGTTATAGTCGGCTCGAGCATCGCCAGCGAGAAACGCCGTTGCCATGAGCCGCCGCATCGCCATCGTCGAGGACGAGCCCGCCATCCGTGCCAACTACTCCGACGTGCTCCGCAAGCAGGGCTACGAAGTGGCAGCGTACGACAACCGGCCGGATGCGCTGGCGGCGTTCCGCACCCGCCTTCCGGACCTCGCGATCATCGACATCGGATTGGGTGAGGACATCGACGGCGGGTTCGCGCTGTGCCGCGAGCTGCGCGCGCTCTCGCCGACGGTGCCGATCATTTTTCTCTCGGCGCGCGACTCGGACTTCGACATCGTCGCCGGACTGCGGCTCGGCGCCGACGACTATCTCACCAAGGACGTGAGCCTGCCGCACCTCTCGGCGCGCATCGCGGCGCTCTTTCGCCGCAGCGATCTGTCGACTGCGCCTAAAGTCTCGGAAGAGACGATCCAGCGCGGCGCGCTCACGCTCGATCTCAAGCGGCTGTCCGCGCAATGGAACGGCAAGCGCGTCGAGCTGACGCTGACCGAGTTCTGGATGGTCCACGCCCTCGCACGCTACCCGGGGCACGTCAAGGATCGCGAGAGCCTGATGCGCGATGCCAAGATCGTCGTCGACGACAGCACGATTACTTCGCACGTCAAGCGCATCCGCAAGAAGTTTCTCGCCATCGATCCGGCGTTCGACTGCATTGCAACGGTCTACGGCATGGGCTATCGCTGGAGCGCCGAGGCGTAAGCTGCTGTGCGCCTGATGAAAAAACCGCGCATCGCGCTCGGCATCCGCGCGCAGCTCCTGCTCGTGCTGACGGTGTTCCTCGCGATCCCCTGGCTCGGCTACGAGTACGTGCGTGAGCTGGAGCGGTTTCTCCGCGACGCGCAGGAGCGCACGCTGGCCGGCACCGCGCAGGCCGTGGCGACCGCGTTGCACGATCGCCCGCGGCTCTTCGAGACGAGGAGCCCGCAGGGTTCCCTTGGTTCGGAGCGAGGCGGCGACGAAGGCGTTGCTTCCGCACCAGCCGCGCCGAGCGCGGAGCGGGCCGGCTCGCCCGAGATCGAGCAGATCATCCACGCTCTCTCGCGGACCACCGCTCGCATCTGGGTCGTCGACCGCGAGCAGAACGTGCTCGCGCGTGCCGGCAGCCTGAAACGCGCCGATCCGATATCCGTCGACGCGGGCGCAAGTGATTCGCGCCTCGCGCGCGCCTGGACCTGGCTCGAGCGCGAAGCCTTCCAGCCCTTGTACGCTCGCGTGCTGTCGCAGCCGAGCGAAGACTTCAGCGACGACGGCACCGGGCGCACGACGGCTGCAGGCCGCGACGTCGAGGGCGCGCTCGCAGGCATCCTTACCATCGATCGCCGTCCGACCGCGGACGGCAAGGCGGTCATCGTTTCGGCGGCTAACCCGATCTGGGTGGATGACGAGGTCAAGGGAGCGGTGATCGTCGAGGAGACGACCAACGCGGTGCTCGCCGAGCGAAATCGGGCCTTTGCGCGCCTCTTCACGATCGTGCTGGCGGCGCTTCTGATCGGGTCGGTCGCGCTCACTCTCTACGCGTCATGGCTGTCCACGCGCATCCGCCGCCTTCGCGACGAGGCGGAAGCGGCGATCGATGCGCAGGGTCGCGTGCGCGGCGTGGTGACCGGCTCGGAAGCCGGCGACGAGATCGGCGACCTCTCGCGCAGCTTTGCGAGCGCGCTCGCGCGGCTCGCGCAATACGCGAGCCACCAGGAGGCGATGGCGAGCCGGCTTTCGCACGAGCTGCGCACGCCGATCGCGGTCGTGCGCTCCTCGCTCGACAATCTCGCCCTCCAGGATCTGCCGGAGGAAACTCGCGTGGTCATGGCGCGCGCGCAGGAAGGGCTCGACCGCCTCGCGCATATCATCACGCGCATGACCGAGGCCGCACGGCTCGAAGCGAGCCTCGCCGACGCCGAGCCCGAGCGCTTCGACCTGGTCCAGGTCGTCGCCGGCTGCGTGCAAGGCTATCGTGCGGCCTTTCCGCAGCAAAGGATCGAGCTCGGATTATCTTCGGGTGCGGTGGCCTTCGACGGCGCGCCCGAATTGATTGCGCAGATGCTAGACAAGCTCGTCGCCAACGCCGTCGAGTTTGCGCGACCCGGAACGGCGATCGAGGTCAAGCTCGAACCCGAGGTCGCAGCTGTGCGCCTCACCGTCTCCAACACGGGTCCGCCGCTGCCCGCGGGAATGGGCGAGCGCCTCTTCGACTCGATGGTTTCCATGCGCGACGAGCACACCGCCGGCGCGCCTCACCTCGGCCTCGGGCTCTACATCGTGCGCCTCATCGCCGAGCACCACGGCGGACGCGCGAGCGCGGCCGATCGCGCCGGCGGCGAGGGCGTGACGGTGAGCGTCGTGCTGCCTCTCGTGCGGGCGCTGCGCTAGGGCCGGTTACCGGGCCTAGTCGGATCGCTTCATGCCGAGCTGGTCGACGAGGAAGGAGTAGACGTCCGTTTCCTCCTCGATGCGCGTCGACAGTGCGGTCCCGATCCCGTGCCCGGCCGCGGCTTCGGTGCGCAGCAGAACGGGATTGGACGACGAGGTCGCAGCCTGCAGGCGCGCCGTCATCTTGCGCGATTCGTAAGGCGCCACGCGGCCGTCGTTGTCACCGGTCGTGAACAGCACCGCCGGATACGCGACGCCGTCGCGTGCGTTGTTGAACGGGGAATAGGCATACATCGCGCGGAACTGCTCGGGATCCTTCACCGAGCCGAATTCGGTCGTGTTGAACTCGCCGTTGGGTTGCAGCTCCCAGCGCAGGGGGTCGTAGATGCCCACTTCGCTCACCACCGCGCGCACGAGTTGCGGATGCTGCACCAGCGTGGCACCCATCGTCAGTCCGCCGTTGCTGCCGCCCATGATGGCGGCTCGCTCGACCTGCGTGAACTTCTTCGCGATCAGCATCTCGAGCGCCGCCGCGAAATCGTCGAACACGTTCTGCTTGTTCGTGAGGTTGCCCGCGAGATGCCATGGCTCGCCGTACTCGCCGCCGCCGCGCACATTGGCCACCGCGTAGACGCCGCCGTAGTCGAGCCATAGCCGCAGGAGCGGCGAGAACCAGGGCGACATGCTGAGCCCGTAGCCGCCGTATCCGTAGAGCAGCGTCGGATTGTTGCCGTCGAGCTTCAGATCCTTGCGGTGAACGATGCTGACCGGGACGCGCGTGCCGTCCTTCGAGACCGCGAACTCGCGCTCGACTACCGCGTCGTCGAGATTGAAAGGATAGCGGCCGTTGAGCTCGGTCGGCAGCATGCGGTTCGCGCGCGCCTCGTAGCGCACTACGGTACGCGGCTGGACGTAGCTCATGGTCGTGACGAGCACGTCGTCGCCCTCGAGGCGCGACGAGACCGCGACTTCGGACACGGGCGGCGTGGCGAGCTCGCCGAGAAACGTCCCGGCGAGCGTATACACGCGCACCACCGAGGGTCCGCCGTCGCGGTAAGTTATGTAAAGGCGCGAGCGCGCCGGTTGCACGTTCTCGGCGACGGTCTTCGCCTCCGGCACGATGACGCTTGCGTTGGCGAGCGACGGCCCGAGCGCGGGAATCGCGATGATGCGGCCGAGCGGCGCGTCCTTGATGCTCATGCCGTACAGCCTGCCATCATCGCCGAACGCGAGATGCTTCAGTCCATCCTTGAAGCCGGCCACTTCGTGCCAGCGGCCGTCGGGACTGCGCAGGTGATAGGCGATCTCGCCGCCGTCGCCGTTGCGAACGATCGCGAGAAGATAGCTGCCCTTGCGATCGCCCTTCAGCTCGATCTCGGCGATGCGCGGGAACTCCTTGCCGATGACGTAAGCGTCGCTCGCCGCCGGTGCGCCGAGCCGGTGAAAGTAGACCTGCTGGAAGAAGTGCCGGTCCTCGGCAGGGCGCTCGCTGCCCAGCGGATAGCGCGTGTAGTAGAAGCCGCGTCCGTCGGACGCCCACTCGACGCTGCCCCCGCCAGTCGGATAGTTCACGCCGGGAATCTCGTCGGCGAGGGGCTTGCCGGTCGCGACATCGTAGACGTACGCCGTGCCGTCCTCGCTGCCATTCTTCGACAGCGAGACGATGACGCGCTTGCCGTCATAGGACGGCACGTAGAAATCGATCGCCGTGCGGCCCGAAGGATCGAGGACGTTGAGGTCGATGATGACGTGCTCGGCGCGCACGTCGCACGAGGGCGGCAACGCCACCAACATCGGCTGGTTCTTCGGCGGCTGCATCTTCATCGCGAACAGCTTCCCGCCGCGGTAGTGGAAGTCGTAGCGGCGGACCGGGGCGGTGCGCAGCAGGTCGCCGACCTCCTTCGCGATCGCCGGGCGCTCGCGAATCGCGTCGAGAAAGCGGCGCGAAAATGCGTTCTGCTCGGTGACCCAGCGCTTGACCTCGGCACTGGCATCGTCCTCGAGCCAGCGGTAATCGTCGGTGACCGTTACGCCGTGATAGGTCTCCTTCACGGGCTGCTTCGGCGTGGGCGGATAGTTCAGCCCCGCCGCGCCGGCCGCGCTCGTCGCGGCGAGCGCGAAGCAGCAAAGGCTAAGCGCGGGGGCGATCGGCAAAAGGACCATGAGATTCTCGCTCTGGAAAGCGGTGAAGCGAAGCGGCGCATTCTACACGCTGTGAGAGCGAAACGGAGCTGCACGCGCAGCCGGCCGCGGCGATCGGCGATAATAGCGGCAGCTCCCTCCGGCTCGCGCAACCGATCGTGACCGCCCCGCGCTTCGTTCCGCTCTACCTCGCTTTCGCGTCGGGCTATCTCCTGTCGTACCTCTATCGCACGGTCAACGCGGTGATCTCCCCCGAGTTGAGCGCTGCCTTGAGCGTGAGCGCGTCATCGCTGGGCTTGCTGACGAGCGCCTACTTCATCGCCTTCGCCGCGATGCAGTTGCCCGCCGGCATGCTGCTCGATCGCTACGGTCCGCGCCGCGTCGAGCCGATCCTGCTCGCGATCGCCGCCTGCGGCGCGCTCGCGTTCGCGGCGAGCGAGCGCCTGAGCGAGCTCGTTCTCGCGCGCGCGCTGATCGGCGCCGGCGTCTCGGTTTGCCTGATGGCGCCGCTCAAGGCGATCGCCACGTGGTATCCGGCCGAGCGGCAGGCATCACTTTCCGGCTGGATGATGGTGGCCGCGGGAATCGGTGCGCTCCTTTCGACGGCGCCTCTCGCCGCCGCCTTGTCCGTCGTTTCGTGGCGCACGATCTTCGTAGTGCTCTCGGCGGCGACTTTCGCAGCGGCGCTGGCGATTGTGCTGATCGTGCCCGATACGCCGACGCAGACGCAGCCCAGGAGCCTCGGCGAACAGTGGGCCGGCGTGACGCGCGTGTTTCGCAGCGCACGCTTCTGGTGGATTGCACCGCTCGGGGCGACGAGCGCCGGCTCGTTCATGGCGATCCAGGGTCTATGGTCGGTTCCGTGGCTGATGGAAGTCAACGGCTACAGCCGTGCGATCGCCGCGGAGCACCTGCTACTGGTCGGGATCATGATCCTCATCGGGTATCTCGGTCTCGGCTTCTTCGCCACCTCGCTTGCGCGGCGCGGCATCGGCGCGCGGCACATTTTTGCAGCCGGCTTCGGCCTGCACCTCGCCATGCTCGTCGCGATCATCACCGAGGCGCTGCCCTCGACACGAATCGCATGGATCCTGTACGGACTCGGCGCGGCCGTGAACGTGCTCGGATTCACCGTTTTGAGCGAGGGATTTCCGCGTGAACTCACTGCGCGGGCGAACACGGCGCTCAACGTTTTCATGTTCGGGGCGAGCTTCGCCATGCAATGGGGCATCGGGGTCGTCGCCGATCTGTCGAGGACGTGGCTCGGCGCCGACACCGCGGGCGGACTGCGGATCGCCTTCATCCTGGCCGCTTGCGCACAGGCGCTCGGTTACGCCTGGTTCGTTCTCGGCTGGCGGCGCTATGCCACGCGCACCGCGGTCGCGGGGCTCGCCGCATGACGAGCGTGGACGAGCTGCTCGGCCTGGGGCGCAAGCTCTTCCAGCACGGCCGCTTCGCCGAAGCCGAACGCGCCTTCGATGGCGCGGCGCGGCTCGCACCCGAGTCGGTGGAGGCGCTTTTCCAACTCGCCGCGACCCTCGACCGGCTGCGCCGCTGGCCCGATGCACTGCCGCTGCTCCAGCGCGCTCGCGCGCTCGCACCGGACGACGAGCACATCTGGCTCGCGCTGCGCAGTCATCTGCTGCTGTTCCGTCGCTATGAAGAAGCGTTCGAGGACTTTCGGGCCTTCGAGCCGCGCGCCAGACTTTCGGCGGCGCTCGTGACCGCAGGACTCATCTCGGCGCGGATTGCTCCGGGGACAGAATACGAGGACAAGTATCTTCCGCTCGCGCTCGGCTGGCCGTACGGCAAGGGCGAGGCGCGCTACGCCGGCGTCACGCTCGCGCTGGCGGAGTACTTCGACGTGTCCCGCGCAGCGCTCTACCGGCTGCACCGTACCTACAACGCGCTGCGCCAGGGCGAGCGGGCGAACGCGCCCGATCTCGCGATGCCGCGCCCGCGCGGGTCAGGCCCGATCCGACTCGGCTACCTCTCCGCGGACTTCCGCGATCACGTCATGGGGCGTCTGATGCTCGAGGTGCTCGCGAGACACGACCGTTCCCGGTTTGCCGTGCATGCGTACTCGCTCGCGCGGCGCGAGCTCGAGGATCGGGTGACGGAGACGTTCCGCACGCATTGCGACGCCTTCGTCCGTCTCGACGATCTCGACAATCCTGCGGCCGCGCAACGGATCGCCGAAGGCGGGCTCGACATCCTGGTCGATCTGATGTGCCACTCCGGGTCGTCGCGACCCGGGATTCTGCTGCACAAACCGGCGCCGGTGATCGTCACGCATCTCGGCTCGCACGGCGCGGTCGGCCTGCAGCAGGTCGACTTCAAGCTTTCCGACCCGCATGTCGACCTGTCGGATGCCGCCGGGTACCAGATCGAGGCGCCTCTGCACCTCGGAAGTTGCGTGCTGCCGGTGCGCCGGGTCGCGCCCAGCGCCGACGCGCCATCACGCGAAGCGCTCGGCATCGATCAGGACGACGTGGTCTTCGGCGTGTTCGTGAGCCTCAACAAGCTCTCGCCGCGCTGCCTCTCGTCGTGGCGGACGATCCTCGAGCGCGTGCCGCGGAGTGTTCTTGCGTTTTCACCGCGACGCGCGCGCGAGCGCGACCTCTACCTTCGGCGACTCAGGAGCTTCGGCATCCCGGCCGAGCGGATCGCGTTCATTCCGTCGACGCTCGACGATGCCCGAGATCGCGCCCGCTACCGCCTGATCGACGTCGTGCTCGACACGATGCCGTACACGGGTGGCGACACGACGGCAGCCGCGCTCGACTTGCACGTCCCCGTGGTGACGCGCGTGGGCGAGCGCGCCGCCGAGCGCATGACCTGGAGTCTGCTTGCGCACCTCGGCGTCACCGACACCGCAGCGAAGAGCGACGAGGATTACGTCGCGATTGCGTGCCGGCTCGGCGTCGATCGCTCATGGCGGGCTGCGATCTCCGCCGCGGTCGCCGAAGCGCTCCCGCGGTCCGGCCTCAGCGACCTGGCCCGTTATACTCGCGCGCTCGAATCGGCGTACGAGCGCGCGCTGGATGCAAAGAGGAAGCCGGCCGGCTGAAGCCGGACCTTGGAACCCGCATGCACATTCACATCCTCGGCATCTGCGGCACGTTCATGGGCGGCATCGCGGCGATCGCGCGCACCGCGGGCTGTACCGTGACCGGTTGCGACGCCAACGTTTATCCGCCGATGAGCACGCAGCTCGCTGCGATGGGCGTCGAGTTGACCGAGGGCTACGATGCAGGGCAGCTCGAGACGGTCGCCAGGACGGCCGACGTGTTCGTGATCGGCAACGCGCTCTCGCGCGGCAACGCGCTCGTCGAGACGATCCTCGACGGTGGACGCCCGTATGTGTCGGGCCCGCAGTGGCTGGCGGAGAACGTTCTGCGCGACAAATGGGTGCTCGCAGTGGCCGGTACGCACGGCAAGACCACGGTGAGCGCGATGCTCGCGTGGATCCTCGAGCATGCGGGGCTCGACCCCGGCTTTCTGATCGGCGGGGTCCCCGTCGACTTCGGCATCTCGGCGCGGCTGACGGACGGGCCGTTCTTCGTCATCGAGGCCGACGAGTACGACACCGCCTTCTTCGACAAGCGCTCGAAGTTCATTCACTACCGTCCGCGCACCGCGATCCTCAACAACCTCGAGTTCGATCACGCCGACATCTTTCCCGACCTTGCCGCGATCGAGACGCAGTTTCACCACTTCGTGCGCACGGTGCCGCATCGCGGGCGACTTATAGTCAACGGCGCCGACGACAATCTCGCGCGCGTCCTCACCCGCGGCTGCTGGAGCGAGATCGAGCGGTTTCGCGGTGCCGAGCCCGCCAGCGACGGCGCCGATTGGACCATCGCCGCCGACGGCGCGTTGAAGCTCGGCAAGTCGTCCCTCGGCAGGCTGTCCCCGTTGTCCTTGCCGGGTCGGCACAACCAGTTGAACGCCCTCGCCGCCATCGCTGCTGCGCGTCACGTGAGCGTGCCGGTACGCGAGAGCCTGGTCGCGCTCGAGAGCTTCCGCGGCGTCAGGCGGCGGCTCGAGCTTCGCGACACCGTCGGCGGTGTCGCCGTCTATGACGACTTCGCGCACCATCCGACGGCGATTGCAGCCACGCTGGAAGGTCTGCGAAGCGTGGTCGGAAAATTGCGGATCATCGCCGTGCTCGAGCCGCGCTCGAACACAATGAAGCTCGGCACCATGAAGGACGCGCTCGCCGGGAGCCTCAAGGAAGCCGACCTCGTCTTCTGCTACGCGGCGAGCCTCAATTGGGATGCCGCGGCCTGGCTCGCGCCGCTGGGCGATCGCGTACGCGTCGCAGTCGAGCTCGACGCGCTTACGGAGCAGATCGCCGAGGCGGCGCGACCGGGCGACACCGTGCTCATCATGAGCAACGGCGGCTTCGGCGGCATCCACGCCAAGCTACTCGCGCGCCTCGCCCGATAAAACGCGGTAATATTTCGACGAAGGGCGCGCGACACGCGCATACAAGACCTCGGGTCTCGCCTGCCAATGTCTACCGCGACCGCAGCCGCGATCGGCGCCGATCAGCAGAACTCTCTGTGGCGCGCGACGGCGCCGCACGCCCCCGCCACGGTGGAGCTCGGCGATCGTGTCGATGCCGACGTCGCGATCGTCGGCGGCGGTTACACCGGGCTCTCCTGCGCCATCGCGCTCGCCGAAGCGGGACGGAGCGTGGTCGTGCTCGAGGCGTACGAGATCGGACACGGCGCGTCGGGCCGCAACGGCGGGCAGGTCATCCCTGGACTGAAGCAGGATCCGGACGAGCTCGTCGCGCGCTACGGGCGCGAACACGGCGAAGGCCTCGTGCGGCTCGCCGGCGGAGCCGCCGATCGCGTGTTCGCGCTGATCGCGAAGCACGGTATCGATTGCGGCGCGCGACAATGCGGATGGATCCAGCCGGCGCATTCGGCGGCGGCGGCGCGCACCGTGGTTGCGCGCGCGCGCCAATGGGCAGCACGCCGCGCGCCGGTCGAGCTGCTCGCGGGCCAGCGGCTCGCCCTTCTGCTCGGGACCGACCTCTACCGCGCCGGGTGGCTCGACCGCCGCGGCGGCGTGGTGCAACCCCTCGCGTACGCGCGCGGCCTCGCCCGCGCGGCGCTTAAGGTTGGCGCACGCGTCCACACCGGCTCGCCGGTCGTCGAGATCATCCATCACAACGACGAGTGGGCCGCAGTGACGCCGCGCGGCCAGGTTCGCGCACGGCAGCTCGTGCTCGCCACCGATGCCTATTCGGGTCCGCTGTGGCCGGAGCTGGTTACGAATCAGGTGATCGTCACCAGCGTCCAGACCGCAACCGAGCCGCTGCCCGACGCGATCCGTCACAGGATACTTCCCGGAGGCACGGTGGCCTCCGACACGCGCAAGCTCCTGTACTATTTCCGGCTCGACGCCGATGGCCGCTTCGTCATCGGCGGCCGCGGGTCGGTGACCGACAAGGTGTCGCCGCGAGTCTATGCGGCGCTGCGCCGCGTCGCCACGCGAGTCTATCCGTCCCTCTCCGGCGTGCCATGGCCGTACCGGTGGTACGGGCGCGTGGGCATCACGCGCGACTGGCTGCCACATCTCGCCGAGCTGGCGCCGGGGGCGTGGACCGTGCTGGGTTACTGCGGGCGCGGCGTGGCGATGGCTACTACCATGGGACTCGTCCTCGGTGACATGCTGAGCGGCGGTCACAAGCTCGCCTACCCTGCGGCGTCGCTGCGTCCGATCCCGCTGCACGCGCTGCGGCAGCCGGTGCTGCATGCGGGAATCGCGTACTATCGGCTGCGCGATGCTCTGGGACTGCCGGCTTGACTTGTATTGAAACTGCATACGGGAGAGGACCATGACCTTCTATCGCTTGCTTCGATCGCTGTGTAGCGTGCTCGCTTGCATCGCGTACTGCGCAGCGGCGGCGGCGCAGGTGCCGACCTACAACGTCGGCTCCACGCCTACCGGCGTTCCGTTCACCTTCCTCGACGTGAAGACCAACACCATCCAGGGGGCGATGGTCGATCTCATCACCGCGATCGGTGATGACGCGGGGTTCAAGGTCAACGTCCAGGCGACACCGTTCTCGGCGCTCATCCCTTCGCTCACCAGCAACAAGATCGACATCATCTCGGCAGCGATGCTGATTACGCCGCAGCGCAAGGAAGTGATCGACTTCAGCGATCCGGTGTTTCCGTATCCGGAGGGCATGGTGGTGAGCATCACCGACAACACGGCCTACAAGACGCTCGCCGACGTCAAAGGGCAAGTCGTCGGCGCGCAGGTGGGCACGGTGTACGTCGATTTTCTCAAGAAGAACGGCGAATTCGCCGAGGTGAAGGTCTACGATTCGCTCGCCGACATCCTTCGCGACGTCGGCCTCGGACGAATCAAGGCCGGATTCGGCGACGCGCCGATCCTCAAGTATCAGCTCGCCCAGAATCCGGACTTCAAGGCGAAGCTCGTGCCGACCTACGAGCCGAAGATGGCGGGCAGCGTGGGCATCGGCGTACGCAAGACCGATCAGGAGCTTCTCAAGAAGATCAACGCCTCGCTCGCCAAGCTCAATGCCAACGGGACGGTCGACAAGATTCTCGTCAAGTGGAACCTGAAGTAGCGGGCGTCGATTCGTAAAGGGCGTCATCCCGAGCGGCGCGAGGGAATCCGCTTTTCGGCCCGCGGAAGCCGAGTGATGCAGGCATTCCTCCGCGACGCGCTCGACTTTCTCCCGATCCTGCTCCAGGGCTGCGTCGTCACGGTCGAGCTGACGCTCGCCGCGCTCGTGCTCTCGACGCTGCTCGGTTTCCTCTGGGCGCTCGCGCGGCTTTCGCCCGTGCGCGCGCTTTCGGTGCCCGCGATCGGGATCATCACCGTGATCCGCGGCATTCCGATCCTCGTGCAGCTCTTCTACATCTACTTCGTGCTCCCCGACCTCGGCATCCAGCTTTCGGCCTTCCAGGCGGGCTTCATCGGGCTCGGCATCGCCTATTCCGCGTACCAGGCGGAGAACTTCCGCGCCGGCATCGAGGCGGTCGATCCCGGGCAAATCGAGGCAGCGCAGTCGCTCGGCATGCGCCCCGCGCTCGTCATGCGCCGCGTGATCCTGCCGCAGGCGATCCGCGTGTTCCTGCCGCCGTACGGCAACACGATGATCATGATGCTCAAGGACTCCTCGATCTGTTCGGCCATCACGGTAGCCGAGCTAACGCGCGGCGGGCAGCTGATCGCGGCGTCCACGTTCAAGAACATGACGGTGTTCACTCTGGTGGCGCTTCTCTATCTCGCGATGAGCCTGCCGCTCACCTATTTCGCGCACCGTCTTGAGCGCAGGTTCGGGCGCAAATGATCTCGGTGCGCGGGATCAGCAAATCCTACGGCGAGCATCGCGTGCTCGATCGCGTGAGCCTCGAGGTCGCGAAAGGCGAGGTCGTGTGCATCATCGGCCCGTCGGGGTCGGGCAAGTCGACGCTGCTCCGTTGCATCAATGGGCTGGAGAGCTACGACGAAGGGGGGGTGACAATCGACGGCGAGGCGGTGCATCGCGAGCGCGATTCGATCCACGCGATCCGGAGCGAGGTCGGCATGGTATTCCAGCGCTTCAATCTCTTCCCGCATCGAACCGCGCTCGA
>Ga0335083_10005721_pt1 | contig 15654 bp, 9 predicted proteins | sample Lox_Sample_42_FD_206716 | JGI IMG/M metagenome (GOLD analysis project Ga0335083, IMG submission 206716) | Soil microbial communities from Loxahatchee National Wildlife Refuge, Florida, United States - Lox_Sample_4.2 | ecosystem: Environmental > Terrestrial > Soil > Wetlands | place: USA: Florida... | reverse complement strand
CTCTTGAAGGCGCTGGCCTTGCGCCGAACCCGCTGCCCGGCGATCAGCCCGACGCGGGGCGCGCCCTCTTTCAGGGCACGCAGCAGCGCCGGGATAAAACGCGGATCGTTCTGCCCGTCGCCGTCGAGCGTGACGATAAGCGGAGCGCGCGCGGCGGCAACGCCGGTGCGTACCGCCGCCGATTGCCCGCATGACACTTTATGGCGGACCCGACGCAGCCAAGCATAATGCCCCGCCAGCCGCTCGAGTTCGTTGGCGCTGCCGTCGGTTGAGCCGTCGTCGACATAAACGACTTCGAAACGCTCGCCATCGAGCGCCGCCGCGATCTCTCCAATCAGCGGCGCGATATTGCCGACCTCGTTGCGCACCGGCACCACGATGCTTACCGCCGGCTCGTTTGCGCTCATCGTCAGGGGTCCCGTGGCGCGCCGAATGGCGGCTTCTGTGCGCATGATCCCGAAAGAGCCTGCCCTCGGACGTAATCCGGGGATGGGAACCGGTTTGCAGAACGGTCCACGCGCCTCGTCATCATGCGAGCAACCCGCGCGCAACAGCCTTGATTCGCCGCAGCGACGGGCCCGGCCATAGATGCACGGCGCCGTCCGGCCCGAGCGAAAAGCCGAGATGCCGCAACGCGAACCAGCGCCGCACCATCAGCGCGCCGGCAGTGCCGACCACCGCGCCGGCGAGCACATCGCTTGGAAAATGCGCGGTGACCACGATACGGCTTGCGGCGATCAACAGTGCGTAGATCCACATCACGGTGCGCGCGCGCGGCCACAAGGTTCCAATCGCGACCAGCGCCGCAAAGGCGGTGGTGGCATGACCGGACGGCAGGCTGGCGTAGTCGGCGCGCCAGATGAATGGGCGAAACACGTAAGGATCGACTACGCCCGTCGTCAGCGGACGGGCGCGGCCGATCATGCGTTTGATAATGGTGTCGAACAGGCCGGGTACGCCGATGGCCACGAACAGAAAGCCGACGCGAACCATGATCGTCGCCAGCACCAATTGCTGAACGCGCGGCAGCATCGCCGGTAATGCGGCAAGAGCGACGAAAAGCAGGCCCAGCGGCCACAGGAACCAGCCCGATTTGCCGTAATCGGTGATCTGATCGAAGAACCAGACGAGCCAGCGCGGCAGATGCGCGACGCCGCGGATGGCCGCGGCATCGACGAAAATCATCACAAAGAAAAAGACCGCCAATACGGCACCGGCGGCAATGCCGAACTGCTGCCAGGTGACCGGCAAAAACCGCGTCGACGCATCGCGCACATTGCCGCGCGCCGGCCGGACCAGGATCGTAATCGCGGCCTCGATCGTTGTGAGGCAGCGGCGCGGCGCTGATTGGACCACGGAAGGCTCGGTCGCGACGGTCATGGCGCGCCCGTCGAACGAAACACCGTCAGCGCAACCGGCTTGCCGATGCTGAAATTGAAGCCGTCGATGCGCGCGCTCAGCGCATAGCGCAGTCCGATCGCATCGGCGCGCTGCACAAAATTGCGCTCGCCATGCGCGTCGATGAGTGCAAACCGGCAGGGGCCGCCGTTGAGGAACTGCGCGGCGCCGGCGCCGTCGGTGAACCGCGTATCGGTGCCGGCGAGGAATACCAGACTCGGCTCCTGGTAATAGCCCGTAGAGGCGACCTGCGGGTCGGCACAGCCGGCGGCGCTCACCGTGTCGGCAATCTGGGCGCTGGGAAACAAGGACGGCAGCGACGGCAGCATCACCGCGTAAACGGTGACGGCGACAAGCACCGAGGCCACCGTTCCGCGCAACAGCGCGGCCTCGGGGCCGTCGACGTCATAGAGCCACCAGGCGAACAGCCCGAAGATCACCGCTGCCGCCGCAAAGGGCCAGGCAATGATGCCGAGGTCATGGCCGACCGTGATAAAGACGACCGGCAGCGCGACGGCGATAAGCCCCGGGAACACAAACCAGCCGACGGTCCCGCGCACAAGCCAGCGCGCATCGACGAGCGCGCCTCTTTCGACAACGCCGGCGATGAGAATGGCGACCGCCGGATAAAGCGGCAGCACATAGTGCGGCAGCTTGGTGATCACCGCCTCGAACACGAGCCAGGACGGCACGAGCCAGGCAAGCAGGAACTGCGTGGCCGGCTCGCGCCGCATCCGCCAGACCGCCGGCGCGGCCAGCCCAGCGAGCACCGAACCGGGCCAGAACGTCAGCCAGAACAGCAGGACATAATATCCGGGCGGCGCGCCATGGGCCTCCTGATTGCTCGCCACCTTGGCCAGCATGTCGTGGCCGATCGCCTGCTCGAAAAAGCTGCCGCCGGAGCGCAGCGCGATGGCGATAAACCAGGGCAGCACCAGAAGCAGCATCCAGAGGATGCCGCTGAACGGCCGCAGTTCCCAAATCCAGCGCGCGGAGCGATCGGCAATCGACAGCGTGATCGCGGTCAAGCCAACGAACATCAGGATCAGCGGCCCCTTGATGAGCACGCCGGCGGCGATTGCCGTCCACAGGATCGCCGGCAACGGCCAGCCCGCCGCCGTGTCCGGCGCGCGGCGCTGCGTCAGGTAAATGCGCGCCATGGCGCCCATGGCGGCGACCGAACAGGCGAGCAGCACCGCGTCGGTCTTGGCAAGCCGCGCTTCGACGCCGAGCACGAGCGAGCCTGCCATCATCAAGGCCGTCAGCAACGCGGCGCGGCGGCCAACAAAGGCGAGCGCCGCCCAATAACTCAGCAGCACTCCAAAGATCGCGCCGCCGAGCGAGGGCAGCCGGTATAGCCAGATGGTGGTGTCGGCTTGGGCCACCCCGAGCGTCCGCCCGGCTTCGACCGCCGCAGCCTGCAGCCAGTAGATGCCGACCGGCTTCTTGTAGCGCACCTCGTCCTGGAAGCGGATATCGACAAAGTCGCCGCTCTCCACCATCTGCTTGGTCGCCTGGGCAAAGCGCGCTTCGTCGCGGTCGACCGGCGGAATCTGGAAGAAGCCGGGCAGGAAGGCGAGCAGGCAGACGGCGACAAGAAAGGCGCACGCCCGCCTGTGCGAGCCCACCGCCGCGTCAAGCAGTGCACTCAGCCAGAAGGCCGGGCGGCGCGTGGGCACCGCTACTGAATGACTTTCCATTTCTTGTAGAAGATGAAGTTCGCGCTCTGGAAGAAGAAGTGCACGAGTTTAACAAATGGACGTAACAGGCCGGGAAACAATGACGGCCGCAGCATGTCGACAAACAGGCAATAGCGAATCTTGTCGGACTCGTTGAACGACTGGTGCATCAGCGTGTCGTCGAAGATGAACAGCTTGTTCTCTTTCCAATAGCTCACCTTGTCGCCAACCACGATATAAGCGGAATGGTCATCGATGTCGTTGAGGTTATAGAGCACGCGCAGCGTCGGCCGGATCGGCCCGAAATGCTTCGAGGTCGAGACCTTCTTGTTGAACACCGAAACCCCGATGGTCTGGATGTAGTCCCAGCGCTGGTGGAACGCCGGCGTCTTGAGGAATGTGTCGATGTTCTCGCCGTACCACTTGAAAAAGATCATGGTGCGCTCGAGTTCCTTGATGCGCGCCTCGAGCTGGCCGACCAGGTTCTCCTTCTTGGCGACGTCGATCAGCCGCTCGACTTCGGCGCGGTACGGTGCCGGCAGGTCTTCGAGCCGATAGACGCCTTTGTTGATGAAAGGCAGCGTCAGGATGTCGAGCAGGATGTTGAACGGCGCCAGCGCCCATGTCGGCACGCCGTTGCCGAGGAAATATTGCCGCAGCACGAACCAGTCGAGCGGCTTGTTGCGCGCAACGTCGTAAAGTCCGCACAGCGCGTAGAACAGCGTGAACTTCGGGAAGAAACAGGCAAAGACCAGCGCGCCGACGCCAATGCCGGCGAACTTGATCTTCTTCTTCAAGGGCAGCGGCGCATGCCGCGGCGGCGAAAGTTCGGTTCTGGTGTCCGGCGTGAGCGTCATGGGTCCGTGCGCTTCTGCTGATTTGCGGCGGACAATAAAGAGAATCCCGCGGCGGCGATAGGGCCGGCGAGTAAACAAAAATGTCGGCGGATCAAAGCTTTACTGCACGCGCACCAGGACGCTGTCGGCGGCGCCGCGCGCATCTATCACCGTGAGGCGCACAAAGCCGGGGCCGTCGGGCGCAAAGAACAGCGTGCGGCGGCCTTCCGGCGCCGGCAGCAGCACGCCATTGACCATTACCGTGAGCGGGGCGACGCCGCCGGAAATCTTCAGCGGCATGGCGTCGGGCCTGGCCCCGCCGGAAAGCTCAAGCCGGGCACCGTCCGGCGGAAACATGATGCGCGGCGGCTCGCTCACCGCGACGGCGGCGCCGTCGGGGCGGAAGCGCTGCAGCGGTGGCGGCAATCGATGGGTCGGGGCAAAGATCGCGCCCTTCGGCGCCGGCGCGAGCGGCTCCGGCGCATGGCCGGAGCGGGCGAAGGCGTCGAACAGGACCGGCGCCGCCGCGGTACGGCCGACGAGGCCCGGCACCGGCGCGCCGTCCGGACGCCCGACCCAGACGCCGATGGTCATGCGCCCGTCGAACCCGACAGCCCAAGCGTCGCGATAGCCGTAGGAGGTGCCGGTCTTGAAGGCGATACGACCGGGGGCCGCGTTATCCGGCGGCGGTGCTCCGATCAGCACATTGCCGACATACCAGGCGGCGACGGGATCGAGCAGACGCCGCTGCGCTTGGCGCGCTGCATCGGCGCGCTCGACAAGCGGCACCAGCGAGCCTTCGCGCGCGAGCCCGGTGTAGAGCATCACCAGATCCGAAAGCCTGATGCCGACGCCGCCGAGGCCCATGGCGAGACCGGGCGCCTCTCCCTTCGGCAGCACCAGTGAGGCGCCGGCCTGCAGCAGCCGCGTGCTCAGGCGATTGACGCCGACCTTGCCGAGCACGGCGATCGCCGGAACGTTGAGCGAGAATTGCAGCGCGCGGCGCACGGTGACCGTGCCCTGGAAGGTGAGGTCGAAATTTTCCGGCGTATAGCTGCCGTAACGCACCGGCCGATCGTCGATCAGCGTTTCCGGATGGATCAGACCGTCCTCGAAACCGAGGCCATAGATGAACGGCTTCAACGTCGAGCCGGGCGAACGCAGCGCCTGCGTCATATCCACCTGGCCGGCGCGGCGGGTGTCGAAATAATCGGCGGAGGCGACGCGCGCCCTCACCTCGCCCGTTTCATTGTCGACGGCAAGAATGGCGACGGAAATTTGCGGGCCCAAGGCGGCGGCACGCTCGCGCGCGAGTTGCTCCAATGGGCGCTGGAGGTCGGCGTCAATAGTCAGGCGGTGGATACGGCGGTCGGGTTCGTTCGCGACCACCTGATCGGCAGCGTGCGGCGCCAGCACCGGCAGCGCCTTTCTCTCATGCGGCACCGGTTCGGCCTCGGCGCGGGCGATCTCGTCGCGCGGTACCACGCCCGCGTCCGCGGCGCGCTCGAGCACGCGGTCGCGCGCGGCTTCGGCGCGGTCGGCGAAGCGATCCGGCCGACGACATTCCGGCGATTGCGGCAGCGCGACCAGCAGCGCGGCCTCACCGAGCGTCAGCCGGCGCGGCTCCTTGCCGAAATAGGCGAGCGAGGCGGCGCGAATGCCTTCCAGATTGCCGCCATAGGGCGCGAGCGACAGATAAAGCGACAGAATCTGCGTCTTGCTCAAGCTGCGCTCAAGCTGGATTGCGCGCACGATCTGCCGCAGCTTGGCTGTCACGTTGCGGTGCTCGCGCGGCTCCAGAAGCCGCGCCACCTGCATCGTCAAAGTTGAGGCGCCGGAGACGATGTGGCCGGTCGAGACCAATTGCCACGCCGCGCGCGCCAGCGCCTGCGGGTCGACGCCGCAATGCTCGTAGAAGCGCTTGTCCTCGTAGGCGAACAGCAGGCGAAGAAACCGAGGATCAACGTCGTCCGGCTTTTCCGGCAGCCGCCAGCGGCCTTCGCCGGTGGCATAGGCGCGCAACAGCCTGCCGTTGCGATCGAGCACCACGTGCGAATAGTCGAGATCCCGGCCGAGCGGCGCCGGCCCCAGCGAATAAACGAAGGCGCCGAGCGCAAGCGTGGCCGCCGCAGCTACGACGCCGAAACCCGCAAGAACGATGCGCCAGCGTCTCATTTCGCCGCCGCGATCTCGACCGCGCCGGTTGCGGTGCGGCCGAAGCGGTCGGGCCGGTACATATCCTCAACCCTGGCCTGCGGCAGCACGTAGCGGCCCGGCGACACCGCGCGCACCACGTAGGCGACGGTGAACACCGGCGGGGAATCCTCCTTACGGTCGAAGGCCGCAGTGAAACGGTCGTCGCGGAATTCGGAATTGACCGGGTCGGCGGCGTCGCTGATCCAGGACAGCGTGCCGGTATCGCCCGAGGAGACGAGATGCGGATTGTCGATCTCGAAACCGGCCGGCAGATAGTCGGCGATGATCACGCGGCCGAATTGCGGCTGCGGCTCGGTGACCTTGAGCACGACGACGAAGCGCTGGTTCTGTCTGGCGTGGCCGGGATCGGCCGCGGCCCCGTCGAGCGTATGATAGCTGCGTTCGATTTTGAAGCCGGCTTCGGCGGCCGGTTCCGGCGTCAACGGCGCGCCGGAAACCGAGACTACCGCCTGCACATTGCCGTCGCCCTGATTGCTGACGGCGAAGGGCTTGTCGAGATCGGCAGCGCTGAAGCTGCGATAGAGCGCGCCCTTCTCCGCCTGCCGCGCCACATTCAGCGCGATGGCATTCGTCTGCTTGGCGAGCGCGCGGGCGGCGAGCACCAGCCAGGCATCTTCCTGGGTCGACGTCGAATTGGTGAGGGCGCGGGCGGCATCGACGCGCAGCACGGCGTCGTCGATCGTCTTCTGCGGCGCATGGCCTTCCGAGGCAAGCGTCACCAGCGCGGCGGAGTCGCGCAGGGCGGAGCCGAAATCGGCGCGGCCAAGGTCGAGCTTGGGCCGCGGCGAGATGGCGTCGAGCGCGGCGAGATAGACCTTGTCGGCGCGCGCCTTGTCGCCGAGCATGGCGAGCGCGGCGGCAATCTGCGCCTTGGCGATCGGCGTGGCGAAGTCCGACAATTTCACGTCGGCGTAATAACGCAGGTCGCCGACCGGCGCCGCGCCGTTGCGCGCCAGCACATAGAGCGCGTAGGCCAGTTCGCGGCCGCCGTCCTTGGCCGGCTCGGGCGCGCGCGCCACGAAATTGCGCAAGCGGTCGATGGCAAGCGCAAAGGCCACTTGCGGCACGTCGAATTTCATCTCCCGCGCCCGCGTCAGGAAATCGGTGACATAGGCATCGAGCCAGGCGTCGTCGCCGCCGACCGACCACAGGCCGAACGAGCCGTTGGCGTCCTGCCGCGCCAGCAGACGCTGGATGGCGTCGCGGATGCGCTGGTCGATGTCGCCGTCGAGCGCCAGACGCGCCTGTCCGGCGAGCTCGTTGACGTACAGCATAGCCATGGCGCGGCTGGTGACCTGCTCGGAGCAGCCGAACGGATAGCGATCGAGGGCGTTGAGCAGCGCCGCCGCGTCGAGCGAGGTGGATACCGCAACCGACAGCGCGAGCCGCCCCGTGCCGGGCACGAAATCGGCAAAGACATCGTTCGACAGCGTCAGCGTCTCGCCCTTGGCCAGGGTGCGGACCGTGCGCCGCGTGAGCGTCTGCGTCGCCGGGCGCACGTCGAGCGCATAGGCGCGTTCGAGCGCAAAGCCATTCGGGCCGCTGACGTTGACCTTGAGCGTGCCCGTTCCTGCGCCCGATGCGGTTACCGGCACCGAGACATGATTGCGCTGCCTGGCCGCGAGCGCCAGCGTCACCGGCTTGTCGCTGTCGAGCTTGAGGGTGCCGTCGGCGGCGAGCGCGACCCGGTAATCGCCGGCCGCGCCCTCGACATTGTCGAGCTCGAGCTGCGCGGCCCCGTGGTCGCCGGTGCGCAGGAAGCGCGGCAGCGTCGTCGTCAGCACGACGGGATCGCGCACCACCACGTCGCCTGTCGCCTTGCCGACCTTGTCCTTGCTCCAGGCGACCGCCATCACCCGCACGCTGCCGGAGAAGGCCGGGATATCGAAGGCGACCTGCGCCATGCCGTCGCTGCCGACGCTGACGATGCCGGAATAGAGCGCGAGCGGCGCCTGCGTCGGCGGCGAGCCGCTGAGTTCGACGGCGCCGATATCGCCGCCGGAGCGGATTTTCCCCACCGCGCCCTGCATGCCGTCGATCAATTGCCCGTAGATGTCGCGGATCTCCGCGGTCAGGCGGCGCTGGCCGAGATAGTAGTCGTCGGGCGCTGGCGGCCTGTAATTGGTGAGATTGAGAATGCCGACATCGACGGCGGCGACGACGACGCGCGCCTCATCGCCCGCGGCAAGCCCCGCGACATGCACCGGCACGGCGAGCGTCGAATTGGGCCGCAGCACCGCCGGCAATTGCATGTCGACGGCAAGCGTGCGCGCGTTGCGATCGATGGAGAACCATTGCACGCCGATGGCGCGGCCGGGCATGCGCGCGGCCTGCGCATCGAGCGGCCGCCGCAGCGTGGCGACGAGATAGGCGCCGCTGCCCCAGCCCTTGTCGACGGCAAGCTTCACATTGGCGGTGCCGGCCTTGACGTTCTCGGCGACGCTGGCGACGAGGCGGTCGGTGAAGATGTTCAGCGTGAGCTTGCCGGCGGTGCGGGCGGTGACGGCGACATTCATGGTGTCGCCGGACTTGTAGTCCGGCTTATCGAGCGCGATCTCGAGCAGATCCGGCGTATCGGCGGACGATTCCGCGTAGAAGCCGGCATCGAACGAGAGTGAGGTGATCGCCCCATTCCGCTCCGGCGCCGAGACTTCGAGGCGATAGCGCCCCCACTTCACCGGCAGCGACAGCCGCGCCGGTCTGTCGGCCGTCACATCGATCGTGCCGTCGGCCATTTTCTCGGTGCGCTTGACCGGCTCGAAATTCCATTCGCCGTTTTGCCGGTACCACTGATAGCTGGTCTCGACCTTGAGCAGCGCGTAGCGCAGACCCGGCTTCGCCAGCAGTTTGCCGTCGGGCGCAACGAGCACGACATCGAAATCGGCGTTGGCGCCGTCGGCGAGCGAGCGGCCGGAGAAAGCGGGCTTGACGCCGATCATCGCCGCGTCGGCGGCCACCGGCAGCGTCAGCCGACGCTCGACGGCGCGGCCGCCGGGGTCGGCCATGCTCACCGTTACCGTCGCCTCGAGCGGCCGCGTGGTCACCGGGAGCTTGTCGAGCGCGACGGTGAAATCGGCTTTACCCTGCGCATCGGTTTGCGGCAGGTCGTCGAGGTCCTGGCGCACGGCGGTGACCTCATCGTCGGCCAAACCGAAGGCATAGCCAGGGAAGCCTGCGCGCTCGTTGGCGGCATCGATGGTGACATCGCCGGTCACGTCCAGGCCGGAGGTCGGCGCGCCATAGAGAAAATGTCCATCGACGCTGAACGAAGCCTCGCCGCTGCGCGGCATTGCTGTAGCTTTTGCCGTCAGCGCAAATTCCAGGCGGTCGGGGACATAGTCCTCGACGAGGAAGGTTGCCTCGCCGATCGGCGGGCGCTTCGGATCGGTGAAGGCGCGCACGCGCCAGGTGCCACTCATGGCGGAGGCAACGAGCGGCACCGCCCAGGAGCGGCCGCCGATACCCTGGTCGACGACAAGCGCGCGGCGGTACTCGACGCCGTCGGGGCGCTCCATCGTCAACGTCAAGGCCGAGCCGATCGCTGCCTTGCCGAGGACGTCGCGCAGCAGCGCCGTCACCTCGACGGTTTCGCCGGAGCGATAGACGCCGCGCTCGGTATAGACAAAGGCATCGAGCCCCACCGGCACCGGCCGCCCGGCGACGCCGCGGTCGGAGAGATCGAAGGCCGCCGATTTCAGGCTGAGAAAGGCATAATCATTGGCCTCGCTGGCGATGATCGCCGCCGGCTCCAGGCCGCCCTCGCCGCGCGCAAGTCCCGCCGCGAAGTGCGCGAAGCCGGCGCTGTCGGTGCGCATGACCGCGAGCTGCTCGTTGCTGCGCGACATCAGCCGGATTTCGGTCTGCGGGCGCGGCTCGGCGCTCGCCAGCGAATGCACGAAGACGTCGATGCCGTCATGCGTCGTATAGGCGGTGAGGCCGAGATCGGAGACGACGAACCATTGCGTCGCGAGCTGGTCGTAGTCCTCACTCAAGACGCCTTTTGCCGCCGCGGTCATGGCATAGACGCCGGGGGCGAGCGTGCCGATGGCTTCGGCCACCGGAAATGCGGTGGTCACCTCGGTATTGAGCTTCTGCTCGACGGCAATCTCGCCGCTCCACACCTTGGTGCCGCGGCTGTTGCCTAACTCGGCCGCCTCGTAGCGATAAAGATTGCGCTGGAACTGGCTGCCGAGCACGGTGTCGATCAGATTGCGGTCGCCGATGCGGTAGACGCCGATGGCGACCGTATCGGTGTTGACGCTGAGCAGCGGAATGCCGCGCTGGCCGGTCTTCGGCAGCACGTAAGATTTGCCGGTGAAGCGCACGAAGGGCTTACGGTCGCGCACGAAAATCGTGAACTGCGCCGATTTGGCGAGCGTCTCGTGCACGGTCGAGGGCAGCCCCGCGCGCAGCGTGACGGCGTAGCGTTCGCCGTGCTTGAGGCCTTCGACGCAAAGCTGTTTGTCGGTTGAGGAGATCGCCGGCTTGTCCATGCCTTCGACGGCGACAAAGGGCGACAGATCGTTGCGGCCGCCCGGCAGATTCTCCGAAAACTGGAAGCAGGCGCGCGGCGTCATCGCATCCGAATCGACCGAATAGTCGAGCAGGCGGAACCCGTGTTCGCCGCGCAACCGCTCGTATTGCCCGCGCAGGTCGGCGCTCTCGCGGATCTCGAGCGCAAGGCGCATGGTGTCGAGGGCGTCGCGCCATTGCTTGCGGTCGGCGAGCGCGCGGCCGAGCAGGCCCAGGCTGTCGGCCTCCTCGCTGCGGTTTTGCGTGCGCTGATAGGCGACATAGGCGGCCGTCGAGGCGCGATCGAGCAGCAGCGCGCGTTCCTTGTCGTCGCGCGGCTTGATCTGCAGCACGGTGCGGGCAAGCCGCAGCCAGCTTGAGGCGTCGTTCGGCGCGGTGGCGACGAGCTGGCCGAGCACGACCATGCCGTTGCGGAAATCCTTCCTGTCGAAGGCGGCGTCGGCCTCGCGGCGCAATTGCGCCGCCGGTTTGCTCACCGTCCCGGCGTCGCTCTTGATCTGCGCCTCGAGCTTGATCGCCGCGTCGTCAAGCTCCTTGCTCTGGAAGGCCTTGTCGGCGGCCAAGGCCGCCAGCACGGCAAGGACGAGGAACGCTCCGGCGAGGCCGGCGCGAACGGACGAAAGCATGGGGGTGACCTCCCGGAGTCGCAGCGCCTCGCCACTCTTTAGTGGCGAGCGCGCCGCACGGCCAGTTCAGCGCGCGAAGGTGTCGAGGACATGGCTGAGTTCCGTCGGCGATTTGGATTCCGGAGAAAGACTTTCTCTTTGAGAAGGCTGCCGACTCATCCTCATCGTCAGCCTTAAGGGCGCGAACAATTTCCAATAAATAGCTGATATTTCTGATTTATTACTTTTTCTGATCAGTGTTTCGGCGGCCGCGGCATGTGTATGGCCTGCTCGATGGCGCGCGCCGCCCGTAGCACCAGCCTGTCGCCGCGCGGCGGGCCGACGATCTGGATTCCCATCGGCAAGCCGTTACCGGCGAGGCCGCCGGGCACCGACGCCGCCGGCTGCTGCGTCAGGTTGAACGGATAGGTGTAGGGCGACCAGTTGATCCAGTCGTCGCCGAATCCGCCGTGCTCGGGCACCACCGCGCCGGCTTTCAACGCCGTGATCGGCATGGCCGGCGTCACCAGCAGGTCGTAGCGCTGGTGAAAGCCCAGCATGGCGCTGTGGAGTTCGTTCCGCCTCGTATAAGCGGCGAGATAATCACCGACCGTGAAACGCCGTCCGCGCTCGGCAATCGCCAGCAGGCCGGGATCCATCTCGGCGTGTTTTTCCTCGGCAATCGAATCGACGACGGCGGCGGCGCCCGGCCACCATAGCGCCTGGATCGTTTCCCGCGCGCCGGCGAGCGGCGGATCGGCCTCCTCCACCAAGGCGCCCTGCTCTTGCAGAATGCGCGCCGCCCGCCCCGCCGCCGCCTCGATGTCCGCATCGGGCTCGGCGGCGCCACCGAGGCGCGGTGAATAGGCAACGCGCAGGCCGCGGACGCCGCCGTCGAGCCCGGCGGTGAAATCCTCCGCCGGAATATTCCACGCCGTCATATCGCGCGCGTCGGGTCCGGAAATGACCGACAGCATCAGCGCGGCATCGGCAACGGTGCGCGCGATCGGCCCCTGATGCGCCAGCACATTGAATGGCGACGGCGGAAAGGCGGGCACGCGCCCGTAGCTCGGCTTGAAGCCGAACACGCCGGTGAAGGCCGCCGGAATGCGCAGCGACCCGGCGCCGTCGGTGCCGAGATGCAGCACGCCGAGGCCGAGCAACGCCGCAACCGCGCCGCCGCCGGTCGAGCCGCCCGGCGTGTGCGCCGGATTCCACGGATTGCGGGTGATGCCGGTGAGCGGCGAGTGGCAGGCGCCGATCCAGCCGTATTCGGGCAGCGTGGTCTTGCCGATGAAGACCGCGCCCTGCTCGCGCAGCCGCGCGACCGCCGGGGCGTCGTCCGGCGCGGGGGCCGTGAGATCGCCAGTGCGCGAGCCGCGCCGCGTCGGCTCGCCCTTGAGCCAGATATTGTCCTTGATGGTCGCCGGCAGGCCGTCGACGGCGCCGAGCGGCGCGCCGGCGCGCCAGCGCTTTTCCGCGGCCGCAGCCGCGGCCAGCGCCGGCTTGACCGGCAGAAAGGCATTGAAGGCGGCGGCCGCCTCGATGCGGGCGAGCACGTCGCGCGCAACCTCGAGCGGCGACAGCGCGCCGCGGCGGTAGGCCTCGGTCAGTTCGGCGGCGGATAGATCGGCGATGCTTGTCATGATATTGCAGCCATCGGCGCAAGGCGTCCGCGCACCTTTCCACAGCGGGCCACTCCGGGTAAACCGGCAGCCGCGGACCCCGTAGCTCAGCCGGATAGAGCACCAGCCTTCTAAGCTGGGGGTCGAAGGTTCGAATCCTTCCGGGGTCGCCAGTCGCCGGCACAATTCCGGCCCTGCGGCGGGCGTGTCGGGACGCCCGCGCAACCCATCATTAACATTTTTGGAACACGAATACGTGGAATCCCCGACTGGAATTCCATGAGCAAGACCATCGAGCCTTCTCCGCAGCCGCCCGAGGATAAGGGTGCGGCTGCCGTCGAGGCGCCGCCGCTCGCGCCCGCCGCCGCCCCGCTCTGCTTCGTCGTCGACGAAGAGCCGAGCTTGCGGCATTTCCTGTCGCTGGTGCTGCACGGCGCCGGCGTCGACACCATCGAATGCGCCGACGGCGACGCCATGCGCCATGCGCTCGACGGACGCCCGCCGGACCTCATTTTCCACAATATTTCGCTCGACTCGGCCGACGCGATCGATTCGATGCTGGCGCTGGGCAAGCGCGGCTATCGCGGCACCGTGCAACTGATGAGCAGCCGCGGCGCCGCCGTGCTCGATCACGTCAAGACCGTCGGCCTGCAGAACAAGCTCAACATGCTGCCGGTGCTGAAAAAGCCGTTCGAGACCGATGCCATCGTGAAAATCCTGCACGAGCTCAAGCTCGGCCTGCCGCCGGCGGTCGCCGCGCGGCTCGATCTGCAGGAGGCGCTGGGCAACAACTGGATCGAGTTCTGGTATCAGCCGAAAATCGATCTGCGCAAACGGCGCCTGGCCGGCGCCGAGGTCTTCGTTCGTGCCCGCCATCCGCAGCACGGCGTCGTCATGCCCGACGCGTTCCTGCCCGGCGCCGCCGAAGCAACCTTGGTCAAACTGTCGGAACTCGCGCTCGTGACCGCGCTCAAGGCGGCGACGAAATTCTCCAGGCTCGGCGTGCATTTGACGCTGTCGGTCAATATCACGCTCAATGAGCTGGAGGGCATGGCGCTGGACGATCTGGTCAAGGCGCACCGGCCGCAAACCGACAAGTGGCCGGGGCTGATCATCGACGTCCCCGAGGAGCAGATCGTCAGCAATTTCGAGCGCGCCGCCGAAGCCGCCAAGCGGCTGGAGCCGCTGAACCTGCGGCTTGCCATCGACGGTTTCGGCCGCGGCCAATCGTCCTTCGCCAAGTTCACCGAATTGCCCTTTGCCGAGGTCAAACTCGAGCGCGCCATCGTCACCGATTCCGGCACCGACAAGGTCAACGCGCCGCTCTGCAAGAACGCGATCGACTTCGCTCACAATGCCGGCCGGCTCGCCGTCGCCATGGGCATCGAAAAGGCGACGGACGCAATCGCGCTGGCAAGCATGGGCTGCGATTTCGGCCAGGGTTTCCTGCTCGGCCAGCCGATGCCGGAGGAGCGGTTTTCCTCGCTGTTGCGCCAGCGGGCCTCGAAGAGCGGAAGCCCGGCAACTCCGCCGGCTTCGTGAGCGGATGCTCAGTGCGTCCAGGCGTCGCGGCGCTTGAAGGCGAAATTGTCCGAATAGGACATCGCGCGCCGCTCGTGGGCCTTGGCCTCAAAAACCTGATAAGCGATGCCGTGGCGCTCGCAATAGGCGATCGCCTCCTCTTTGGTCGCAAAATGCAGGCGCACCTGCTGGCGCATGTCGCCGGAAGAGGTCCAGCCCATCAGCGGTTCGACCTCGCGCGGCTCTTCCGGCTCGAAGTCGAGCACCCAATCCTTGGTCTTGGCGGTGCCGGACTGCATGGCCGTTTTCGCCGGCTTATAGATGCGCGCTGTCATGATGATGCGAAGCCCGATTTTTTTCCGATAGCGCCGTATAAGCCCAAGCAGGTCGGCTGGCAATGGACGGCGCGAGCGCGCCAGCCGGGCCGCACCGGCAACTTACCGCCGGCGCGGATGAAATCGGGCCGCTTCTGCAGCGTGATGATGTGCCGTATTGGCAGCACTGCCAAGGATCAGTGCCGGCCCCGCTTCGCGGGCTTCGCCACCGGCTGGTTGAGGAGCGCGGGTCGAACGACGACCTGAAAACCGCCGTCGCCGGTCTCTTCGAACTCCAGCCCCTGCTCGCGCCAGATCGTCTCGATCACGCAGGCCGTCATGCGCCTTGGTTCTGTGTCGCCCTGCTCGAGCTTATGGACGGCGCGCTGGGTCAAGCCCGCTCGCGAGGCCAGTTCGCCCTGGCTCCAACCGAGCACCGCGCGCGCCATCCGGAGCTTGGCGGCAAAGGTGCGACGCTCGAGCCGGATCAACTCGATCAGGTCGGAGGAGTCTCCTCGGGCCAGCCGCAACGACATGCTCGACGCAGCGCAATTCGAACGGAGGGGATTTTGCCAGATAACCCCCGGCGGTTTTCCGCCGGGGGCCTTGTTATCGTCAGACCGTGATCAGGCGATCAGGGATAGAAGTTCCGCTGCACGCGGACCATGCCCGACACCCAGTCCTTGTCGTCGAAGACGCCATAGACCGCGCGGCCGCCCGACGTCTGCGTCGAGGCAAGCCCGCTGAACGCGTTGCTGAGGCTCTGGTACATCACCTCGACGCTCAGATCGAGGTTCGGCACCACCGTCCACACCGTGCGCGAGCCGATCTGCCACAGCAACCAGTCGGCACTGCCCTGACAGCCGGCAATACCCACCGCGCAGGACAGCATCTGGCTGGCCGTTCCGTTGTAGTCGATCTCGCCA
>Ga0335083_10005720_pt1 | contig 15655 bp, 11 predicted proteins | sample Lox_Sample_42_FD_206716 | JGI IMG/M metagenome (GOLD analysis project Ga0335083, IMG submission 206716) | Soil microbial communities from Loxahatchee National Wildlife Refuge, Florida, United States - Lox_Sample_4.2 | ecosystem: Environmental > Terrestrial > Soil > Wetlands | place: USA... | reverse complement strand
TGGAGCGCCGCAAGGGGCGCTACGCCGTGATCACGATGTGCGTCGGCGGCGGCATGGGCGCCGCCGGCCTCATCGAACGCGCGGCCTAGCGGCGGGGTTCGCCCTCCCTCAGCGCCACGGTGATGGTCTTGCTACCCACCCGGAGCTGGGGAACGATCAAGCGAGAGCCCCTTGCGTCCATGTACTGGACGGCCAGCAAGGTCGGCGTGCGCCAGACCAGATCGACGCCGTAGGTCCCTCGACGGGTCGCTCCGTTGATCACGGCGATCAGGCTGTAGTCGCCGGCCCGGCCTCCGGCCGGCACCACGTGAATTTCATGGCCGAACGCCGTCGTCGCGCCGCCGTTCGTCTGGACGACGACCCCCTCGACGTCGCCGGTCGGGTTCGCCACGCGGGCCACCTCGACCTCGCTCCGGAAACACCCGCTGAGGCTCATGGCGACGACCACGAGCAACAAACACCGGCACTCGAATTGTACAACACACAAACGGGCCCAATGTAGGACAGCGGCCCTCATTTTGGGCTCCTGCGTCTCATGTTTTGCAACCTGACGTCGATGGGCGCACTGTCGTGTTCCAACCTGTATAGGAGCCCCCATGCTTCGTTTGTCCCGTTCTACGCTCCGTTCTGCTCCGGTGGCAACGTTGATGGTCGCCTCGCTGGCTCTCTGGGGCTGCGGCGGCGGTGGAGGAGGCGGCGGCTCCGGCGGCTCCGCGGGTGGAGCGGCCGGGCACGCCACCGGCGGCTCCAGCGGCGGACACGGGGGCTCGGGGACGGGCACCGGCGGCTCGACCGCCACCGGCGGGGCCGGCGGCGGGGTCACCGGCCTCGGTGGCTCGGTGATCGGATCGGGCGGCGCGAGCGCCACGGGCGGAGCCGGCGGCTCGGCCACGGGGGGCGTCGGCGGTGTGCACGCGACGGGCGGCGCCGGCGGCGCGGCGGTTGGGGGCTCCGGCGGCGGCGGCGGCGCGGCGGCCGGGGGTTCCGGCGGCGCGCCCTCCTGCACGACCAGCGGCGCGGCGTGCACGGCCTCGGGCGGCGTCCACGGCGTCTGCACCAGCGGCACCTGCCAGGGGTGCACGTCGGACGGCATGTGCTCGGACGCGGCGGCCTACGGGACCGGCTACATCTGCCTGGCCGCCAGCGGCGACTGCGTGATGGGGACCTGTCACAACAACGCCGACTGCAACGGCAAGATCTGCGGAACCGCGCACAGCTGCGGCTCCTGCGCGTCGGTCGGCGACTGCACCACTGCATACGGCGCCGGCTACGTTTGCCAGACCTCGACCGGCAAGTGCGTGCAGGGCAACTGCAACACCAACGCCGATTGCAACGGCGGGATCTGCAACGGCTCGACCTGCGCCGGCTGCGGCACCGATGACTCGGCCTGCGTGACCGCGTATGGCACCGGGTACATCTGCGTCTCCGGCGCCTGCATGATGGGGACCTGCCACACCGGCGCGAACTGCACCGGGGGGCAGATCTGCACCGCCAGCCACCTGTGCGCCAGCTGCACGGACGACCCGAGCTGCCAGGCCAGCTACACGGACGGCCGCATCTGCGTGAACAGCCAGTGCGTCATCGGCAATTGCCACGACAGCTCCCAGTGCAGCAACGGACAGATCTGTTCCAACTCGACCTGCATCGACTGCACGAACGACAACCAGTGCGCCTCGGGCCAGCTCTGCCTGTCGGGCGGCTGCACCACCGGCAACTGCCGGACCGCCGCCGACTGCAAGGACGCGACCAAGGTGTGCAGCGGCAACCTTTGCAGCGCCTGCTCGATCAACTCCGACTGCACCGCCGCCTACGGAAGCGACCACGTCTGCAACGGGGGCTCGTGCATCTCGGGCAACTGCCTCAAGAAGGGCGACTGCGCCGCCAGCGGCCTGGTCTGCGGGGCACAGACCGCCAACTTCTGCGGCACCTGCAGCGGCGACGCCCAGTGCGTGACGGAGTACGGCGGCGGCCACATCTGCAACGGGACCACCTGCGTCACCGGCACCTGCCACGACAGCAACGGCTGCGGCACCGGCCAGGTCTGCGACCCCAGCTCGCACACCTGCGTGGGCTGCGGCAGCGGCACCACCGGCGACAGCGCGTGCAAGAACGACGCGAAGTACGGGTCGGCTTACATCTGCCAGGCCAACGCCTGCATCATGGGCAACTGCCACGCCGCCGCGGACTGCGGGGACGTGACCAAGGTCTGCACCAACTTCACCTGCGGCGGCTGCAGCGGCAACGGCGACTGCACCAACGCCTACGGCGCGAACCACGTCTGCTCGGGCGGCCAGTGCGTGTCGGGCAGCTGCAACAGCTCGTCCGAGTGCGGCGGCAACCAGCTCTGCGTCAGCCACGCCTGCGTCGCCTGCACCGCCGGGGCGACGGGCGACATGCAGTGCAAGCAGGACACGACCTACGGCGCCATGCACATCTGCCTCGGGGGCCAGTGCGTCGCCGGTGACTGCCACGACACCTCCACCGAGTGCAACCCCGGCCAGATCTGCGGCGCCACGGTGAACCACACCTGCGGGGGCTGCGGATCGGGCAGCGCCGGGGACACCGCCTGCAAGAACGACACGACCGCCTATGGGACGGGCTACATCTGCCTGGCCAACGGGTGCGTTCAGGGCGATTGCCACGACACGTCCAATGACTGCACCGCCGGCAAGATCTGCAGCGTCTCCACCCACACCTGCGGGAACTGCGGGGGCGGCAACGCCGACATGCAGTGCACGTCGGACAGCCGCTACGGGTCGGGCGACATCTGCTACCAGGGGCTGTGCGGCCCCGGCAACTGCCACGCCGTCAGCTCCGACTGCACGGGCACCAACGCCGGTCTGATCTGCGGCGTGAACATGGCCAACACCTGCGGTCCCTGCACCAGCGACAGCCAGTGCAGGTCCGACCCGTTCTACACCAGCAGCGACATCTGCAACCCCTCGACGGGCCAGTGTGTCAGCGCGGCCTGCTCGAACAACAACGCCGCCTGCAGCGCCAACGGCACCGACTTCTGCTGCTCGGGGACCTGCACGGCCGGCAGCTGCTGCGTCGACAACGACTGCGGCGCCGCGGGCACCGCCTGCGTCAACCACACCTGCACGGCCTGCAACGCCGTCAGCGGCAACAAGTGGTACGTCGACCCGGTCAACGGGAACGACCTGACCGCGACCGGCAGCGGCATGTCGGGCAGCACGGTGGCTCCGGGCTGCGCCTTCAAGACCATCACCCAGGCGATCGCGCACATGCCGGCGACCCCCTTCGCGGGCAGCCAGATCGTCATCGTGGGCAGCAGCGGCTCGACCACGGGCCTGTCGTCGGGCGACACCCTGCCGCTCATCCTGCCGACCAACACGACCCTGAGCACGTCGGGCGGCCCGGTCACCATCACGGTGGTCGCCGGTGGCGCGTTCAAGCTGAACAACAACAACTCGGGGATCTCGGGCGGGTCCGGGGCGCCGCTGGTCCTGGACGGCAACAGCCACGCCGGCGGGATCGCGGTGCTGGTGTCGCCCGGGACCTCGACGTTCACGTCGAACATCTCGAACGTCACCATCCAGAACACCAACAGCGACGGCATCCGCGTGACCGCCGGTACGCTGACGGTGGGCGGCGGCGTCGTGGTGAGCGGCTCGAACAGCGACGGCATCCGCATCAGCGGCGGCGCCGCCAACATCACCAATCTGTCGGGTACCCAGACCCTGTTCACGGGGAACGCCTCCCACGGCATCGAGGTCAGCGGCCTGGGCTCGGTCAACGTCAGCGCCACGCCGGGAAGCCCGGTCCCGAGCAACGGCGGGACGGTCGTTTGCACGAACAACACGACCGCCGGCATCCGCATCAACCAGACGCCGGGGGCCTCGGGCCTGGCCACCAACACCATCGACGGTCTGGTCGCCTGGGGGAACAGCAACTACGGCATGCGGCTGTTCGGCGGCTCGAAGGTCAAGGTGCGGAACAGCCTCTTCCTGGCGAACGTGCAGTACGGCGTGATCGTGGGCGGGGCCAACAGCGTGGCGGGGGAGGATCTCTCGGGGCTCGACCTGGGCGTGGCCGGGGATCCGGGCAAGAACTACCTGCAGGTGCCGCTCGGCTCCGCCGGTCTGAACGCCAGCGGCGGCCTGTGCGTCGCGCTGACCAACTGCGCGGGCGCCTTCTGCCCGCTGACGGAGAACCTGTCAGCCGAAGGCAACTTCATGGTGTCCGCGTCGGGAAACCTGCAGGTCGATTGCTCGACCAGCACGTCCGCCATCACCAAGGGCACCTGCGGCGGGCTCCGCAGCGACGGCATCAACGCCGCGACCAGCGTCACGACGACAGTCGACGTCTCCGGCTGCATGTAGCACGAGCCATCCGGGATCGGCCGGCGCAACCGCCCGGCCGGCCGATCCGATACGCTGGCGTGAAGACGCTGGTGTTCCTGTCACTCGTGGCGGCATGCAACCTGGGGCCGCCATCGCCGCAGCCGGCGCCCTCGCCGGCGCGACCGGTGCAGCTCTTGATCGAGCCGGACGCGGGCCAGCGCGCCGTGCTGGACCTGATCTCCGGCGCTGGCCGCAGCGTCTGGGGCGAGCTGTACCTCTTGACCGACGGCGCGGCCATCGACGCGCTGGCGGCGCGCGCGGCGGCCGGCTGCGACGTCCGGATCCTGCTGGAGCCGGCGCCCTACCAGGCGGAGACGGCGAACCAGGACGCCTATGCTCGGCTGGCGGCGGCCGGGGCGGACGTGCGCTGGTCGACGCCGCGCTTCACCTACACGCACGCAAAGGTGCTGGTCGTCGATCACGCGCGCCTGGCCGTGCTCACCCTCAACCTCACGGCGTCCGGACTGTCTGGCAACCGCGAGTACGCGCTGCTCGACGCCAATCCCGCCGACGTGACCGCCATGGAGGCGATCTTCGCCGCCGATCGGGTGGGGTCGCCGACGACGGCGCCCGCCGCCCCGCTGGTCACCTCGCCGGAGACGACCCGCCCCACGCTGCTCGGCCTCATCGCCTCGGCGCAGCGGACCCTGGCCATCGAGACGGAGGAGCTGGCCGACAGCGCCGTCATCGCTGCGCTGTCGGCGGCCCGCGCCCGCGGCGTGGCCGTCACCCTGGCCTGGCCCGGACCGGCCGCCGGCGCCGCTTCGACCGGCTCCTCGACTTTCTTCGACCTCGCCTCGACCGGCGCCGTGGTGCGCGCCGTGAGCGCCCCGCCGATTCACGGCAAGGTCATCGCGGTCGACGGGTGGAGCGTGTACGTCGGATCCGCAAACCTCACGGCCACCTCGCTGGACGCGAACCGCGAAGTCGGGCTTCGCCTGGACGATCCGTCGCTGGCGCAGGCCATCGCCTCGACGGTGCTCGCCGACGCCGCATCCGGGGTACCCCCGTGACGCGCTATCATTGCGGGCATGGCCCCCGATCCGACGGACCGCGACGCTTACCTCGAGGAACAGATCGCGCGGCAGAAGCGCGGCGAGCCGGTGGACGTCGAGTGGGTCAAGGCCGAGCTCGAGCGCGTTCGCCAGGCCCAGACCGCCACGATGGCCCGCACGCAGCGCAACCTTCGCGTCCTGGTGTTGGTGACCGTCGCCATCCTGATCGTCCTCTGGATCAAGAACGGCGGTTTCTCCAAGCCTGGCGCGCTCCCGATCGCGGGCCTGATCCTGATCGGGCTACTCACCGCGTTCGCCGTCGGCCGCCGGAAACGCTAACGAATCATCCGGAGCGCGCGGTCGAGGGCTTCTCGGCGCTCGCCCACCTCGGCGTCGCGGGCCTGCCGGACCATCGCCGAGGCCTCGTCGCCCGACAGTCCCCCCAGCCTGGACTCCGCGACGGCGCGAACGTCGCCGGTCTCCTGTCGGACCGCCTCGATCAGCACCAGCGCCGCGGCGGGCGTCCCGATGTTGGCGATGGTCTCCAGCGCGGCCACCCGGACGCGCGGGTCGGTCCATTCCCGGAAGATGTGGATCAGGGGGTCCAGCCCGTCGGTGAACTTGAGGTTGCTGAGCGCCCCGAGCGCGTCTTTGACCACCCGGGTCGACGGATCGGCCAGCCCGCGCCGAACGAGATCGAAGCTTCGCCGGACACAGATCTGGCCGACCCCGCGCATGACGGCCGCCCGGACCTCGGCCGAGTGGTGATCGTAGAGCCGATCGAGGGGGCTCAGCATGTCGTAGAACCGCACCTCGCCCAGGGCGACGGCCAGCTCGGACAGCGCCGCGGGATTGTCCCACGAGAACCCGGGGGCGCTGCCCAGCAGCAGCGCGCGCAACGCGCGCCGCGTGTACTCGGTCGGCGGGCGCTCGACGACCAGGCGCGCGAGCACCGCGGTCGGGTCCCCGGCGAGCTCCCACTCGACCAGATCCTGGCGCCAGACATCCTGGTAGGCGTCCGGGCGGCGCAGGTACTCGGGGAAGGCCACGGCGGGCGGGAGCGGCTCGGCCGGCAAGGCGGCGTAGCGCCGGGCCAGCGCGCGGTAGCGGGCCCGGCGCTTGTCCGACAGCTGCAGCGCCGCCAGATCGCCGTACAGCCGGCCGCAGGTCTCCATGTCACCCAGCGCGGTGGCGGCGTCGATGGCGGCGTGGAGAGCGTTGGCGGTCAGATCCACCGGGCCGCCCGAGGTCTGGTTCTCGCGGGCGGCGCGCGTCCAGGCTTCGATGGCCCGCCCCAGATAGTGCCGATCGTAGGGCAGTCCCGCGCGCAGGCTGTAGTCGGCCGCCTGGCGGGCGGCCATCGCAGCCGCGTGCCACTCGCCCTTCTCGGCGGCGTAGCTCAGGAAGTCGTCGTGGTAGTGGATCACCCGGTAGCGATCCTCCGCGGCCGCCATGATCCGGATGGCGTTCAGGTAGCCCTCGGCGACGTTCTCGAAGGAACCGGTGTCCTTCCCCATCCGCAGGAGCACGCTGTAGCAGTCGAACGCCCGCTCGGTCTCGCCGCGGGTCTCGAACTCGTCGGCCACCTCCTCGAGCAGGCGCTGGGCGATCGAGAACTCGCGCGACGCCCCGCTGCGATCGCCGATCCGCAGCAGCGCCTCGGCCAGGTTGAAGTGGGCGAGCACGGTCTCGTACGGCCGGCCGGCCAGCCGCGGGTCGCGCAGCACGCGCTCCCACTCGAGGCGCGCGGCGGCGCTGGCCCCTGCCGCCTCCAGCTCGATGGCGGCCAGCGCCGGGTGACCCCGCTCGGAGAGCAAGCGCGCGGCATCCCCGTGGTGTCCCAGCCGCGAGGCGGCCAGCGCCCACTCCAGCGGTCGCTCGGCCGGGGGAAAGTGGCGCTGGGCCTCGGCGTAGCGGCGCAGCGCCAGCAGCCCGTAGCCCGCCTCGCGGGTCCGGCCGAGCGCCAGGTACGCGCCCACCGCCCCCTCCAGCCAGGCCTCGTAGTGCGCGCGGTCGGCCTTCACGCCGGCCAGGAGGTGCCAGTACTGGCCCAGCGCCTCGGCGGGGCGGCCGCTCCGCAGGGCGCGGTCGGCGCGCTCCCGCGCGTGGATCTCGGCCTGGTTCGGCATCAGGCCCCCGCCGCCTCGTCGATGATCTCCAGCGCCCGCCGCCGCTTCTCGCCCGCGCGGGCCAGCGAGGTGGCCGTCACGACCTGGACGCGATCGAGCCGCGGCAGATACTCCAGGTCCAGCGGCTGCGAGGGGAGCACGAAGACGCCGGTCAGGTGCGCCAGCCCGGCCAGCGTCTCCACCGTCGCCAAGGGGATGTGGCAGGCGCCGTGGGTGACGAAGGTGATCGCGATCTGCCGTCCCTCGTCGCGCACCAGCCGTCCGACCTCGACGGCCAGGTCCGCGAAGACGCGCGCGTAGTTCCGGCCGCGCTCGGATCGAAACGACAGGAACCGGGGCAGGTCGCGGCGCGCCGCCCGACCCAGGTCGAAACGCGGATGCAGGCGGCTGTCGAAGAACCGCAGCCAGACGTCGCCCCCCAGCAGCGAGAGCTTCTTGGCCAGCGCCAGCGCCAGCCCGCGCCCGAAGATCTCGCGCGCGCCGCGCATCGACGCGCTCGCGTCGATCAACAGCAGGTGCAGCCGGCGCACCGCTTCGTTCTGTCGTTCGTGCCCGTAGTACAGCAGGTCGTCGGCCAGCGCCTTCTGCACGAAGACGTCGTCGTCGTGCGCCAACTCGGCGGGCAAGAGCGCGTCTACGTTCCCGCGCCGCTCGACGGAGGCGTAACCGTCGATCGAGAAGCGCTGAGCCGACGGGCGGCGCTTCGTCTCCAGCAGCGAGGGCAGCAGCTGCAGCGAGAAGTCGACCACGTCCGTCGCGCCGGTCGCGTTCCCGAGCAGCTGGTACAGGTCGGCCAGATCGGCCGCCCCCCCGTCGGCCGAGAACAGCCCCAGCAGGCGCATCGCGCCGGGCTCGATCTGGTCCAGGCGGGCCAGCACACCCCGCTCGTGATCGACCAGGCGCTGCATGAACGACAGCGCCCATCCCGGATCGTGGGCCCGGGCCAGCGCGTCGCGGTCGGTCTGGTAGATGAACGACGCCGTCGGCAGCTCGGCCGGCGCCAGCCCGCGCGGCGCCCAGCGCAGGTAGACGTCCCCCAGGACGCGCGCCAGGATCACCGCCAGGATCTCGTCGCGCAGCGGCGCGGCGCCCAGCTCCGAGACCGCCTCCGAGGCGGCGACCCGGGCCAGCAGCGCCTGGTACCGGCTGACCGGCGCCGGCGCCCGCGGAACGTCCCGCCGCACCTGCCGGGCGCCTGCCAGCCGCTCGGACGTCAGGATCAGCCCGAAGTCGTGGACCACGACCAGCGGCAGCGGGCAGCCGAGCCGCGCCGTCAGGTTCCACCAGCCGGCCGCCGTGATGGCGTCGGCCGGCAGCGCCGGCGCGACCTGGCTGTAGATCAGCGTCGCGAGCTGTCGTCTCAGCTCGCGGTCAGCGGCGTCGTTGCCGCGTGGACGGAGCTGGGCTTCGCCCAGCGGAGTCCCTCGCGGGCGGGGCGGGAACCCCTCTTGCGGTTCCCGCGAAAAATCGTCGTCCACCCCTCTAGGCTACACGGAGCCGGTCCAGGGCGTCGAACGACGCGTGATGCGCCTGCTCGTCCCGCGCGCCCAGCCACCCCAGCACGCCCCCGTAGACCGCGTGCAGCAGCAGCGTGAACAGCGCCGACCAGGGATCCCCGCGGCCCAGGCCGAACTCGATGTGGTGGCTGTAAAACGCAGGCACGAACATGACCTGCATGACGATCCAGAGCCCCAGCGCATAGGCCAGGCCGCGCCCGACGCTCATGGGCCGCGCCAGGTATGAGAACGCGGCCGCGGCCGCGGCGCCGTAGCCGAAGTGCGCCAGGGTCGTGACGATCGCCAGCGGCAGCGGGCTCCAGTGCGGGAGCAGGCGCGACACGATCTCGACCGGGAAAGGCCGGAACGCGGCCGGACCGTGACGGAAGAGACCGACCACCATCAAGAGGGTCATGGCCCCGGTGGCGGCCAGCCCGTAGACGACGGCGCGCGCGGCGCGGTGGCGCTCGGCCCGGAACTGTTCAGGCGACAACCCCTCGTCGATGGGGTCGCCCATACCCTCTTCCATGGTTTCGCCCTCTTCCATGGCCTCACCCCCCTTGTGAAGCTGGAGGCGAAAACCGCGTCGGTCAATGACCGGCGCAGAACCCAGGGCCGGCTCAGCCGCGGCGGCGAAGCAGAAGCAGGTGCTCGCGGCGCGCCTGGTCCCGGAAGATCTCGGCCAGCCGCCGGTCGTGGATGGGCCGCACCTGCGAGGCGCGGGCGATCGGCTCCAGCCCGACCGGCGCGCCGGCCGCCGCGATCCCGTCGGGCGCGTGCTCGGGCCGGCCGTCGACCACGCCGTCGCCGACCACCAGCAACGCGTGCCCGCCCGGACGGAGGACCCGCCCGATCTCGCCGATGAACTGGCGCTGGTCGGACTGCCAGCCGCTGGCGGGTGCGTCGCCCACGGCCGAGCTCCGCGCGCCCATCTGCGCGCGCTTGAACCCCCGCGCCGAAAGCCCCAGCCAGACGAACCGGGCCGCGTGCTGCGCGGCGTAGTCGTAGGTCCCCGCGTAGGGCGGCGACGAGACCACCAGCGCGGCGCTCCCGGCGGGGATGGGCAGCTCGCGCGCGTCACCGTCGATGACGCGCGGCACTGGCGTCCCTTCCGGCACACGCCGCTCGAGCGCGGCCAGCCCGCGCGCCAGCTCGACCGCCCGGTCCGCCAGCATCCGCGACGGCACCCCGCGAGCGATCCGCTTGGTCTCGCCGTCGCGCGGTGCCTCGGGGCCGCTGCGCATGAACTTGACCAGGATCGACGACAGACAGAGCCGCAGCGCGCGCCCCACGTCGTCTTCGCCGGTCGCAAACACCAGCTCGCGCAGCCCCAGCAGCTCGTACAGCACGTGGGCGTGGAAGCGGGCGATCTCGCCGCTGGCCCACTTGGGCATCTCGGGGCGCTTGCGCCGGCGCGCCCGCTCGCCCGACTCCTCGGCGATGCGCGCCGCTTCGGCGACCAGCCGCTCGCGGCCCTCGTCGCCCAGCACGGTCGTGCGCACGCGGGCGATGGCAGTGGCCAGCGGGCTGGCGTCGACCCCGACCGCGGCCCGCCCGGCGGCCTGCGCCTCGACCAGGACCGTGCCGCTGCCGCAGAACGGATCCACCACCGTGTCGCCCGGCTGGCTGTAGCCGGCGATGGCGCCGCGCGCGATGGTGGGGTGCATCCGCCCCGCGTAGCTGTGAAAGCCGTGGGTCAGGGCCCGCGCCGCCGCCGGATCGACGTCGAGCAGCTTGCGCAGCACGCCCGCCGCGCGCGCGTCTCCCCCCGTCTCGACCGGTCCGCTCAGGGTGGAGAAGGCGCGCCGCTGCCGGGCAGGTCTGGGAGTTTTTAGCCGCTCCACTTGGAAGACTCGAACACGCCCTCGAGCAGGCGATCGACCTCGGCCGCCATGGCCTGCGCCGTGTCGGTGCCGATGGTCTGCAGCGCCGCCCGGATGTCCTGCAGGTTGCGGAGCTGCGAAAACAGCTGAACGTCCGACAGCGGCGCGCCGCCCAGCAGCAGGCTGCGGATCGCGCCCAGCTCGGCCAGGATGCCGTCCAGGTCGCGCGCGCGCGGCCCGGCCGACCGGGCCTCCGGGTGCTCCTGGCGGTGCCGTTCCAGCACCGGCGCCACGATCTCGTCGCAGATCGCGATCTGGTCGACGCTGTTCCAGACGTGCCGCAACACGAACAGATCGCCGTCGTCGACCGTGGCCCGCCCATCCAGCAGCGCGCTGGCCGCGCACAGCTTGAGCAGCTTGACCACGCGCCGGTCGGACAGGGTCACCCCCTCGGAGCGGATCTGGAAGCAGAGCGACTTGTAGCGCGCCAGAAACTCCTCGGGGAACTGCAGCAGGGCCGCCAGCCGGCGCTGCAGCGACCGGATCTCGACCAGGCTGACCAGCGGGCGGGCCGGCGGCTCGCTCCCGCCGCCCAGCGCCTCCATCTCGGCCCGCAGGCCGCGCTCGATGAGGCCGTGGAAGTGAAAGCTGTCCAGGTTGTCGGACGAAGCACGCACCAGGAACCGGTCGAACACCGCCCCCAGCGCGTCGTCGTTGGGGACCTCGTTGGTCGCGCCGAACAGGGATGACAGCGGCACGTTGATGCTGGCCGACCCGGTGAAGAACCGGCGCTCGTTCAGGATGCTGAGGAGCGCGTTCAGGATGGCGGAGTTGGACTTGAAGATCTCGTCCAGGAAGACGATGTCGGCGTCGGGCAGCATCGCCTCGACCCGCCGCAGGTAGACGCCCTCCCGGAAGGCCTTGATGTCGATGGGCCCGAAGATCTCGTTGGGCTCCGAGAACCGCGTCAGCAGGTACTCGAAGTAACGGGCGTCGATCAGCCGGGCCAGGTGCCGGACCAGCGCCGACTTGGCGGTCCCCGGCGGCCCCACGATCAGCATGTGCTCGCCCGCGATCAGGGTGACCAGCAGCAGCCGGACCAGGTTTCCTTTATCCAGGTAGCGCGCATCCAGGGCACGGCCGACCTCGCGCAGCTTGTGGCCGATGCGCAGCGCCTCCGGATCCAGGGACGGGGGCGGGGGCGGGGCGGTGGGAAGGGGCTCACCCGCGGACATGTTCCCTCATCATACCGCGACGGGGCGCGTGACGGGCGCGACCGCGAAGTCGGCGATCGACATGGCCGCCACCATCCGGTGCGTCCCCGCGGTGGCCGCCTGAGCCGCCAGGACGTCCAGCCGCGCCCGGAACGCCCGGCCGGGATCGCTGTCCGCCGGCACGTCGTCGGGCCAGACCAGCTCCGGGCGGGTCCGCTCCGCGGCGGTCAGCACGACCGCCAGCTCCAGCCCGGCGACCGGCGGCAGATCCGCCTGCCCGGTGCCGCGCGCCTGCGCGCGAAACAGCACGTCCAGCCAGACGATGTGCGACAGGAAGCGCAGCGCGAAGGCGGCGCCCTCGCCGGACGCCCGCAGCCCCACCGGCGGATCGTGCATCCCGACGTAACGGTAGAGGCCGGCCGCCAGCGCGTCGCCGGCACGCTCGACGCCCACGTCCAGCGCCGCGCCGGCGACCACCCGGGCCAGCGCGGGGAACCGGATCACCGACAGGATCCGCCCCCAGCCGGGCGGCGGGTCGAGGCGCAGCGGGTCCAGCGCCTCACCCAGCGGGCTGGCGGCGTTCAGCTCCAGGAACGCCGCCCGCCCCGGCCCGGGCACCCCGATCTCGCGGAGCCAGCTGCGCGCCGACTGGTCGATGCGCACCCGGCGCAGCGCCGGCAGCGCGGTGATCCGGGGCGGCGGCGTCCGCCCCACGAACGTCTGCCGGCCCAGCCAGAAATGGACGGTGCGATCGATGCGCAGGATCTCGCCCAGCCGGCTCAGCAGCGAGTGCCGCGCGACCGCCTCCGCCGCGGTCGAGGGCGGGCCCACGGCGGCCAGATCGCGGGCGACGGCCGCGATGCGGTCCTGCCGGCGCGCCAGGCCGGGACCCGCCAGGTCCGGGTGACCGAGCGCGAGCAGGTTGTGGAGCGCCGCCCCCAGGCGTACGGTCGTCTCGTCCAGCGGCGGCACGACCGGGACGGGCAGGTAGCGGGCCGCGACCTCGGCCCGCGCGCGCGCCAGGGCGCGCACGGGATCGGCCCCTCCCGACGGGGGAGACGCGGCGGCTCGCCGGGCCATGTCCATGACCCGGGGGACCACGGCCGGGCTCAACGGCCGGCCGACGTGCAGGCCACCGCCATGCACCACCGGCAGCAGGAAATCGGCGACGAAGCGGCCGCTGGTCACGGGCGGCCGAGACCCCAGAGCGGCATCGGCCCCAGCGGCTCGTTCTCGATCACCACCGGCTCCTCGACCGGCCGCTCGTGACGTCCCAGCGCCTCCAGGTTCGCGACCGCCGGCTCCAGCTCGGCCAGCAGCCGGCGCTCGAGCGGGACGATCGCCTCGGCCAGCACGCGCAGCGGCGGCGCCGCCAGCTCGGCGTACAGGACCAACGCGCCCCCGATCGCCCCCAGCCGTTCGGCCAGGATGGCCGGCGAAACCGCCGGCGCCAGGCGCGTGCCCAGGGGAATCAGCACCTCGGGAGCGCCGAGCTGCAACAGCGTGCCGAACGGCATCCCCTCCATGGCTTCGGTGGCCCGGATCAGGATCCCCCGCTTCAGCAGCGCCACGCGGTAGGCGCGCAGCACGGACGGCGGGAGCGCGTAGACCAGGCGCTGCAGCCAGGTCGCCTGGGCCCACGGGATGAGGGCCGCCACGGCCCGCCCCGCCCCGCCACCCGGTTCCAGGCGCAGCGGCACGGTCAGATCGGCGCGCCCGCCTGGAACGGCCGCGCGCAGCTCCGCCCGCTCGGGCGGCGGCGGGACGATCCGGACCAGATCCTCGATGGCCGCCAGCGCGGGCAGCGGCGCCACCTCGACCACGCCACGTGGCGAGAACAGGTGGAGGCGATCGGCGGCAAAGCTGCCGCGGCACGACTCCAGGTGGATCGGGTGGCGGAACCCGGCCGCGACGGCGACGTGGTTCGTGACCGGCAGGTAGACCTCGACGCCGGGCGTGGTCCGCAACAGACGGTAGAGCCGCGCCGTCACGCGCTCGATCCGGAACAGCCAGAACGTCGCGCCGGGCGAGAACGCGCTGGTGGCCGACGTGTCACACAACGCCGCCGAGGCGCGCAACGGTTCCGACGCCCCGTCGACCGAGAGCGTGGTGTCGCCCAGCGCGTGCCGCCCGGCAGCCGGACCGGCGCCGGCCCCGCGCGAGCGGTCGGCGATCCCCGACGCCGCCCCTCCGCCCTCCCCGGGACCGGCGGCGTGGCTCCGCCCGGCGACGCGGTGCAGGTATTCGGCGATCACCGGCCCCAGCCCGCGGCGCGCCGTGACGTAGATCGGTCCCTCGGGGGCGGCCGGCGCGCGGCCATGGACGCGCGCCAGCGACAGGCGCAGCAGCAGCTTTGCCAGGGGCAGCTCGCTTTCGACGCGGTACGGGACCGTCTGCTCCACGCCGTAGAGGATCAGGTCGCCCTCCGCGTCGGTGACCGTGTCGACGTCGTAGCCGAGCGGCGCCTGTGCGTCGCGGAACTGGACGAAGTGCTTTCCCGCCCCGGTGAAGAGCTGCCCCCGGGCCAGTCGCGCCGCCCGGGCCGCCGCCTCCCCCAGCTCCTGTGACGCGGCAGGCATCACGACGATGGCCTCGCGCGTCCCGGCATCGCTCCGCGCGTACACGATCCGGAACCCCGGCTGCAGGTCGTCCAGGCTCTCGTCCGCCGACAGGACCCGCAGGAACGCGACCAGTCGATCCACCGCGCCGAACCGCGCCACGAGCTGGCGGCCCATCGCGCCGCCCCGCGCGTCGGTCGTCAAGCCGGGCAGATTGAAGCGCGGCTGTCCGACCGCGACTCGGTGAAGCATGTGGGCGGGCGCGATCATAACATCGGGCCGGAGTAGAAGACGGCCCCGGTCCTCGGGCCTCGGGCCGGAGTCAGAAAACGGCCTGAGGCCCGCGGCCGTCTTCTGCTGTTAGGATCACTCCGTGACTCCTCGCGACCCGCGCTCCGCCCCGGATCCGACTCTGAGTGTCGCAGCGGGGCGGGATCTCGTGGCGCTGGTCGGGCGGCTGGTGCGCGATCGGTCGTGGGACACGCTGACCGCCCTGTTCGCGTCGCTGGGCGGCGAGGAGGGGCTCCCCTCGGCGGCGCTGGGCGACCTGGACGCGGCGGTCCGCATCGTGGGCGATACGCTGGGGGCCATGACCGCGCCCAGGAACCCGCGTGGCGCGCAAGCGGATGAGCTGCGGTCGCTCTGCCTGGCCGCGGCCGAGGCGCTGCTCGATCGGTGCGCGCGGCCGCCCATGACGGACATGGAACGGCGTGCGCTGGACCGCGCCGCCACGCTGCTGGAGCGGGCGGGCGATCATCGCCGTGCGGCGCTGGCCTACGAAGAGCTGGGAGCCGACGACTCCGCGGCGCTGGCCTGGGGCGCGCTGGGCGATCTCGACCGGATGGAGGCGGCTCACGCGCGCGAGGAGCGCCGGCTGGCCACCGCCCGGGCCGCCGGCGAGACCCTGCGCCGGTTCGAGGCGCTGCTGACCGGAGGCGAGCGGCTCCGCGCGGTGGTGGCCGCCGCGGCCGTGTCGGGCATCGACGAGGCGGCCAGCTTGCGCGAGCGCGCGGCCGCCATCGAGCGCCGCCTGTGCCGCGGGCGCGCCATCAGCCTGCGCATCCCCGGGGCGGCGG
>Ga0335083_10005715_pt1 | contig 15664 bp, 9 predicted proteins | sample Lox_Sample_42_FD_206716 | JGI IMG/M metagenome (GOLD analysis project Ga0335083, IMG submission 206716) | Soil microbial communities from Loxahatchee National Wildlife Refuge, Florida, United States - Lox_Sample_4.2 | ecosystem: Environmental > Terrestrial > Soil > Wetlands | place: USA: Florida... | reverse complement strand
ATCCACCTCGAAGAGGAGCGGCACCAGCGTCTGCTGCTGCTGCACGGCGAGCCCGGAGACCATCCGGAGCTCGGGGACGACTCGGGTCATGGTGAAGCCGACCGGGACGCGGCATCCCGGCTTGAACCTCATCCCCTTTCCCGAGAAGACGCGCTTCTGGACACTGTCCACCACCGGGGCGAAGGCGGACGAGGCAAAGAGCCCGTCCGAGGGAGTGTAGAGAGCCGGGTCGCCGGGTAGGAGTTGGTCCAGCCCGATGGGAAGCCAGGCGTCTCTGAGAAGGTTTGCGTCCACCGAGAGGTTGGCCACCTCGTCGTCGGCCTCGCACCAGAGCGCGGCGGCGAGCAGGGAGTTCACGCTCCCCGCCGAGGAGCCGGAAATCGCCTCTAGGCTCGGCCGGCGGTCCCGCTCCGTCACATCCTCGAGGCGGTTGGACCGGATGAGGCGGATCAGCGTCCAGCTCACGGCTGCCTCGTAGGTCCCGAGGCTGGCCGCGCCCTGCAGGGTGAGCGAGAAAGCAGCGCTGTCCGCGGCGGCCGGAGACGAGCCGGTCGCTGCGACGATGACCGCGAGTAGCGCCGTAGGGCCCATCCTCTACCCCCTGGCGAGCACTTCGCCGCAGCAAGGACCGTAGCAGTCAAGCTCGCGGCCGACATCCGCCGCGTGGTGGCGTACGCCAACTCGGGGGGAGGGACGTCAGGTCGCCCGCGGCCCGGCCGAGGTCTGCTCCACGCGCGAGGTGGGCAGCCAGTCCGGATGCGTCCTGAGGAAGGCCAGGAACTCCTCGCGGATGAGACAGCGCAGGTCGAAGAGGATCTCCGGATCCGCGGCGCTGGCCAGGAGGCGCACCGTGGCCGTGGCCTCCGAAGAATCGGTGACCTGCACCTTGGCCACCCGGCCGTTCCAGAGCGGCTTCCCCGGACCCTGGAGGATGCGGTCCAGCTCGGCCCGCACCTGGCCCACCTCCACCCGGTAGTCGAGCTGGAGGAGCACCGCGCCCACCAGGTCGGACAGCTCGCGGCTCCAGTTCTGGAACGGCTTCTCGAGAAAATAGCTCACCGGAAGGATGAGCTGCCGGTTGTCCCACAGCCGCAGGGCCACGTAGCTGAGCGAGATCTCGACCACCACCCCGGTCTCGCCCTCGGCGGTGACCCGGTCCCCGATGCGGATCGGTTGGGTGATGGAGAGCTGGATCCCGGCGAACACCGCGCCGATGGACTTCTGCGCGGCCAGCCCCACCACCACGCCCACCACGCCCGCCGAGGCGAGCAGGGACACGCCCACCGTCCGGACCACGTCGAACTGCATGAGGAGCGCGGCCAGCCCGAGGAAGTAGACGGCGAAGGTCATCAGCCGCCACAGCACCGAGACCTGCGTGCGCGCCCCGGCCGCGACTCCCGGTCCGCGCGCCACCAGCCGGCGGTTCAGCGCCGCCGCGGCCACGTCCAGCCCGCGGAGGACGAGCCAGGTGACGGCGATGATGCCCAGCGAGCGGCTGATCCGTCCAAGGCTCCGGTCCCACCCCGGCGGGAGGAGAAGCCGCGCCTGGACCAGGCCAAAGACGAGGATCCACAGGGGGAGCTTGAGGGGCCCGTGCAGGGCACGAACCAGCTCGTCGTCCCACCCGACGGCGGTGAGGCCGGCGATGCGGCGCCCGAGGGCGAGGAGCAGCTTCTCGCCCAGCCAGCCGACGAGGAGCGCGGCGGCCAGCGCCAGGACGAGCCCCAGCCACTGCCAGAGCTCGAGCCCGAACCGGGCGGTGAGCAGGAAGGCCGGCATCCGCTCTCCGAAGGGCGGCCCGTACTGCTCGTAGAGCGCATCGATGTCCCGCACCGTGTCCCGGCTGAACACCCATACCGGGCTGGCCTCGGTGCGGATGCGGACCAGGCGGATCGGCGTCGGCCGCCCGTCGAGGGACAGCGTGGTCAGGACCACCGAGCCCGGTCCCGTGTCCCCCTCCTTGGGGAGCGATTCGAGCTCGAGCGGATGCCGGTCGAGGACGAAGCGCAGGCGGCGCGCCAGCCGGGCCCCCTCCGCCGCCTGCTGGTCCTTGGGCAGGTGGTCCAGCCACAGGTCGTGCGCCGAGGCGGCGAGGTGGCCCTGCCGGGCCTCGGCGAGGAAGCCCTGCGCAGTGGCATAGGGGCTGGAACGGTCGAGGTCCTTGGGCGGCTCCCCGAGGCCGTCGTTGAAGGCTGCCGCCCGCGCGGCGAGGAGGAGCAGGAGGCTGGCCGACAGCAGCGCCACCCGCCGGTCACCTGGCAGGCGAGAAGGTGCGCTCCGGTTCACGGCCGCGAGCGCTTCAGCGCCCACCCGCGCCGGCCTTGCCCCGGACCTTGAGCCGCTTCACCTTCCGGGCCAGCGTGTTCCGGTCCACGCCCAGGAAGGCAGCCGCCGCGGACAGCTGCCCGGCGCTGCGCTCGAGTGCCTGCCGGACCACCGCGCGGTCGACCTGGTCGAGCAAGGTCCGGTAAAGCTCCGGAACCCGCCTTCCGTGGAGCTGATCGAGGAAGTGCCCGAGGCGGAGGTAGACCAGCTCCTCGAGGGGCAGTTTCAGCGGGTCTGCAGCCACGAGCGCCTCCGGTGGAGACGGCGAGGGCTGAGGCTTACAGCACTCTCCCGGGGCAGAGGTCAACGACCGCGCACATGCCGTCCCTATGGTAAACGCCGGCCCGGTGGAGGTGACGCACGTTCGGCGGAAGATTCCGCTCCGCAGCCGGCTCGCCCCGGCCCTCCTCGCTTTCCTCCTGGAAGGTTGCACCCGCAACGCGATGCCCGCAGCTCCGGCGCCGCGGGAAGCGGCGGCCCGGACGCCGCCCGACGCCGGGACTTCCGCCCAGCGCGTCGCGCTCTTCGTCACCGCCGATCTCCAGGGACAGCTGACGCCCTGCGGGTGCAGCCAGGGAATGCGGGGAGGGCTGGGGCGAGCCGCGGCGCAGCTGGCGCGCGCCCGGGAGCAAGGGCTTCCGGTTCTCTACCTCGACGCCGGGGATGCCCTCTTCGCCCGGGGCGGGCTCCAGCCCGACGAGACGGTGGAGGAGGAGCGCAAGGCGAAGGCAGTGGCCGACGCCCTCCGCGCCATGGGCCTCACCTTGCGCTTCCCGGGCCCTCTCGACGACGTCCAGGGGGCCGCCTTCCGCCAGGGGCTCGGACTCCCCGAACTCGGGCCGGGAGCGGGCCGGCTCCTCCACGTCGGCGGCCACACCCTCGGCGTCCTCGCCGCGCGCTCGCCCGCCGAGCTGGCCCAGGCTGGGAAGCAGCTCCGCGAGCAGGGCGCGGAGTTCGTCCTCGCGCTCTACGGAGGCCCGGTGGACCGTGCGGTGGCCGCCGTGCACGGCGCGGAGGCGGTGGACCTGGTCGTCGCTGCCCAGGACGGAGCGCCGGTCAGCGTGGGCGACGACAGCCGGCTCGTCCGGGCCGACGTGCCGGTGGTCCGCCTCCAGAGCCGGGGTCGAGCGCTTCTCCGCGTTGACCTCGTCTTCGACGGCACGGGACGCTTCAAGCTCTTCACCTCCTCGGAAGACGTGGAGCGGGAACGGGCGCTGCTCGACGAGCGCATCGAGCTCCTCCTCCGCGAGATGGCGCTTCCCGGCCAGGATGCCGAACTGCGCCGCCTGCTCACCGCGCGCCTCGCCACCCTGGTCGACCGGCGCGTTGCCCTCGCCCCTCCGCCTCCTCTGGCCGGCGCCAACGGCTTCACCGCGCGGCCCATCGCGCTGGAGAGCACGCTCCCCAGCGACCCGGGCGTGGACGCGGTGGTGGCCGCCTTCGACCGCGACGTCTCGGAGCTCAACCTGGCCTGGGCCCGTGCACACGGGCGCGACTGTCCGCCGCCGGCGAGCGGGGAGGCGGCCTACGTGGGGAATGCCCGGTGTCTCAGCTGCCACGCCGCTGCCTTCGACGTCTACCAGCGGACCGGCCACGCCCTCGCCTACCGGACGCTGGAGGAGGTCCACCAGCAGTACCGGCTGGAATGCGTCGCCTGCCACGTGGTGGGCATCCAGCAGCCGGGCGGGGTGTGCCGGGTGGACCGCGTCGCCGGGCGCGACCAGGTGGGCTGCGAGAATTGCCACGGCCCGGGCTCGCTCCACGCCACCCGCCCTGCGGCACGGCCCATCGGGCGCCCCGCCCCGGACCGGGCGGTGTGCGTGGGATGCCACACCCCGGAAAACTCACCCCATTTCGACTTCGCCGCCTACCTGCCCCGGGTCCTCGGGCCGGGTCATGGCGCCAAGCGTTGACGGTCCGTCACTCGCCCCATACGCTTTATAGACACGCCAGCGCCCCGTGTCGCCGACGGGCGGCGCCCCGCCGGACGCCTGATGACGCCGCTCCCCCTCCTCACCGCACTGAGCCTCCTCGCCGCTCCGGCCTCTGCGCAGCCGGAGACCAAGGCCCCTCCCGCGCCGGGCGACCTCAAGCCGGCCGCGCCGGCAGCCGAGGCGGAGGAGGGCGAGGAAACGGAGAAGGCATCGCCCGAGCTGGAGGAGATGCGCGCGCTGGAGGAGGCAACCATCGAGCCGGCCCACCCGGCCCGGGGGCCGCTGCAGTCGGTGGTGCGGCTCGGCGCCTCGAGCCCGCTCCGCGCGCGCATCGAGGACGGCGACGGATGGGGCGTCGACGAGGCGACCGTCCCGGAGCTGGGCCTGGTCACCGACCTCGCCGCCTTCGACGTCTCGCGCGTCGCGGACGGCTACGACATCCCGTTGGAGATGCAGCCCCTGGTGGCCCAGTACATCCGCTTCTTCCAGGGGCCGGGCCGCAAGTGGTTCCGGGTGTGGATGTCCAGAAGCTCGCGCTACATCCCGATGATGGCCCCGGTGCTCGAGGCCGCCGGCCTGCCGCGGGACACGGTGTACCTGGCGATGATCGAGAGCGGCTTCTCGCCCGAGGCCTTCTCCTGGGCTCGCGCCGCCGGCCCGTGGCAGTTCATCGCCAGCACCGGTCGCCGCTACGGGCTGCGCCAGGACTTCTGGGTGGACGAGCGGCGCGACCCGCTCAAGGCCACCCGCGCCGCGAGCCGCTACCTCCGCGACCTGCACGACGCCCTCGGCACCTGGTACCTGGCCTGGGCCGGCTACAACGCCGGCGGGGAGAAGCTGCGCCGGCTGGTCGAGCGCCGGGGGACGGACGACTTCTGGGAGCTGACCGAGGGGCGGGGGCTGGCCAAGGAGACCAAGCACTACGTCCCCAAGCTCATCGCCTGTGCCCTGGTGGCCAAGCACCCGCGGGCCTTCGGCTTCGGCGACGAGGAGTTCTCCTGGCAGGAGCCGCTCGCCTTCGACGAGGTGCCGGTCACCGAGGCCACCGACCTGGAGGTGGTGGCCCGGGCTGCCGAGGTCCCGGTGGAGCAGATCCGCGGCCTGAATCCCGAGCTGCGGCGGTGGTGCACGCCCCCGGCGAGCAAGGAGCGGCCCTACAATCTCCGCGTCCCCCGGGGCACGGGAGAGGCGTTCCTCGCCAACCTGGCCCGCATCGCGCCGCGCGAGCGGCTCGCCTTCCGCATCCACCGGGTGGTCCGGGGAGACACGCTCTCCCGCATCGCGGCGACCTACCACTCGGCGCCGGAGGCCATCGCCCTCTTCAACCACCTGAAGTCGGTGCGCATGCTCCGGGTGAACAGCGAACTGGCCATCCCGGTGCCGGCGGCGAAGGCCGAAGCGCCGTCGGCGGCGCTGGAGCGGCAGGTGGCACGGGCTCGCGCCCGCGGAGTGACGGTGGTCAGCCCCGAGGAGGAGGTCCCGGCCGGGACCCAGACGCGGAAGTCCACCGCCGCCGGGCTCCTCAAGACCGAGACCGTCGAGGGCAAGACGCGCGTCACCTACGGCGTCCAGGCCGGCGACTCGCTGTGGACCATCGCCCAGCGCTTCGGGGTGACGGTCGAGGATCTGAAGCGCTGGAACCATTTCGGCTCCATGGGTCGACGCTCGCGCGGGCTCCAGATCGGCACGGTGATCGAGGTCTGGCCCGCCCCCGGCACCGCGCTCGATGCGCCGGCGCAGGCGCAGGGCGGGCAGGTGGTGGCGGCGCTGGCCGGGTTCTCCCCGCAGGCGAGCGCGACGGCTCCCGCTCCTGCCGAGCCCCGGCCGACCACCCACCTCCTCGCCGCCGGGGAGACGCTGTGGAGCGTCGCCCAGCGCTACGGGCTCTCGGTGGAGGACCTGAAGCGCTGGAACCGGATCACCCACGCGCGCAGCGTCCGCGCCGGAACCCAGCTCACCCTCGTCGCGCCCTGAAGCCGGCTTCCCCACCGGCGGTGGGCGTGCTACCCACGGCGCGCCCGCTCTGCAACACCCTTTCCCCTCCGCCTGTCCCGGGGTCTTCCCACCCCTAGAGGTCCACACCCGTGCTCCTGCGCCCCCTGCCCCTGCTCGCGGTGCTCGCCTGCGCCGCACCGCCCGCTCCCCCGCTGGAGACGCACACCGTCCCACCTGCCCCGGGCATCGTGGTGGCGAAGGACCTCGCCGCGCCCGAGCCGCCGCCGGGGATGCGGCTGCCGGCCGGCCTGCGTCCGCTGGCCCAGCGCGTCGAGCTGACCATCGTCCCCTCCTCGGATGGCTTCCAGGGCACCACCGAGCTGAACGTGGAGCTGGCCACGCCCACGGACGTGGTGTGGCTCAACGCCAAGAAGCTCACCGTGGAGCGCGCCTCGGCCCGCCTCGGCGACGCGGAGATCCGCGCCCAGGTCTCGCTCTCTCCGGAGCGCGTGGCGCTGCGCTTCCCCCGGGCCCTGCCGCCCGGGCGGATGACGCTCCGGCTGGCCTTCTCCGGCACCATCTCCGGCACCGAGGACGCGGGCATCTTTCACCAGCAGGAGGGCGGCGACTGGTACGCGATGACCCAGTTCGAGGAGACGGACGCCCGCCGCGCCTTCCCCTGCTTCGACGAGCCGTCGGTGAAGATTCCCTGGGAGCTGACCCTGGTCGTCCCGCGGCAGCTGCTCGCCGTGTCCAACACTCCGTTGGCCTCCGAGGAGCCGGCCGGGGCGGAGATGAAGCGCGTCCGCTTCGCGCCGACGAAGCCGCTCCCCTCGTATCTGGTAGCCTTCGGGGTGGGGCCGTACGACACGGTCGACGCCCGGCCGGCGGGGATGAACAAGGTGCCGATGCGGGTCTACGCCCCGCGCGGGCGCGCCTCTGAGGCGGCCTACGCGGTGCGCACCTCGCCGGAGATCCTCGAGGCGCTGGAGCGCTACTTCGGCGTCCCCTATCCGTACCAGAAGCTGGACCTGATGGTCATCCCCCTCACCGTGCACTTCGGCGCGATGGAGAACGCCGGGCTGGTGACCTTCGCCAGCAGCCGGCTCCTGGCCCGGCCGGAGAACGAGAGCGTCAAGTTCCAGCGCATCTTCGCGGCCATTGCCGCCCACGAGTTCGCCCACCAGTGGTTCGGCGACCTGGTCACCCTCGCCTGGTGGGACGACATCTGGCTCAACGAGTCCTTCGCCACCTGGGCGGAGAACAAGGCGCTCGATGCCTGGAAGCCCGGCTGGGGCATCCAGATGGACGACGTCCGGGAGCGGAGCTACGCCGCGGACCGGGACACGCTGATCAGCGCGCGGCAGATCCGCCAGCCGATCGAGAGCTACGACGACATCAGCAACGCCTTCGACGCCATCACCTACCAGAAGGGCGCCGCCGTTCTGCGCATGTTCGAGACCTACGTCGGCGAGGAGACCTTCCGGAACGGGGTGCAGCGCTACCTCCAGACGCACGCCTACGGAAATGCCACCGCGCGCGATTTCGTGGCCGCCATCTCCGAGGCCTCCGGCCGGGACATGTGGCCCCCCTTCGACTCCTTCCTCGACCGCCCGGGCGTGCCTCAGGTGACGATGCGGCTGTCCTGCGCCCCGGGCAAGGCCGCGGAGCTGAAGCTCGCCCAGGAGCGCCTCCTCCCGCTGGGGACCAAGGGGACGGCCGCCTCGCCCTGGCAGGTGCCGGTTTGCGTGCGCTGGTCGAGCGGCGGCAAGGCGCGTCAGGCGTGCACCCTGATGACCGGCCCCACCGCCAGCCTGTCGCTGGGCCCCGGCTGCCCGGCCTGGGTGCTCCCCAACGTGGCCTACGCCGGCTACTACCGGGCCAAGCTGGAAGGAGGGCTGCTTCGCGACCTGGTCACCCGGGGCCGGGCGTCCCTCAGCGCCGCCGAGACGGTGGGGCTCTTGGGAGACGTCGAGGCGCTGGTCGAGGCCGGCCGCTTCCCGCAGGGGACGGGCATGGAGCTGGCCACCCGCTTCGTCGATGCCAAGGAGCGCTGGGTGGTGCTCACCGCCGTGGACCTGGCCCAGGTCCGGGCCGCATTCCTCGAGGGTGCGGCGGCCAAGGCCTACCCCGGTTGGGTGCGGCGGCACTTCGGCGCCCGGGCACGCAGGCTCGGGGTGAACGCCCGGCCCGGAGAGGACGAGGAGACGCGGCTCCTCCGGCCGGGGCTGATCGGCTTCGTCGCCATCCGTGGCCAGGACGCGGGGCTCATCGACCAGGCCCGCGGCGTGACCGAGAAGTGGCTCCAGGCGCCGGCCACCGTGGACGCGGACGTGGTGGAGAGCGCGCTGGGCATCGCCGGGTGGTTCGGCGATGCGAAGCTGCACGCCACGCTGGTGGAGCGCCTCAAGACCAGCTCGGACCGGGCCACGCGCGTCAAGCTGATCGGCGCTCTGGCCGCCTTCCAGAATCCCGATCTGGTGAAGGCGAACATGGCGCTGGTCGAGACACGGCCCATCGACGTGCGCGAGCTCGGCCGGCTCCTGGTGGGACGGCCCTCGGAGCTCACCCAGCCCAAGGGGGTCCCGCTCTCCACCCGGGAGATCATCTTCCAGACGGTGAGCACCCACTTCGACCAGCTCACCGCCGCTCTGCCCGAGCGGAGCGCCGCCTACCTCTTCACCACCGGAGCCGGGTTCTGTGACGGCGCCCACCGTCAGGCGGTGGAGGCGGCCTTCGGCCCCCGGGCGGAGAAGGCCCTGGGCGGAAAGCGGTCCCTGGCCCAGGTCCTGGAGCGGATCGATCTCTGCATCGCCGACCGCGCCTACCAGCTGCCGAGCATCAGCACCTACCTCGCCGGTCGGGCCACCCCGCCCCCGAGCCGCTGACCGCCGCCCGGGCGGCTCAGCGCTCCTCGAGAAGCAGCTTCAGCTCCCGGATGCGGCGGGTGATGGCGTCGCGCTCCATGGTCCGGAAGGATTCCGGGAGCAGCTCCTTGCTCGTGCACTCCTGCACAGCAGCCAGGTTCTGGAGCTCGATCTCCAGCGGGTAGGAGGGGGGGACGAAGTCGTTGACCACCGTCCGGATGTCCGCCTCGGTGGGCTGCTCGCGCCCGGCGGCCAGGGCGGCGAACTTCGCCCGCACCAGGATGGCCTCGATGTCCGCCCCGGAGAGCTGCGCTCCCTTGGGGAGCACCGCGGCGAAGGAAGGGATGTCGAGGGTCATCTTCAGCTTCTTGGCCACCACCTGGTACAGCTCGTCCCGCTCGGCGTCGGACTGCGGATAGAAGAGCGCCAGGTGCTCCTCGGCGCGTCCCTGCCGCTTGAGGTCGATGGGGAGGAGGTCCGGCCGGCAGGTGAGCAGGAACCAGATGATCTTCCCCCGGTACTCGGTGTTCCCCATGAACGAGGCGATGGAGGCGAAGACCCGGGAGGAGGTTCCCGAGTCGCCGGAGGCGTCGCGGTTTCCGAGGAAGGCGTCCGCCTCGTCGATCATCACCGCCACCGGCCAGAGCGCCTTGAGGAGGTTGAAGATCTTCTCCAGATTGGCCTCGGTGACTCCCTGCCACTGAGATCTGAAGTTGAGGAACTTCACGCAGGGGATGCCGATCTCCCCGGCGAAGCAGGTGGCGAGGAAGGTCTTCCCGGTGCCGACCGGACCGGCCACCAGGTAGCCCATGGGCAGCACCTCGAGGCGGCCCTTCTTCAGGGCCGCCGCCGCCTGGCGCAGCATCTGCTTGGCCCGGGAATGTCCGGCCACCACGTCCAGGGCGTGGGCGGGCTCGATGAACTCGAGCAGGCCGTGGCACTCAGCCTGGATGATCTCCTTCTTCTTGTCCTTGAGGAGGTCGGGGGTGATGCGGATCTGCCGTTCGGTGGCCTCGGTGAGCACCCGGTCGAGGTTGATGCGGGACAGGCCGGCGGTGGTCTTGGCCAGCGCGGCCAGCGGGACGTCGGAGACCGAAGCCAGCTTCCTGCCCTCGAGCTTGGTCTGGACGAACTCCAGCCGCTCGTCCTCGCCGGGGAGGGGCAGCTCGATGGAGGCCACGTAGGGGTTGCGGGCCAGCCGGGGGGAGATCTCCGCCAGGTTCTCCACCAGGAGCACCACCGAGAGGTCCCCGGCCAGGAACTGGGGATCGCTGGCCCACTTCACCAGCGTGGCCAGGCTGAAGCGGTCCTCGGCGGAAAGGGCGCCGATCTCCGCCCCGGGAGCGAGCGTCTCGGCGAAGTCGATGATCAGCGCCAGCGAATGGCCGTCCGCCAGCCGCATGCGCAGGTAATTTTCGAGAATCTGGAGGGCCCGCCCCGGATCGCGGGGGAGGACCTTGGCGTAGTCGGTGCCGTAGAGGGTGTCGTAGGCGGTCATCGCCCGGGAGAGGTCCTTCTGCGTCTCCGGCGAGGCAGCCCGGATGCCGCTCGAGCGGTCGTAGAAGAGGACGTGCCCCCGGCCTCCGAAGAGCTCCTCGGCGAGGAAGGTCTTCAGCGGGCCGAAGGACTTCACCCCCCCCTCGGTCTGGAGCGGCTGGAGATCTCGCACGCTCCCGTGGAGGAGGAAGGTGCTCACCGTCTTCGTGTAGTAGGCCTGCGCCAGCTTCCGCGCCCAGGCGGGCAGGTCTGCCAGCGGATCCGCAGCGTCCGACTTCCGTGTCCGGGCCAAAGGGGCCTCCTCGGAGGCTCCTTCTAGCGGCAGTTGGGGGCGCGGCGCAGCACCACCTTCACCGGGACCGCCGGCCCGGGCTGCTCGGGAAGCCGGAGCGGCACCTGGGCGGTCTCGAAGCAGCGCTTGCGGAAGGTGAGCGCGGTGGCGGTGGCCGGCACCCGCCCGCTCAGGGGCGTGACGCCGAGCTGGCGCTCGCCATTGAACACCGCCGCGCCCGGGGGCTGGGAGGTCACCCGCACCGCGAACTCGAAGGGCTCGAGCACCGCCCTCACTTGAAGTGAATCCTCGGTCGACCGGGCGAAGGCGCTGGAGGTGAAGGAGCGGAACCCGCTGCGCCGCACCTCGACCTGGTGCTCGGCCCCGACCGGGACGTCGCCGGCCCAGAAGCCGTGTGCCCCGCTCCGCTTGACCACCGCGCCGTCGACGCGCACCTCGGCATCGTCCGGATCGGGCAGGACCACCATCCGGGCGGTCCCCACGTTGCGCTGCAGGGTGAGGGTGTAGGGCGTGGACTCGGACCCCCGCGCGACGGTCACGGTCCCCACCGCGGGCTTGAAGCCCTCGGCGGTGACCATGACCACCGTCTTTCCCGCGGGGACGCGGTGCAGGACCGGCCAGGTTCCCTGCACCCCGAGGTCGTTCCCGTTCACGTTGACCCGGGCGCGGGCGTGGAGCTCGGCCGGGGAGATGTCGAGGAGCAGCACGCCCTGGGGAGGCTCGCGGAAGAGAACGGCGGCGAGCAGGGTCGCCGCCGCCACCGCGCCGGCGCCCACCATCCACCGTCGGGGGATGCCGCGGCCTGGGCGCCCCACCGCCGAGAAGAGCTCGGGCGAGGCTGGCGGCGCCTCCACCGGCTCGGGCGGGGCCGGGGCCGCCGGCGAGGGCGGGGGCGCCGGGGTCCGGTCCGCGACCGGCGTGAGCACCGGGGGCGGCGCCGGGTCAGGCCGGGGCTCCGCGGGAGCCTCCGCAGCGGCCGGCGGGCGGACGGCGCGCTCGGCAGCGGCCGGGACGGGGCGGGCCTTGGGGGCCTCGAGCGCGGGATCGGTCACCGGCTCGGCCGGGGGCCCCGGGGGACGCTGCGGGTCGGGTCCGCCGTGGAAGTACTCGTTGCCGTCGACGAGCAGGGTGGCTCCGTCGGCGGCGTGGACCTCGAGCTGCGGGGCGGCGGCGGTGAGCTTGGGGATGGGGGCGACACGCACTGCGCCGCTGCCCAGGGCGCCGGAGGCGGCCAGCCCTCCCGGGCCGGCCTCCGCCGCCTCGAGGAAACCCTCCGGCGCCTTGACCTCGGCGTACTCCGCCAGGCGGTTCTTCTCGCGCTCCACCTCCTCGGCGAAGGTGGACTTCATGTACTGCATCAGGTCCTTGCGGCTGAAGATGTTGTCCGAGGTGATGAGGAAACGCTGCAGGTCGTCGGCCAGCTCGCTTGCGTACTGGTAGCGGGAATTGACGTCCTTGGACAGTGCCCGGAGGACGATCCGCTCCAGCGGCTCGGGAATGCGCCGGTTGTAGGTCGACGGGGGGAGGACCTCGGCCTTGCGCACCTTCTCCAGCACGGCAAAGTCCGAATCCCCGACGAAGAGTCGCTCGCCGGTGAGCAGCTCGTAGAGGCAGACGCCGATGGCGAACACGTCGCTGCGCCGGTCGAGCGGCAGCCCGCGGATCTGCTCCGGGCTCATGTAGCCGAACTTTCCCTTGAGGATTCCGGCCTGGGTCTTGGTCACCTTCCCCGCCGCCTTGGCGATGCCGAAGTCGATGACCTTCACCTCGCCCTCGAAGGAGATGAGGACGTTCTGCGGCGAGACGTCCCGGTGGACGATGTTCAGCTCCCGCCCGTAGCTGTCCTTCTTGCGGTGGGCGTAGTCCAGCCCCTCGCACAGCTTGCCGACGACGTAGCAGACGAGCGGAACGGGGGGAGGCTCACCCTTCTTGCGGGCCCGGTCGAAGATGGAGCGCAGGTCCTTCCCCGGCACGTACTCCATGGCGATGTAGAGGCTGGAGCCGATGCGGTTCAGCTCGTAGATCTGGCAGATGTTGGCGTGGGTGAGCTGGACGCTGATCTTCGCCTCGTCCTGGAACATGGTGATGAACTCGGCGTCCTCGGCGATGTTGGGGAGGATGCGCTTGATCGCCACCAGCCGCTCGAAGCCGCCCGTCCCGAAGGCCTTGGCTCTCCACACCTCGGCCATCCCGCCGATGTTGATCCGGTCGAGCAGGAGATATCGCCCGAAGGGGATCGGCTGCTTCTTCGTCGCCGGCGCGGTCAACGCTTGGTCAACGCTTGGGAAACAGGAGGGGTGGACAGGGGACCTCCTGATGGTAGCGACCGGGCGGCGAGCCGGTCAACGCGGGCCCATACACGGCCTACATCCTACTCGGTCGGTCCTACTCGCCGATGAACGCCGGTGTGCGCTTTTCCAAGAAAGCCTGGACGCCTTCGCGGAAGTCGCGCGAGCCGAGGAGCCGGAGCTGACCCTCGGCCTCGATGTCCAGGGCCTGGTCGAACGTCCCGTGCAGCGCGCGGTAGACCGCGTCCTTCACCGCGCGGTGGACGAGCGGTGGACCGCCGGCCAGCGAACGGAGGAAGTCGGTGGCCGCCGTCTCGAGCTGGTCGGCGGGGAAGACGCGGGTGGCCAGGCCGATGGCCGCGGCCTCGGCAGCCTCCACCATCCTCCCGGTGAACATCAGCTCCAGCGCCCGCCCCAGACCCACCAGCCGGGGCAGCGTCCAGGTGCCGCCGCCGTCCGGCATCAGCCCCCGCTTGACGAAGATTTCCCCGAAGCGCGCCCGGTCGGAGCAGAGCCGCAGGTCGCAGGCCAGGGCCAGGTCGCACCCGAAGCCGGCGGCCACGCCGTCCACCACGGCCACGGTGGGCAAGGGGCAGGCGCGCAGGGCTCGTACCAGCCCGTGGAAGTGGGTGCGCATCCGGTCCTCGAAGGCGCTCGGGTCGAGCACCTCGGCGGCGGCCACGCGGAGGTCGAGCCCGGAGGAGAAGGCGCCGCCCGCCCCGGTGAGCGCCACCACCCGGACCCCGGCCGCCGGAGCCGACTCCACCGCAGCGCGGACCTGGGCATTCACCGGAACGGTCAGGGCGTTCTTCGATTCCGGCCGGTTGAGGGTGATCAGCCGAACGGCGGCTTCGTCGCGGACGAGGACCTCTGAGGAGCTCATGGCGCCCATCTCAGCGCACCCGCGCTCGGTGGGGAAGCGGTGACGCAGTCTCCTCCTGGAAATCCATGAACTGTTCCATCTCCCGGACCGTCTCCTCGGTTGCCTGGACCTCGGCGGAGAGCGCGTCGAGCTGGCGGGTGACGTGCTCCGGGTCGCGAATGGCGATCGACTGCTCGTGGGTGAGCCGGAGCAGGTCCTCGATGCTCGCCAGCTGGTGGCTGACCACCGCCCGGCTCTCCTCCGCCTGGGTGAAGCGCTGGAGCCTCTTGCTCAGGATCTCCACCCGCTTCGCCTTCACCTCGCGGAGCCGCGGGCTCGATTCCGCCCCAGCCTCGGCCTCCAGCTCCTTGAGCTCCCGCTCCAGGGCCTGGCGATCGGCGACGCTCAGGTAGCGGCGGTAGCCGTTGAGCGTGCTCAACAGGCGCAGGAAGGAGGTGAGCAAGGCATCCACCCGGCTCTCGCTGGATGCGGCCAGCACCCGGCCTCCGGGCAGCCTCCGGTAGTTGGCCTCGATCTTCTCCTTGAGGTCCCGCAGACGGTGGTAGTGCTCGCGCTGGCTGGGGGCCAGCTCGGCGAGCAGCGCCTCCACCTCGGCCTCGCCGCTCCCCGCCTCCGGGAGGGCCCGCGCCGCGCGCCGGTAGCGGGGGTTGATCCCCACCACCAGGAGGTAGAAGACCTCCAGCGCCCCGGCGATGAGAACGGGGAGGGTCTGGCCGGTGACCAGGGTGGCCCCGGCGGCCCCGGCCAGGCCGATGAGGTTCGCCGGCGAGAGGAAGGCCGCCCTCAGCCAGGCCAGCCGTCCGGGGGAAGTGTCGTTCAAGGTCCGCGCGCCTCCGCCGTTCCGCGCAGCGCCGAGAGGTCGCGTGTCTCCTCGGCCGTCCGGACCGGCTCCGTGCGGCGCTCCAGCTTGGAAACCAGCTGGACCGCGCTCTGGTACAGCTCGTCGTACGTGACCGGCGCCCCGCCCGCCAGTCCGAAGAAGGCCAGGTTCTCCTTGAGGGTGGCCGGAGGACTGGTCCGGAGCGCCTCCCCCGGGTCGCCGAGCTGGGGAGCCGCCTCGCCGAGGAGGCGAGCCCCGGGCCCCGGGTCCCGGAGGACGGACGCGGCGGCGTCGAGCAGACCCCGGACGATGCGCCGGACGGCGTCCGGGTAGCGGGCGGCGAACTCGCCCCGGGCGACGAGGACGGTGGAGATGAGGTGGGGGGCGTCGGCGGTGGTGGCCAGGACCTGCCCGCCGCGCTCCCGGGCGGCGGCCTCGACGTCGGCCGACATTCCGACCACCGCGTCCGCCCGGCCCTCGCGCAGCGCCCGCCCGGCGTCGAACGCCGAGCCGAGCGCCACCCAGCGCACGTCGGCCGGCCCAAGTCCGGAGCGCATGAGGAGCCAGAGGGCGAAGTAGTGGCCCGCCGACTGCGGGGCGGTGGCCAGGCGCCTCCCCTTCAGCCCGGCGAGCGACGCCACGCCCACCGCCGCCAGCGCGTCCTGCCCCCGGCTCCGGCCGAGGAGCATCTCCACCCGGGGGGCGGCGTTGCGCAGGGCGGGGGTCCAGGCGGCCAGCCGATCCACCGGCAGCGCCGCCAGGTCCACCCCGCCCCGGTCGCCGCCGGCGGCCAGGGCCGCCACCAGCTCCTCCTCCCGGAGGA
>Ga0335083_10005713_pt1 | contig 15666 bp, 14 predicted proteins | sample Lox_Sample_42_FD_206716 | JGI IMG/M metagenome (GOLD analysis project Ga0335083, IMG submission 206716) | Soil microbial communities from Loxahatchee National Wildlife Refuge, Florida, United States - Lox_Sample_4.2 | ecosystem: Environmental > Terrestrial > Soil > Wetlands | place: USA... | reverse complement strand
AGGAACGGCGCGAGCTGGAAGATCACGAACGTTATGAAGCTCACCACGATCAGCACCAGGAAGGCGCCGAGGCTTCTACGGATGATGAACCGAATCATAGCTGGTGGACGTCCGTGGTGGGCCCGGAGCACCCGGGCCCACCACGAACGTCCATCCGCACATGATCCGGTTCATCATCCGCAGAAGCCTCGGCGCCGTCGTGGTGCTGATCGTCGTGAGCTTCATCACGTTCGTGATCTTCCAGCTCGCGCCGTTCCTGTCGCACACCTCGCCGGTCTACTACTACGTCGGCAAGATCGCGTTCAAGCCGGGCTCGTTGCAGCTCAAGTTGCTCGAGCACCGCTACGGATTCGACCTGCCGTGGTATCAGCAGTACTGGCACTGGCTGCACGGCATCATCTTCGGCCAGCCGCTGAGCGACGGCACCACGAACGTGTACTGCAACGCACCGTGCTTCGGCTACTCGTTCCAGCAGAACACGGCCGTCGGCTCGCTGATATGGCAGGCACTGCCGGTGAGCCTGAGCCTGGCGGTCGGTGCCGGAGCGCTGTGGCTGTTCGGCGGCGTGCTCATCGGCACCCTGTCCGGCCTGCGCCCCGGATCGATCATCGACCGCGTCGGCATGACGCTGGCGCTCGGCGGCGTGTCACTGCCGATCTTCTTCACCGGCCCTGTGCTGCTGCTGATCTTCGAGTACCAGCTGAAATGGCTGAGCAACCCCGCGTACGCGAGCCTCACAAGCAATCCGCTGCAGTGGTTCAAGAGCATGATCCTGCCCTGGATCGCGCTCGCGTTCCTCTTCGCGGCCCTCTACGCCCGGCTCACCCGCGCGAGCATGCTCGAGACGATGGGTGAGGACTACATCCGCACCGCCCGCGCGAAGGGCCTGCCGCAGCACACCGTCGTCGTGAAGCACGGCCTGCGCGCCGCGCTGACGCCGATCGTCACCATCTTCGGCATCGACCTCGGCCAGTTGATCGGCACCACCATCATCACCGAGACGGTCTTCAACCTGCGCGGCCTCGGCTGGCTGTCGGTGACGTCGATCCGGCAGAACGACCTGCCGGTGATCATGGGTGTCACTCTGGTTGCCGCATTCGCCCTCGTCATCGCCAACCTGATCGTCGACATCCTCTACGCGTTCGTCGACCCGCGCGTGCGCCTGACCTGACGACCACCGACGAGGAGAACTTGTTATGCAACCGCAACCGGCCATGGACGTGCACGTCGAGACCGACGCGCCGTCGGCGTTCCTGTCCGTGCGTGATCTGCGTGTGCACTTCCCCACCACGGACGGTCTGGTCAAGGCGGTCGACGGCCTGTCGTTCGACCTCGCTCGCGGCCAGATCCTCGGCATCGTCGGCGAGTCGGGCTCGGGCAAGTCGGTGACGAGCCAGGCCATCCTCGGCCTGCACAAGGGCTCGTCGGCGGAGGTCTCCGGCGAGATCTGGTTCGAAGGCAAGGAACTCGTCGGCATGCGCGAAGACCGCATGCGGGCGTTGCGCGGCAACGAGATGGCGATGATCTTCCAGGATCCGCTGTCTTCGCTGCACCCGTTCTACACCATCGGCTGGCAGATCGTCGAGGCGTACCGTGAGCACAACAAGGTAAGCAAGGCCGTCGCGCGCCGGCGCGCGATCGAGATGCTGGACCGGGTCGGCATCCCCAACCCCGACAAGCGTTTCGACGACTACCCGCACCAGTTCTCTGGCGGCATGCGCCAGCGCGCGATGATCGCGATGGCACTCGTGTGCGACCCGAAGCTGCTCATCGCCGACGAGCCCACGACCGCGCTCGACGTGACGGTCCAGGCGCAGATCCTCGAGCTGATGAAGGACCTGCAGCGCGAGTTCAACTCGGCGATCATCCTCATCACTCACGACCTGGGCGTCGTGGCCGAGACGTGCGAAACCGTCGTCGTCATGTACGGCGGGCAGTGCGTCGAGCAGGGCTCGGTGCAGGACATCTTCTACAAACCGCAGATGCCCTACACCTGGGGCCTGCTCGGCTCGATGCCGCGCATGGACCGCACCAGGCAAGCGCGGCTCACCCCGATCCCGGGCACGCCGCCGTCGCTGATCCAGGTGCCGCGCGGCTGTGTGTTCCACCCGCGCTGCCGCTTCCGCGACCGGGTCGGGGAGGCGTGCACCGTGATGCACCCCGACCTCGAGGAAATCGACGCCAGCGGCCATCGCGCGCGCTGCCACATCGACAAGCACCAGCGCAGCGAGATCTTCGCCAACGAGATCGCGCCTACCCTCTAGCTAGGAGAACCTGACAATGAGCAAGACTGCGCGAACGGAAGCCGAAGCGGACGGTGTGCACCCCGCTGCGGCCCGTCCCGACGCCCTGCTCGCGGTCAACGACCTCAAGAAGCACTTCCCGATCCGCCAGGGCATCTTGATCCAGCGGCAGGTCGGCGCGGTGCGGGCCGTCGACGGCGTCTCGTTCTCGGTCGCCCCCGGTGAGACGCTAGGCCTCGTCGGCGAATCAGGGTGCGGCAAGTCGACGACGGCCCGCGTGGTGTCGAAGCTGCTCGAGCCCACGGCCGGCTCGGTCATGTTCGAGGGCCAGGACATCGCCAGGTATTCGCGCTCGCGCATGCGCACGCTGCGCACCGACATCCAGATGATCTTCCAGGACCCCTACTCGTCGCTGAACCCGCGGCACACGATCGGCACGATCGTCGGCGCACCGTTCCGCATCCAGAAGGCCAAGACCGAGAAGGGCGTCAAGGCCGAGGTGCAGGGCCTCATGGAACGCGTCGGCCTCAACCCCGAGCACTACAACCGCTATCCGCACGAGTTCTCCGGCGGCCAGCGGCAGCGGATCGGCATCGCCCGCGCCATCGCGCTCAAGCCGAAACTGATCGTCTGCGACGAGCCGGTGTCGGCGCTCGACGTGTCGGTGCAGGCCCAGGTCATCAACCTGCTCGAGGACCTGCAGAACGACTTCAACCTCACCTACATCTTCGTGGCGCACGACCTGTCGGTGGTGCGGCACATCTCCGACCGCGTCGCCGTGATGTACCTCGGCAAGATCATGGAACTCACCGACCGCGACGTTCTCTACTCGACACCGATGCACCCGTACACGCACGCGCTCATGTCGGCCGTGCCGGTGCCCGATCCCGAGAAGGAGTCGCGCCGCGAGCGCATCCTGCTCGTCGGTGACCTGCCGAGCCCGATCAACCCGCCCACCGGGTGCGTGTTCCACACGCGCTGCCCGAAGTACCGCGAGATTCTCAGCGAGACGGACAAGCAGTTGTGCCGTGACGTCGTGCCGCTGCTCGATCTCAAGAAAGAAGACCACTTCGTCGCGTGCCACTTCCCGCAGGTGCGGGCCGACATCGCGGCCGCGGTCGACGTCGGCGTCACCGCCAAAGAGGTTGCGGTCGAGCAAGCCAGGGAGGCCGTGGCGGCCGTGGCCGCGATCGAGGAGGCCGTGGCCGAGGCGGCCCCGGCGCCGGAGGACTAGCTCGGCTGCGGGGCGGGCGGGCCCGCGCGGCAGCTGGAAAGCGATGGCCGGCCACCCCACGGGCGGCCGGCCATCGCCGTGTCCGGACGTTACGCGTTCTCGCGGACGAACACCCGTGAGCCGAGCCACAGGAACACCGCCGCGGTGCCCACGGCCACGCACAGCCCCTCGACCATGACCGCGTTCCAGTACTGCCCGGCGTACGCCTCGCGCATCGCGTCGATCATGTAGCGGAACGGGCTGATCCGCGCGATCCCCTGGAGCCAGCCGGGGCCGAGCGTCATCGGCAGCATGATGCCCGACAGCAGGACGAGCGGCAGCACGACCGTGTTGATCAGCGGCGCGAACGCGTCCTCGCTTTTCAGCAGCAGCGCGACCGCGTAGGACACCGACGCGAGTCCGGTCGCCACCAGCACGATGAACAGGAACGACAGCAGCAGCGCGGGCAGCGGCGCGCGCAGCCCGAAGGCAACGCCTGCCAGGATCAGCACGATCGACTGCACGATCAGCGCCACCACGTCGCGCAGCACGCGGCCGGTGAGGATCGCGAGCCGGGAGATCGGGGTGACCCGGTACCTTTCGATGACCCCGGCCCGCCACTCGGAGATGATCGCGAACCCGACGAACGTGGAGCCGAACAGTGCGAGCTGGATGAGCAGGCCGGGGACGAAGAACCGGTAGGCCTCCGCGGTGCCGCCGGAACCTGACCCGCCGCTGAGCGCGCCGGCCGGCAGCCTGGTCAGCAGCGGGCCGAACAGCACCAGGTACAGGATGGGCTGCAGCAGCCCGATGGTGAGGAACGCCGGGTTGCGCAGGATCAGCCGCATCTGCCTGCGGAACACGAACAGCGTGTCTTCGATGAACCTCATCCGAGTCACTCCCCGTTCCCGGCGCGAGCACCGGCCGCGGCCAGCTCGTCGTCCGCCTTGTCATGCCCGTTGGCCGCGCTCGGCGAGTCGTCGCGAAGCGACCGCCCGGTCAGCGTCAGGAACACGTCGTCGAGCGTCGGCCGTGCCAGGCTGATCGCGCTCATCGTGATGCCCGCGCCGTCAAGCACCCGCAGCAGCACCGGCAGCGCCTCCTCGCCGCGCTCGACGGTGAGCCGGAGCTCGCCGTCGGAGACCGCAACCTCCTGCACCACGGGCTGCTCGGCGAGCAGCCCGCGGGCGGCGGGCAGCTGGCCGTTGACCCGCAGCGTCACCACGTCGCCCGACACCCGCCGCTTCAGCTCGTCCGGCGTGCCGACGGCCACGGTGACACCGCGGTCGATGATGAACAGCCGGTCGCACAGCGCGTCGGCCTCGTCCAGGTAGTGGGTGGTGAGGAACACCGTGGTGCCGCGCTCCGACCTGATGCGCCTGATGTGCTCCCACATGTTCGACCGCGACTGCGGGTCGAGGCCGGTGGTCGGCTCGTCGAGGAACACCAGCGACGGCTGGTGCACCAGGCCGAGCGCGATCTCGAGCCGCCGCCGCTGCCCGCCGGACAGCGTCTTCACGAACCGCTGGTCGAGCCCGCCCAGGTCGAGCTGCTCGATCAGCTGCGCCGCGCGGCGCGCGGTCTCCGCCTTCGGGATCCGGTAGGCGGCGCCCTGGTCGAGCAGCTCCTCGATGACCAGGTTGGTGTCCGTGGTGCCGCCCTGCGTCTGGCCGATGGCCTGCGGCACGAAGCCGATCCGCTTGCGCACTTCGAGCGGGTCGCGCAGCAGGTCGGCGCCGGCCACTGTCGCGGTGCCCGCGGTCGGCCGCAGCAGCGTGTTCAGCATGCGCAGGGTCGTCGTCTTGCCCGCGCCGTTCGGGCCGAGGAAGCCGACGATCTCGCCTTCCTCCACCGTCAGGTCGACGCCGCGCACCGCGTGCACGGTGCGCTTGCGGCTGGTGAAGTCCTTGGCGAGGCCCCTGGCCTCGATGATTGCCATGATTGTCGTTCCCCTCTTGGCCGCCGCCCCGCGCCTCAGGTGCGCCGGACTGTCGCCATTATCAAGTAATATCTCAACTAATTCAAGTAGTATCGCGATAGCGAAAATAGCGTGCCGCTAGGCGGTCTCCCCGGCTGTCCCGGTCCCGTGGCCCGCCGCCCCGCCCTCGTCTCCTGCCGCCCCGCCCTCGTCTCCCCCTGGCTCGGCGGGTGCGGCGGCGAGTTCCGTGTCAATTTCGTCGTGCCAGCGGATCTCGGCCTCGGTGTGGGCGATACCGCGCCGCATCACGGACGCCGCGACCGCGTCGATGTGTCCCTTGCGAATCAGCCGCTCGCGCTCGGCGGCGACCTCGGCGATCCAGATGGCGAGCTTCTCCCGGCGCGCCCGCAGGATCCGCCGCAGGTCCTCGCGCTCCATCCCGTGCGACGCGAAGAGCAGCGCAACGCCGAGCGGGTCGTGCGAAGTGAACAGCGGCTTGATCGCCTGTTCGCGGAGCATCGACAGCTCCATCTGACCCTCGTCGGTGATCGCGTACACGGTCCGCTCCGGCCGGTTGCCGACCTTCTCGGTCCGCGCCGCCTCCACCAGGCCCTCGCGCTCCATCGCGCGCAGCTCCCGGTACAGCGCGCCGACCGACACGCCGCCCCACTCGCTCACGTCGGTCAGCTCCGCGACACGGCGGATGTGGTGCCCGTGTGACGGCCCGCTCCTGGCCAGGATGCCGAGCGCCATCAGCCGCGTCAGGTTCACGAGATTAGTATCATGAGACTAATCTCGTGCTGTCAAACGAATTTCCGGTGGCTCAGCCCAGGGCCGAGGCGTGCTGCGCAGGCGCGTCCGCAGGCAGTGCTCCCGCAGGCAGTGCTTTCTCAGGCAGGGGCGGCAGCGTGCCGCCGAACTCGGGGCACAGCGCCTTGTGCCGGCACCAGTCGCACAGCCGCGACGGCCGCGGCCGCCAGTCACCGGTCACCCGCGCACGGGAGATCGCCGCCCACAGCGCCTCGAGCTTGCGCTCCGTCGCCCGCAAGTCCGCCTCGTCGGGGGAGTAGCGCAGCACCTCACCGTCGCCCGACAGGTACATGAGCTGCAGCATCCGGGGGATGACACCGCGCAGCCGCCAGATCACCAGCGCGTAGAACTTCATCTGGAACAGCGCGCTCGCCTCGTACGCCTCGAGCGGCACCTTGCCCGTCTTGTAGTCGACGACCCGGATGTCGCCCGCCGCGGAGACGTCGAGCCTGTCGACGTAGCCGCGCAGCCGCAGCCCGGACGCCAGCTCCGCCTCCACGTACCACTCGCGCTCCGCGGGCTCAAGCCGCCGCGGGTCCTCGAGCCTGAAGTAGCCCGTCAGGGCCGCGTGGGCGTCGGCGAGGAAGCGCTCCCGTTCCTCGTCATCGGACAGCAGCGCGGCGAGACCAGGATCGTCCGCGCACAGCCGCACCCACTCGGGCTCGAGCATGTCGCCGGCCACCCCGGGGGTGCGCTCGGCGGCCGGCCGGTCGAAGAGCCGCTCGAGCACCGCGTGGACAAGCGTGCCGCGCGCCGTCGCCGTGGTCGGCGGCTCCGGTATGCGGTCGATTACCCGGAACCGGTACAGCAACGGGCAGGTCATGAAGTCCGACGCGCGCGACGGGGAGAGCCCGGCTGGCCTCTCACCGGATCCCGCGACGACGTCGGCCGGGTCGGCCGCGTTATCGATGTCCACACCGCAACCGTAGGGCAGCCCGCCGACATTGCGGGCATTTTCCGCACGCGCGGCCGGCCGCGCCGCGCGAGACCGCGCCGCGCCGTCGGCGGACCACGAGCGGTGCCGGCGGCAGACCACGAGCGGTGCCCGGCGAAGCAAGGACCCGCGCTGTCGCCGGATGCACGTAGCATCGGGGTGTGGCAAGTGGCCAGGAGGAGCAGCCGGAGCGGACGCAGTCCGATCAGGGACGGGCGGATCAGCGGCAGCCGGGCCGCGGACAGCAGGGCATCGTCGTGGCGCGGCCGTTCGGCATCCCCGTGTACGTGTCGCCGTACTGGTTCATCATCGCCGGCGTCTTCATCGTCATCTACGCCAACGACCTGAGCACCTCGCTGTACGGCAACACCAGGTACATCGTCGCCGCCGCGTTCGTGGTGCTGCTCTACGTCTCCGTGCTTGTCCACGAGCTGTCCCACTCGGTCGTGGCGCGCGGCTTCGGCCTGCCGGTCCGCCGCATCCTGCTCTACCCGCTCGGCGGCGTCTCGGAGATCGAACGGGAGGCGCCGACACCCGGCCGCGAGTTCGCCGTGGCGGCCGCGGGCCCCGCGCTGTCGCTCGCGCTCGGCGCGCTCGGCTGGGGCCTGTCCCAGGTGGCGCCCTACGGCATCACCGGCGCGCTGATCAGGCAGCTCATGGTGGCCAACATCATCGTGGGCATCTTCAACCTGCTGCCAGGCCTGCCGCTCGACGGCGGCCGGATGCTGCGGGCCGTCATCTGGAAGGTGACGGGCAAGCCGGGCGCGGCCACCATCGCGGCCGCCTGGGTCGGCCGCATACTGGCGCTCGCGCTGCTCGCCATCCCGTTCTTCTCCGGCAGCCTGCGAGGCGGCGACATGGTGAGCGCCCTATGGGTGGTCGTCATCGCCGCGTTCATGTGGACGGGCGCGAGCCAGTCCATCAAGGCCACCAGGTTCCGCGAGCGGCTGCCCGCGCTGCAGGCACGCCGCCTGGCGCGCAAGGCCATCTCCGTACCCGCGAGCACGCCGCTCGCCGAGGCGATCAGGCAGGCCGACGAGGCGAAGGCCCGCGCGGTGGTCGTGGTGGACCACGACAACAAGCCGATCGCGATCGTCAACGAGGCCGCCGTGATGGCCACGCCGCCGCAGCGCAGGCCCTGGGTGGACGCGGGCTCGATGGCCCGGTCCATCGACCCCGGCCTGATCCTCAGCGCCGACCTGCAGGGCATGGCGCTGCTCGACGCGATCCGCCGCGCGCCCGCCAGCGAGTACCTCCTCGTCGAGCCGTCGGGCGAGGTGGCGGGCGTGCTCGCGGCGCGCGACCTCGACCAGGTCTTTGCTGGGGTCTAGGCCCAGTAACCTAAGCCGGGTGAAGGCCAGAACCCAGCGAGGACCGTTCAGCGCCGGTGACCAGGTGCAGCTCACCGACCCCAAGGGCCGCATGCACCAGATCGTCTTGCAGGCCGGCGGCACGTTCCACACGCACCGTGGCTCGCTGAGCCACGACGACCTCATCGGCAGCCCCGAGGGGTCGGTGGTGACCGCGTCGAGCGGCACCGCCTACGTGGCGCTGCGCCCGCTGCTCGCCGACTACACGCTCGCGATGAAGCGCGGTGCCACGATCGTCTACCCGAAGGACGCGGCGCAGATCCTCGCCTACGCCGACGTCTTCCCCGGCGCCAGGGTCCTGGAGGCGGGCGCGGGCTCCGGCGCGCTGTCCTGCTGGCTGCTGCGGGCGATCGGCCCGGACGGCGAGCTGGTGTCGTTCGAGGCACGCCCCGACTTCGCGGAGATCGCCCGCGAGAACGTCAGGAAGTACTTCGGTGAGGTCCCCGCCTGGTGGCGGCTGGTCACCGGCGAACTGTCCGCGCGGGTAGCACTCGACCCGTCACTCCCAACGGGTGCGGTCTACTCCCGCGTGCACCGCGACGACGAAGAGCCTGGCGAGCCGGAAGGCGGACACTCGGGGGTGCCCGGGGTCGTCCACCAGGAAGACAGCGGCACCTTCGACCGGGTGATCCTGGACATGCTCGCCCCGTGGGAGAACGTCGAACGTGCCGCGCGCGCCCTTATTCCCGGAGGCCTGATCTGCTGCTACGTGGCGACCACGACGCAGCTGTCGCGCGTAGTCGAGGAGCTGCGCGGCCACGGCGGGTTCTTCGAGCCGGCCGCCTGGGAGACCCTGTACCGCGGCTGGCACGTCGACGGCCTCGCGGTGCGGCCCGACCACCGGATGATCGCGCACACCGGGTTCCTCGTCACCGCGCGCCGGCTGGCGAGCGGGGTGACCGCGCCGGCGCGGCGACGCAGGCCGGCCAAGGGCGCCCACCCGGAGGCGGCGCCCCCGGTGGCGCAAGACGGGGTGACGCAAGACGGACAGCAGGATGACACACCAGCGGCGCCAGCGGAATACCTCGACGCAGGTGTATTTCCGGAGGCCGGCGCGCCGCAGTCGGATGACGCCGGGCGGTCTACCGCGTGAATAATTACTCTATGCAATCATGACATAACTCTGTGCTGACAACAGGTCGTTGTCCTGCGGTTTCTTGCGCGGAAACGGTTACAGTCACCAACCGAACACGCGCCGGGATGTTAGGAAAGACCGCGAGGTAGGTAGGGTCTAGTTAAGTTTCATACTCCCCGGGAGGAGGTGAGGGCCGTGGCAGCAAGGGACGAGAGTGGACGGGCTTCGCGGCACGAGGATGAGGTGAGCAGCCTTACCGCACAGATCTCCTTCCTCGATGAGGAGATCGCAGTGTTGCGTAGGCGCCTGGCCGATTCACCACGTCAGGTCCGTCTTCTAGAGGAACGGCTCCGCGAGACCGAGGCATCCCTTACCTCGGTGACATCACAGAACGAGAGGCTCGCGTCAACGCTGCGCGAAGCCAGGGACCAGATCGTCGCGCTGAAGGAGGAAGTCGACCGGCTGGCACAGCCGCCGTCCGGCTTCGGCATCTTCCTGGCCGCGCAAGAGGACAGCACTGCTGACGTGTTCACCGGCGGCCGCAAGATGCGGGTCAACGTCAGCCCCAACGTCGATCTCGAAGAGCTCAGGCCCGGCCAGGAGGTCGTGCTCAACGAGGCACTGAACATCGTCATCGCCCAGTCCTACGAGACCGTGGGCGAGGTCGTGATGCTCAAGGAGGTGCTCGCCGACGGCGAGCGCGCCCTGGTCATCTCGCACGCCGACGAGGAGCGCATCGTGCGGCTCGCCGCCCCGTTGCTCGACTCGGTGCTCCGGGCCGGCGACTCGCTGCTGCTCGAGCCGCGCTCCGGCTACGTCTACGAGCGGATACCCAAGGCCGAGGTCGAGGAGCTCATCCTCGAAGAGGTCCCGGACATCGCCTACACCGACATCGGCGGGCTCGGCTCGCAGATCGAGCAGATCCGCGACGCGGTGGAGCTGCCCTACCTGCACGCGGACCTGTTCCGCGAGCACCACCTGCGCCCGCCGAAGGGCGTGCTGCTCTACGGCCCCCCCGGCTGCGGCAAGACGCTCATCGCCAAGGCAGTGGCGAACTCCCTGGCCAAGAAGGTGGCGGAGAAGGCGGCAGCGGCCGGCGACGGAAGCGCCAAGCCCCAGGAGGGGAAGTCCTTCTTCCTCAACATCAAGGGCCCCGAGCTGCTCAACAAGTACGTCGGCGAGACCGAGCGGCACATCCGCCTGGTCTTCCAGCGTGCCCGTGAGAAGGCCTCAGAGGGCATGCCGGTGATCGTGTTCTTCGACGAGATGGACTCGATCTTCCGCACCCGCGGTTCCGGCGTCTCCTCCGACGTGGAGAACACCATCGTCCCCCAGCTGCTGTCGGAGATCGACGGCGTTGAGGGCCTGGAGAACGTCATCGTCATCGGCGCCTCCAACCGCGAGGACATGATCGACCCGGCGATCCTGCGGCCAGGCCGCCTGGACGTCAAGATCAAGATCGAGCGGCCGGACGCCGAGGCGGCGAAGGACATCTTCACCAAGTACATGATCCCCGAGCTGCCGCTGCACCCCGACGACGTGAAGGAGCACGGCGGCTCGCCGACGGCGGCGGTGGATGCGATGATCCAGCGGACCGTGGAGCGGATGTACTCCGAGTCCGAGGAGAACCGCTTCCTCGAGGTCACCTATGCCAACGGCGACAAGGAAGTCCTCTACTTCAAGGACTTCAACTCCGGCGCCATGATCGAGAACATCGTGGCCCGCGCCAAGAAGATGGCCATCAAGCAGTTCCTCGACACCGGCCAGAAGGGCATCAGGGTCGCGCATCTCCTCGCCGCCTGCGTGGATGAGTTCAGCGAGAACGAGGACCTGCCCAACACCACCAACCCCGACGACTGGGCGCGCATCTCCGGCAAGAAGGGCGAGCGCATCGTCTACATCCGCACCCTGATCTCTGGCAAGCAGGGCACGGAAGCGGGCCGCTCCATCGACACGGTGGCCAACACGGGTCAGTACCTGTAGCCCCCCGATGTCCGCGCGGGCGGGCCCGATCGCTGTGGGCCCGCCCGCCCGGACGAAAGCTGTCGGAGTGCCTTTGGTTTTCTCTGAGGAGCATCACACGGAACGACATGCAGCCAGCCCGGACTACGCTGAAGCACTATGAGCGTGCTGCGGGTTATGAGCACCGAGACCGAGTACGGCATTTCCGTACCGGGCCAGCCGGGTGCCAACGCGATGGTGACGTCATCGCAGATCGTCAACGCCTACCAGGCGGCAACGGCCGCGCGAGCGCGCCGCGCCCGGTGGGACTTCGAGGAGGAGAACCCGCTGCGGGACGCGCGCGGGTTCGATCTCGCGCGGGAGGCGGCGGACTCCACCCAGCTCACCGATGAGGACCTGGGGCTCGCCAACGTCATCCTGACCAACGGGGCGCGGCTGTATGTCGACCACGCGCACCCGGAGTACTCCGCGCCCGAGTGCACCAACCCGCTGTCGGTGGTCATCTGGGACAAGGCGGGGGAGCGGATCATGGCGGAGGCGGCGGCCAAGGCGGCCACCGTGCCAGGTTCGCACCCGATCCAGCTCTACAAGAACAACACCGACAACAAGGGCGTCTCCTACGGCACGCACGAGAACTACCTCATGCGCCGCAGCACGCCGTTCGCCGATATCGTCAAGAACCTGACGCCGTTCTTCGTCACCCGCCAGGTGATCTGCGGCGCGGGCCGGGTGGGCATCGGCGCGGACGGCAGGGGCACCGGCTTCCAGCTCAGCCAGCGGGCCGACTTCTTCGAGGTCGAGGTGGGCCTCGAGACCACGCTCAAGCGGCCGATCATCAACACGCGCGACGAGCCGCACGCCGACCCGGAGAAGTACCGCCGGCTGCACGTGATCCTCGGCGACGCGAACCTGAGCGAGGTTGCCCAGTACCTCAAGATGGGCACCACCGCGCTGGTGCTCGCGATGATCGAGGACAAGTTCTTCCCTCGCGACCTGTCGCTCGAGGCGGCCGTCGCCGACCTGCGGGCCGTCTCCCACGACCCGGCGCTGAAGTACCTGGTGACGCTGCGCGACGGCAGGAAGATGACCGCCCTCCAGCTGCAGACCGAGTACCTGGAGCTGGCGCGCAAGTACACCGAGGACCGGTACGGCACCGACGCCGACGCGATGACCCTCGACGTACTCGACCGCTGGGAGTCGGTGCTCTCCAGGCTCGCCGACGACCCGATGCAGCTGTCGCGCGAGCTTGACTGGGTGGCCAAGCTCGAACTGCTCGAGGGCTACCGCCGCCGCGACAACCTGGCATGGGACGCGCCGAAGCTACAGCTGTTCGACCTGCAGTACTCCGACGTGCGGCAGGAGAAGGGCCTGTACAACCGCCTCGCGGTCCGTGGCCGCATGGAGCGGATGACCGACGAGAACGCGATCGCCTGGGCGATCGACAACCCGCCAGAGGACACCAGGGCCTACTTTCGCGGCCGCTGCCTGCGGCAGTACGCCGATTCCGTGGCGGCCGCGTCCTGGGACTCGGTGATCTTCGACATCCCCGGCCGTGAGTCGCTCCAGCGGGTGCCCACCCTGGAGCCGCTGCGCGGCACGAAGGCGCACGTCGGAAGCCTGCTCGACCGCTGCAAGACGGCCGCGGACCTGGTCGCCGCGCTGACCGGCGACTTAGACGCCGCCAAGGGTGAGCTGCCTGCTGTCACGCGCTACCGGAAGCCGGGAAAACCCCGCAAGACCCGTCCGTCCGCCAAAGGATGAAAATCAAGGGGATTGGAAGGCAACAACGCGGGCGAGGATAACGTTGGAGCTGTCGAGGGGCTAACGCCTCGAAGGGACGGAGGAATCGCACATGGCGACGAAGGACACCGGCGGCCAGCGGCAGACGACGCGGCGCACCGAGGAGACCGAGGAAGACCAGGCCGCCGCGACCGAAGAGGTCAAGGAGCGCCACGAGAAGCTCTCCGACGACGTCGACTCGATCCTCGACGAGATCGACGAGGTGCTCGAGGAGAACGCCGAGGAGTTCGTCAGGTCGTACGTCCAGAAGGGCGGCGAGTGAGACAGTTCTCGCCCGGGGGGACGACCCCCCGTACCCCCCGATGCGCGCCCGAGGGCAAGAACCGCCATCGTATCGGGCGCGCGCGGAGTTAGCTGAAGGCGAAAACTACCGAGTTCAATACCGAGCCGGACCGACGGTAGTGTCTGCTCAAGGACAACGCAATATTCATCGGGGGGACGACCCCCAGTACCCCCCGAGGCAACAGGGAGGCGGCGGCGTGGGAGGTTTTTCCAGCGGTTCCGGGAGGGACCAGGCGGCGTTCATGGCGGCGCGGATCCCTTCCTTCACGCAGTTTCTCTCCTCGTATGACCCGGGCTTGCTGCCGGCGAGCGACCTCGGCGCGCTAGCCGGCGGCTCCGACACGGCAGCGGACGTGATCAAGAGCCTGCCGCACGCCACCACGATCGTCGCGGTCGTCTGCGAGCGCGGCGTGGTGATGGCGGGCGACCGCCGGGCGACCATGGGCAACATGATCGCCAAGCGGGACGTCGAGAAGGTGTTCCGCGCCGACGAGTACTCCGCGATCGCCATCGCGGGCGTCGCCTCCATCGGGCTCGAGTTCATCCGCCTGTTCGGCGTCGAGCTTGAGCACTACGAGAAGATGGAGGGCCGCACACTCTCCCTGGAGGGCAAGGCCAACCGCCTCGGCAAGATGATCCGCGACAACCTGATGCTCGCGATGCAGGGCCTGGCGATGATCCCGCTGTTCGTCGGCTACGACGAGGAGACGGGCGCCGGGCGCATTTTCAGCTACGACGTGGCGGGCGGCCCCTCGGAGGAGCGGCGCTTCCACTCGATCGGCTCCGGCTCCATCTTCGCCAAGTCCGCGCTGAAGAAGTTCTACTCAGACGACATGTCGGTCAACGACGCGATCCTCGCCTGCGTGCAGGCGCTTTACGACGCGGCCGACGACGATTCCGCCACCGGCGGCCCCGACCTGACCAGGCGGATCTTCCCGGTCGTCGCCACCGTCACCGACGATGGTTTCCACCGGCTGACGGACTCCGAGGCCGCCGCGTACGCCCAGCAGGTGGTGGACGGCCGGATGCGCTCACCCGACGGCCCGTCAGCCCCGCTGCGTTCTGCCAGTTAACGACCCCTCCCCGGACCGATCAAGGAGCGCTTGCGGTGTCCATGCCGTTCTACGTGTCGCCCGAGCAGTCGATGCGCGACAAGGCCGACTACGCGCGCAAGGGCGTGGCGCGCAGCCGCAGTTCGGTGGTCCTGCAGTACGCGGGCGGCATCTTGATGGTGACCCCCAACATCTCCAGCGTGCTGCACAAGATCAGCGAGATCTACGACAGGATCGCGTTCGCCGCGGTCGGCAGGTACAACGAGTACGAGGTGCTGCGCAAGGCCGGCGTCACCTATGCGGACGTGACCGGCTACCAGTTCGACCGCGGCGACGTGACCGCGCGCGGCCTGGCCAACTGGTACGCCCAGGCGCTCGGCACCAACTTCAGCGAGCCGACGGGCAAGCCGTACGAGGTGGAGATCGTCGTCGCCGAGGTCGGCGCGAAGCCGGACGGTGACCAGATCTACCGCATCTCCTGGGACGGCTCGGTGTCCGACGAGCCTGGCTTCGTCGCCTTCGGCGGGCAGGCCGACCAGGTGACGACGGCGCTCAAGGAGCGCTTCTCCGACGGCATGTCGCTCACCGATGCCCTCGCCGCCGCCCTGGCGGCGCTCGCCGCCCCTGTTGCGGCAACCGGGCCAGGACAGGCCAACGGCGGCCAGCCGGAACTGACCGCCGCCAACCTCGAGGTCGCCATCCTTGACCGCGCCCGCGCGCACCGCACCTTCCGCCGCCTGCAAGGCCCGCGCCTTGAGGGACTGATCAACGAGTCCCGCGGCGGCGCGGCAGGCGCTGTCACCGAGACCACCGCGGAGCCCGCGCAGGACGCCCAGGAGACGCCGGCCAAGCCGGCCAACTCAGGTAAGCCCGCCCCCCCCGCCAAGCCAGCACAGCCCTCGGACGAGCCGCCCACCGGCCCGTCCGCCGCCGGCGAGGACGGCAGCCCGAAGTTGTAACCATCAGACGCGAAGCAGCGCCCGGCATGTCCGACAAGCCGGGCGCTG
>Ga0335083_10005712_pt1 | contig 15668 bp, 13 predicted proteins | sample Lox_Sample_42_FD_206716 | JGI IMG/M metagenome (GOLD analysis project Ga0335083, IMG submission 206716) | Soil microbial communities from Loxahatchee National Wildlife Refuge, Florida, United States - Lox_Sample_4.2 | ecosystem: Environmental > Terrestrial > Soil > Wetlands | place: USA... | reverse complement strand
GATTCCAGCGCGCCGGCTTTCGTCATCAGCAGTCCCCAAAGCGCCGGATCGTGCGGGCTCAACCGGATCGCCTTGTCCACGCAGTCGATGGCCTTCTCCGGTTGTTTTGCATCGGTGTAAGCCGGGCAGAGCCAGAAATAGGTCGGCACATAGCCCGGGTTGAGGGCGATGTTTCGCTCGCCTTCGGCGACCGCCTGCTCCGGCCGTCCCTCCAGCCTGAGAAGGTTCACCTTGAGCGCGTGGGCGTATGGGTCATTGGCGTTGATGGCGAGCAGCGTCGTGATGTCCTTTTCCGCACGCCTGAGATCGCCCTCTCGGTCGGCGCTTTGAGCCTGGTCCACGCCATCCAGCAACCAGACGGCGCGCACGCCCAAGGCGATGACGTTATGAGGGTCGAGACGCAGCGCCTCATCGCAGGTTTTGAAGAGCTCCGCCCTCTTCTCCGGGTCGACGGCCTCCGACGCATGGTCCATCGCCCTCGCGGCGCATCGAAGCGCCAGGGCCATGGGACTGCCCGGCTGCGCGCGGCTCGCGCGCTCCGCCGCGATGTCGGCTACAGGCGCTGTCACCGCGTTCACAATTCGCGCGACGATCTCGTCCTCCATTTGGAGGGGGTCGGCGCGGTCCTCGTCGAAAGTTTCCGCCCAGAGCTGAGCGCCGCTCTCCGCGTCGATCAATTGCGCGCTGACCCTGACGCGCGTCTCCGTCGGCTGCAGCGATCCCTGCAGCACGTAACTCACGCCGAGGTCCCTGCCGATCTGCGTCACGTCGATCGGCTTGCCGGCGTAGGTCCTGGCGGTGTCGCCGGCGATGACCTTGAAGATGGGGAACGAGGCGGTCAGGCGGGAAGCGGCGTCGGTGAGTCCACCCGTCACAGCCTCGGCTAGGGGGTTCACGGTGGGGTCGCCGGACAGGTTCGTGAAGGGCAGCACCATGACGGCGACCCGCTCCGCCTTCGCCCCGGCCCAACGGAAATGCCAAACTCCCGCACCGATCGCGGCGAGCGCTACAACGAGAGTCGTCGCAGCAATGATCATGACCCGCTGTCTTCGAACGGCGCTCTTCAGCGGTTTCGCCTTTGGGGAAACGCCCGCTTCCAGCGAATAAACGTGCACGGGCTCCGCGATATTTTTCAGCCGGGTCGGCCCAAGATCCTTAACGCCGAGGTCGAGCCGTCCCTTGACCTGCCAGTACGCCTGCTCGGAAAGACAGATCGCGCCGGGTTTTGCGATTCCTTCCAGCCGCGCGGCAATATTGACGCCGTCGCCCATGAGGTCGCCGTCGCTTTCCTCGACGACGTCGCCAACGTGGACGCCGACCCGGTACTCTATGCGCCTATCCGGAGGCAGGCCAGCGTTGCGCTCGGCCATGCCGAGCTGGATTTCGATCGCGCAGCGCACGGCGTCGACCACGCTGCGGAATTCGACGAGTATCCCGTCGCCGGTGCGCTTGACGACGCGGCCGCGGTGCACGGCGATCGTTGGGTCAAAGAGATCGCTGCGCAGCGTGCGGAGCCGGGCCAAAATCAGCTCTTCGTCGGCCTCGGCGAGCCGGCTGTAGCCGACCACGTCGGCGGCTAGGATCGCCGCGAGCTTTCGGCTCTCCGCCACGTTTCTCCTCCACAGCCCACGGGAGCTTATCACAATTGAGCTGAGCCTCGGCTCAGCCTTCCGTAGGGCGAACCTGCCGGTCGGGCGTAGAGCGTGGCCGCGGCCGGCGACGGACCTCGGGGTCGAAAGGTCGGTCCTGGCGCAACCTACGCATTCGGCCTAAGACCGCTTTCTCGCGCTTACCGCTCGTTCATAGGGCCGATTTTGAAGGGTGCCAAAGGGTCGATTGCGGTCGTCTGGTCGCCGATCCGGCCGGGCGCCGAGCTCAGATTCTAACCCCTAGGAGACGGCGATGAAGAGCATCTGGACCGCCTGGCAGACCTGGGCCGTGCTGTCGGCGGCGTTTGCGGCGCTCACCGCCATCTTCGCCAAGGTCGGGGTTGAAAACGTCAACTCGGATTTCGCGACCTTCATCCGCACGGTCGTCATCCTCATCGCCGCGGGCGCGATCCTCGCCATCGCCGGGACATGGCAGCCGCCAAGCTCGATCTCGCCCCGCAGCTATGCGTTTCTCGTCCTCTCGGGACTGGCGACGGGCGGTTCGTGGCTGTGCTACTTCCGGGCGCTGAAGCTCGGCGACGCGGCGCGCGTGGCGCCGATCGACAAGCTCAGCGTCGTCTTGGTCGCGGTGTTCGGCGTCTTCTTTCTCGGCGAGAAGCTCGCCGCGCAGAACTGGCTCGGCGTGGCGCTGATCGCGGCCGGCGCCATTCTCGTGGCGTACAAGGCCTGAGGCTCAAGGCGGGTTCGTCTCCCGGTGGCGGGCGAGGATGAGCGCAATGGCGCAGGACCCGAGCCGGGCGATGGTGTTGTCGGCGCGGCTCGTCAGAATGATCGGCGTGCGCGCCCCGAGCACGATGCCGGCCATTTCGGCATCCGCGAGATAGACGAGTTGCTTGGCGAGCATGTTGCCGGCCTCGAGGTCGGGGACAAGGAAAATGTCCGCCTGACCGGCGACCGGCGAGACGATGCCCTTGGTGCGCGCCGCCTCGAGGGAAACCGCATTGTCGAAACCGAGCGGCCCATCGAGGATTCCCCCCGTGATCTGACCACGGTCCGCCATCTTGCACAGCGCCGCGGCGTCCAGCGTCGAGCGGATTTCCGGCGAGACGGTCTCGACCGCCGAGAGAATGGCGACACGGGGCGTGACAATGCCAAGCGCGATGACGAGGTCGATGGCGTTCTGCACGATGTCGCGCTTGTCGAGGAGGTCCGGGTAGATGTTGACCGCAGCGTCGGTGATGAAGAAGGGACGCGGATAGGCCGGCGCGTCAATGGCGAAGACGTGGCTGATGCGGCGCGCCGTTCTGAGGCCGGTGTCCGTCGCCACCACCTCGTGCATGAGTTCGTCCGTATGCAGCGCCCCCTTCATGAGCGCCTCAACCTCACCGTAGCGCGCCATCGCCACCGCCTTGGCGGCGGCGGCGTGGCTGTGCTCGGTCGGAACGATCGGATAGCCGTCGAGGTCGAGTCCCGCCGCTTGGGCCGCTCGCTTGATCTTCGCCTCGGGGCCGACGAGCACCGGATCGATCAGTTCCTCCCGCGCCGCCTCGATGGCGCCCATGAGGGAAGCTTCGTCGACCGGATGGATGACCGCCGTCCGTAGAGGTTTCAAATCGCGGGTGCGGTCGATGAGAATCTTGTAGCGCCGCCCCCTCTCGCGCATCTGCTCGACGTATTCCTCGCGCGGCTCCGCGACGATCGGCTTTTTTGGCGCGACAACGTCGGCGGAGGCCGCCATCGCCAGCTCTCCGCGCTGGTTGGTGGCGCGCACCTCGATGGTGACGCGGCCGCCCTGAGGCGCCCTCGCCATAACCTTGGCGACGATGGAGAGAACGTCGCCTGGCTGAGCGGCGACCGCCGTCTCGACCGTCTGCCGGACAAGCTTCGATCCAGCGCCAGGCAGACGTCCCGCGATGAGCGCGCTCACCAGCGCGCTCGCCCAGCCGATCTGCGCCGCATCGATGCTAAAGGCGCGGGTCGCCGCCACGCTCGGATCGACTACGCCCGCGCCGATCGTGGCCGCCTGGGTGGCGAGGAGCGAGAAATCCTCATGCGTCAGCGTGTGGACGAGGCGCTCTTCGTCGCCGACTTGCAGCGAATCGAACGGCCGGTTTTCGATCGGAGACATTTTGCGCTTTTCCGAGTAGCTGTTCCTGACGCCGCAGCGTCAAGGCGAGCGGCTTCTCTGGCGTCGCGCTGCTGGCGACCGTTGACGAGACTCACGTCTATTATTCGCACGCCGGCAGAATCGCCAGCGGCGGTAAAGCCGGAAATAATGCGCCTGTGGACGTCATCTATCGGGCGAGGAGGCTCGGGTGAACGGTGGCGACAGCCAGGACGAAGTGTTTCGCTTTCTGGCCAACCCCATGACGCACGGCCTCAGCGAGGCCGTCGTGCGGATCGACACCGCCAACGCGGTCGTGTTCCTCGCCGGCCGCGACGCCTACAAGGTGAAGCGCGCTGTCAAGTATCCGTTCATGGACCTCTCGACCCTGGAAAAGCGCAGGGAGGCCTGCGAAGCCGAAATCGCCGTCAACCGCGACAACGCCCCGAACATCTATCTCGAAGCGCTTCCCATCGTCCGCGACGGACTGAGGCTCAAGCTTGGCGGCGAAGCCGCGGTCGTGGAGTGGGTCGCGCATCTGCGCCGGTTCGATGACAACTTGACCCTCGACAGGATCGCCGAGCGGGCAGGGATATCGGACGAGATCGTGGACAAGCTTGCCGCAGCGATTCGGCGCTCGCACACGCGCGCTCCGCTTCGCGACGCGAGAGCCGCGGCGCATTCGCTCGAAACCTATATCGAGCAGAACGAGGCGGCCCTCGCTCTGTGGCCGGATCTCTTTCCGGCGGCGAGCGCGACCCGGCTCACGCGGGATGCGCGGCTCGCTTTCGCGATCGTGCGCCCCGTGTTGCTGCGGCGCGGCCGAATGGGCCTCGTCCGCCGTTGTCACGGCGACCTTCATCTTCGCAACATCGTCCTCATCGACGGCGAGCCCACCCTGTTCGACGCGGTCGAGTTTTCCGATGAAATCGCGACCGGTGACGTCCTGTACGATCTCGCGTTCCTCCTTATGGACCTTGAGGAGCGGGGGTTGCGTCCGGCCGCGAACCGGCTGTTCAACCGATACATGGCGCCGGCGCCGCAGCAGGCGATCGCGGGCCTCGCCGCGCTGCCGCTCTTCATGAGCCTGCGCGCCGCCATACGGGCCAAGGTGGAGGCGGCGGGTGCGGATCGGCTGGAAGGCGAGGCGCGGGAGAAGACGCGGACGCTGGCGCGCCGTTATTTCGATCTCGCTCGGGCGCTGCTTCGTCACCAGCCGCCCCGACTCATCGCCGTCGGCGGGCTGTCGGGCGTCGGCAAGAGCGCCTTGGCGGCCGTGATTGCGCCGAAACTTGGGCGCGCCCCCGGGGCGCTGTGGCTGCGGAGCGACGTCGAGCGGAAGATGATGTTTGAGGTCGAGGACGAGACCGAGCGCCTGCCTGAGAGCGCCTATTTCGAGGAGGCGAGGCGCGAGGTCTACCGGCGCATCGACGACAAGGCGCGCAGGGCGCTCGGCGCCGGCCATACCGTCGTTCTCGATGCAACCTTCGCTACAACCCGCGAGCGCCGAATTGTGGCCAGCATCGCCGCCGAGGTCGGCGTCGCATTCGCCGGCCTCTTCCTCGAAGCGCCGCTCGAAACGCGGCTAGCTCGCACCTCACAGCGGAAAGGCGACGCGTCCGACGCCGACGCCGCAGTGGCGGCCGTCCAGCGCGCCGATCCGCTGCAAGAACCCGGGTGGACTTCTCTTCCGGCCGGAGCCGATCTCGCTGAAACCGCGGCGCTCGCTCTTGCCCGAATCGGATTCGATCGCTCAGACAAGCCTTGACGGTTTAACGTGATTAGGAACATAGGGCGGGATCGGGGGAGGTTGCCGCGACATCGACGAGCCCGTCCACGAACGCGGAAAAGAGTTTAAGAAAAAAAGCGAAATAATATCGCACGCGGGGAAGATGAATTGCTTGATCGATTGAACTCGCTTTGGATTGGCGAAACGCTTGGTTATATCGAGCGCCTCACGATGATTTCAGCGCTGTCGGTTGGCCACTCATTCAGGCTTTACTCTTACAATCCAGATAATCTTTATGCCGTTCCGGCAGGCGTTGAAGTTCAAGACGCTAATGAAGTGGTCGCATACGACTCGCTTGCCAGGTACTTCGATAAAGGCTTGGCGACGCTCGGCTCCAATTTCTTCCGCTATGCAATGCTTATGAAAGGTCTTGGCCTATGGGTGGACCTGGATCTGTATTTCGTCAAAGCGATCGATTTTGAGGATGAATATGTGTTCGGGTGGGAACACGAGACCAAGATCAACGGCGCTGTTTTGCGGGTTCCGAAAGATTCGGACGTGCTTGACGAGCTCTTGAGGATACCTCAGGTCAACTGGCGGCCGCCCTTTTATGGACTTCGAAAATCCGCTGTTTTTTACATGAGAAGGCTGACGAAGGGCGACATCCTCCCGGAGGATTATCGCTGGGGCACTTTTGGCCCGACGTATTTGACCTATTTGGCGAAGAAACATCATGTCTCGAAACTAGCCAAGGAGCGTTCCGTTTTTTATCCGATCAGGCACTGCGACGCCAAATTGCTTTACTCGGCTCCTCCTGAAATTGTAGAAAATCTACTAACTCATGAGACGAGAACGGTTCATCTTTGGCACTCGGTGCTGAGCCCGGAAGCCAAGGTCTCACCGCCTCGCGGGTCTTACCTTGACGCTGTCTGTCGTCGCCACGGGATCGTCGCTTGATCCGCCGCAGGCGGAAGCGCGCCGGCGCGCTCACCCGCTTTGGGACTGCAGCCGTCCCACAAATTCGCCCTGCTTGACCCTTTCGTTTCCCATCGCAATCATGCTGCGTTCATGCCCGCTTCAGTAGAGAACGGGCCGAGAGCGCCGCTGGCTTGGCGGCCAGCCGAACGAGGGAGTGAAAATGAGGATGATTTCGTTGAAGGTCGCGGCGGCGGCCTTTGTCGCCGCCATGGCCATTGGGTTCGCGGCGACAGGCGATGCTCAAGCGCAGAGCGTCATGAGGCAGTGCGGCGACGAGTGGAAGGCCGCGAAAGCCAATAACGCGACGAACGGCCAGACCTGGCAGGAGTTTTTGAAGGACTGCCGCGCTCGACACGCGGCGGCCGCTCCGGCGCCGGCTGCTGCCCCGGCGCCGGCCGCCGCAGCTCCTGCGCCAGCGGCTCCCGCGCCCGCTCCGACTCAGGCCGCTGCGCCGAAGCCCGCCGCGCCGCCGACCGGCGCCGGCCAGTTCGCGACCGCCGCCGAAGCCAAGGCTCGCTGCCCCTCGGACACGGTCGTCTGGGTCAACACCAACTCGCGCATTTATTTTCACGAAGGCGCCCGCTACTACGGAAAGACGAAGAAGGGCGCCTACATGTGCGAGGCCGACGCCAAGGCTGCCGGCGACCGCGCTTCCCGAAGCCGGATCGGCGCGAAAGCGCAGGCGCAGTAGCGCTTCCGGTCCAGCTTTTTGGTCACGCGCGGACGGTCAACATCCGCGCGTACGGCTCTATTTTTTAGCCCCCCGACAACTCGCGCCGCGTGGACTCGAAAAGGAACCAGGTGCGCCGCTCGGCCTCGTCGATCCAGACCTCGAGCAAGCTCGTGGTGGCGACATCGCCGTGTTTTTCGCAGAGGTCGTGAGTCTCGCGCATGTGCGCGGCGAGCTGCTTGTTATCGTCGCGCAGCTCGGCGAGCATATCCTCCGGCGTGACGAACTCCTCGTCATTGTCCAGGACGCGTTTCATTTTTGCGATCTCGCCAATGGAGTGCAGCGTTCTTCCGCCGATTTTGCGCACGCGCTCGGCGAGCGGGTCGGTCGTGGCGAAGATCTGCTGGCTCTGCTCGTCGAGGAGGAGATGATAGTCGCGAAAATGGGGACCGGACATGTGCCAGTGGAAATTCTTCGTCTTAACGTAGAGCGCAAAGATGTCCGCCAGCAGCGCGTTAAGCGCGCCTGAGATCTCCTTCACGGCCTTGGACTCCAGGTCGGTCGGCGTTTGCAGCGGAGCGGCGCGCATCTCTTTTGCCTTCGACACGTCCATGATCGTCTCCATCGTCAGGTGAGAGGACAGCCCGCCGAACATGGGGAGCGAGCGAGGGGCTGGCAAGCCGATCGATGTCACGCTTGAATCAACTGTCGGCGATCGCTCAGTTCGCGCCGTTCAAGATGCGGCTACGAAATCTAAGCGGGCGGGGCGGCTTCGTTCCTCTGCAGCATCGCGCTCAGCCGCGGCGCGGCGAACGCCGGCTCGCGGACCCGAACCCAATCCCCGAAGACTGCGATGCGGTTCTTGAGCTTAACCGCGTGGTTCTCAGAAATATCCGCGATCCGATGCTCGAGGAAGGGGTTCCGAAACCGCTCCAGGGTCGTTGCGAGATAGCGCTTCGCCTCCTCGCCCATGCCGCGAAGCGCAAAGCCGGGCAGAACCTCCTCGTCATAAATCGCGGCCAGCTCCTTCGAGACGCCCGCATCCTCCAGGATCGCCCGAACCGTCAGATCTGGGGAGAGGCGTCGCCGCATCCACATCTCTGCGAGCACGGTGTGGCCGAGATTGAGGATGTGCAGCTTAAGGCGCTCGAACGGCTCGAGGTCGTCGACAATTTGCACCGCTGGGTGCTGGAGCGGCGGCTCGAAATCGCCGCGCCGGATCGCCCAGAGCGCGTAAGGCTCCGCGACTGCGCCGATCGGCTCGATCGGCGCGGAGACAATTCTGTCCACAAGCGTGTCGGCGAACACGACCGACTCCGCGAGCCACGCGTGAAAGGAATCCGGCACATTGCTCTTGCGGGCGAGCTGTGAGACGATTCCCGAAAGAACCCCACCGTTGCGGGTCACCAGTTCCGTCGGCAGGAATAGAAGCGGCTTTCCGCCCTCTTTGAATCGCGCGACCAGGAGGGCGAGCAGCTTCATGGGAAAGCCGCGCGGCGGCGACTGCGACGGGACGTCATGTCCGGCTTCGTCATCAACGAGGTCGTAGCCGCGTTCGCCGACATTCGAAACGGCGATGTCTGCTTCCCGCGCGAAGGAGCGGACCACGTCCCGCCATTCCTTCTCGGCGTCGAACGCCGCATCGACGCTCGCGACTTCGATGGTTTCGTCGATGACCCGGCCGCCCTCGATGCCTCGAATGCGAACCGGAAAGGGAAGGCCCCGCTTGAAGGCGGCGACGCGGCCCGCCCGATCGCCGCCGGCTGTCGTCTTGACGACGGCGATCGGTCCAATCCTCTGGCCCTCCAATCGGGCCTGATGGACGAAAAGATCGACGTGCGCCTGGAGGAAACGGCTGGTGCCGAACTGGATGATGCGCCGCGTCATGCAATCTGGACCAGCGCCTTGACCAGCCCCCGCTTCTCGGTTGTCCAGCGCGGCAGGTCGGCGGCGACGCCGGCGAGGTCCGTGCGATGGGTGAGCAGGCGCTTCAGTGGCACGCGGCCTTGCTCGATGGCCGCGATTACGCGTTCGAAATCGATGCGCAGCGCATTGCGGCTGCCCAGCAACGTCATCTCGCGCTTGTGGAACTCGGGATCCGAAAAGGCGACGTCCTCATTCACGACGCTGATGAGGACCAGCGCCCCGCCGTGGGCCACATACCGAAACGCATGCTCCATGGACGCGCGCGCGCCGGTTGCGTCGAAGACAACGTCGAATCCTTCGCCGCCGGTCGCCTCGCCGACGAGCTCGGCGGTCCGCTCGCCGGCCTCGATCGATCGCGCCGCTAACCCGCCCATCGTCGCGAAGGCGAGCCGCTCGGCGTCGCGGTCCATGATCGTCACGTCGCCGCCGGCCAGGCCGGCGAACAGCGCGGCGCCAAGTCCAATTGGGCCGGCGCCAATCACCAGCGCTCGGGCGCGCGGCTGGAGGGCGGAGCGGGCGACCGCATGCGCGCCGATTGCGAGAAATTCGATGCTCGCGGCCTGATCGAACGTGAGGCTTCCCGCCGGATAGAGATTGCGCTCCGGCACGCTGATGCGCTCGCACATGCCGCCGTCGCGATGCACGCCGAGAACAGCGATCCCGACGCAGCAATTGGGCTTGCCGTTGCGGCACGCGATGCAACGTCCGCAGGAGACATAAGGATTGATGACCACCGTCTGACCGGGCTTCAGCGCGCTGTCCGCCGGCGCCTCCAAAACCTCGCCGGACAACTCATGGCCGATTATCCGGGGATAGGCCAGGTAGGGGTGACTGCCCTCAAAAATGTGGAAATCCGTGCCGCAGATCCCGACCCGGCGGATGCGGACGAGAACCTCCGCCTCGCCCCGCTTGGGCTCAGGCCGCTCTTCCAGGACAAGTTCGCCTGGCCTCTGGCACACAACTGCTCGCATTGCCGTATTCGCCCTTTGATGTACGAAGCGCCTACATTCCAAGCGATCGCCGGCCGCGACTTCTGGAGATTTATCGCTACCGACCACAAGTCGGCTTTGTCCTCCTCGGGCTTCGCGCCTGGGTTGTCGACAAGTCGACGACGCAAAGTCCAGCGCCCAAGCCACGGAGCCGAAATTGCTCAGACAGCGCGGTTGTTTTGTAAGGCTCTGGTTTGACTATGACGGGGAGGGCCGGCTCTTCGCCGGCCCTCGTCTCGTCTCACTTGAACTTCTCCATGTTGTCCTTGGTGACCAAGGCGGCCCCTGAATCAATCAACGATTCCACTTGCTCTCCGCGAATCGACTTCACGAGGGCGTCCACGCCGAGTTCGGCCATCTTGGCGGGGAATTGCGCAACCGAGGCGTCCTCAATTCCCGCAGCCATGGCCTCAGCCTCGCCGCAGCAGAAGTCAAACCCGACCAGGATGACATGGCGGTCGAGCTTGGCGTTCTTGATGGCCTGGGCTGCGCCAGCGGCGGGCGGCCCGCAAGCCGAGTAGATCGAGGTGACGTGCGGGTTCGCGGTCAGGATGTCTTGGGCGACGTTGATCCCTTTCTCCTCGGTGCAGCTGGTCGCGCCTTTGCCGACGATCTTGACGTCGACGCCTTTCAGGCCTTCGAGCATGCCGTTCACGCGGTCGTCGAGAGCGGGCACGCCCGGCACGCCTTCGAGAATGCCCAGCGTGTCGCCGTCCTTCAGCACCTTCTTGAGATAGCCTCCGGCGATTTTGCCGGCTTCGAGATTGTTGGTGGTCGCAAGCGCTGTCTGACCCTTCCAGTCAGGAATCTTGTTGTCCATGAGGACGACCTTGACGCCCTTGGCGACGGCCTTGTCCAGCGTCGTCGCCACCGTCGGATCGACCGGCGTGATGGCGATGCCCTGCACGCCTTTGGTCACCATGGATTCGATGAGCGCGATCTGCCCTTCGATATCCGTGGCCGAGGTCCCCTGGCCGTAAATGATCTCCACTCCCGGATGAGCCGCCGCGTAGGCTTTGGCGGCGTTCTCCATGGTGGCGAAAAACGGCACCGGAAACTTGGTGATGAAGCCGATTTTCACCGTCTCCGCTGCGGCGGGGACGACGATTGCTGCGGCGAGCGCCATTCCGCCGAGCAGGACTCGTAGTCTCATGTTCTCCTCCCTTCATCGTAGGCCGCTCCGACAGGAGCGGCCTTTTCGCCGCGAACGGCGAAACCCGCTTAGGCCTCCGCGCCAACGATCATGGAGACCAGCTGCTGTTGGATCGCGCGATCCGGCTTCAATTCTCCGACCTTCCGTCCCTGACGCAGGACGATTGCGCGGTCGGCAAGCTCAACCACGTGCTCCATGTTGTGGGTGATGAGAATGACGGCGGCGCCTTCCGCCCGCAGGCGGCCGATCAGGTCGAGGACCTTGCGCGATTCACGCAGCCCGAGGGCGGCGGTCGGCTCGTCCAGGATCACGACCTTTCGAGCGAAAACGGTCGCCCGGGCCACGGCGATGGCTTGCCGCTGGCCGCCGGACATGAGCGCCACCGGCGCGTCGAGTTTTGGGAGCCTGACCTTCAGTCGTTCGAGCACCGCAGCCGCTTCGCGGTCCATGGCGCGGCTTTTGAGAAGCCGCAGCCCTCGGGGCAGCCAGGCGGGAAACGCGATCTCGTGACCGCAATAGAAGTTCTGCGCCGGCGTCAGATTGTCGAAGAGGGCAAGGTCCTGATAGACCGTCTCAATTCCGGCGCGGCGCGCGGCAGCGGGCGAATGGAAGGCGGTCACCGCCCCGTCGAGAAGGATTTCGCCTGCGTCCAGGGAGTGAACTCCGCTGATGCATTTGACCAGCGTCGACTTGCCGGCGCCGTTGTCGCCAAGCAAAGCGAGCACTTCGCCTCCATACGCGTCGAGGCTAACGTCCTTTAGAGCGTGGACTGCGCCGAAACGCTTGTCGGCGTGGCGGACCGCGAGGACCGGGGCGGTCATTGGACCCTCGCAGCCTGAATGGCTCGCGCCCTTGCCTCCAAACGGCTGCGCAGCACATCGGCCTCGACGGCCACGACAATGACGAGGCCGATCGCGATCATCTGGAAGAAAACGTCGACGTCGAGCAGGTTCAGGGCGTTCCGGATAACCCCGATCATGACCGCTCCGATGAGAGCGTGGCCGATGTGCCCGCGCCCGCCGAGAAAGCTCGCCCCGCCGATGATGACCGCGGCTATGGTGTCGAGTTCGAGCAGATTGCCGTAGAGCGGCGAACTGGCGCCGGTGCGCCCGGCCAGAACGATGGCTCCTATGCCGGCGCAGAACCCCGAGATGACATAGGTCGAGATCAGTACGCCCTTGACGGGTATGCCCATTTCGAGGGCGGCCTCCGGATGGCCGCCAACCGCGTAGATCCATCGGCCCCAGACCATCGCCTTGGCCATAAACAGCGCCGCGAGGGCGACCGCAAGCACGACGAAGAAGGAATTCGGAACGCCGAAGGTCTCCGAACCACCGATCGTCTGGATCCAGTCCGGCATCCCGCGCATCGTGGTGTGTCCGACGGCGAGCTCGAGGGCGAGGCCTCTGCAGATGCTGAGCGTCGCCAGCGTAATGATGAACGGATGCGGAAGGCGTCCGTACACATAGGCGACGCCATTGACGGCGCCGACAAGCGTAGCGGACGCCAGCATCGCCAGCGCTACGAGCGGCGCTGAATTATCGATCCGGAATACCAGGCCGCCGATGACAGTGGCGAGCGCAAGATTGCTGCCCACCGACAGGTCGATGCCCCGGGTCAGGATGACCAGGTGCTGTCCTATTGCGACAATGGCGATGACGGCCGTTTGCGCAAGTATGTTGCTGATGTTGACGGGTTTGAGAAAGTAGGGGGTCAACTGGCTGATCGCGGCGACCAGCATGACGAGGATCAGCAGCGGGCCGACGCCGAGCAGCCGGAGGGCCAGCGAGACCGCGAATCCGCCGCTGGTGCGATCGCCTTTTGGCAAGGCGGGAGCCGTCTGTTGACGATCGGTCGCCACTTCCGCCACGACTGGCGCCTTGACTTTGTTCCTTATCCTCAAAAAACAGGACCGAGGCTCTTGGTCAATTTGTTTTTTATGGATTAGAATACAGGACAAGCGACCCCATGAAGACGGACACCGTATTCAAGCGCGCCTTTAATGACGCCCTGGAGCTTGTCTCGACCCTTCGAGACGGGGAGCCGCTTCCGTCTGAGAATACGCTCGCCGCGCGGCTCGGCGTCAGCCGCACCACGGTGCGCAAGATCATCTCTGCGCTCAACTTGGTAGGCGCGGTGACCGGAAGCGGGCGCGAGCGCCTTGTCCACGCGTCGTTGAGGAAAGTGAAGCGGTTTCCGGAGGCGGAGACCGTCTCCGCCTCCGCGCAGGTCGAGAAGCGGTTCATGGAATGGATGCTGCGGGACAACGCTCGGCCGGGAACGACGATCAACGAACTGGAGCTCGCGCGCCAGTTCGGGGTGGCGACGACCGGCATTCGCGAGTTCCTTAACCGCTTCCAGAGCTTCGGGCTCATTGAGAAGCGCCCGAACGCGGGCTGGCTGTTCAAGGGATTCACGTCCAGCTTCGCACTCGAACTGTTCGAGATTCGAGAGATTTTCGAGCTCAGGTCGGCGATCGCCTTCGCCGCATTGCCCAAGAGCTCGCCGCTTTGGCGCCAGGTCGAAGCGCTGCGCGGCGAGCATGTCTCTCTCCTCGCAGACATCGACCGGCGCTACCACGACTTTTCCGACCTCGACAGCCGGTTTCATCGGCTCATCAATTCCGCCGCGCCCAACCGTTTCATCGACGGCTTCTACGACATCATTACCCTGATCTTTCACTACCACTATCAATGGAACAAGCATGACGAACGGCAACGCAACGCCGTGGCGATCGAGGAGCACCTTGTGTATATCGAGGCGCTTCTGAGCTCCGACGCGGGCGCCGTCGAGCGCGCCTGTCGCGCGCATCTGGCTTCGGCAAAAATGACCCTGTTGCGTTCCACCTCGCGAGAGCCTTCGTTATAGCGAAGCGAGAGCTTGTCTCCGAAGACGGCTTGCTTAATTAATCAGCGGAAAGCGTTTGCGGTTTCAGCGGACGCGTTCAAGGACAATTCAGGAGGAACGAATGATCATGCTGAGGACGCTGAGCCGCCGTCAGGTCCTGCTCGTCGGGACGGCGCTTGCGCTGGCGCGCGGCAAAGCCCATGCCGAGGAGACGCCGCCGTTGAAAATCGGCATCATGAACGACATGTCGAGCGTCTATGCCGACTACCAGGGCGAGGGCTCGGTCATCGCGGCTAAGCTCGCCGTCGACGACTTCTCGAAGAGCCTCGGCGTGCCGGTCGAGATCGTTTCCGCCGACCACCAGAACAAGCCGGACGTCGGCTCCGCCATCGCGCGCCGCTGGTTCGACAACGACGGCGTCGATGTGATCATGGACCTGCCGAATTCGGCCGTCGCGCTGGCGGTTCTCGCCGTCGCGAACGAAAAGAACAAGGCGGTCATCGCATCGGGGGCGGGGTCATCGGTCATGACCGGCCCGAAATGCTCGCGCAACTTCGTGCACTGGACCTACGACACCTACGCCTGGGGAACCGGGCTCGGCAAGGCGATGACGGAGGCAGGCGGCAAGAGCTGGTATTTCATCACCGCCGACTACGCGTTCGGCAAGGACCTCGAAGGCAACTGCGCCGCCGCCGTGACCGCCAACGGCGGGAAGGTGCTCGGCTCCGTGCGCCACCCGATCAATACGTCCGACTTTTCCTCCTTTTTGCTCGAAGCGCAGAGTTCCGGGGCGGACGTCGTCGCCTTCGCAAACGCCGGCGGCGACACGAATAACTGCTTCAAGCAGGCGCATGAATTCGGGCTTGGCGCCAAGCAGCGCCTCGCGGGCCTCACATTGAACGTGACGAACATTCCTTCGCTCGGCCTCGACGTCGTCGACGGGGCGATGATGTGCACCGCCTTCTACTGGGACGAGAACGACGGCACGCGCGCGTTCGCCAAGCGCTTCCAGGCCGTGCATCCGAAGAAGATGATGCCGAACGACATGCACGCGGGCATGTACGCCGCCACCGAACATCTCATGAAGGCGATGGCGCGGGTGAGAAGCGCGAATGACGGCGTGAAGCTCGTCGATGCGATGAAGGCGATCCCGACCGACGACGCGCTATTCGGCAAGGGAACGATCCGGGTGGACGGGCGCAAGCTCCACCCGATGTATCTCTACAAGGCGAAGTCGCCGGCCGAGTCGAAGTACGATTGGGACTATTTCGCGCTTGTTTCGGCGATCAAGCCGGAGGACGCGTTTCGCCCGCTCGACAACGGGGGCTGCCCGTTCGTGAAGGCGTGAGCGCCTTCGGAGCAGGCGCCATTTCTGCGCACGAATCCCGCCTTTCCAACGGGTTACGGCGCCATTTCCGTTCGGCCGTAACCTAGGAATCCCAAGCCGTTTCTGAGTCCGTTTCCCCATCGCCCCAGCGGTCTGAGCCGATCCCTTTCCCATCGTCGTCTCGCTTGCCCCGAAAAATGGAGGATGGCATGGTATTTCTGCAAAACGGGAAGCGATTGTCTGTTTTTCCTCGACCATCCGTGCGAAAATCGAAAATACGAAGAGGATCTTCTCCGAGAACCGACGCGGCGCCTCCCCGAGCCCGACATGATCCA
>Ga0335083_10005711_pt1 | contig 15668 bp, 12 predicted proteins | sample Lox_Sample_42_FD_206716 | JGI IMG/M metagenome (GOLD analysis project Ga0335083, IMG submission 206716) | Soil microbial communities from Loxahatchee National Wildlife Refuge, Florida, United States - Lox_Sample_4.2 | ecosystem: Environmental > Terrestrial > Soil > Wetlands | place: USA... | reverse complement strand
TTGGCGCTGCCAGGGGCCAGCTGGCGCAGATCGACGCTGAGCACTTCGGTCTGGCGGCGCTCGCCGTTGACCACGGTGTAGCGCGTGAGTTCGCCCTGTTCGCGATACGCGGAATCGCCGTAGCCGCCGCCGGCGCGCAGCAGGTCGCTGAGCTTCATGCCCGGCTCCAGCGGATAGCGGCCGCTCACCTTCACCGAACCGTCGATGGTCACCACCGGCAGCGGGTTGTCGGCCGTGCTCTGCTTCTGCAGCTGTTCGAACAGCGGCTGCATGTACCACTCGCGCGAGCCGGCGATGTCGAACACCGTCACTGCATCGCGCGCCTGCAGCAGCGGATCGGCGGCCGTACCTGGCGCCGCGAACGCCGCGGCCAGATCGGCCGAGATCATCTCGATGTGCCGGTCGGCGCCGCTCTCGCGCCGGATCAGCAGGTAATGCGTGTCCGACAGCGGCTGCAGCTCGCCCAGGCTACCGACCAGCTCCGTGAGCCTCAGGTTCGCATGCCACTGCAGCGCCCGTGGCCGATAGACGTGGCCCAGCAGGCGCACGCTGTTCTCTTCGGCGTCGCGGATCGTCGTCAGGTGCAGCGCGTCGCCATCGTGCAGCAGCAGCCCGCGGCCGGCGGGTTGCGACAGGTCGAGGTTGACCACGGTGCGTTCGCGCCGGTCGTCGATGCGCTCCAGCCACGCCGTGCGTGGATCGCCATCGGGCATCAGGCCACCCGCGAGGAACAGCAGTTCGCTCGCCACCGTCTGCTCGGTGACTTCGTAGATCGCTGGCCGCCGCACCTCGCCGCTCACGCTGGCCGTGGGGCCCAGCGTCGGAATGAACACCACATCGCCGGGCAGCAGGCGCACGTCGCCTGAATTGTCGCCATCCAGCAGCAGCTCGTACAGATCGAGGCGCCGCACCAGCGTACCGTTGCGACGCAGTTCCACGCGGCGCAGCGAGCCCGTGTCCTTGATGCCGCCCGCGGCGTACAGGGCCGTGGTGATGGTGCCCAGCCCGCTCACCGTGTACGACCCCGGATGCTCCGCTTCGCCGAGTACGAACACCGAGATGGTGCGCAGCGGCCCCATCTGCACGCTCGCCGTCAGCCCGATGCGCTGTTCGCGCACGCGTTTCTCGATCAGCGCCTGCGCTTCAGGGAACCGCAGGCCAGCCACCGTGAGCGGACCCGAGTCCGGGAAGCTGATGGTGCCGTCACGGCCGACTTCCAGCGCGTACTGGCCGCCGTTCTCGCCGATGAGCTGCAGGTTCAGCACGTCGCCCGTGCCCAGCACGTAGTTGGCGGGCACCGGGCCGTCCTGCGGCGCCGCGAGCGCGTTGGCGCCGGAGCGGAACAGATCGTAGCCGAACGGCAGCAGCGGCTGGTTCACCGGCAGGCGCGTCACCACGAAACTGAAATCGGACAGCCTGGGCTCGGTGTTGAGGCGCAGCGTGGCTTCCTTTTCGGTCAGTCCGCCGAGGGGAATCGAGATGCCCTGCGGCAGGTTCAGCACCCCGGTGGCGTCCAGGCGCTGCGGATTGCCCCGCTGCAGCTGCAGCAGGTATTCGTCGAGTTTGCGTTGCGCGGCGATGGTCCGCTCCATGGCGCTGCCTGAGAGGGCGGCGGCCGAGGCGGCGCTGCTGGCGTTGCTGCCGGCAGCGGCCGGGGCGGAAGCTGCGGACGTGCCAGCGGCGGCGCCGCTACCCGCACCGGCTGCAGTTCCCGATCCGCCACTGCCACCCGAACCCACACCTGGGCTGGCCGGCGCGCCGGGCGCCTTCGCGGTGGGTTCGAGGATCAGGGAATCGCCGGGCAGGAAGCGGGGTTCCTGCAGCGCGAGCGAGTCGAGGCCGCCGAGTCCGGTACCGTTGCCGCCACTCGCGTCGGGCGCCGGGGCGCCGCTCACGGCCGTTCCCTGCTGGTTGCGCAGGCTGCCCGCCGCGCTGTTGCCCGCGCTGCCACCGCCGCCGGTGCTGATGCCGAATTTCTGCAGGATGGCCTGCTGCTGTTCGGGCGAGAGGTTCTGGAACGCCTGGATCTGCTGGGCGGTCGGCTGCTGGGCCAAGGCGCCCAGCGTACACAGCGCGAAGCTGCCTGCCAGCGCGCACACCCGTCCCCATCGCTTCAATTCCACGCACATCCCCTGGAACAACCGCCGCCGTTGGAGCAGCGCCGCATTATAGACGGCGCAGTATCGGAGACCACCAGGCTTCGTGATCCAGGTACCAGTCCACCGTGGCATCGATGCCCTGCTCGAAGTTCCAGGCCGGTTCGAAGTCCAGCTCGGCGCGGATCCGGGTGGCGTCGATGGCGTAGCGCCGGTCGTGGCCGGCGCGGTCGGTGACGTACTGGATGGCCGATTCGGTGGGACGGCCGGCCGCGGCGGGCGCGGCGCCGTGACGGGCCGCCAGCGTCGCATCGGCGGCGAACCGCGCGTCGATGCGGGCGCACAGCCGCGCCAGCACCTGGCGGTTGTTGCGCTCGCTGTTGCCGCCCACGTTGTAGGTCTCGCCGGCCCGACCGCGCGCCAGGATGAGCGCGATCGCGCGGCAGTGGTCCTCGACGTGCAGCCAGTCGCGGATGTTCAGTCCGTCGCCATAAACGGGCAGCGGCTTGCCGGAGATGGCGTGGATGATCATGAGCGGAATCAGCTTCTCGGGAAACTGGTACGGGCCGTAGTTGTTGGAGCAGTTGCTGAGCGTGGTGCCCAGGCCGTAGGTGTGATGGTAGGCGCGCACCAGGAAATCGGATCCGGCCTTGCTGGCCGAGTAAGGCGAGTTGGGCGCGTACGGCGTGGTCTCGGCGAACGCCGGATCGTCCGGCCCGAGCGAACCGTACACTTCGTCGGTCGACACGTGGTGGAAGCGGTGATGCGGCACCGTTTTCTCCTCCAGCCACAGCTGGCGCGCCGCCTTGAGCAGCGAATGGGTGCCGATCACGTTGGTTTCGATGAACGCGTCCGGGCCGCTGATGGAGCGGTCGACGTGCGATTCGGCGGCGAAATGCACCACCGTGTCGATGTCCTCCTCCCGCATGAGCCGGGTCACCGCCGCGGTGTCGCGGATGTCCCCCTCGACGAAGCGCAGTTCCTCGCGAGCCGCGACCGGCTCGAGGTTGGAGCGGCTGCCCGCGTAGGTCAGCGCATCGAGCACCACCAGCCGCACGCCCGGTTGCTGCGCGAGCATGTGGTGCACGAAATTGGCGCCGATGAAGCCCGCGCCGCCGGTGATGAGCATTCTAGCCACGGGCCATTTCTCCAAGGACTTCGCGCAGGCGCTGGCGCCAGTGCGCGGGGGTGAGGTGGAACGCCGCGATGGTGCTGCGCTTGTCGAGCAGGCTGCAGGCCGGGCGCCGCGCCGGCGTCGGATAATCGACGGTGGCGATGGGCCGCACCTGCGCCGCACCCGGCAGCAGGCCGAGCGCGTGCGCCTCCTCGGCGATCGCCACCGCGAAATCGTACCAGCTCGCGACGCCGGCATCGCTCCAGTGGAACGTGCCCGACAGGCCCGGCCGCAGCGCCGCGACCCACAGCGCTTCGGCGAGCGCGGGCGTCGAGCTGGGCGTGCCGATCTGGTCCGCCACCACGCTCACCGCGCCGCGTTCGCGCATCAGCCGCAGCATGGTGTGCAGGAAATTCCTGCCGTGCGCGCCGTACACCCAGGCCGTGCGCAGCACCAGCGCGCGCGCGCCCAGCAGCTGGCGCGCCGCGCGCTCGCCCTCGAGCTTGGTGCGGCCGTACTCGCCCAGCGGCGCGGTCGGTGCGTCCGGCGCGTACGGGCGCGCGCTCTCGCCATCGAAGACGTAGTCGGTGGAGATGTGCACCATCCGGCAGCCGGCGCGTGCCCGCACGGCCTCGGCCAGCGCGCGCGTGCCCTCGACATTGACGCGCCACGCTTCGCTGGCCTCCTGTTCGGCCTTGTCGACCGCCGTGTAGGCCGCCGCATTGACGAGCACCTCGGGTTCGAACTCGGCGAACACCTCGCGCAGCGCGGCCGCGTCGGTGATGTCCAGGTCGCTGCGCTCGACGCCCCGCACCGTGACGCCCGGCGGCGGCTGGCGCAGCAGCTCGCGGCCCACCTGCCCGCCCGCGCCCGTCACCAGCACCTTCAAGCGAAGTGCTCGGCCGCGCCGATCAGCGGCGCCACGGCGTCCTTGGCGGACAGGATGGGCTCGGTGCCCGCGGGCAGCGGCCAGCGCACGCCGATGCCCGGATCGTTCCAGCGGATGCCGCGATCATGCTGCGGGGCGTAGTAGTCGGTGCACTTGTAGAGGAAGTCCACGCGCTCGCTGAGCGTGAGGTAGCCGTGCGCGAATCCCGGCGGCACCCACAGCATGTGATGGTTGGTGGCGCTGAGTTCGAATCCCACCCACCTGCCGAAGTGCGGCGAGCTCCTGCGGATGTCGACCGCGACGTCGAACGCCGCGCCCTGGGTCACGCGCACCAGTTTTCCCTGCGGCTGCCTGATCTGGTAGTGCAGCCCGCGCAGCGTGTGCCGCACCGAGTGGCTGTGGTTGTCCTGCACGAACACGGCATCGATGCCCGCGGCCGCGAATTTCTGCTGCTGCCAGGTTTCCATGAAATACCCGCGGTCGTCACCGAAGCGCTGCGGCTTGATGAGCACGACCCCCGGCAGATCCGTCGCGACGAATTCCATCTCAGCCTTCCTTCAGCAGGCGCAGCAGGTAGCTGCCGTAACCGGTCCTGGCCAGCGGTCGCGCCAGCGCTTCGAGCTGCGCGGCGTCGATGTAGCCCGCGCGATAGGCGATCTCCTCCGGACAGCTCACCTTGAGTCCCTGCCGGTTCTCGATGGCCTCGATGAACATCGCCGCCTGCAGCAGCGATTCGTGCGTGCCGGTGTCGAGCCACGCGATGCCGCGGCCCATCTTCTCCACCTGCAGCGTGCCGCGCTCCAGGTAGACGCGGTTGACGTCGGTGATCTCCAGCTCGCCGCGCGGCGAGGGCTTGAGCTCCCGCGCGATGTCCAGCACCGCGTTGTCGTAGAAGTACAGCCCGGTGACGGCGTAGTTCGACTTGGGCGCCTGCGGCTTCTCCTCGATGCCAAGCGCCCGGCCGGCGGCGTCGAAGTGCACGACGCCATACCGCTCTGGATCGCTGACGTGGTAGGCGAACACCGTCGCACCCTGCTGGCGCGCATTGGCGGCGAGCAGTTGCTCCGGCAGGCCGTGGCCGTAGTAGAGGTTGTCGCCCAGCACCAGCGCCGCGGTGCCCTGCCCCACGAAACCGCGCCCGATGATGAACGCCTGCGCCAGGCCCTCGGGCCGCGGCTGCTCGGCGTAGGAAATCGCAAGGCCCCACTTGCCGCCGTCGCCGAGCAGCCGCCGGAACGCCGGCAAGTCCTCGGGCGTGGAAATCACCAGGATGTCGCGGATGCCGGCGAGCATCAGGGTGGCCAGCGGGTAGTACACCATCGGCTTGTCATAGACCGGCAGCAGCTGCTTGCTCACGCCCAGCGTCACCGGATGCAGCCGGGTGCCGGAACCGCCGGCGAGAATGATGCCTTTGCGCGTCGGATTCATCGTGTCGGACTCATGTCGTGCTCGATTATAGCGATGCGGGTCTAGAAATTTTGTTGCCAGGACAGAACGCCGTACAGCGAGGTGCTGATCTCGCCCGTGCGCGGCACCAACCGCTCCGCGCCCAGCGCGAGCTGCACCGTGCGCTCGCCGAACGTGCCGCGCCAGCCGCCTTCCACGGCGCGATACAGCGTCGCGTAGTGCGCCACCGTGTTGTAAGGGTCGTAGGTGCTTTGGTCGCGGTTGAGGTTGCCGGCCAGCAGCTTCACGCGCCATTCGTCGCCCTGCGGACGCGCGTAGCGAACGCTCGCGTCCAGCAGCCGTGAATCGTTGTCGGTGGTGTAACCCAGCGTGCGGCCGAGGTAGCGATAGCCTTCGACGTCGTAGAGATTGTTGTTGTAGGCGCAATTGAAGTGCGGCTTGAGCGGACCATCAGTGCCGCGCTGGAAGGAACAGGTGGTGTCCGAATACTCCAGCGCGCCGCGCCAGCTGCCGCCGTCGTCATCCGCGACCCACCATTGCGCGCCGAACAGGCCGAGGTACTTGTCGGGATGGTAGTGCGACTCGTCCTCGCCGATGGCCTGCGCGTAGATCGCCAGCGGCAGGCGCGACCAGGGCGAGCGGATTCGCAGGTCGAACCCGGCCAGGCCATTGCCAGGCTGCTGCGCCGCGTCGACGTCGGTGCCGACGTTGTCGTTGCCGAGCAGCAGGTTCTTCACCGTCTGCAGGTCGCAGATGCGGCCCTTGCCGCAGAACTGGTTGGTGCGCGACATCGCGAGGTCGAGCCATGGCAGCGGCTGGAACTCGACGCGCAGCCCGAGGAACAGCGGCCGCGGAATGTCCCGCCGGTGGTTGTCCATCTGGCCGAACAGGATGTTCAAACGCCACGGCCCGATCCAGTGCAGCAGCACGTTGTCGAAGGCTTTCGAAGTGGCGCGATCGATGGCCAGCAAGGGCATCGGCCGCGCGTTGTTGGACAGGATCAGGCTGCTTTCCTGGCCCGGCCCCCACCAGCGATCCAGCGTGTTGGCGCCTACCAGCCAGTTGCCCAGGTGGAAAGTGAGTTCCGAGCCATCGCCGCGCAGCACCTGGTTGTCCGCAGGCGAAGTGGCGGCCGTGAGCCGCGCCACCAGCGCCACGGTATCGTTGGAGGCGCCGGCCGCCAGGCTCAGTTCACCTTCCTCGCGTGCCACGGTATCGAAATCGCGCAGCAGTGCCGGCTCGCCGGCGCGCGTGTCCACCTGCACGAAGCCGTGCGCATCGGCGTCGGGCAGCGCGATCTTCGCGCGCACCCGCTCGAAAGCGAGTCGCAGGTGGGCGTCGTCGAAATCCGGTTCATCGCCGGCGTCGAGTGCGGCTGCCACGTCGGCGCGCGGCAGCGGCCAGGCCATGAGCGGCAGGTTGATGACGCCCGCATCGACCAGCAGCTGCAGGTCGGCGCGCAGCGCGCCGTCGCCGACCGGCAGGTAGAAGCCGCCCAGCGCCCAGGCCTTGCTGCCACCGAACAGGACCATCGACAGCGCGAGGACGCGCGCGACACCCTTCATTCGGCCGCGACCCGCCAGCGATGCACCACGGCGAGTCCGCCGGCCAGCGAGGCCGAGTCGGTCCTGGCGGCGAGCGGTGACTCCACCAGCGGCACGATGCCCTCGCACAGCTTCTTGCCGAGCTCCACGCCCCACTGGTCGAAGGCGTTGTTGCCCCATACCACGCTCTGCACGAATACGCTGTGCTCGTAGGTGGCGATCAGCTGGCCGAGCGTGCGCGGATCGAGATGCGCGAACATCAGCACGCTCACCGCGCGGCCACCCGGGTAGGCGCGGTGTGGCGTTGGCGCGGGACTCTGTCCAAACGCGAACGCCTCGGCCTGCGCCAGGCAGTTGGCGATGGCGAGGTTCTGGTGCGCCTGCTGGCCGCAGGAGGAGTTGATGCTCACCAGCAGATCGAGCGCGGCGCGCAGCGTGCCCTGGTGCAGCAGCTGGAAGAACGAATGCTGGGCATTGTTGCCGGGCTCGCCCCACACCACGGCACAGGTCTCGGTCGTGACCGGGCTGCCGTCGAGCCGCACCGACTTGCCGTTGCTCTCCATTTCGAGCTGCTGCAGGTACGCCGGGAAGCGCGACAGGCGCTGGTCATAGGGCAGGACCGCGAGCGTCGGCAGGTGCTGGAAGTTGATGTTCCAGGCGCCCAGCAGGCCCATGATCACCGGCAGGTTGGCCGCCCACGGCGCACGCTGGAAATGCTCGTCGATGTCGGCCGCACCCTCCAGGAACTCCAGGAAGCCCGCGCGGCCGAGCGCCACCGCCAGCGACACGCCGATCGAGGACCAGATGGAGTAGCGTCCGCCCACCCAGTCCCACATCGCGAAGCGGTAGTCAGGGTGCACCCCGAACGCGTCCATGGCCCCGGCATTGACCGAGACCGCCGCGAAATGCGCCGGCACCGCCGCCTCGCCCAGCGCCGCCACCAGCCACGATCGCGCCGCGCGCGCATTGCTGAGCGTCTCCAGGGTGGAGAACGTCTTGGAACAGATGATGAACAGCGTGCGCCGCGGATCCGCGCCCGCCAGCAGATCGGCCAGCTGGCAACCGTCCACGTTGGAGGCGAAGCCGACGCGCGGGCCGCCGTGACTGTGGGCGCGCAAGGCCTCGACGGCCATCGCCGGCCCCAGGTCCGAACCGCCGATGCCGATGTTGATGACGAGATTGAACGCTTCGCCCGTGCTGGAGCGGAGCTTGCCGCTGCGCACCGCTTCGGCGAACGCCAGCATGTGCTCGCGCTCGGCGAGCACCTGAGGCATGACATCCTTGCCTTCGACCAGCAGCGGCGTCCGGGAGCGGCGCCGCAGCGCCGTGTGCAGCACGGCCCGCTGTTCGGTGACGTTGATGATCCCGCCCGCGAACATGGCGGCGATGCGCGCCCGCAGGCCCAACTCGTCGGCCATGGCGAACAGCGCCTGCAGGGCGCGCGCGTCCACGCGCTGCCGCGAGTAGTCGTAGAACAGCAGGCCCGCCTCGAGGCTGTGCTGCGCGAAACGCCACGGATCGCGCGCGAACAACTCGCCGGTGCTCACCGCCCGCAGCGCTTCCGCCGCGCGCTGCAGCTCGCCCCAGGCTTGCGTGTCCGTTCCCGATATCAGGCTCATCCCTTTCTCCAGACGCACTGGCCGCGGCTGCTCCGATCGAGCAGCGCCAGCAACACTTCATGCGCGGCCAGTTCCTCCGCGCTCGCTTCGCGCACCACCAGTGCCTGCTCGGGCCGCGCCACCGCCGGCAGCGGGTCGGCGCCGGCAGCCCCGGCGCGCCGGGCGCGCGGCGTCTCGCCCAGCTCCAGCGTGCTCTGCCCGCCGGTCATCGCCAGGTAAACGTCGGCAAGGATACGCGCGTCGAGCAGCGCGCCGTGCAGATCACGCTTCGAGTTGTCCACTTTGTAACGCTTGCAGAGCGCATCCAGGTTGTTGCGTTGTCCCGGATGCAATTCGCGCGCCAGTGCGTAGGTGTCGAGCACCGTGCAGACCGTGGCGATTCGCACCGGCGTGTCGCCGGGCAACCGCGCCAGCTCCGCGTCCAGGAAGCCGACGTCGAACTGCGCGTTGTGCATGACCAGTTCCGCGCCCGTGATGAACTCGAGCAGATCCCTGGCGATCTCGGCGAAGCGCGGCTCGCCGGCCAGCCGCTCGCGCGACAGGCCGTGCACCTTCTGTGCGCCCGGATCGATGTCGCGCTCGGGATTGAGGTAGCGGTGGAAGGTGCGCCCGGAGGCGCGCCGGTTGATGAGCTCCACGCAGCCCACTTCGATGATGCGGTGGCCCTGCAGGGCTTCGAGACCCGTCGTTTCGGTATCGAGGATGACCTGTCGCATCAACGCTCCAGCTGTCGTGCCAGCATGCGATCGATGGCCGCGTTGGCCAGCGCGTCGCAGCGCTCGTTTTCGGGCACGCCAGCGTGCCCGGGAACCCAGTGCCACTGCAACCGGTGCGGGGCCGCGGCGGCTTCGAGCTGCTGCCACAGGTCCTGGTTCTTCACCGGCTTGCGATCCGCGGTGCGCCACTGGCGCGCCTTCCACTGCGCCAGCCACTCGGTGATGCCACGGCGCACGTACTGCGAATCGGTGTAGATGTTGGCCTGCACCGGCCGCTTCAGCGCTTCGAGCGCGCCGATCACGGCCATGAGCTCCATGCGGTTGTTGGTGGTGCCCGCTTCGAAGCCCGACAGCTCCTTGCGATGCGGCGGGCTCAGCAGCACCGCGCCCCAGCCGCCCGGACCCGGATTGCCGCGGCAGGCGCCGTCGGTATAGATGTCGAGCGGGCTCACGTCGTGGGCTCCACCAGCTGGCCCATCAGGCGCCGGCTGCGTTCTGCGCGCCGCGGCCGGATCGGCGTCAGCGTGTACACGCGCTTGCGCGCCTTGAGCAGGTAGGCCCCGGCTGGCCAGGGGTTGGCGAGTCCACGGCGCAGCAGTCCGGGCAGCAGCGTCTCGGTCCGTCCGCGCCGGGCCCGCGGCCAGCGGTACAGGTAAGGGCGCACCTCCAGGATTTCGTAGCCCAGCAGCAGCAACCAGTCGCGCAGCCGGTTGGCGCCGAGCAGACGCCGCAGGCCGGGCGGAAAACCACCGTGGGTCAGCGCCGATCGCAGGCCCCAGGGACTCCAGGGCCTGAAGCCCAGCACCAGCAGCTTGCCCTCGGCGCCCAGCACCCGGTCGGCTTCACGCAGCGCCGCCTGCGGATCGGCGGTGATCTCCAGCGTGTGCGGCAGCAGGATCGCGTCCACCGAGCCGCTGGCCACGGGCAGCTCGGTCAGCCGTCCCAGGAGGTCGGCCCCCGGGATGTCTGCCGCCGGTCCGACCAGGCGCTGCGCACGGGTGCGCGCTCCCGACAACAACTGCCGCGCGGGGCCCCAGTAGCCCAGCTGCAACAACTCCATGCCGAACACGTCCTCGAGCTGCTCCTCGAGCAGGGTCGATTCCGCCCCGAGCAGGGCCTCTCCCATGGGACTGCATAACCATTCGGCCAGCGGCGCGGGAAACTCGGTCATGAAGCGTACCGTGTCGCAATACTCTGAAAAGGTGGCATTTTTGTGAACATGCGGGTTAAATACCGCCGCCCGGGCCGCCGGCTTGGGGCACCATACCGTACCACGCAGCCGGCCTTTGCCGGGGGGTATTCAAGTTGAGGAAGCCGCTTCCGGCCGCATTGCTGCCCACTTCCGTCCTGGCCCTGCTACTGGTTGCCGGCTGCGCCCACCAGGCGCAGCGCCCGCCCGACCCCCCTGCTGCCGTCCCGGTCGCACCCGTGGCCGAAGCGCCCGTGACCCCCGCCGAGACAGCTCCGGACCCTGCTCCTGCTCCTGATCCGGAGGCCGAAGCCGCCTCGGCGGTCACCGTCCCCGGCCCGGCACCACAGTCCACCGCCGCTGTCACGCCCGACCTGCTGCAGCACATCCGCAGCGGTTTCCAGCTCATGGACGAAGACCAGCCCGCCATCGATCGCGAGCTGAACTGGTTCGCCAACCATCCCGACTACCTGGAGCGTGTCTGGGGCCGCGCCGAGCTGTACCTCTACTACATCGTGCAGCAGCTCGACGCCCGCGGCATGCCGCGCGAACTGGCCATGCTGCCGGTGATCGAGAGCGCCTTCGAGCCGTATGCGTACTCGCGCGCCCGGGCTTCCGGCCTGTGGCAGTTCATCGAGGGCACCGGCCACAACTACGGCCTGAAGATCACCTGGTGGTACGACGGCCGCCGCGACGTGGTCGAATCCACGCGCGCCGCCCTCGACTACCTGCAGTACCTGCACGACATGTTCGACGGCGACTGGCTGCTGGCCGTGGCCGCTTACAACTGCGGCGAGCTGAACGTGGTGCGTGCGGTGGCACGCAACCGGCGCCTCGGGTTGCCGATCGATTTCTGGCACCTGAAGCTCCCCACCGAAACGCGCGCCTACGTGCCCAAGCTGCTGGCGATGCGCCGCCTGGTGGCCGATCCGTCCAGTTACGGCCTGGAGTTCAGCTCCATCCCCAACGAGGCGTACTTCACCGCCATCGACACCGGCGGCCAGGTGAACCTGCAAGTGGTCGCCGAACTGGCCGGCATCACCACCGAGGACCTGTACGAACTGAATCCCGCGTTCCACCGTCCCATCACCGATCCCACCGGCCCATACTCGCTGCTGGTGCCGGTGGACTCCGCTGACGCCGTGCGCACGGCGCTGGTGCAGCTCACGCCCGAACAGAAGCTCAGCATCGAACACTACTCGGTGGCCCGCTCCGACACGGTGGCGAGCATCGCCAAGCGCTTCCACACCAACGCCAGCCTGGTGCGCGAACTCAACGGCATGGGCGTCACCGACAAGCTCGAGATCGGCGGCGATCTGCGTGTGCCCACCAGCCGGGTAGAACTGCCCGTGAAAGCCGCGCACGCCGCGGAACTCGCCGACAACCGTCGCCTCGGTGGCCGCTATGGCCGCCGCCGCGGCCAGAAGCCGGTGGTGCACGTCGTCAAGCGCGGCGATTCGCTGTGGAGCATCGCGCGTCGCACGGGTACCGACGCGCAAACGCTCGCCCGGCTCAACGGCCTGGCGCCGGATTCATCGCTCAGGGCCGGCCAGCGACTGGTGCTGAGCGCGCGCGCGGGCCCGCGACCCACCGTCACCTCGGACGTCGCCACGGGCACCGGCCGCCAGGTCACCTACGTGGTGCGCGCCGGCGACACGATCTATGGCATTGCGCGCTTCCTGCAGGTTACAGTGGCCGAACTTTTGGACTGGAACGGCCTCAGCGCGCGCGGTGCGATCAAGCCCGGACAGAAGCTCACCGCTTTTGTCGCTACGCGCAGCTGAAGCCTTCCCACAACGAGGTTCGCCATGGGGATGCTGACGGGCAAACGCGCTCTGATCGTGGGAGTCGCCACGGATCGATCCATCGCCTGGGGCATTGCCCAGGCGATGCACGCGCAGGGCGCCGAGCTCGCCTTCTCCTACGCCAACGACCGCTTCAAGGAGCGCGTCGAGCCGCTGGCGCAATCGCTGGGCTCCCGGGTGCTGATGCCGCTCGACGTCACCGTCGACGCGGAAATCGACGCTGCCTTCGACCTCGTCAAGCGCGAATGGGGCAACCTCGACATCCTGGTGCACGCCGTGGCCTACGCGCCGCGCGAAGCCATCGACGGCAGTTTCATGGCCAACACCAGCCGCGAGTCCTTCCGCATCGCGCACGATGTCTCGAGCTACAGCTTCACGGCGCTGGCGCGCGGCGCGGCGCCGCTCATGGCCGATCGCGCGGGTGCGATGCTCACGCTGTCGTATCTGGGCGCCGTGCGCTCGCTGCCCAGCTACAACGTCATGGGCCTCGCCAAGGCCAGCCTCGAAGCCAACGTGCGTTACCTGGCCAGCGATCTGGGCCCGCAGAACATCCGCGTCAATGCGATCTCGGCCGGCCCGATCAAGACCCTGGCCGCGGCCGGCATCGGCGGCTTCAGGAAGATCCTCGCGCACGTGGCCGAAGTGGCGCCCATGCGGCGCAACGTGAGCACGGAAGACGTGGGCAATGCCGCCACGTTCCTGTGCTCGGACATGGCGGCCGGCGTGACGGGCGAGATCCTGTACGTCGACAACGGCTACAGCACCGTTGGCATGAGCTTCCCCGGCGCGGGCGAGTGACGCCGCGACCGGGCTGGCACCCGCTTCAGCTCAGTTGAGCACGCGGGTCAATTCAGGGCGCCGGGATTGCGCTTGATCGTGGTGTGCTTCGCCAGCTCTTGCACGTAGAGTTGCAGCTCGAGCTGACGCAGCCGCTTCGAGTATTGCTCCGCGAGCTGCGCATCGTTGGTCGGGTTGGTGCCCGCCGTGCCGGCGCGCACCGCGCTCAGATCGATCAGCGCCGCATCGCCCTTGTCGAGCGAAGCTGTCAGGTACACCGACTTGCCTGTGGCCGGAGGCGGTGACTTGAATGCCGCTTCCAGCACCGGTGCCGGCAACTGCGGATCCGCGCGTTCCACGAATGCCGCGGGCGCCGCGCTCACACCCAGGCTCTTGAGCGTCGCATCGAAAGACGCCCCGTCCTTGAGCTGTTTGGCGGCAGCCTCGGCCGCCGCACGCGCCTGCTGCTCGCCCTGCTGTTTGCGGATCGCGGCGGTGACGGCGTCGCGCACGCTGTCGAGCGACTTGGGCATGGGACGCTGGTGATTCGTGGCGCGCAGGATGACGATATGATCGGCCGACAACGCCACCGGGCCACCGAGCTTGCCCTGGTCGGCCACCTCGGCGCTGAATGCGACGCGCGTGAGATCCGCGCTGGCGCCGAGCACGCTGGTGGTCTCGCGCGTGAAGTCCTTGATCTCGCCGGTGTGCAGATCGTACTGCTGCGCCAGCGCCTGCAGGTCGGTGCTGCCAGCCTCCAGTTTCTGTTCCAGCGCCTCCTGGCGATCGCCGAACAGGTCGCTGGCCTGCTCGCGCCGATAGGCCGCTTCGACGTCGGCCTTCGCCTCCTCCAGCGTGCGCGTCTTGGCGGGCTGGACTTCGTCGAGCCGCAGGATGTGGTAGCCGTAGGTGGTCTTCACCGGCTCGCTGAACTCGCCCGGCTTGAGCTGCGCCAGCGCCGCGCTGAGTTCCTTGAACAGGCCGCCCGTGTCCACCCAGCCCAGATCGCCACCCTGCGCCGCCGAGCCGGTGTCCTGTGAGTACTGCTTCGCGAGTGCGCCAAAATCCTTGCCCGCGCGCGCCTGCGCCAGAACGTCCCGCGCCCGCTTGAGCGCGGCCGCATCGGCCGCCGCATCCTTGGGCGCCGCGATCTGGATCAGGATGTGGTGCGCGTGGCGCCGCTCCGCGGTCACGTAGCTGTCCTTGTGCTTGTCGTAGTAGGCCTGCAGATCCGCGGGCGTGACATTGACCTGGGCCGCGAGCCGGTCGAGCTGCAACTCGGCGTACTGCAGGTCGACCGATTCCGGCGTCTGGTAATCGGCCTGGTGCGCCGTGTAGTAGTCCTGCTGCGCCTTCGCGTCCACCTGCACCGCCGCCGCGTATTTCGCGGCCGGCAGGATGGCGTAGCGCACCTCGCGCTGCTCGTTCTCGAGCGCAAACAGCCGCGCCTGTTCGGTGGACGTGAGGAAGTCGGAACGCTGGATGGACTGCGCGAGCTGCTCGACCTCGAGCTGGTTGCGAAGCTGCTCATCGAACGCCGCGGGCGTGATGCCGCTCTGCGCCAGGATGGCCTTGGCCGCCTGCGGGTCGAACTTGCCGTCCACCTGGAACGCGGACTCGGACTGCCAGGCCTTGGCGATGTCGGCGTTGCCCACCTTCAGACCTGACTTCTCGGCGCGCTGACGCAACAGCATCTGGTCGGCGTATTCGTCGAGCAGCTGGTTCTGCAGCTTGAGCTTGAGCGCCTCGGGGATGTCGGCGCCGAGCTGCTGCTGGTACTGCGACAGGCGCTGCTGCCAGGCCGAACTCAGCGTGCTGGCGGAGACTTTCTCGCCGCCGACCTTCAGCGGGACGTCGGCGCCGCCAAAACTGGTGTCGACGATGCCGTAAGCGCCCCAGGCCGCGAAGATCACCGCCAGCGGGGCCAGGATCACCGTGCCCAGAAGCTTGTGGGCCTTGAGCTTGTCACCGATGTTTTGCAGCATGTCTCAAAAGGTCTGGCAAGCGGCCAGGCAGGTTGTCACCCCTGCCCGACCGGTCAGTCGGATAAATGGCGGAGCGGACGGGACTCGAACCCGCGACCCCCGGCGTGACAGGCCGGTATTCTAACCAGCTGAACTACCGCTCCGTTTTGGTGGGTGCTGAGGGGATCGAACCCCCGACATTCGCCTTGTAAGGGCGACGCTCTACCAGCTGAGCTAAGCACCCTCTTTCAGCGTCGTCAGAGCACCGACGTCATCCCCTCACAAAAGGGCGGCGTAGCTTAAAGGATCGGGTTGCTTCTGCCAACTCAAAAGCTGCTGATTTTGTTGAATTGTTGGGGTGGTGGTGGGCAGCGGCGGGCGGGTGCGCGGCCCCGCAGGATTTTCGGCGCGCCGCCACCACAAAGCCGCCCAGCATCGACGCGCCCGCCTCTCCAGCGCCCCAGCAACCCCAGTTCAAATTTCCGCCCACCACGGGCGGCGCGTCCCGACGCATCGCGCAGTTCACCGACGGCGCGCCGAAAACTCCG
>Ga0335083_10005707_pt1 | contig 15676 bp, 10 predicted proteins | sample Lox_Sample_42_FD_206716 | JGI IMG/M metagenome (GOLD analysis project Ga0335083, IMG submission 206716) | Soil microbial communities from Loxahatchee National Wildlife Refuge, Florida, United States - Lox_Sample_4.2 | ecosystem: Environmental > Terrestrial > Soil > Wetlands | place: USA... | reverse complement strand
ACGAGCTCGCCCTTGGCCTTGGCCACCGCGTCGATCGAGCCGAACTCGCCCGCATGCGCCCGGCCCACGTTGAGCACGGCGCCGATCCTCGGCGGCGCGATGCCGGTGAGGTAGGCGATGTGGCCGATGCCGCGGGCGGACATCTCGAGTACCAGGTAGCGCGTCGTCTCGTCGGCGCGCAGCACGGTCAGCGGCAGGCCGATCTCGTTGTTGAGCGAGCCCTCCGGCGCCACCGTCGGGCCGAGGCGCTCCACGACCTGGGCAGTGAGGTCCTTGGTCGAGGTCTTGCCCGACGACCCGGTGATGCCGACGACGGTCACGCCTGGCAGCCGGCCGAGCACGGCCCTGGCCAGCACGCCGAGGGCGAGGGTGACGTCGGAGACCACGATCACCGGCACGGCTATCTTGGGCAGCGGCCGGGCGGCGAGCACCGCGGCGGCGCCGTTGGCGACGGCTGCTGCCGCGTAGTCGTGGCCGTTCACGCGCTCGCCGGGCAGCGCGGCGAAAAGGGCGCCAGGCACCGCCTGGCGCGAATCGATCACGACCGGGCCGCTGACCGCGACTCCGGCATCCCCGGAAATGCTGCCTGCGGTGATCTCGGCGATCTCGGCGACGGACAGCGGGATCATGCGATGCCTCCCCGCTCGGCGCCCAGTTCGGCGCGGCGGGCGAGGGCGGCGGCGGTGACCTCCACGTCGTCGAACGGCAGCACGGCCGTCCCGACATACTGGCCGGTCTCGTGTCCCTTGCCGGCCACCAGCACCACGTCCCCCTTCCCGGCCCTGGCGACGGCGAGGTCGATCGCCGCGGCCCTGTCCGGCTCGATCATCAGCCGGGCCCGCTCCCCCTGCGGAACCCCGAGCACTCCGTTCAGCATCTCGGCGAGGATAGCGAGCGGGTCCTCAGAGCGCGGGTTGTCGCTTGTGAGTATCGCCACATCGGCGAGCCGCGCGGCGGCGGCCCCCATCAGCGGCCGCTTGCCACGGTCCCTGTCGCCGCCGCAGCCGAGCACCACGATCAGTTCCCCGCTCGTCACCGGCCGAAGCGCGGTGAGCACCGCCTCGACCGCGCCGGGCTTGTGCGAGTAGTCGACGAACGCGTCGGGCAGGCCGTCGCGCGCGCCGTGGCCCATCAATCCGAAGGCCGTCAGCCCTGAGGGCTGCGGAACCCGCTGGAGCCGCCCGGGCACGCCGGGGCAGGTGGCCACGCCCTGCACCGCGTCGGCGAGGTCGACTCCCGCCTCGACCAGGGCCACGATCGCGCCGAGGGCGTTGGCCACGTTGAAGGGTCCAGGCAGCGTTACCGACGCGTCGGCCTCGACGCCGCCGGGGCCGACGACACGGAAGGTCGACCCGTCCGCACCGCAGCGCACGTCGGCCGCACGCCACTCCGCCTGCGCGTACGCGCCGGAGGACGGGTCGGCGCAGAAGGTGACGATCGGCACCGACGCCTCGGTGACGAGGCGCCGGCCGTACCGGTCGGCCACGTTCACCACGCCCACAGCCGAATACGCGGGGGTGAACAGCCTCGCCTTGGTACGGAAATAGTCTTCGAACCCGGCGTGAAAGTCCAGGTGGTCCTGGGACAGGTTGGTGAACACCGCGACGCCGTAGCGGGTGCCCGCCACCCGGCCGAGTGCCAGCGAATGGCTGGAGACCTCCATCGCGACCGCCGACACCCTGCGCTCGGCCATGACCGCGAGCAGCGCCTGCAGGTCGGGTGCCTCCGGCGTGGTCAGCGACGCCTTGACAAGCTCGCTGCCGATCTTGATCTCGACCCCGCCGACCAGGCCGGTGCTGTGCCCCGCGGCGCGCAGTCCCGCCTCGCACAGGTAACTGGTCGTGGTCTTGCCGCTGGTGCCGGTGACGCCGATCATCGTCATCCGCTGCGACGGGTCGCCGTAGATCCAGCAGGAGACATCGCCGAGCCGGTCCCGCGGGTTTGACACGACAAAGACGGGGACGCCGGTGGCCGCGGCACGGTCGCGGCCGTCGGCGTCGGTGAGGATCGCGACCGCGCCCGCGGCCACCGCCTGATCGGAGTAGGCCGCGCCGTGGGTGCGGGTGCCTGGCAGCGCGGCGTACAGGTCGCCAGGGCGGACCGCGCGGGAGTCCAGGGTGACGCCGGACAGCCGGCCTGCCTCGCTGCCGATGCTCCCCGACCTGGCCACGCCGAGCAACTCGGCGAGCCCGGACAGCGGGCGCGGAGCGAGGCGGGCGGGTCGGATCACGCCCAGAGGGTATCCAAAATCAGCGCGCGTTGAGCCGAACATGCGGTGCGACCAGTCCTGGTTGAGGCTGAATCTGGAGTGTCTGCAGCGCGAACTTCATCACGTTGTAGAACACGGGGCCGGCCACCATGTCACCGAAGTAGTCGGTGCTCGTCTTGGGGTCCTGCACGTTTACCGCGACCACCACCCCAGGGTCGTTACCCGGCGCCATGCCGATGTAACTGGACCCGTGGATGCACAGCGGGTTGCTCTTCGGGCAGGGCTTCTTCGGGTTGCTCGACGGCTCGCTCGACGTGCCGGTCTTGGCCGCGATCGCGTAGCCGGGTATCTCGCCCCAGTACTGCTGCGCCGCGTCGTCCACCCCAGGGACCTGCTGCAGGATCTGGATGAGCTGCCTGGCCGTCTTGGCCTGGATGACGCGCCTCGACGGCGACGCCTTGGCCTTCTTGTAATTGTCCGCCGCGTCGTAGGTGCCGGCGATCAGCGTGGGCTGTACTCGGACCCCGCCGTTGGCGATCGTCGCGTACACGCTGGCCATCTGGACGGCGGTGGTCGCGATGCCCTGCCCGTAGGACAGGGTGTACCGCAAGTCATCCGGCCAGTCCTTGACGGGGAGCAGCAGGCCCTTCGACTCGCCCGGCAGGTTCAGGCCCGTGGGCTGGTCGAGCCCGAAGTTGTGCAGGTAGTCGTCCTGGAGCTGCGGCGAAACGCTCTCCGCGACCTGGGACATGCCGATGTTCGATGAGTTGGCGATGATTCCGGCGATGGTGTAATGCTCGCCAGGCGCCCACTCGGCGTCGTGAATCCACTGCCCGCCCCGGTAGATCTGGTACGGGATGTTGTACGTGCTCATCGGGGTCTTGCCGCCGTGCTCGAGCGCGGCGGCGGCGGTGATCACCTTGGCGGTGGAGCCGGGCGCGAAGACCTGCTGGACGGCGACGTCGCTGCCGTCCGCCTTGTTGGGCCACTGGGCCATCGCGAGGATCGCGCCCGTCTTCGGCTGCATGACCACGACAGAGCAGTTCTCCGCTTTCGTCTTGCTGACCTCCTGCTGGCAGGCCTGCTGCGCGGCGAACTGCAGTGCGGGAATGATCGTCAGCTTGATTGAATCGCCGTCCTTGGCCGGCGTGACCTGCGTGCCCGCGAGCGGAATGGGCTCGCCCTGCGTGCCGATCATGGCCTGCTCGCTGCCGGCGGTGCCGGTAAGCAGCCTGTTGTACTCCTGCTCTATGCCCGCGTATCCGCCGATCACGCCGGTCGTCGGGCTGGTGTTGGTGAGGCCGACGATGTTGGCGGTCGCGTCGCCGTTGGGGTACACGCGGACGAAGGACGGGTCTGCTGAGTAGATGCCGGGCAGGTTCAGCGATGCGAGCGTGTTCTCTTCCTGGCTCTGCACGCCCCTGGCGAGCACGACGTACTGGGGCGAGATAGCCGGGGGGTGCTCCAGGCCGTAGAGCACCGCGGCAGCGGTCATCCCGAGCGGGCCTGCGGCCTTGGCGGCCACCGTCGTGAGCTTGTCCTTGGGTATCTGCGTCGGGTCCGACCAGATGGTGTAGGTCTCGGTCGTCATCGCCAGGATCGAGCCGTCCGCCCCGTAGATCGTGCCGCGCAGCGCGGGCAGGCTGATGGTGCTCAGCTTCTGCTTGTTGGCGAGCTTCTTGTAATAGGCGGACTCCATGCCCTGGATCTGCACGAGACGCCCGGCGAACAGGGTGAGTACGACCGCGACGGCCAGCAGCGTGATGCCGATGCGCCTGCCGGGCTCGGCTCGCTTGAGGGTCATCCAGCGGGGCGGACGGCGCGGCGGACGGGTGCCGCCGCGCCCGGCGCCTGGCCGGACCTGAGGCCTCGACGGCCCAGCAGGCCTGGATGGTCCGGCGGCACGCGGGCCGTTCGGCACCCGGACGTTGGGCGGCGGCACGTCACCGGGGAGCCGGGGACCCGGACCGGTGGCTGCCCGGCCCGCGTCGCGCGGCGTACGGCGGCGCGGATCCGCGGCGGACGGCGGATCTGCCGGTGCCGGATCGCGGCCTGGCATCCGGCGCCAGGCCGAGCCCGCGCCGGCCTGGCCGGGATCCCGCGCTGGCGGCGGCATGCCGCCCGGCCGGCGCCCAGGCGGCGTACCCTGTCCGTCCCTGCGCCCGCGCGGCCCGCCCGCCGCGCCCGGCCCGTGCTGGCCGGCCGGGCCGTTGGGGCCCGCGGGAGTACCGCGCCCGGGGCCGCCCCTCCCCGGGCCGCGCCCCGTCACGGGGTGTATCCGGGGGACTGCACGTGGGCGAGCCACCCGCTTGCCGCGTCGTTGAGCGTCTTGCCTGTCTTGAGGTCGATGAACTGGATCAGGCCGACCCTGCGCATGCCGAGCTTGCTCGCGCGCTCCTCGATCACCTGCGCCGACTTCGCCTGCGCGACCTGCTGCTCAAGCGCCTGCCGCTGCTTGGCGAGTGCGGACGTCGATTCCTGGAGCCTGGTGATCTGGAACGAGCCCGCGGCGAGCGTGGTGCTGATGACGAGCGCGGAGACGAGCGCGCCGCCGAGCAGGCCGCACAGCAGCAGCATGAACGGCATCCGGTGCGACCCGATGAGCGACTGGACTTGCGACGCCTGGGGTGCCGGCTGGGGCGCCTGGTCTGGCTGGCCGGCCGGGCGCGGGACGGTGCGCGGCGGTGCGCCCTGCCGGTCGAACACGGCCGCGTTCCGTGGCGCGCGCGTGCGCGGATCGGCACGGCGCGGATCGGCACTGGGCTGGTCGCCGCGCCGCGGATCGGCACCGGGCAGGCGCTTGCCGCGCCGGTCGGCGCGGCGTGGATCGGCACCGGTCTGGCCAGGGGCGGGACGGCGGGCGGCGCGCCCCTCGCCGCGCCTGTCCCCAGAGCGCGGATCGGCCGTGCGCGAGCCGGCGGCGTCCGGTTCGGCGGGCGGCCGTCTGACCGGGGCGGCCTGCTGGCCGTCGAAGGCCCGCTGCGGCGGGACTCCCCTGGCCTGGCGGCCCCTCCCCTGACGACCCAGGCGCGGCGCGGGCGCGGCGACGTCCGCTGCCGCCGCCGGCGCCTGGTCCTGGCGGGGGCGCGGGCCGGGGCCAGGCCTGGACCGCGTCATCGTGCCGATGCCGCCGGGCTCCTCGTCGCCGCGGCGGTCGTTCCTTGCCATCGGCCAGCTCCTGTCGCTCGTGTTCCGCTCGTCGCTCACGCCGTTCCCCCGCCCTCTCCCCCGCCATCGCGGTGCCCATCGCAGGGGCCCGCCCTCCGGCGCCGCCGCTTCTTGCCGTTATCAGGCCGAACGCTGGTATCTCCGGTCATGCGGCCTCCCGCAGGCGCTCGACGGCCCGCAGCCGGGCGGACGCCGATCGCGGGTTGGCCGCCAGCTCGTCGTCGTCCGGGCGTTCCGCGCCCCTGGTCAGCAGGCGGAACTTCGGCCTGCCCGCGAGGGGGTCGGCGGCACGGACCGGGAGTCCCGGCGGTGTGGTGTCCGCCGTGCGGGCCGCGAGCTCCCGCTTGACCAGGCGGTCCTCGAGTGAGTGGTAGGCCAGGGCGGCCAGCCTGCCGCCGGGTGCGAGCAGGTCGAGCGCCGCGGGCAGCGCCCGGCGCAGCACGCCAAGCTCGTCGTTCACCTCGATGCGCAGCGCCTGGAAGGTCCGTTTGGCCGGGTTGCCCCCGGTCCGCCTGGCGGCCGCGGGTATGGCGTCCTTGACGATCGCGCTCAGCCGGAGCGTGCTCGTGATCGGGTCCTTCGCCCGCTCCCTGGCGACCGACTCGGCGATCCGCCTGGCGAACCGCTCCTCGCCGTACTCGGAAAGCACCCTGGCGAGCTCGGGCACCGGGTACTCGTTGACGACCCGGGCTGCGGTCAGCTCGGCGCTTGTGTCCATCCGCATGTCAAGCGGCGCGTCCTGCGAGTAGGAGAAGCCGCGGCCGGCGTCGTCGAGCTGCGGCGAGGAAACGCCGAGGTCGAACAGGACGCCCTGCACCCGGCGGTGCCCCGCGTCGGCGACGACCTCGGCGATGTGGTCGTAGAACGCGTGCGCCACCGTGACCCGTCCCTGGTACCGCTCCGCCAGAGCGCGCCCGGCCTCGATCGCCTCCGGGTCGGCGTCGATGCCGATCACCCGCAGTTCAGGTACCGCGTCGAGCAGGATCCTGGTGTGGCCGGCCCGGCCGAGCGTGGCGTCCACGAGGACGGGCGGCCTGCCGCCCGGCGTGGGTCCGGTGAGCGCGGGAAGCAGCAGGGCGGCAATGCGGCCGGCCATCACCGGCACGTGCGCGTAGGCGTGCTCGCCCATGGACCCCTCCACTGCGCTGCTGAACTGGTACCGCTGCGTCGCGACCACTGGTGTCGCGGTGGGCGGCCGGGCTCAACGAGCACCGTCGCCATGTCATCCCTGATGCGCCGCCCCGTCACGGCGCCGTTTCCTACGCCTCCCCGCCCGCCCTGGCGGGCCCGATTCGATGGCGGTGTGCGCCTGCGGGCCCGCCGGGGCGGACTGCGGGGGTCCGGGGGTTCGCCCCCCGGGCGATGTCACGGCGGGAGATGCGGCTCGTCGCACGTTGCCGACCCTGCCTGGCGCCGGGGAAGTGGTGCCAGCCTGTGATCGAGTGCGCTTCCAAGCCCGCCGGACAGCCGGCGGTCTGCCGGGCGTTCCCGGCGACCGGTCAGAGAATTCCTGGCAGCACCTCCTCAGCGGCCTCAGAGAACGAGTCCTCCTGGGCAGCCAGGTAGGTCTCCCATGCCCGGGCATCCCAGATCTCAAGTCGTGTGTTGGCGCCGATCACCACGCAGTCCCGCTCCAGGCCCGCGTAGGTGCGCAGCGCGGCGGGAACCGTGATCCGTCCCTGTTTGTCAGGGACCTCATCGGAGGCGCTTGCGAAGAACACCCTGCTGTAGTCGCGCACGGCCTTGGCAGTCACCGGCGCCGCACGCAGCGATTCGGTGATCCTGCCGAACTCTTCCTGCGGGAAGACGTACAGGCAGCGCTCCTGCCCCTTCGTGATCACGACTCCGCCCGAGAGCTCGTCACGGTACTTGGCGGGCAGGAACAGGCGTCCCTTCTCGTCAAGCCGGGGCGCGTGAGTGCCGAGAAACATCCCGTCCTCACCTCCACCCCCAAGCGAGCCGGTAGCCGAGTATCGGTAGCTATCTCACTCCACCGCGCCCCACTGTACTCCACCTTCCTCCACCGGTACTAGTCCAAACATCGTTGTCATCGCTCACCGCCCCACAAAGGCGCAGGTCATCATCAGTGGAGCGAAGTGGGGGAAGAAGCGGCAGCCGGCGCGCCGCACCGCCTTCCCCCACCCGCGCTCAACCACCCGGAAACGACAGGGGCGCATGAGGCGCACGGGGCGGGCCGACGGCTCCGGCGGTGCGGAGTCCGGCCGTGGTGGCGCGGAGCCCAGGCCGCGGTGGCGTGGAGTGGAGCAGGCGACGGTGCCGCCTGACCAGGCAGGGCCACGGCGCCTGGATCGACGGTCGCCAAAGATGCGAACCTCGGATAGTGGACATTTGGGTACATCCCGGTGTATCCAAATGTCCAGTGTCATGCTCTCCACCAGAGCCGGGACCAGGTCGGGGCGGATCGTTAGGAGGGCTCGCGTGCTCCTGCAGATCCGCCGTATTTCGAACGGGAGCCTGGAGGCCGGCCGCCAGCCGTGGCTGACCGCGGCGCGACTTGCCATCGTGGGGTGCCTGCTCGTGGCGACCGTCATCGGCGTCCGGGGGTTCCTCTACGGCGACACACCGGTCCTGCGGGTCGGGAGGTCGCCGAGCGCGCTCGTCGTGTCGCCGGACGGGCGGACGATCTACCTGGCGAATTCGGATGACAGCATCACTCCGGTGTCCGCCGCCACCGGCAAGGCCGGCCGGCGCATCGCGATCAGTAACGGCAGCCCGGGCATGGACGCGGGCACCGACAGCCTGGCCATCACCCCCGACGGCCGGACGCTGTTCACCACCGTCACGGACACCGTGACCCAGGCGTCGCTGGCTCTCGCGCGCGTCGACCTGCGGACCGGCCGGGAGGTGGGGCGGGTAAAGGTGCCTGGCGGCGTGGATCAGTTCGTGATGAGCAGGGACGGCCGCACCCTCTACGTGCTGTCAGGAGACAGCGTGCTCTACCCCGTCGACGTCGCCACCGGCCGCGTCGAGACGGCGATCCCGGCACCGGATTACATGCTGGAAAGCGCGGTGTCCATGGTGCTCTCGCCGGACGGCGGCACCCTTTACCTGTCGACGAACGAGGACGGCCCCGACGGGTCTGATGTGCTGAGCGGTGCGGTCACCCCGGTCAACCTGCGGACAGGCGCGGCGGGAACCTCGATCAAGCTCGGCTGGATGCCGGTGTCGCTCGCCATCACCCCCGACGGGCGCACGCTCTACGCGGCCATCGACGGGGTGAGCGGAATCGGGCAGCTGGCACGCAACGCCGTCGATGTCATCGACACCGCCACCGGCCAGCTGCGCGCGGCCCTCCCGTGGCAGGCCGCACCGCTGTACCTGCAGATGTCACCGGACGGGCAGACCGTCTGGGTGGCGTCGGTCGTCGACCACAGGATCGGCACCGCGGACAACACCGTCACGGGCATCGAGGTGGCCACCGGCCGGCCGGGCCCCTCGTTCCCCACCGCCGGCTGGCTCAATTCCTATACGGACGGCCCCGCGGGCGTGGCGATGAGCCCCGACGGGCGGACACTCTACGTGACCGTGCCGTCCGGGCTCGAGAGGCTCCGCGTGTCCTGACGGAGGCGGCCGCAACCGTTCCGTGGTGATGGATTTGAACTTTTGCGCGGAAGAAGCGGACGTATGAGAGAAAACAGAAGACCGGTGGGACAGGATTCGATAAGTTCCCGATGCGCGGCCCCGGTGTGACGTGGCACACCCTGGGCATGACCACATACTGTTCAATAGGACCACGCGGTCTCCGGCGCCGGGGCGGCCGGCCTTTTCGAGGAGGGGTCTTGGTACTCGACACGGGGCGCGGCAGCGGTATGCCGAACAGCGCACAGGCCCTTGAGGAGCTGGTGTCCACCGCACGGCAGATCGGGACCGCTGTTGAGTCGGTCATCGACGGGAAGGCCGAAGCGGTCAGGCTGGCGCTCATTGTCCTGCTCGCCGAGGGGCACCTGCTCATCGAGGACGTGCCCGGTGTGGGAAAGACCATGCTTGCCAAGGCCCTTGCCAGGTCCATCGACGGCACCGTACGCCGCATCCAGTTCACACCCGACCTGCTGCCGAGCGACATCACCGGGGTGAGCGCCTACAACCAGGAGCGGCGCGAGTTCGAGTTCAAGCCTGGGCCGGTGTTCGCCAACATCGTCGTCGGCGACGAGATCAACAGGGCCTCGCCGAAGACCCAGTCCGCGCTGCTCGAGTGCATGGAAGAGCGGCACGTCACGGTGGACGGCACCACGTACCACCTAGACCTGCCGTTCATGGTGGTGGCGACCCAGAACCCGATCGAGATGGAGGGAACCTATCCGCTGCCCGAGGCGCAGCGTGACCGGTTCACCGCGCGGATCTCGATCGGGTACCCCACCGCGACGGCCGAGCTCGAGATGCTCGACACCCACGGCTCGACCTCACCGCTCGACCAGCTCAAGCCGGTGGCCACCGCCGCCGACGTGCGCGCGCTCATCGAGGCGGTGCGCGGCGTGCTCGTCGCTGGACAGGTGAAGCAGTACATCATCGCGCTCTGCGCCGCGACGCGGACCGCGCCAGAGCTGCGGCTCGGCGCCTCGCCGCGCGCCGCGCTGCACCTGCTGCGCTCCGCGCGGGCACGGGCCGCGCTCGACGGGCGGGACTACGTCATCCCCGACGACATCCAGGCCCTCGCGGGCCCGGTGCTCGCGCACCGGCTGCTGCCGACCGCCGAGGCGCTCGTGGAGCGGAAGCTGCCCGACCAGGTGGTCGCGCGGCTCATCGAGCAGACCCCGCTGCCCCGGCCCTGAGAGGGCGGGACCGATGCGGGGGCTGCTTGGAGCGCTGACGGTGCGGGGCCGGTCGTTCGTCGCGGCCGGTGTGGCGGCGATCGCCTGCGGTCTGCTCACTCCCGAGCCCGACCTGCTGCGCGTCGGCGTGGTGCTGCTGCTGCTTCCACTGCTTTCCGCGTTCGGCGCCGGGCGAGCCAGGTACCGGCTGTCGTGCCTGCGCTCGGTGTCGCCTGCCCGGCTGCCCGCCGGCCAGACGGCGTCGCTGACCGTCAAGCTCACCAATGTGTCCCGGCTGCGCACCGGGCTGCTGCTCGCCGAGGACACGGTGCCCTACGCGCTCGGCTCCCGGCCCAGGTTCGTCTTCGAGGGGATCGGCGGCGGCGGCTCGCGCTCGTTCACCTACCAGCTCGGTTCCGAGAGCAGGGGCAGGTACACGGTGGGGCCGCTGCGAGTGCGCGTCGCCGACTCGTTCGGCCTCGTCTCGATCACCCGCGCGTTCACCTCCACCTCGGTGCTGACGGTCACGCCGCGGATCGTGCCGCTCGCGCGGCCGCCGTTCGGCGGCTACTGGCTCGGCGACAGCGAGCACGGCAAACGGTCCATCGCCGCCGCCGGCGAGGACGACGTCGCGCCCCGCCCCTACCGCACGGGCGACAGCCTGCAGCGGGTGCACTGGCGGTCCACCGCCCGCTACGGCGAGCTGATGGTGCGCCGCGAGGAGCAGTACTGGCGCAACACCGCGTCGCTGTTTCTTGACACGCGGCGCAACGCGTACTCCACCGCCATGTTCGAGCTCGCGGTCACCGCTGCCGCATCCATCGGGGTGCACCTGGCGGGCGAGGGATTCGAGGCGCGGTTCGTGACCGCGGAGGGAGAGGTGCCGGGGCAGGGGTCGTTCCGCGACACGCTGCTCGACACGCTCGCCGTGCTGCGGCCGTCGCGGGCGGTGTCGCTTGAGACCGGGGTGGCCGCGCTCGGCACCGCGGGCGGCCAGGTCATCGCGGTGCTCGGCGAGGTGACACCCGCGCAGGCCAGGGACCTCACGGCGGCCAGGCGCGGCGCGGCGCCCGGGGTGGCGCTGCTCCTCGTGGAGGACGGGCACGCGGCGAGCGCGGCGTCCTGCGTCCAGGTGCTCGCCGGTTCCGGGTGGCGAGTCGCCGTGGTGTCCGACGCCGCGCGGCTCCCGGTGGCGTGGCAGGAGGTCAACCGCGCCTCGGGACGGCAGGCAGGCGGTTCCGCCGGGCCGTCGCGGACGACCGGGCCTGACGGGTCTGACGGGTCAAACAACGCGGCCGGGCCCGAGGGGCCGGCGAGGGAGGCAGCGCATGGCTAGCCACCGGCGGACCCTGGCGGCGGCGGTCGCCGTGGTACTCGCCTCGCTGTCGCTGTACCCCATCTACATCGGGACGGGCTGGTTCTTCGCCGGCATCGGCTCGGCCATCGTGGTGGCGCTCGCCGGGACGCTCGCCCGGCTGCGCAGGCTGCCGGTCGTGGCAGACCTCGCCATCGGCGTGCTCGCGCTGCTGCTCTACCTCAACGTGACGTTCTCCAACGCCAGGTCCTACCTCCACCTGCTGCCGACGCCGGCCTCCCTCGCCGCGCTCTGGCACATCGCCGGGCAGGGATTCAACGAGGCAGCCAAGTACGCTCCCCCGGTACCTGAACTGCGCGGCATGGTGCTGCTCGCCGCCGCGGGCATCGGGATCGCCGCCCTGCTGACCGACCTGATCGCGGTCCGGCTCGGCAGCGCGGCGCTTGCCGGGCTGCCGCTGCTGCTGCTGTTCACCGAGCCGTTCACGCTGAGCCTCTCCCGCGGCTTCGTCGGGACCACGGTGGCGTTCATCGCCGGGGTCGCCGGCTACCTGGGCCTGCTGTCCAGCGAGGCCAGGGACCGGATCAGGGAATGGGAGCATCCCGGCCCGGCGGACACCGATGCCCCCGATACGCGGGCCCTCGCGGCGACGGGCCGCCGGGTGGGGTTCGCCGCTGTCGCGATCGCGCTGTTCATCCCGCTGTTCGTGCCTGGCCTGCACATGACCAGGCTGTTCGGCAACGGCCAGCCGGGCATCGGCGGAAACGGCGGCGGCGCAACGGTTGCGGGGTTCCCCGACCCGAACACCCAGCTGTCGCAGGAACTGAAGGAAACGCAGGCGATGAACATGCTCGCCTACGCGACGACCGACAATACCCCCAGCTACCTGCAGATCTACGTGCTCGATCAGCTCACGGACACCGGCTGGCACGTGCTCGGCCAGCCCGCGTCGCATGCCACGGCCGGCTCGAAGCTGCCGGCGCCGCCCGGCCTGAGCGGCTCCGCCGAGGTGGCCAGGGAAACCACGCGGATCACCATCGCCAAGGGCGTCCGCTCGGACGCCTACGACACGCTCCCCGTTCCGTTCCCCGCCACGACGGTCACGGTGCAGGGATCGGTGCGCGCTGACCCCTCGACGCTGATGGTGTTCGATCCCGGCGTCACGCTCGGCGGCCTGAGCTACACGGTCGAAAGTCTCGACGAGTCGCCGTCCGCCGCGGCGCTCAACGCCGCGCCGCCGCCAATGGCGGACATCACCTCCCGTGACATGTCCGTCCCCGCCTCCTACGACTCGCTGCGCGCGCTGGCCAGGTCCGTGGTGCGGCTGGCGGGCGCGAAGACCGAGTTCCAGGAGGCGGTGGCCCTTCAGGACTGGCTGGCCGGCGGGACGTTCAGCTACACCCTGCACGCTCCGTCGGTGGTCGACGCCGCGGGTCTCACCAAGTTCCTCACGGTCACCAAGACGGGGTACTGCCAGCAGTTCTCCTCCGCGATGGCGGTGCTCGCCCGGCTGCTCGGTATCCCCGCGCGCGTCGCGTTCGGCTTCACCCCAGGCACCCCGGTGTCAACCAACGAGTGGCTGGTGACCTCGCACGACGCCCACGCCTGGCCGGAGCTGTACTTCCAGGGGTACGGCTGGCTGCGGTTCGAGCCGACGCCGACAGGCCCCAACGGGCAAGGCAGCGCCAGCACCCCCGACTACGCGAGCACGTCTGTCGGCTCTAGTTCCACCGGCCAGCCGACGACCGGGCCGAGCACCGCGCCGTCCGCCAACCCCACCGGCATCTCGCCCGGCCTGCGGCACCTGCTCACGTCGCCTGGCGGTGTCGCGGGGTCCGGCACGGGCGGCGGCGTCAACGCGGGCGGGGCAGACCCGTGGGTGATCTTCGGACTCACGATCGCCGGCCTTGCCGCGCTCGCCCTCATCGCGCCGGTGTGCGGGCGGCTCGTGGTCAGGCGGCGGCGCTGGCGGCACCGCACCGCGGGCGGCGCCCACGGCGCCGAGATCACCGTGCCGAGCGGAAGCATCGGGGACCTTGAGGGGCGGGTGCGCGCACGGGACGTGGCGTGGGCGCACGCGGCCTGGCAGGAACTGCGTGACGACCTGATCGACTACGGGGCCGGCTACCAGCCGAGCGAGTCACCGCGGACGGTGGCGACCAGGGCGGGCAGCGAACTGAGCCTCGGTGAGCCGGCCCGGGCTGCGCTGGGCCGCATCGCCATGGCGGAGGAGCGGGCCAGGTACGCGGCGCGGCCGACGGACGGTTCCGGGCTGCGCGCCGACAGCACGGCGGTCCGGCGCGCCATCGCCGCCGCGGTGCCGCGCGGTGAGCGGTGGCGGGCACGCCTGCTTCCCGCCTCGGTGGTCGGCCCGGCGATGAGCGCACTCAGCACCGCGACCGACGCACTCGGCCGTCTTGGCCCGGGGTGGCTCGGCAGGTTCCGCGGTTAGACCTCCTGCGGGGTTCCGCGCTTGGACCTTCTAGAGGTCACCCTCCTGCCGACGCCGCCAACGCTCGTCAAGCCGCTCACCGAACGAGCCGCGCGGGGCGCTGCCCCGGCGGGAGCGGCGAGACCGGCGCTTGCCTGTGCCTGCCGTCCCCTGCTGCGCGCTGCTGCTGCCGCCGATGGCGACGGTGGCCATCTGCCGCCAGCTGTTCAGTGCCCAGATGCCGCATAGCAGCATGACGACGAATCCCGCGACCGCGAGGCCGATCACCGCAAGGGCGATGCCGGCGGCGATCATCGCCGCGCCAAGGAGCAACCCGACGAGCGCCTCTACCACCCGACGCCGGTAATGCACGCGGGGATCGCTGGAGCGAACTAGACGCGCTAGCCTCCGATCCTCCCTGTAGAGCGCCTGCTCGATCTGCTCGAGCTGGCGCTGCTCATGCTCAGAGAGCGGCACGACGCCTCCCATGAAACCGGGGGGTGGGGTGACTTTCACCTCACGTTAGATACCTGGTTCATTTCCCAGAATACGAGCCTCATCACGCACCTTGGAAGGGGCGTCCGCCGGCCCGTCTTGAGAAGATGTGAAAAGTGCCGCCGGCCGCACCGCGTCCGCCCCGAATCGCCGCGCGATCCGGTCCACGGCCTGCTCCGCTTCCCGCCAGCCCGACGGCCGTTCGTCGAACGCGAGCTGCCGTGCCGCCCCGCTGACCGGGCGCAGGCCCGTCGCCCTGACGCCTACGAGGCGCAGCCGCGCCCTGGCGTCAAGCCCGGAACCCTCGTAGAGCGCGCAGGCCGCGGCGTAGATCTCCCTGGCCACGTCTGTGGGCTCGGCGAGCGTCCGTGACCTGGTGATCGTCTTGAAGTTCGCGAGCCGCAGCTTGACCGTCACCGTGCGCGCCACGCACCCGGACGCGCGCAGCGCCCGCGCGGTCCTGCCCGACAGCCGCAGCAATTCCTTCTTGACCACGCCCGGGTCGTCCACGTCCGCCGGGAATGTCTCCTCGGCGCCGACGCTCTTCTCCTCGCGCCGCGGCGTGACGGAACGCTCGTCGCGGCCCCAGGCGAGGGCGTGCAGGTGCTCGCCCGCCACGCCAAGCTCCCTGCGCAGGGTCGCGGCGGGGACGTGAGCGATGTCACCCACGGTCCGCAGGCCGAGACGGCCGAGCACCTCCTCCGCCTTGTCTCCGACCCCCCACAGGGCGCTGACAGGGAGCGGATGCAGGAAATCGAGCAGTCCGTCCGCGGGGACCATCAGGAGGCCGTCTGGCTTGCACCGCGCCGAGGCGATCTTCGCCACGAACTTGACCGGCGCCACCCCGACCGAGCAGGTGATGGACTGCTGCTCGCGGACCTGCTGCCTGATCAGCTCCGCGATCCGCCGCGGCGTGCCGAGCCGCCGCGTAGCGCCGGAGACGTCGAGGAACGCCTCGTCGAGCGAGAGCGGCTCCACCTCCGGCGTGACCGTGCGGAAGATGGCCATGACCTCCTTGGACACCTCGCCGTAGACCCCGTGCCGCGGCGGGATGAAGATGGCCTGCGGGCACAGCCGCCGCGCCCGGCCCACCGGCATCGCCGAGCGGACGCCGAACGCGCGCGCCTCGTAGGTCGCCGACAGGACCACGCTGCGCGGGCCGAGACCGCCGACCACCACCGGCTTACCGCGCAACTCGGGGCGGTCACGCAGCTCCACGCTCGCGTAGAACGCGTCCATGTCGACGTGCAGGATTGGGCATCCCCCGTCGTCACCGGACAAGAGCCACC
>Ga0335083_10005705_pt1 | contig 15682 bp, 13 predicted proteins | sample Lox_Sample_42_FD_206716 | JGI IMG/M metagenome (GOLD analysis project Ga0335083, IMG submission 206716) | Soil microbial communities from Loxahatchee National Wildlife Refuge, Florida, United States - Lox_Sample_4.2 | ecosystem: Environmental > Terrestrial > Soil > Wetlands | place: USA... | reverse complement strand
GTCATCGTCGCTGACCAGGCGTCCAAAGCCGATATCCTCGCCAAAGTAATGGACGAGGTGCATATCGGCGGTATCAAGGACGTCTCGGTCGCAGCCAATCCTTCGGGGGGTTAATCATGTCATCTCTGCGTTTTCCACTGGCAGTGATTTTCGGTCTGTTGCTCAACGGCGGCATGTTCTACGTGCTGTACAAGCTGACAACCGTCACTTTCAACATCGAAGTGCGTCAAGCGACCCACATCGAATTCACCCGCATGAAGCGCGACACCGAAGTGCAGACGCGTCGCGAGGAAAAGGTCGAACGCCAACCGCCGCCGCCGACGCCTGAAGTGCCCAGCGTTTCCGCTGCTGCTTCCAACGTAGGCGGCGTTACCGTGACGCTGGCGCCGAAGATCGATACCAAGAGCGCGCTGTCCGGCATCAAGGTCAGCGGTGGCTCCGACCGCGACGTGGTACCGCTGGTGCGCATCAACCCCGAATACCCGCAGCGCGCGCTCAACCGCGGTATTGAAGGTTGGGTAACGGTGCAGTTCACCATTACCGAAACCGGCAGTGTCGCCGACGCCGTCGTCGTCGATGCCAGCCCGAAAGGCATGTTCGATGAAGCTGCGCTCAAGGCCATCGCCAAGTGGCGCTATAACCCGAAAGTGGAAGATGGTGTCGCGGTAGCCCGCAAGGGTATCCAGACCATGTTGCGCTTCCAGCTGGAAAACTAGGGGAACACCGTCATGAAACTCAAAACCCTGTTCCGCACATCGTTGGTATTGTTGATGTCGTTCGCCTTCGTGCTGACGGCAGACGTGGCCTTGGCGCAGAAAGCCAAGAAGAAGGAAGAAGATCCGGCCACCGAAATCGGCGCCCAGACCGGCAAGATCCTGCAGAAGGCAAGCGAGCTGATCAACGCCAATCAGATGGCGCAGGCAAGAGCAGCCTTGGCTGATCTGAAACTCGACAAGCTCAGCCCGCACGAACGCGCGATCGTCGAACAGATGAACGTGCAGATGGACGTATCGGAAGAGAAGTTCCCGAGCGCCCGCCAGCATATGCAGGCTGCCATCGATTCCGGCGGCCTCAACGACAAAGAGATTGCCGACGGCAGATACTTCATTGCCCAGACCTTCGTCCAGGAAGAAAAGTGGGCCGAGGGCGCCAAGGGTATCGAAGAGTGGCTGAAGACTGCCGCCAAGCCCAACGGTAACGTCTATTACTTGTTGGCCGTGTGTTATTACCAGTTGGAAAAACTCGACCAGGCCATCCCCAACGCCAAGAAGGCGGTGGACATGATGGAAAAAATGCAGGAAGGCTGGTTGCAGTTGTACGGTTCGCTGCTGATCAACAAGGAGCGTTACAAGGATGCACTGCCGGTCATCGAAAGGCTGGTCAACGCCTTCCCGCAGAAAAAGCAGTACTGGATGCAATTGTCCAGCATCTACGGCCAGACCGAAGATCTGAAGAATGCCTTGGTGTCGATGCAGCTGGCGAACGATCTCAACCTGCTGACCGAAGGTGCCGAGTATCAGCGCATGGCCGACCTGATGATGGCGCAGGACATGCCGTACAACGCGGCCACTGTCGTCTCCAAGGCCATCGACGACAAGAAGATCAATCCTGATACCAAGACCTGGCAATTTCTCGGCAACGCTTATGTGGCGGCACGCGAATACAAGAAGGCGCTGCCGTTCCTCGAGCGCGCCGCGCAGGGTGCCGAGAATGGCAACGAATTTGTGCGGCTGGGTCAGGTGAACATGCAGCTGAACCAATGGGATGCTGCCGTGTCGGCACTTGAGAAAGCCCTCAACAAAGGCGGCTTGCGCGATGCTGGCGAAGTCCAGCTCGATATCGGCATTTCGCTGTTCTCCGCCAAGAAACTTCCGGAAGCCAAGTCGTGGCTGGAGAAGATCCCGGCCAATTCGAACCAGGCCAAGACTGCCAAGGGTTTCTTGCAGGTAATCAACGCGAATCTGAAGACGCGCTAACTGTCACGACCAGGAAATATACGCATGTTGCAATTATTCTCACTCAAACGCGCGCTGGCCATTTCCTTCGTGGGTCTCGGCTTGGCGTCTGCTTCCGTCATGGCACAGCAGATTTCGGTCGAAGAACTGATGAACAGGATTCGCGCCGAACGCACCAATGACCAGAACGTTACGCGTGACAGGGAAAACCGCTTCCGCACCGAGATGGACGAACAGCGCAAACAGACTGCAAAAGTGCAGGCGGACAAGGCAACCGCAGATGCCAAAACCAAGCGTCTGGATGCCGAATACGCCGACAACGAAAAGAAAATCAAGGAACTTAACGAGCTGCTGAAAGTAAACCAGGGCAACCTGGGTGAGTTGTTCGGCGTGACACGTCAGGTAGCTGGCGATACGTTATCGACTTTCTCGGCCTCGCTGGTCACGACCCAGCTCGACGCCTCTCTGAAAAAAGGCCAGGAAACACGCCTGGAGTTCATGCGTAACCTGGGTGCGGCCAAAAAGCTGCCCAACATCGCCGATCTCGAGCGCATGTGGACGGAGATGCTGACCGAAATGAAAGCCGGCGGTGAAACCGTTCGCTACAACGCGCCGGTGATGACGGGCGAAGGTGACGCCACGCAGGATATGGAAGTGGTTCGTGTCGCTTCGTTCATGGCTTATGGCGCGGATAAATATCTGCTCTATCTGCCCAGCAAGTCGAAGCTGTCGACGCTGGAGCGTCAACCGGCCGATGGTTCGATCATGTCGTCCGCGTCCAAGCTGCTCAAAAACACCAGCGAAACTGGTTATATGGAAGCAGTGATCGACCCGGCTCGTGGCGCCTTGCTGTCGCAATACGTCGAACGTCCGAACATGTGGGAACGTATCCGCCACGGTGAAGTGGTGGTGTACGTAACCTTGGCCTTGGGCATCATCGGTGTCGTGCTGGCCGTGTTCCAGTACTTCTACCTGATCATGGCGAAGATGAACGTGTCGGCCCAGCTGAAGCGTATGGCCACGCCGATGAAGAACAATGCGCTTGGCCGCATGTTGCTGTCCGTCAGCGGTGCCGATGGTCACGGAGCCGACAAGGATCGGCCCGAAGTGGTCGAGTTGCGCATTTCCGAATCGGTGCTGCGCGAAATTCCCAAGTTGGAGCGTTTCCAGTCCTTCCTGCGTCTGGCCGTGGCTGCCGGTCCGTTGTTGGGCTTGATCGGTACCGTTATCGGCATGATCAACACCTTCCAGAGTATTACCGCCTCCGGCACCAGCGATCCCAAGCTGATGGCCAACGGTATCGGCCAGGCCATGATCGCGACGGTGATGGGCTTGGGCGTGGCGATTCCGCTGCTGTTCATCAACTCCGGCCTGGTGGCGTTGTCGAAGTCGGTCATCCACGTGCTGGAAGAAGAAAGCTCCAGCCTGTTGGCCAAGAAGCTGCGCCAACAACAGCATTGAGAAAAAACGCAGTTAAAAAGCCCGGCTTGGCCGGGCTTTTTTATGGACCCATCGAAAGCGTCGGATTCACTTGGAGGTCGGTGGTCGCCAATCGCTTGCGCTCCCCAGTCGTGCATCCGTCGCTTCCGCTCCTCCTTGGCACGACTGGCTCGCCGCGATCGGCCTCAACCCATGGAGCAAGTGAATCCGACTCCTTTAGGCCAGAAGCCTGAAAGCTGATCGCGGCGAGCCGCTGTTGCGGGCGACGAGCGGTAGCGAGGGAGCCGCAGCAGCGGGGAGCGCAAGCGATCAGCCAGCATTGCACCTACCAAGGAAATGGGCTTAGTAGTAAGCCCGATTCAATCCAGCGACTTCTTGAACTTCAGCGTGGCAATGATGATGCCGACCACGGTGAAGCCCAACAGGTACAACGTATCCGGTTGCATGTTGGCCAGGCTGGCATCGCGCAACACCACGCCGCGGATCATCCTGACGAAGTGGGTGGCCGGCAGCACTTCGGCGATGTATTGCGCCGGCAGCGGCATGCCTTCGTAGGGGAACAGAAAACCCGACAGCAATATCGACGGCAGCAGCACGAACACCGTCATCTGCATCGCCTGCAGTTGGGTCTGGGCGATGGTCGAGATGATGAGTCCCAGCGTCAGGCTGGCCGAGATGAACAACAGCGTGGCGCCGACGATGTTCAGTGGCTGTCCGTTGATGGGCACGTCGAACACGAAGTGCCCCAGCGTCAGGATGATCGTCATCTGCGTCAGGCCGATAAGGATGAAGGGAATGATCTTGCCCAGCATCAGCTCCAGCGAGCGCAGCGGCGTCGTGATCAACAACTCCAGGTTGCCGCGTTCTTTCTCGCGCACGATGGCAGTCGCAGTGAACAGGATCATCGTCATCGTCAGGATCACGGCCAGCAGCCCAGGCACCACGTTGACCGGCGTGCGCCGCTCCGGATTGAAATACAGCACCGCCTCGAACGTGGGCGCGATGCTTTGCTGCGCGTAATTGCGCTGCAACTCCTGCAGCGGCATGTTGCGCAACCCCAGCAACGCCGACGATACGATGTTGTCGGAGCCGTCGATCAGCCATTGCGCCAGCGGCTGCGGATTGCTGCGGTTGGTCAGCCGCTGGTCGAGATCGTGCGGCAACAACAATACCGCCCGTACCTTGCCGGCGGTGATGGCAGCTTCGGCTTCCTGCACCGAATCGTAATAACCCACCATGTTCACCACCTGCGTGGCCTTGACCGCGGCAATGATGCTGCGGGCCGACGACGTCTGCGCCTGATCCACCAGGCCGACGTTGATATTGCGAATGTTGTTGTTGATGGCGTAACCGAACAACAGCAACTGGATCAGCGGGATCATCACCACCATGCCGAAAGTGAGACGGTCACGCGACAGCTGACGGAATTCCTTGAGCGTGATCGCCAGGATGCGGCCGAAGAATGCCATGTCAGTGGCCTCCGCCGGTGCAGCTGACGAACACATCTTCCAGTGACGGCCTTACCAGGGATATCTGGTGCTCTTGCAGCAGGCCGGAACCATCACTGCGCAAATCGGTCAACGGATCGGCGACGGCCTTATCGATCAGCACGCGCAAGCGCACGCCTTGCTGCGCCACCGACTTCACGTGCGGCAGTCGCAGCAACTGCTGCTTGAGTTTACGCAGGTTGGGTCCGCCGATCTCGACCACATTGGCGCCCATGTTGGCCATCAGGTTTTGCGGCGTGTCGTCGGCGCGTTTGACGCCGCTCTCGAGGATCGCGAGGTAGTGGCAGCGCTCGGCTTCGTCCATGTAGTGGGTCGAGACCAGAATGGTGGTGCCGGTTTCGCTCAGATCGAACAATTTTTCCCAGAAATCGCGGCGATTTTCCGGATCGACCGCCGACGTAGGTTCGTCGAGAAACAACAGCTCGGGTTTGTGGATCGTCGCCGCCGCCAACGACAACCGTTGCTTCTGGCCGCCGCTCAACGAATCCGCCAGCAGATGGCTGCGATCGGCCAGTTCGTACACTTCCAGCAGTTCCTGGATGCGCGGTCGTATCTGTTTGTGCGTCAGTCCGTAAATGCGCGCAATGAACAGCAGGTTCTCATACAGCGTCAGATCGCCGAACAACGAGAACTTCTGCGTCATGTAGCCGATACGCGTGCGCAGCAGTTCGGCCTGACGCGGCAATTCGAGGCCGAGAATGTTGATGCTGCCGGCGTCGGGTGTCAGCAGGCCGGTCAGCAGGCGGATCGACGTCGATTTGCCGGAACCATTGGGTCCGAGAAAACCGTAAATGGTGCCGCGCGGAATTTGCAGCGTGAGCTTGTTGACGGCGACGTAGCTGCCGAACTTGCGGGTGACGTCGTGCGCGGCAATCGCGAAGTCCGTCGTCACGGCAATGCCACCTGCGCCGGCAAACCCGAAGGCAAATCCCTGGCGGCATCGGCCAATTGCACTTCCGCCAGGTAAACCAGCCGGCTGCGCTCCGACCCGTTGAGTGCGTAGTAGGGCGTGAAAGCAGGGTCGCGCGCGATCCAGCGTACCTTGCCGCGGAAGCTCTGGCTCACGCCATCGACGTGTACGTCGAGTTCGCTACCCATATTGACGACTGCGCGGCTGGTTTCGGGGATGTAGACGCGGGCATAGGGCGCGCCGTCAGCCAGCAGAATCGCCACCTGGGCACCGAGCGCGACGCGTTCGCCGGTCTTCCACGGCAAACTGTCCAGCGTGCCGGTCACGGTGGCAGTGACGGACAGATAACCCAGTTTTTGCTGCTCGACGACCAGCAATGCCTTGGTCGAAGCCAGCAGCGCTTCCGCCTGTTGCAGATCTTCGCTGCGGGTCCCGGCACGCATCAGCGCCAATTGGGCTTCGGCATCCTGCAGTTTGGACACGTTGCTGTCGCGCAGGCTTTGCGCGGTATCGGCCTGCGACTGCGGCACCATTTGCTTCGCTGCCAGCGGGACGAGGCGCTTGAGATCGCGTTCGCTTTCCGCCAGCTCGGTGCGAGCGGTATCGACGTGGGCGACGGCCGAACGCAGTTCTTCCTTGCGGGCACCGTTGCGCAGCTTCAACAGGTTGGCTTCCTGCTGCGCGATATCGGACTCGAGCTTGTGGATGGTCGCCAGTTCCAGCGTGGTGTCGAGTTGCACCAGCAAATCGCCGGCCTTCACGTGGCTGCCTTGCGCTATTGGCTGGGCGGTGATGATTTCGCCGGCGGTGGCCGCCAAGGTAACGCGATCGCGTTCGAGCGTGCCGAGCGCCAGCCGCGCGGTCGATTCCGATTGGCGATTCCACACACGGGAAATGCCGAAAGCCAGCAAGGCGAGAATCACCACCGGTATCAGCACTTTGAGTTTGTTGCGCATGGGGGACTCCGTCATTTGGCCTTGATGCCGGCCAGAAACAGTTTGAGCGCGTCGTCGCGGAAACCGTCGAGCATCCGCTGATCGAACGTGCGCCCGGTGAGGTTCTGCGCGATGTCCAGCGACATGAACGGATACACCATCATGCCCATCAGCAGTACCACGTGCCGATCGGTATCGAAGGAAGCGGGCAGCTTCAACGACCTGGCGGTCTGCGCCATCAGTTGCCGCAAGTGACCGACGATGAGCGGCGCGAAATGCTTGAGGAACAACGGCCGCAGCAGGCCGCTCGGCGTCAGCACTTCGCGGATCATCACGTGCGGCAGCCACGGGCTCGCGCGCAAATGGGAATGAAAAAAATGTATCCACTGCTCCAGCGTTTTGAGCAACGGCAACTCGGCGAGCAGATTGCCGAAACCGGCCTCCAGCACGGCCTTGTGCAGGGCCTGCTTGTTGGGGAAGTAGTAATGGATCATCGCGGCGGTGACGCCGGCCTCCTTTGCAATCAACTGGTTGTTGCTGCCCTTGATGCCGTGTCGGCCGAAATGCAGACAGGCGGCGCCGATGATGGAAGCCCTGGCGTCGAACGCACGGTTCTGGGCCGGGCGGCCAGGACGGGTGCGGGGTTTTGGATTGCGCATAATTAATTAATCCGTTAATTATGGCGGGAGACTACTGCCGCCGGCTGAGTTTGGCAAGGACGGAACGACCCTGGAGTCGGCAGGGTTTCTTTCGATACGTGCAGTCTCTTACACTAGACTGAATCTGAACCAGGGAATTTCCGCATGCGCCAGGGGCTTCATCCCAAACTAGCGGTAGCCGATCGCCTCGATGCCGAAGGCCGTCACGACGATGCGGTCAACGAACTGGCCATGGCGATCCAGGCCGGCGATCTGGAAGCGATGGTGCGCCTGGGCAAGCGACTGTTCGTCGGCGACCGCGCCCCTTATCTGCCGCGCGACGGCGCCGGGTTCCTGCTCGAAGCAGCCACCAAGGGCCACGCCGAAGCCGTGGCGCTGATGGCGGTGTTCCAGTGCACCGGCATCTTCCAGCGCAAGAGTTGGAGCGACGCGATCACGACGCTGGCGCATGCGGCGCAGCTCGGTCATGTCAGTGCGCGCGAACAACTGCTGTTGTTGACGCAAGGTCCCACTGGCGAACTTGTTACGCCTAAGCTGCCTTCAGGCAGCGAAGGTGAGTGGACCCGGCTGGCCAGGAACATCGATCTGTCAGCGTGGTTTTCGGCACCGGAAGGACGCGTGATACACGATGATCCGCTGCTCAAATCGTTTCCTGCCTTCCTGCCGCCGGCGTTCAGCCAACGCCTTATCGCTCAGTCGCGCACGCGGCTGAAACCGGCGCGCGTGTACGACCCGGTCAACAAGCGCGACATCCACTCCGGCACCCGCACCAATTCGATTGCCGAGTACAACCTGGTCGAAAACGAGTTGCTGCATTTCCTGTTGCAGGAGCGTATGGCGCAGGCCTGCGGCGTGCCGATGAATCACTGCGAAGCCACCGCGATCCTGCACTACAACCCCGGCGAGGAAATTCGCAATCACTACGACTTCGTCGATATCGATCAGCCAGGCTACGAGAAAGAAATCGCCGAGCGCGGCGAGCGCATCATCACGTTCCTGATTTACCTGAATGACGACTACGCGGCTGGCCACACCGCGTTTCCGAAGCTCGGCATCGATCACAAGGGCCAGGCCGGCGAAGGGTTCTTCTTTACCAATGCGCTGCCCAACGGCAAACCCGATCACCGGGTGCTGCACGCCGGTACACCGCCGCGTACAGGAGAGAAATGGATCGTGTCGCAGTTCATCCGCAACAAGCCGGTCAATTACGTGCAAGTGAAATAAGACATTGCGGCGCCTGCGGCGTTCGCAGCCACTGCACAGGAACTGCGCTCATGGTCATTTGAAAAAACCAAAGCCCATACATGAAAAACCCGGCAATTGCCGGGTTTTTCGTCGAACGGTCAGCGTTACTTTTTCGCGGGCGGTTGCTTCGGCTTCATCAGGTCGGCACGCAATGACAACAACCAGTTCTTCACTGCCAGCACGTCGTCGTCAGTCACCCACTCGCCGAGATTCGGCATGCCCATGCTCGGCGCATAGGCGCCGTGGCGCACGATGTTGAGGATGTTGTCGTAGGTGGCAGGGGCGGCATAGCGCAAGTCGGCGAGTGTGCCGCCGGAAACCCCACCGGCACCATGGCACAACATGCAATGCTTGCCGTAGATGTCTTCACCATGTGCCAGCACTTTCTTGTTGTTGTCGAACGCAATCGCCGTCAGCTCAGGCAGCGGCATGCCCTTGACCGGCACGATGTTCTTGTCGCCGCCGAGGACAAAGGTCCACAAACGGCCTATCGGTTTGTACTCGCCGGTGTTGCTCGGGCCGATCAACCCCGAGGAACCACCCCAGCCCGCCAGCACCGATAGATACTGTTTGCCATCCAGTTCGTAAGTGACCGGTGGCGCCATGATGCCAACGCCCAGATTCACTTCCCATGACAGTTCGCCTTTGTCGGCGGTGAAGGCGCGCAGCTTGCCGTCGGCACCGCCCTGGAATACCAGGTTGCCGGCAGTCGACAGCGTGCCGCCATCGATGGCGTACGGATAATCCACTACCCAGCGCGGTTCGCGTTTGATCGGGTCCCATGCCAGCAGCGCGCCGGGTGTACGGGTTTTCGGTCCCGTGCCGGGGGCGTAATCTTTTTTGGGTCGCTGCGGGATATCGGCCATGGTGCCGGTATTGATGCCGAGGTTCCAGGTGCCGGGTTTGTGGACAAAGCCTTTCTCCTGCGAGTAAGGAAAACTGGAGCCCTGTATGGTCGGCAGATAGATCAGGCCAGTGGCGGGGTTGTACGACATCGGATGCCAGTTATGGGCGCCAGTGGGTCCCGGCATCACCATGGAAATGGCGGTGGCGGTATAGCGGCCTTCCGGCGTCTCCTTGGGTCGGCCCGTTTCCAGATCGATACCGGACGCCCAGGTGATTTCGGCAAACGGATCTGCCGTCAGCAATTTTCCAGTCATGCGATCAAGCACGTAAAAGAAGCCGTTCTTCGACGCCTGCATGACGACTTTGCGCGGCTGGCCATTGATGGTGAACTCATTCAGCATCAACGGTTGGGTGGCGTCGTAATCCCAGTTTTCGGCTGGTGTGGGCTGGTAATACCACTTCACGCGACCGTCATCGATATTGAGTGCCACGATGGACGACAGATACAAATTGTCGCCCTTGCCTTCGCTACGAATCTGATGACTCCACGGCGAACCGTTGCCGGTGCCGACATACAACAGACGGGCTTCGGCATCGTAAACGATGGTATCCCACGGATTGCCGCCGCCGCCGGTTTCCCACCACTTGCCGCTCCAGGTAGTCGCGGCTTTCTCGACATCCGGGTTCTCGAAGCCTTTGGCTGGATCGCCGGGCACGACCCAGAACCGCCATTTCTGTTCGCCGGTGTTGGCGTCGTAGGCAGTAAGGTAGCCACGGGTGGCCATTTCGGCACCGCCTTGACCGATCAGCACCTTGCCATCCACCACGCGCGGTGCGCCGGTGATGGTGTAGGACTCTTTGGGATCGGTGGTCTGTACCTGCCACAGTTGCGCGCCGGTTTTGGCATCGAGCGCGATCAGGCGGCCATCGAGTGCGCCGACATAGATCTTGTTCTCATACAGCGCAACGCCGCGGTTGACGACATCGCAACAGGCCTTCCAGCCCATGCTCTTATCGACCTGCGGATCGAAGTCCCACAGTTTCTTGCCGGTACGCGCATCGAGCGCGAACACGCTGCTCCAGGGCCGCGTAGCGTAGATGATGCCGTCATGCACCAGCGGCGTGCCTTCGAGGCCGCGGAACGAATCGGTGTCGAAGGTCCAGGCGACGCCAAGGTCTTTGACATTGTCGGCGGTGATTTGCTTGAGCGGGCTGAAACGGGTTTCGGCGTAGTCGCGGCCGTAGCTTAGCCATTCCTTGCCGTCGTCATTCTGCGCGTTGGTCAACTGCGCGGCAGTCGGCGAAGCGACCGGTGCCGGCGCGGCGGCCTGCGGTGCCGGGGCTTCCTGCTTGGAGCAGGCGGCGAGGGCGGCAGCAACTACAGTCAACGCCAGTAATTTACGGGCAGAAGTGTGCATGGAGTATTCCCCTTTATCGCGAATAGCGGTTATGAATAGTTGTAATCGCGGGGTGCAATATACCCCATGACCGGCAACCGACACAGGCGCTTGCGCTGTGCGGCTGCCGGGAGGGCAGGGCTTATTTCTTCTGCGGCAGGGCGGCTTGCTGCGAAGCCTGGAACTCTGGCGTCATGTCCTTGCACGGATGCGCTTCGAACGGCGTATCCGACAGGTACATCACGTCGTAGCTGGCATAGGGTGCTGCCAGGTTCACCGGATCCGTCACGCTGTATTCGCGCTTGAGCGCCATCTTCTGCGTGTCGAGCGTGAAGCGTTCGACGATGTGCATCTGGTCGCTGCTGTGGGTCGGCGGCGACAGGTAACCCGGCTCGAAACCGACGGTATCCACTACCAGCGTGTCGCCTTCCCAATTGCCGATGGAGTGACCGGCATTGCTCGGCGTCAGCTTGTCGGGATGCTTGGCCATGCCGATGTGGATCTGGCGTTTGAGGTTGTACAGGCCATAGGTGATGTCGATGACTTTCTCGCCCGACGGCAGCGTGCGCTGCGTGAACTGGTTGATCGGCCAATCGGCGGTCCAGTCACGAATGAAGCTGGTCGGCTTGCAGTGCCACCACGGGTTGTCGGTTTTGCCGTTGTATTGTTTCGCGGCGGCCTGGCCTTTGTCGGTATAGACCACCTTGGCCGGCGGCGGTTGCAGGGCCCGGACCTGGGCATCGGTTATTTTGCCGCTGGCGTAATCGGCAATCAGACTCTTCGGTATCATCGAACCGTTGCCGCCGCTTGGCGGTACCGTCAATACCAATTGCTCCACGGCCCAGTCGCCGCTGATGTTGAGCTGGCCGTCAGGCAGTCGTGCTGGCCGTTTGGAAGTATCGACCTTGGTCACCGTCACCTGGTCATTGCGGTTCACTTCCTTGGCGCCATTGATCGAGAAGCTTTCGATGTAACAGGCGTGCGGATCGTCGCGATGCGGATGACCCTTGATATCGACATGGGCGCCGACCTTGAACATGTCGGCGTCCCAACCGGAGCGCTTGATCAGCGACGCAGCGCGCATTTCGCAGTTCAGCTCGAGCGGCTTGCCGTCATCGCCGGTGACGGTCAGGTGCATATACGAATGCGGATTCACCAATTCCATCTTGGTCAGCGTGCCCGACCACTCCTTGTTGATGTCGAGCTGGAACAGGCCGAAGCCGTGATGAGCCTGCGCCGGCAGGCTGAGCCCGGCGGCAACGGCTGCTGCGATGGCAGCCGATAGTAAAGTGTGAGACTTGCGCATTTGGGTTCCCCTTGCAGCTGTGTGATGTAACCGGTGCAGTATAGGGAGCTGCCCGGCAGATACCAGAGCGGCCACAATAGTTCCCGGGTTTTTGCTTATTCGCACGGCCCGGGAGTTGCGGTACCCTGCGCCGGCCCATCCCGTTCCGTCCGAGGTTCACCATGACAACCATTAAAACGACCCCCCGTGAAATCTCCCTGTTTTCCCTGCGCCGCCCGGGCTGGCTGCTCGCCGGCGCGCTGGCCCTGCTTGCCGGTTGCGGCCAGCAAGCGCAACAAGCCGCGCCACCGGCACCGGTCGCCACCGCCGCCGAGCTGTGCCAGAAGCTTGCGGGCATGACGATCGCCGCCACCGCCATCGGCGAGCCGACCAGCGGCGCCGTTGTCAGTTCGGCCGAACTTGTCGCAGCGGATGCCGAGAAGAACAGCAACGGCGAATACTGCAAGGTGCTCGGCGACATCAAGCCGGTCGATGCCACCGCGCCCGACATCAAGTTCGAAGTGAACCTGCCCACCCACTGGAATCGCAAGACGCTGCAACTGGGTGGCGGCGGTCTCAACGGTCAGCTGGTCAACGGCCTCGGCCGTTACGCCAAGCAGCCCGACAGCGAAGACACGCCGCTCAAGCGCGGCTACGTCACGCTCGGCAGCGACTCCGGCCACCAGAGCAAGGGCGGCTTCGACGGCAAGTTTTATTTGAACGAAGAAGCGCTGGAAAACTACGGCCACATGCAGCTGAAGAAAACCCACGACGTCGCACTGGCGCTGGTGCAAGCGCGCTACGGCAACAAGCCCGAGCACAGCTACTTCATCGGCGGCTCGCAGGGCGGCCACGAAGGTTTCGACGTGGTGCAGCGTTATCCCGATGATTACGACGGCGTCGTTGCCGGCTATCCGGCTCACAACGTGGTGATGCTGCACCTGTCGGCGTGGAACTACGCCAAGGCGCTGCTCGGCAAGGGCGCGTGGATCAATCCGAACAAGGCGGCGGCGCTGGTGGCGAAAGTCTATGAGCGTTGCGACAAGCTCGACGGCGCCGCTGACGGCATCATCAGCAATCTTGCTGCCTGCGAAACCGAAAACGCAGTGCTGAGAAAACTGACCAAGGACAACCCGATCCGCTGCAAGGATGGCAAGGACACCGACGACACTTGCCTGTCAGACGCACAACTGAAAGCGCTGATCGCAGTCGATACGCCATTCAAGGTCGGCTTTCCGATTTTTGCCGACGACACCGACAGCGCCGTGTTTCCCAAGTGGACGCCGTTCGCCGGTTCTACCTTTCTCGATGGTGGCCTGAAAATCCTCGGCGCCGAAAAGCCGGAGCAGGCGCTGCAGTACGCGCCCGGCGCCGCCACGCTCGGCCTCGCCATCGCGCGTGACGAGAACCTGAACGTGTACGACAAGTTCGATCCGAAGATGTACGAAGCGCGCATCAAGGAGCTTGGCATCAAGATGAGCGCCAACAGCACCGATCTCGACAAGTACAAGCAGCACGGCGGCAAGCTGATTTTCTTCCATGGGTTGGTTGACGACTTCATCTCGCCGTACAGCTCGATGCAGTACTACTCGCGGTTGCAAACAAAGTACGCCGATGCGTTGCCGGAGTTCGTGCGCTTCTACACGATACCGGGCATGGGCCACGTGACGGGCGTATTCAATGCGCGCGTCGCTTCGCTCGATGCATTGGAAGCGTGGGTGGAGAAAGGTCAGGCGCCTGGCGATCTCGTCGCCACCGACGCCAACAAGGACACGGCCGGCCGCTCGCGGCCGATGTGCCAGTACCCGGCGTGGCCGCATTACGACGGCAAGGGAGACATCAACATGGCCGCGTCGTTCAGTTGCCAGCCGTAGCGGCCGGAGCAGCGATCATGGAACTGAAGTGGCGCGGCAATCTCGCGATGCTGATGGCATTGGCAGCGTGGCAGTTGACTGCGCTGGCAACAGCGAGCGCGGCTGATTCCGCAGTGGTGCCGCTGCAGAACGGACCCAACGAGATCGACTTTACCGGCGACGGCAATGCCGATCTCGTAGTCCTCGCCACGCGCGACAATTACAACGCGCACGGCTTCGATACCGTTGCCTTTTACGCCCATGCCGCCATCGACAAGGACGACACCAGTCCGTGGAAAGTCGTGCCGCTGTTCGATGGCGACAAGGAAAAAGATCAGGTCAGCGTCAGCGGCGGTGCCGATTGCCTGCTGCATGATTTCCGCTTGCTGGCCGCCAAGGGCGGCAAACCGGCGACGTTGATCATCGCCGAGCGTGAGTTCGGCGTCAGTTACGCCGATCCGGCCCCGGTCAATTTCACGTTTTACGAATTGAAGCAAAACAAGGAAGGTCTGGTCGGCAGACCGCTGTTCTGGTTCGACAAGGTGCGCACCCAGCAAGCCGCCAAGCCGTGGTGCGATGTCGGCGAAGCGTTCGACAAGGAACTCGGCTTGCAGCCTTACCGCAAGCAGTGAACGGCGCAGCGCCATATTTGTTGCCAATTGATTGCGGTTAATACGTACCTCTCGTTCGTGGAAGAGTACGTGGTGAAAGACGCAGTCAAATTGGTGATGCCGAACGCGGCGCTCGAAGCCACTCATCGCGATTTCGTCGAGGAATTCCGCCGTCACGGCGAGGCGCCGGTGCCTTGGGTGGCCGGCCTCGGCTATGCGCGCTTCGACGAATACATCGCGTCACTGGAAGCGGCGAGTCTGGGTGTCGGAGTCAGGCCGGGCTTCGTGCCGCACTCCACCTGGTGGCTGGTCGACGACCACGACACCATCGTCGCCGTCGCCAATCTGCGCCACGAACTGAACGAACGCCTGCAGCGGCGCGGCGGCCACATCGGTTTCGGCGTCAAGCCGTCGCAACGCGGCAAGGGATACGCCACGGAAACGCTGCGGTTGATGCTGGAGCGGGCGCGGGTGCAGGGGCTCGACAAGGTGCTGATCACCTGCGACAAGCACAACGAAGCGTCGGCCAGGACCATCGTCCGCAACGGCGGCGTGTGGGAAGCGGATGAGTTCCTGCCCGAATTCAACAGTACGGTGTCGCGTTACTGGATCGCGCTGGGCTGAAACGCCAGGCTCAGCGCAGCGAACCCGACCACGCCGATTGCGGCAGATCGCAGACGATGCCGAGGACGCGCGTCACCTTGCCGGTGGTGTTGATGACGGGCGAGTAGGTGAGGTGGGCCGGCATGGCCCTGCCTTCGCCATTGATCAGGCTGCTGCGATGACTGAAGCAATCGCCGCGCTTGAGCCTGGCCCACAGCTCGCTGTATTCGGGCGTGCGGCTGAAGTCGGCATCGACCAGCGTGCAATGATGCTCTCCCTCCAGCTCCATCAAGTCGTAGCCGAACGCGGCGAGAAAATTCGGATTGGCATCGACGATGTGGCCTTCCGGCGAAAACTCGATGATCGCCAGCGCGCCATCGAGCGCGCCGAGCCGGTCCATCAATTCGGCGCTGGCCTCCGCCGAAACGCGTGGCT
>Ga0335083_10005704_pt1 | contig 15682 bp, 15 predicted proteins | sample Lox_Sample_42_FD_206716 | JGI IMG/M metagenome (GOLD analysis project Ga0335083, IMG submission 206716) | Soil microbial communities from Loxahatchee National Wildlife Refuge, Florida, United States - Lox_Sample_4.2 | ecosystem: Environmental > Terrestrial > Soil > Wetlands | place: USA... | reverse complement strand
CCGGCGCGCGCACTGCGCAGATGCAGCAGCTGCCACACGACGAACACGGCGACATAGAGCAGCGCGACGACCTGGCCCGTGCGACCCTGCAGCACGAACAGCACGTTCACGAGCGCGAGGAGCGCGTTCAGGTAGAGGAGCCAGCGCCATATCGGCCTGGATGCGGGCTTCGTCATGGACTGCCCGAGCGCCACCGACAGCCAGATGAGGAAAGCCATCATCAGGCCGCCCGAAATGTGATCCTTGAAGACCCATGGCTTGCTCATCGGGCCCTGCGTGTCGTGCATCGGACCGAGGGAGGTCCAGCCGAAAGCGTTCGTGTAAGTGAGGAGCATCGAAAGCGTGAGCGCGGCGAAGAGCGCCCAGATCGCGGCGCAGCCCCACTTCGCGCTGCCTTCGCCCCGGAGCACCAGAAAGAGGACCGGGAACATCAGCAGCTTGCGGTACTTCAGGAGGAAGTTGACCGCTTCGTTCATGCCCGCCGTCGTATAGAGGAGGCTCAGAGCGAGCACGGCGAAGAGCACGATGGCGGCTATGCTGGTGGGCGTCGTGCGGATCTTGCGCAGGCCGCGCCAGGCCTCGGGCGAGCAGGCGGCGAATAGCAGCAGGAGCGCGCTGGCGAGATTCACGCCCGCGGTGGAAATGGGCACGGCCGCGAGCGCGAGCACCGCCGAACACCGCGCGAGCAGCAAGGGCCACGATTGCACCCGCATTGGCCGGCCTGGGTCGGAAAGCGTCGTTTGCATGGGTGTCGGTTCCTTTAATCCGTCTTTGGCGACATGGCGTGGCCAAGGTGAAACTGGACGCGCCGCGCAAGCGCGTTGTGCGAATAGAGCGCCTCTACCGTGCGCCGCGCGTTCCTGGCGATCGTCGCCCGCAGACCGGGTTGATCGAGCAGTACGCGCATGATGTCGCGTGCTTCTTCGGTGGTGTTGAACAGGAACCCGTTTTCGCCGTGGCGAATGCTGTTCGCGTAGCCGCCGCGCCAGGCGTGCCCGAAGCCGATCCTCTCGATACCGTGCCGCTCGCGCAACGCGGCCGGACTGCGCGACGAAGTCGCCCATAGCTTCACGTCGCCATGCGCGCGGAGCTGGTCTGCCAGACTGAGCGCTTCGAGTTCGCTGCCACCGTGCGGATTCAGAAAGCCGTTGAAAAGATGAATGACCCGATTCGCCATGTTCAAAAAGATGTTGATTGGCCCCTGAACACAAAATGCAGTCGGGGCCGGGCGCTGCACGTGCGTCTATGACGACGCGGGTGGCGACTTCGGTAACTGCTGGAGGTACACCTGTTCCGTCTGGTCGATGAAGTCGGTCAGCGAGAACTCACGCTCGGCCTTCGCGCGTGCGCGCTGGCCGATCGCGCCGAGCGTCTCGCGCTGCGCGAGGATCTGCGCGAGCGTTTTGGCGAGCGCGGGCGGATCGTGCGGCGGGACGATCCAGCCGTCCCCGCCGTCGTCGATGTTCTCGGGCAAGCCTGCGTAGCGCGTGACGATCACGGGCTTGGCCATGGCCATCATCTCGCGGCAGGCGAACGAGACCGTCTCGACCGCGTACGACACCACGAAGCCGATATCGAAGGCCCGGATATACGACTTCACGTCCTCGACGAAGCCCGCCACGCGCACCTGCTCGCGCATGCCGAGCGCATCGATCTCGCGCCACTGCGCTTCGTTGGGCTCGATACCGACCACCACGACCACGAACTGCGAGCGCTGCGCGGCGGGCAGGGAGGCGACGGCCGCGACCATGTCCATGGTGCCCTTGTACCAGTCGAAGCCCGTGACCGTGCCCACCACGAGCTTGTTGGCCTGCGCCTCGCCGAGCAGCGCGGCGCGCGCCTTGGCAACGTCGGCGGCGCTGGCGGGCTGGAACGCGTCGATGTCGACGCCATTCTTCACCACGGCAACGGGCTTGCAGCCATAGACCGATGCGCTCACGAAATCGGCGGTCGAATCCGAGACGGCGATGACGACATCGGTTGCTCGCGTGGCCCGCACGCGCGTGAGGAAATCGCGCTTGATCGCGATCGAGTTGTGCTTGGTCCACACCACGCGCGGACGCGGCCCTTTCATCCCCATCATGCTGAACATCACGAGGCGGTGATCGGGCGAGCCGTTCACGTGCACGATGTCAAAGCGCTCGCGCTCGAGCAGATCGCGCAGCGCCCGCCAGGCCGGCACCATGCGGCGTACGTCCTTGAGCTTGGCGGGAAATTCGAGCGGCAGCGCGCTCACGTTCGGGATCGCGCTCGCCTGGGCGTACAGGCGGCTCGTCGCGGGAGCGGCGACGAAAACCCGATGCCGGCCGGCAAGGCCTCGCGCAATGACGCCAATATAGGTGTCATGGCCGCCACCGCGGCCATAGTGAAAATTGGTCAGCAGGATTTTCAAACAGGAAGCTCCTACCCGGAATGTTGCCTTGGAAGGCTATAGTGGGGCCAGATTGGCGCGATGTCGGTCCGGGCAATCTACGGCGTCCGATTTTAACGCATGGACCCTGCGGTACAGCGATTGCCCCGGGGTTTGCGCCGACAGCCCGCCAGACCCGGGAATCCCGCGTGTGCACGGGGCGCTGACGTATAATCGCGGGTCCGGCGAGCCCGATGCTCGCTCCTGGCCACGTGTGGGCTGCCCGCAGCCGCGCCTGGTCCCGTCAGTCTTCCGTGTCATGGACCGCATTCTCATAGTCAAAGTCACCTCGATGGGCGACATCGTCCATGGTCAACCCGTCGTAGCGGACCTGCACCGAGCCTTTCCCGGCGTCAAGGTGGACTGGGCGGCCGACGGCGCGTTCTCCGACATCCTGAGCTGGAATCCCGGCATCGACCGTGTGCTGTGCGCGCCGCTGCGCCGCTTCAAGCGCGCGCGCAGCATGGCCGACCTGAAGGCGATCGCCGCCTCGATCGGCGAGCTGCGCGCGGTGAAATACGACGCGATCCTCGACCTGCACGGCGTCTACAAGAGCGCAATCATCGCGTTTCTCGCGCGCGGACGGCTGCGCTACGGCTATCGCCGCGAAAGCCTCGGCGAGACTGGCGCGGCGTTCGCCTACAACCGGCGTTACCCGCCGCGCGAGGATCTGCTTGCGTGGGAAGGCCTGCGCAAGACCGTGGGCGACACCTTTGGCTACGCGATCGACAGCGCGCCGGACTTCGGGCTCGTCGTGCCGAAGCCTGCCACGCCGCTCGCTGGCGCCGCGCATGCGCCTTACGCGATGCTGTTTCATGCGACCTCGAGCGACGAGAAGAAGTGGCCCGTCGAGCACTGGCATCGCGTCGGCGCGCACCTGCGCGAGCTTGGCCTGACCGCGCTCCTGCCGTGGGGCTCAGAAGCCGAGCGCCGCGAAGGCGAGGCCATTGCCGCGGGCATTGCGGGCGCGGTCGTGCTGCCCAAGCTCAGCGTGACCGAAGTCGCGCAGCACATCGACGCCGCGGCGCTCGTGGTCGGCACCGACACGGGCTTCGTGCACCTCGCGAGCGCCGTGGGGCGCCCCACGGTGATGATCTTCACGGCGACCTCGGTGCGGCACTTCGGCATCAACGTGCCCGGCCGGTCGGTTGCGCTCGGCGATGCGGGGCGGCCTGCCGAAGTAGCCGAAGTCTGCGCGGCCATCTCCGCTGTGCTGCCTGCCGCAGGCGCGGCCACGCCGCCCATGCCGGCCACGCGCTGACGCCTCGCGTCCCGCGTGGGTCGGCGGCGCGACGCAACCCTCTTGCGCATATTCTGGTGCCAGATCAAATCCGGTCTGGCGATCGAACTCTCATTTTGCCATCGCCCTCGCACGCCCGTGCGCTGGGGCTCGCGCGGATTTTGCTGCGCTCTGGAAGAATCTCTTAGACGATTAGTGGTTAACCCTGATCTCCTGTGCGCCTAAACTGCGTGCATCGGTCACCCCAAGGCCGCTACAGTCCAATGGAGGTCATACCATGAAGTCCCTGATTCAAGCCGTCGCCGCTGCCGCCGCTGTTGCCGCTCTCGTTGCTCCCGCCGCTTCGTTCGCGCAGTCCTCGACCATCACCCGTGCCCAGGTGCGTGCCGAGCTCGTTCAGCTTCAGCAGGTGGGCTACCGCGTGGGCGATGGCGACAACGCTCACTATCCCGATGCGATCCAGGCCGCGCAGGCGAAGGTCGCCGCGCTGAACGGCGCGAACAGCGGCTACGGCGGCGTGGCGAACGCGTCGCAGTCGGGCGCCCGCCCGTCGGTCTCGGCTGAAGACTGGAACGCGATGTACTCGCGCTAAGCCGCGCGATCCGGCACGCCGGAGGGCCGGTTCGGGCCCTCCGGGGTGTCAGATGGCGCGAGGCGCTTCGGCTTCGCTTTCCGCCGCTTCGCCGGCGGCCGACAGGTCTTGCAACTGCGCGAGTAGCGCGTGCGCCTGGGCGAGCGCGTCGCCCGTCATCGGCTGGAACGCGAAGTGCAGCGATTTGGCGAGCTTCGGATAATGGCGCCGCGTGCTGCGCGTGTAGGCGGGATCGTAATGCTCGGCGATGAGCGCTTCGGACAACTCGGCGCGGCGGTTCTCATCGAGCAGCCGGCACCAGCCCTCGATGCGCTCGCGTCCGTGAAGCGGCGTGAGTTTCACCAGCTGCTCGCGGAAGTACGCATGATCGGTGAGCAGATGTCCGTATTCTTCCAGCAGTAACGCGACGCGCTCCTCGCGCGCGACCTCGACCACGACGCAAGGCGCGCCGTGAAGGTGCTCGACGAGCGCGACGGGCAGCGTGATGGCGCCGATACGCCGGCTTTCCGCCTCGACGAACACGGGTTGCGCGGCGTCGAACGCGCGCAGCGTCTCTACGAGCGCCGTGTCGAACGACTTCTGCGCGGGCTGGGCGCGCGTGGGCAACGCGCCGAGCAGCGAGCCGCGATGAGCGGCGAGCGCTTCGAGATCGAGGATTTGCGCGCCGGCCACGCCGAGCGCCTTCAAGAGACGCGTCTTGCCGCTACCCGTCGGTCCCGCGAGCACGATGTAGCGGAATGCGCCGGGCAGGGCGCCCAGCGCCTCGATCACCGTGTGGCGGTAGGCCTTGTAGCCGCCTTCGAGCTGGCGCGCGCGCCAGCCGATCATGTTGAACATCGCCGTCATCGACCCTGAGCGCTTGCCGCCGCGCCAGCAGTAGATGAGCGGACGCCAGTTGCGCGGGCGGTCGGCGAAAGTGGTCTCCAGATGCCTCGCGATGTTGTGTGCGGCGAGCGCCGCCCCCACGCGTGTCGCCTCGAAGGGCGAGTCCTTGTACATCGTCCCGACGATCACGCGCTCCTCGTTGCTGAGCACCGGCGCGTTGATCGCGCCAGGGACGTGGTCCTCGGCGAATTCGAGCGGTGTTCTCACGTCGACGATCTCGTCGAACTCGCCGATCTGTTCAATGGTGACGCGCTGGTGATTCAACTGCGGTGCTCCGTTGATGCGTGATACGGCGTCGTGCTACATCAGCACGATGTCGTATTGCTCCTGACTCAAATTCGACTCGACCTGCAGCGACACCGGCTTGCCGATGAAATCGATCAGCATCGCGAGATGCTGCGATTCTTCCTCGAGAAATAGATCGATGACCTGCTGCGAAGCCACCACGCGAAACTCGCGCGGATTGAACTGGCGCGACTCGCGCAGGATCTCGCGCAACACGTCGTAGCACACGGTGCGCGACGTCTTCACCTGCCCCTTGCCGAGACATATGGGGCAAGGTTCGCACAGCACATGCGCCAGCGACTCACGCGTGCGCTTTCTTGTCATCTCCACGAGCCCCAACTGCGAGAACCCATTCACCGTCACGCGCGTGCGATCGCGCGCGAGCGCCTTCTTCAGCTCTCCGAGCACCTGGTCGCGATGCTCGGCGTTCTCCATGTCGATGAAGTCGATGATGATCACGCCGCCGAGATTGCGCAGCCGCAACTGGCGCGCAATGGTGTGAGCCGCTTCGAGATTCGTCTTGAAGATCGTGTCGTCGAAGTTGCGCGCGCCCACGTAGCCGCCCGTGTTCACGTCGATGGTCGTCATCGCCTCGGTCTGGTCGATCACGAGGTAGCCGCCCGACTTGAGATCGACGCGGCGCGAAAGCGCGCGCTGGATCTCGGCCTCGATGTTGTAGAGGTCGAAGAGCGGCCGCTCGCCCGTGTAGTGATGCAGCTTGGGCAGCACGGCGGGCGTGAATTCGGTGGCGAACTCGGTGAGCCTCTGGAACGTTTCGCGCGAATCGACCTGAATGCGCGTGGTCTCGTCGTTCACGAAGTCGCGCAGCACGCGATGCGCGAGATTCAGGTCTTGATAGAGCAGGCTCGTGGCGGGCAGGCGCTGGGCCTGCGCGAGTATCGTGGCCCACGTCTTGCGCAGATACGCGACGTCGGCGGCGAGCTCTTCGCTCGTGGCGTCCTCGGCGATCGTGCGCACGATGTAGCCGCCTTTTTCGTCGGCGGGCAGCACGGCCGTGAGGCGCGCACGCACGGCCTCGCGCTCGGCCTCGCTCTCGATCTTCTGCGAGATGCCGATATGCGGCTCCTGCGGCAGATACACGAGCGTGCGACCGGCAATGCTCACCTGTGTGGAAAGACGCGCGCCCTTGGTGCCGATCGGATCCTTCACGACCTGCACCATGAGCGTTTGCCCTTCGAACACGGTCTTTTCAATGGGCTGATGATGGACGCTCGTATGCGCTTCGCCGGCAATGCGCGGATGCCAGATGTCGGCCACGTGCAGGAAAGCGGCGCGCTCGAGGCCGATGTCGATGAACGCGGACTGCATGCCCGGCAAGACGCGTACGACCTTGCCGAGATAGACGTTGCCTACGCGCCCGCGCGAAAGCGTGCGCTCGACGTGAAGCTCCTGTACTGCGCCTTGCTGGACCAATGCGACGCGCGTCTCCTGGGGCGTGACGTTGATCAGGATTTCTTCGTTCATGGTTTGTTCTAGAAGTCGATGCACGCGGCGCGCAGGAGGGCGGCCGTTTCGAATAATGGCAAACCCATGATACCCGAATAGGACCCGTCGATTCGCTCGACGAACTCCGCTGCGCGGCCCTGGATGCCATATGCGCCGGCCTTGCCGAACGGCTCGCCGCTCGCCACGTAGCGCGCGAGCGCGGCGGGCAGCGCGCTCGCGAAGCGCACGTGCGAACGCGAAACCGCGATGGGCAGGCACACGCCTTCGGCATTCACCACGGCCACGGCCGTGAGCACTTCGTGCTCGCGGCCCGAGAGGCGTTCGAGCATGGCGTAGGCTTCGGCGGCGTCGTGTGGCTTGCCGAGGATATGGCCGTCGATGGAGACCGTGGTGTCGGCCGTGAGGATCGGCGCGTGCGGGTGCGCGCCGGCGACGAGGCGCGCGCGGGCGGCATCGGCTTTGGCGGCGCACACGCGCTCGACATAAACGGCGGCGTCTTCGCCTGGCAGCACGGCTTCGAGCGCTTCGGCGTCCTCGTCCGGACGCGGCAGCAGCAGTTCGAAGCGCACGCCGAGCTGTTGCAGCAGCTCCTGGCGTCGCGGGCTTTGCGAGGCGAGATAGACGAACGGATAGAGCGCGTTGGTGGGCATCGGGGCGTCTTGGACGTTACGGACTTCGGGTTGGCGAGCGCGCCTCGCGAGCATCCCATGGGGCGCGCTCGCGCGACAAAAGCGGTTCAGGCGAGCTTCCTGCGCGCTTTATGCACGCCTGATGCACGCTCGATGCACGCTTTACACGCGATGATAGGGGTGATTCTGCGTGATGGTCCACGCGCGGTAAAGCTGCTCGGCGAGCAGCACGCGCACCATCGCATGCGGCAGGGTGAGGGAGGACAGGCGCAGCAGCGTATCGGCGCGCGACTTGAGCTCAGGGTCGAGCCCGTCCGCGCCGCCGATCAGGAACGCCACGTCGCGGCCGTCCTGCTGCCACAGCGGCAGCGCCTTGGCGAGCTGCATCGTGGTCCAGTCGCGGCCGCGCTCGTCGAGCGCGACGATGCGCGCGTTCTTCGGCAGCGCGGCCTCGATGCGCGTGCGCTCGGCGGCCATCACGCTCTCGGCGGAGCGGCCCGACGAGCGCTGCTCGGGTTTCACCTCGCGCAGCTCGATGCGCAGCTCGGGCGGCATGCGCTTCGTGTATTCCTCGAAGCCCTCGGCGATCCAGTCCGGCATCTTGTGGCCGACGGCGACGATATGCAGTTTCATCGTACGGGTTGCATGCGGTTCGTGAGCGCGCCGCGCTTACCGGGCGCTTTTGCGCGCCGCGGTCTTGCGCGCGGGCTTCTTCGCCGCCGGCGCTTTTTCCACGATCTCGTCCTCGTCTTCGTCGTCGAGCGGCTCGCTCGGACGGGCGCCCATGAAGCCCGTATTGTTGGCGAGCTTCACGCGCACCGGCTTGTCGCCCCAGATTTCCTCGAGGTTGTAGTACTGGCGCAGCGCGGGTTGCAGGATGTGGACGACCGCGTCGCCGCAATCCACGAGCACCCATTCGCCGATGTCCTCGCCTTCCGTGCTGACGATGTCGCCGCCGGCTTCCTTGACCTTCTCGCGCACGCTGTTGGCGAGCGCCTTGGTCTGGCGGTTGGAGGTGCCGCTCGCCACGACCACGCGGTCGAACAGCTCGGTCAGATGGCTGGTGTTGAAGACACGAATGTCCTGTGCCTTGACGTCTTCGAGACCGTCGACGATGGCGCGTTGCAGTTTGCGAATGTCCATGTTTACTCGTGATGCAGATAGAGATGATGTTGAAGGATATAGTCCCACACGGCTGCGGGAAGCTTTTCAGCGGCGGTGCCGCCGCGTTGCCCGCTCGCCACGCAGGCCGGCAATTCGCGCCGGATCTGGGTAGCCGATATGTCGAGCGCGAGCGTCGCGTCGATCAGCAGATGGCCATGCGGCGTCGCGGCAAGCGTGGCGGCGCTTGCGCGGCGCGCGGCGACTTCTTGTGCGACTTCGGGCGGCAGCGCCGCGAAATCGAAGCCCGGCCGGCTCGCCACGCCCAGATGCACGAGCGCGAACAGCGCACGCCATTCGTGCCATGAATCGAGGTGCAGCAACTGGTCCGCACCCATGAGCAGCGTGAGCGCGGCGTGCGCGTTGCTCTCGCTCTTCGCGCGCCAGCGGCGTAGCGTTTCGACGGTGTAGGTCGGGCCGTCGTGCTCGATCTCGTCGGCGTCGACGCTTACCGTCACGCCGGGCAGCGCGAGCGAGGCGGCGGCGGCACGCGTCATCGCGAGCCGATGCTGCGCCGCGGTGACGCCGGGCTTCTGCCACGGCTGGCCGGCGGGCAGCAGGATCAGCTCGTTCAGGTCCAGCACGCGCGCAAAATGGCGCGCGAGCGCGAGGTGGCCCGTGTGGATCGGATCGAAGGTGCCGCCGAGCAGCCCGACACGGCGCGCAAGCGCGTTGCGCTCGTCAGGCTGGGCGATGAAGGTTTGCGTCACGGCATCAGACCCAGTCGCGCACCGGCAGGAAGTCGCTGTAGAGGCGCGCTTCCGGCGTGCCGGGCTGCGGCTGCCAGTCGTAGCGCCAGGCCGCGCCCGGCGGCATCGACATGAGGATCGATTCCGTGCGGCCGCCGCTTTGCAGGCCGAAATGCGTGCCGCGGTCCCACACCAGGTTGAACTCGACGTAGCGACCGCGCCGGTAGGCCTGGAATTCGCGCTCGGCTTCGCCATAGGGCGTGGCGCGCCGTTTTTCGATGATCGGCAGATACGCCTTCAGGAAGCCTTCGCCCACGCTCTTCACCATCGCGAACGCTTCATCGAAGCCGCCTTCGGCGTAGTCGTCGAAGAAGATGCCGCCCACGCCGCGCGCTTCGTTGCGGTGCTTGAGGAAGAAGTACTCGTCGCACCAGCGCTTGAAGCGCGGGTAGCGATCCGCGCCATAGGGCGCGAGCGCGTCGCGGCAGACACGGTGAAAGTGCTGCGCATCTTCCTCGAAGCCGTAGTACGGCGTGAGGTCCATGCCGCCGCCGAACCAGAACACCGGCGCCTCGCCAGCCTTGGTGGCGAGCAGGAGGCGCACGTTCATGTGCACGGTCGGGCAGTACGGATTGCGCGGGTGCAGCACGAGCGAGACGCCCATCGCCTCGAAGCCGCGGCCCGTGAGCTGGCCGCGCGCGGCGGTGGCGGAGGGCGGCAGGGCGTCGCCGGAAACGTCGGAAAAGCCGATCCCTGCGCGCTCGAAGAACTGGCCGCCTTCGAGGATGCGCGTGCAGCCGCCGCCGCGCAGCTTTTCGCCCGGCGCGCGCTGCCACGTGTCGGTGGCGAACGGCGTGCCGTCGAAGGCGCCGAGTGTGTCGGCGATCTGCGTCTGCAGGCTGGCCAGCCAGGCGCGTACGGCTGCGCTGTCCGGAGAGGCGCTGTTGGGGGTGTCGGTCATCGATGAAATGGGGACGGCGGCGCGCCGGCTCGGCGCCGCATTCAGGTTATCGGGACAGGCCGCCGGGACGGCCCGACAGCGGCAGTGTAGCGCCGATTGGCGTGGCGCCCGGCGCAGACGGCTGCGGCGCACAGCGCCCGCCAGGCGCAGCGCGCAAGAGCGGCGCGGTGCACTGCGACACCACGCCCGCCGCGGTTTGCCTGGCGCTACGGGCAAGCGGCCAGACGCAAAGCGTTACGAACGCCGTGGCGCAGCAGCCACAGCGCGCTCGGCGGGGCGGGCGCCCGCGGCGCTCGTGAGTGCTCGCGTCCTGCGGGGCCGCCTTGCTGCGCCAGCCCCGAGGACGCCTGAAGCTTACTGCTTGCGCCCGGCGGCGCGATAGCCGATGTCGTTGCGATACTGCATGCCGTCAAACGAGATGCGGTTCACGGTTTCGTACGCCACCGACTGCGCGCTGCGCACCGAATCGGCGAGCCCGACCACGCACAGCACGCGGCCGCCCGAGGTCACGAGCTTGCCGTCCACGAGCTGCGTGCCTGCGTGGAACGTAACCGAATCGGCGGTCTCGGCAGGGATGTCGCTGATGCGGTCGCCCTTGCGCGGCGTGTCCGGGTAGTTGTGCGCGGCGAGCACGACGCCAAGCGCCGTGCGGCGGTCCCATTCGAGCTCGACCTGATTGAGCGTGCCCGCGATCGCGTGCTCCACGACCTTCGAGAAGTCGCCCTTCAGGCGCGCCATGATCGGCTGCGTTTCCGGGTCGCCCATGCGGCAGTTGAATTCGAGCGTCTTCGGGTTGCCTTGCGCGTCGATCATGAGGCCCGCGTAGAGGAAGCCCGTGTAGCGGATGCCTTCCTTCTCCATGCCCGCCACGGTCGGCAGGATGATTTCGCGCATCACGCGCGCGTGCAGTTGGGGCGTGACGATGGGCGCGGGCGAGTAGGCGCCCATGCCGCCCGTGTTCGGGCCCTGGTCGCCGTCCTGCAGGCGCTTGTGGTCCTGGCTCGAAGCCAGCGCGAGCACGTGCTTGCCGTCGACCATGACGATGAAGCTCGCTTCCTCGCCCGCGAGGAATTCCTCGATCACCACGCGCGCGCCGGCGTCGCCGAGCTTGTTGTCGGCGAGCATCATGTCGATGGCCTGATGCGCTTCTTCCAGCGACATCGCCACCACCACGCCCTTGCCCGCGGCGAGGCCGTCGGCCTTGATGACGATGGGCGCGCCGTTCTTCTCGACGTAGGCATGCGCGGCCGTGGCGTCCGAGAAGGTCTCGTAGGCGGCGGTCGGGATGTTGTGGCGCTTCATGAACGCCTTCGCGAAGTCCTTCGAGCTCTCGAGCTGCGCGGCTTCCTTCGTCGGGCCGAACACCTTCAGGCCGCGCTGGCGGAACACGTTGACGATGCCGGCCGCGAGCGGCGCTTCCGGGCCGACCACGGTGAGGGCGACCTGTTCGCGCTCGGCGAAATCGGCAAGCTCGTTGATGTCCGTGATGTCGACGTTGGCGAGCCGCTCGTCCTGCGCGGTGCCGCCGTTACCGGGTGCGACGTAGACGAGCTGCACGCGCGGCGCCTGCGCGAGCTTCCACGCCAGCGCATGTTCGCGGCCGCCTGAACCGACGACGAGTAACTTCATGTGAATCCCCGAAAGACCAGAACCAGAAACAGTTGCGGCCGGCGCACAATGCGCCGGCCGTGAGAATCGCGTGCGGGCCGATGTTTGCGAATCGTCGCGCGATCGGGCCCGCGATTTGTCCGACGTTCTCCGACGGACTCGCGCCGATGCCTTATTCGTCGGCGATCGACGCGTTGGTGTACACCTCCTGGACGTCGTCCAGGTTCTCGAGCGCGTCGAGCAGCTTTTGCATCTTCACGGCGTCCTCGCCCGTGAATTCGACTTCCGTTTGCGGTTTCATGGTGACTTCGGCCATTTCCGCCTTGAAGCCCGCGGCTTCGAGCGCGGCCTTCACCTTCGGGAACTCGAACGGCGGGCAGACCACTTCGATGCTGCCGTCGTCGTTCGTCACGACGTCGTCGGCGCCCGCTTCGAGCGCGGCTTCCATCAGCTTGTCTTCCGCCGTGCCCGGCGCGAATACGAACTGGCCGACGTGATCGAACATGAACGCCACCGACCCGTCCGTGCCCATGTTGCCGCCGAACTTCGAGAACGCGTGGCGCACTTCCGCGACGGTGCGGGTGCGGTTGTCGGTCATCGTGTCGACGATGATGGCCGCGCCGCCGATGCCGTAGCCTTCGTAGCGGATTTCCTCGTAGTTCGCGCCATCGACGCCGCCCACGCCGCGCTGGATCGCGCGGTTGATGTTGTCCTTGGGCATGTTGGCGTCATAGGCCTTGTCGACCGCCAGACGCAGACGCGGATTCGAGTCGATGTCGCCTCCGCCCATGCGCGCCGCGACCTGGATTTCCTTGATGAGCCGCGTCCAGACCTTGCCGCGCTTCGCATCAGCTGCGGCTTTCTTGTGCTTGATGTTGGCCCATTTCGAATGACCCGCCATACCTTTCTCCGTCGCACGCGCGTGGCGCGTGCAGTGTGCAATGTGCTGTTGTCGTTGCGTTTCCCGGGGGCGGCCTGGTGCGCCCGCCTCTCTCACGTCATGCAACGTGCGGCGCGTGCCCGTGCGTGCGTCGTTCGCGCGGCCTGTGCAGCCTCTCGCGCAACGCCTGCGCCTCGTGGCTTGCCTGTGCCCGCCCGGATTGATTCGCGGGCTTGATTCGAGGCCGCGCCCGTTCAGGTGGATCTGAATTTTATCACGGCGGGACCGTCCGGCTTCGCCTGCCTGTGAGATGGGACGGCTGATGATTGCGGGGCGAGGGTGGGCCGGCTGGGGAGCGTTGGTCGGGGAGGGTCAGCCGGGGACGCGCACTCGTCTTGGCCGGGCAGCAGGGGGCAACCGGCGAAGGCGAAAGGCGAAGGCGAAAGGCGAAGGCGAAAGGCGAAGGCGAAAGGCGAAGGCGAAAGGCGAAAGGCGAAAGGCGAAGGGCGAAGGGCGAAGGGCGAAGGGCGAAGGGCGAAGGCGAAGGGCGAAGGGCGAAGGGCGAAGGGCGAAGGGCGAAGGGCGAAGGGCAACCAGCGAGCGCCCGCCAGGGACGCGCGCCCGTCGAGCGGCAACCGGCGGGCAGCCGGCAGCAGCGGCTGCCCGCGCGTGCACGTCCTAGTTCTTCGTGCCGAACAGCCGGTCGCCGGCGTCGCCGAGGCCCGGAATGATGTAGGCGTGCTCGTTGAGGTGCGAGTCGAGCGAGGCGACGTAAAGTTTCACGTCGGGATGCGCCTTCTGGAACACCTCCACGCCCTCGGGCGCGGCCACGAGCGCGAGGAACAGGATGCGCTCGCCGGGCACGCCGCGGCGCTTGAGCACGTCGATGGCGTGCGCCGCCGAGTAGCCCGTCGCGACCATCGGATCGCAGAGGATGAAGGTGCGGTCCTCGAGATCGGGCAGCCGGACGAGATACTCGACCGGGCGATGATCCTCGGCGCGGTACACGCCAATATGGCCCACGCGCGCCGACGGAATCAGTTCGAGCAGGCCGTCGGACATGCCCACGCCCGCGCGCAGCACGGGCACGATGGCGAGCTTCTTGCCTGCGATCACGGGCGCGTCGATCTCGACGAGCGGCGTTTGCACGCGGCGCGTCGTGACCGGGAGCGCGCGCGTGATTTCATAGCCCATTAGCAGCGTGATCTCGCGCAGCAGCTCGCGGAACGTGCGCGTGGACGTGTCCTTGTCGCGCATGTGGGTGAGCTTGTGCTGGATCAGCGGGTGATCGAGGATGAAAAGATTCGGGAAACGGCTGTCCTGTTTCATGGCGGGGCGCACGAGGCTGCAAGGGAATCGGGGAATCGGTCGTGCCGCTGCCGCGCGAGCCTCGGGCGGGACGCCGGGAAACGCGCTTTGGCGGCGAACGCGGGCCGCCGCGCGCGGCAAGCGGGCGTGGCTTGCGAGGGCGCCGGGCCGCGCTACAGGCGCAAGTATACGGGAACTGAGCGGGAACAGAGCACGCGCCGCTGCGCATCCCTCGCGCCTTTCGTGCCTCGCGCGCCGCGGCGTCGCTTCCCGCGGCGCGTGGGCAACCCGAAATCCGCAGAGCTTCCACGCGGCGCGCGCGATTCTTCTAGAATCGCACAAGGTCGGCGGGGCGGCAGGTGTGAAGTCTTGCCGCGGCCGTCGTGTCACATGACATTCACGCAGGCAAAGAGGATCGGAAGACGATGGACATGGGCATAGCAGGACGCACCGCACTGGTGTGCGCGGCCAGCAAGGGGCTCGGGCGCGGGTGCGCCGAGGCGCTCGCCGCCGAAGGCGTCAACCTGACGATCGTCGCGCGCACCGCGCAGACGCTCGAAGAAACCGCCGCGCGCATTCGCGCGAGCACGGGCGTGGAAGTGAAGACGGTGGCCTGCGACATCACCACCGAAGCGGGCCGCGCAGCGGCGCTCGCGGCCTGCCCGTCGCCCGACATCCTCGTGAACAACGCGGGCGGCCCGCCCCCGGGCGACTTTCGCCAGTTCACGCACGAAGCGTGGATTGCCGCGCTCGAAGCGAACATGCTCACACCGATCGCGCTGATCCAGGCCACCATCGACGGCATGATCGCGCGCGGCTTCGGGCGCATCGTCAACATCACGAGTTCCTCGGTGAAAGCGCCGATCGACGTGCTCGGCCTCTCGAACGGCGCGCGCTCGGGCCTGACCGGCTTCGTCGCGGGCGTGGCGCGCCAGGTCGCGGCCACGGGCGTCACGATCAATAGCCTGCTGCCGGGCGCGTTCGACACTGACCGCATCCAGGCCACCATCGTCGCGCAAGCCAAGGCGGGCAATCTTCCGGAAGAGGAAGTGCGCGCGCGCCGCGTCAAGTCGATTCCGGCGGGGCGCTTTGGCACGCCAGAGGAATTCGGCCGCGCCTGCGCGTTTCTGTGCAGCGTCCATGCGGGCTACATTACCGGGCAGAACTGGCTGATCGACGGCGGAGCCTACCCCGGAACATACTGAACGGCAACGTTCATGGCCGGCACTTTGCCGGCCGCCGTCGAGCGGCGCGCGGCCGGGCCCGCCAGGGTCCGGCTGCGATGAAACGGGCGCCCCCTGGCCGAACGGGCGCGGCGCCCTTTGCCTTTTAGCTTTTGCCCTTTATGACGCACCACGACATCCCGGCACGCATTCAACCCTCACCTCAAGGATCCCTACGCCATGCCAACCCGCGTCGCACTGATCGCGCATGATCACAAGAAGGACGACATCGTCAAGCTGGCCGGCGAATACGTCGATACGCTGCGCCAGTGCGAGCTCATCGCCACCGGCACGACCGGCTCGCGCATCGAGGCCGAACACGGCCTGAGCGTCGAGCGCATGCT
>Ga0335083_10005703_pt1 | contig 15683 bp, 9 predicted proteins | sample Lox_Sample_42_FD_206716 | JGI IMG/M metagenome (GOLD analysis project Ga0335083, IMG submission 206716) | Soil microbial communities from Loxahatchee National Wildlife Refuge, Florida, United States - Lox_Sample_4.2 | ecosystem: Environmental > Terrestrial > Soil > Wetlands | place: USA: Florida... | reverse complement strand
GCCGTTGCCGTCACGGCCGCTGCCGTGGTCTTTGGAGTCGCGGGGACCGTGGCGGGGTGGTTCCTGGCCGAGCGGCGATTCGACGCGGAACGCGCCGAATGGCTGCGACAGCAAAGCGATCCGCGCCTGGCTGCCCTTCTCCGTTCGGAGCAGGGCAGGGCAGGCGTGCGGCTCGCCGAGCTCGGCGTGGCCTCGATGTTGGCGAATTGCGACGGGCGCCGATCGTGGCGCATCAAGGACGGATACTGCGTTCCGGCGATGGCCGACGGCGCGCCCGATGGCTTCAAGGTGAGAGATAGGTAAGGAGAGCGCGGTGAGACAGAGTCCCAGCACTCAGGCGGCAACACAACCCTACAGCTCGCCGGCGGCATCGGGCGCGCCGTTCCGCGAGCGCGACGGCGCCAGGATTCTCAGGTTCAAGCAGGTCACGGTACTTGTAGGCCTCGGGAAAACCTCGATCTACCGCAAAGTACAGGAAGGCACCTTCCCCAAACCAATCAAGCTGGGTTCACCGCGCGCATCGGGATGGCTTTCGACGGAGATCTACGACTGGATCGAAGAGCAAGTTGCGCGATCGCGGAAGGTTGCTTGACGCCCCCGGTGTCCCAGCGAGTCCCAGAACTTCCGGCGCGCAAACGTGGGTAGAGGTGTGGGTAGCGAAGCGGGCTGTTGTAGGATGCCCGCTTGATCAAGAAGTTAGGACGCGTTCAGGCGGACTCACTCTCCGCCATCCAGTCCTGAGCTTTGGCACCCGTTCTCCGCCCCGTGGCGGATAGTGCCACGAATCAAAGCCTTTGGTGCCGCCAAAGACGCTGTAGCGTCTCTCCCGAGCAGGCGTCGCCGAGATTTTCCCGACTTTCCGACGATTTTTCTCTGACGCCCGATTTGTCGGGCCGTTCGGAGGCACGGGGATAGGGTGGTGTCGCTGCCGCAGAGGCAGCTCCAATCGCCACTGCCATGCGCGTCGCGCGCAACCGGCCGTAGTACTAGTTATTAAGTAGCTGGCCTAGGCGAAGTCTGGTCGGCGGCTGAGGTGGTGGTATCAATCCCGACCATCGCCGTGGCGACGATAAGTGGCTGACGCGGGACTTGCTCAATACTCCGCCGCAGCCCATCTCCAAACGTGCCGCGCAGTCTGACGGAAATCTCTGAGGGCCGATGGCAGGCGCGACCGGAAAGTCTTTGGTCGCGATCGCGCTACATTAGCTGGAGCGTCGGAGACCCGATACATGTTGCGCCGCGAGCTCTCGCAGGTGCGTAGAGGACGCCCGCACCCCTGCCCCCATGAGCCGCAGCCGCAGCAGGCCGATCGTGAAAGCGCAGGTCTCCAACGCCGCCGTCTCCGGCGCCAACCCGGGCCGAAGCACCCCGGTGCGCGCGGCGCGGCGGTAGCCGCGCGCAAGTAGTTCGACGAAGCGCGCCGTGCGGCGCGCCTGGCGCCGCAACTCGCGGCGAAACTCGTCGACGTACTCACATCGGAAGTTGACAATGGAAAACACTGTGCGCGTCGCACGATTGCCCTCCACTTCGTCGAGCAGCGCTCTCAGCATGCTCTCGATGCCCACTAGGGGGTCGCCAGCCGCGGCCGGGGCGAGCGCTAGGTCGATACGATCTAGTAGCGGTAGAGAAATCTCTTCTCGCATCCGATAGAAAAGGTCCGCTTTATTGCGGAAGTGCCAGTAGACGGCCCCGCGGGTCACGCCGGCCGCGCGGGCAACCTGCTCGAGCGACGTGCGAGCCACTCCCTGCCGCGCGAACACCTCGCGCGCTGCGCGCAGCACGCGGCGCCGCGTCCGCTGCGCTGCCTCTTTGGTGCGACGCATGGCTCAGCTCCAACTGATTGACATACATCAACGAATGTATATGCTGCTGCGCTTCGGGTCAAAGCCGCCAGCTGCCATGCGCCTACGGACGTATCGGATCGCCCTTGCTGTGCTCGCTGCCGCGCTCGCGGGCTGCGGGCCGAGATCGCAGCCCGCCCCGGACGCCACCGCCGTCGTTACCGCCGCGGTGCTGCAGGTCACCCCCCGCAGCGTCCCGGTCGTAATCGAAGCTGTAGGGCAGCTCGAGGGCTCGCGCCAGGTGGAAGTGCGGGCGCGCGTTTCCGGCATCCTGTTGAAGCAGCTGTATGCGGAGGGCGACCTGGTGCACGAAGACCAAGCGCTGTTCCGGATCGATCCAGCCCCGTTCGAGGTGGCGCTCGCCCAGGCGCGTGCCGGCCGCGCCGAGGAGGAGGCACGCAACGAGCAAGCGCGGCGCGAATTCGCTCGGCTCAAGCCGCTCGCAGCCAAGCGCGCCGTAAGCCAGAAAGAGTACGACGACGCGGTCTCGACGCTCAAGCTCTCCGATGCGGCACTCGCTGCGGCGACAGCGGCGGTGGACCAGGCGACGCTCAACCTCTCGTACACGCTCGTCAGGGCACCCGTGACCGGGGTGAGCGGGCGTGCGGCGCGCACCATCGGCAATCTGGTCACCGCGGGCCAGGACTCGAGCCTGCTCACCACGATCAACCGCATCCGCCCGATCTGGGTGCGCTTCAGCATATCGGCCTCGGACCTGGAGCGGCTGCCGGGCGGCCGGCTGCCGAGCGCGGGGCAGATCGAGGTGCGCCTGGTGCTCCCGGACGGCAAGCAGTATCCGGAGAAAGGGCGCGTCAACTTCGCCGCCACGGAGATCGACCAGCGGCTGGGCACGCGCCAGCTGCGCGCTGCGTTTGACAATCCAGGGGAGGACCTGCTGCCCGGACAATTCGTGCGCGTGCGCATGACCGCCGGCCGGCGCGACGACGTCTTTCTCGTGCCGCAGACAGCGGTCCTGCAGAACGAAAAGGGGTTCTTCCTGTTCGTGCTGGACGGCGCGGGCAAGGCGGCGGTCCGCTCGGTGAGCCCGGGTGACACGATCGGCCCCGACTGGGTGATCCTCGAGGGCCTGAAGGCCGGCGACCGTGTCATCGTCGACAACCTCCTGCGGCTGCGGCCGGGCGTGGCGGTGAGTGTGGCGCCTTCCGCTGCAGCAGCTTCCCGCGTGACGAACTAGCGTGCGATGACGCGTTTCTTCATCGGCCGCCCGATCTTCGCCGGCGTCATCTCGATCATCATTACGATCGCCGGCCTGGCCGCCTCGCGCGTCCTGCCGATCGCGCAATACCCGGAAATCGCGCCACCCACGGTGACGATCACGGCGAACTACCCCGGCGCAAGCGCTGAGACCATCGCCCGTACGGTAGCGGCGCCGATAGAGGAGCAACTCTCGGGCGTGGAAGGCCTGATCTACTACGATTCCTCGTCGGCATCGAACGGCTCGCTCACCATCACCGCGACTTTCGAGGTCGGGACAGACGTCAACAACGCCGTCATCCAGGTCAACAACCGCGTCCAGATCGCGCTGCCGCGCCTGCCGGACGACGTGCGACGCAGCGGGGTAGTCGTTCAGAAGCGCTCGCGCGACATTCTGCTCGCAGTCGCGGTCAAGTCCTCCGACCCACGCTACGACACGCTGTTCCTCAGCAACTACATCACGGTAAACGTGCTCGACGTGCTGAAGCGACTGCCTGGCGTCGCCGACGCCTACATCTTCGGCGCACGCGACTACTCGATGCGAGTGTGGCTGAAACCCGACCGGATGGCGCAGCTCGGGATCACCACCACCGACGTGGTCAACGCGATCCAGGCGCAGAACGCACAGTACGCGGCCGGCAAGATCGGGCAGGAGCCGGCGCCCGACACGCAGGCGACGGTGTACACGGTGACCGCGCGTGGACGCCTCGTCGACCCGGCGCAGTTTGGCGACATCATCCTGCGCTCGAGCGGCCCTGGTGGAACGTTGCGCCTGAAGGACGTTGCGCGCCTCGAGCTGGGTGCAGTCTCCTATGACGCCTTCACCTCGGTGGACGGCACGCCGACGGTAGGGGTCGCTGTGTTCCTGCAGTCCGGCGCGAACGCGCTCGACGTCGCCAACGAGGTGAAATCGACGGTGCGGGACCTGTCGCACGACTTCCCAAGCGGCGTGGATTACATCGTGCCGTACGATTCGACGCGCTTCATCGAGGCGTCGATCGGCGAGGTGGTCCATACCCTGCTAATCGCGGCGCTGCTGGTGATCGGAGTCGTGTTCCTGTTCCTGCAGAGCTGGCGTGCCACCCTGATTCCGATCATCGCGGTTCCGGTGTCGCTGATCGGCACGTTCGCTGGGCTGTATGCCTTCGGCTACTCGATCAACACGCTAACGCTGTTCGCGATGGTGCTCGCGATCGGCATCGTGGTGGATGACGCCATCGTAGTGCTAGAGAACGTGGAACGGCTCATGGCAGAGCGCGGGCTCTCGCCGCGCGAGGCGGCGATCGAGGCGATGCGCGAGGTTGCCGCGGCAGTTGTCGCCATCGTTCTGGTGCTGTGCGCAGTCTTCGTCCCGGTCGCGTTCCTGGGCGGCATCGCCGGCCGCCTCTATCAGCAGTTTGCCGTGACCGTAGCAATCGCCGTCGTGATCTCCGGCCTGGTCGCCCTGACCCTTTCGCCAGCGCTCTGCGCGCTACTGCTTAAGCCTGGGCATGTCGAGGCGCGGCTGTTCCGGCCGTTCAACCGCAGCTTTGCCTGGCTGAGCCACGTCTATCTCGCGGGCGTGGGATGGATGCTGCGCCATGCCGCCCTTGGGGTGGTGGCGTTCGCCGCGGCAATCGGACTCGCGTTCTGGCTGCTCGGCCGCGTGCCGGGCAGTTTCGTGCCGTCCGAGGACATGGGCTACCTGTACGGCGGTATCGTCCTCCCGGATGGCGCGACGCTGACGCGAACCGGACGCGTGGGCGCCGAGGTGCAGAAGCTCCTTGTCACCCACCCCGCGGTCAGCCATGTGTTCGTGGTCACGGGATTCGACCTTGTGGGCGGCGGCAACAAGACCAACACGGCGACCATGTTCGTCGCCCTTAAGCCGTGGGACGAGCGCAAGCTGAGCGCGGACGACATGATCAAATACATATACCGCAAGACTGCGGCGATTCGCGACGGCTTGGTACTCGCATTCGCTGCGCCGCCGATCCGCGGTCTCGGCACTGCCGCCGGCTTTGAGCTGTACCTGCAGAGCCGGGCCGCCAGCGATCCGCGCAAGCTCGACGAAGTTCTGCAGAAATTTCTTGCGGCGTTGCGTGCGCGCCGGGATCTCTCCGGCATCAACAGCTTCTACCGCATCGCAGCACCGCAACTGCACGTCGAAGTCGATCGGGAGAAGGCGATCGCGATGGGCGTGCCGGTGTCGGACATCTTCAATGCGCTACAGGGCACGATGGGGGCAATTTACGTCAATGACTTCAATAAGTTCGGGCGCACTTACCGTGTTCAGATTCAGGCCGACGCGCTCTACCGACTGCGGGCGGAAGACCTCGGCAGTGTCTATGTACGGACCGCAGGCGGCGACATGATCCCGCTCAAAGCGCTGCTCAGCGTAGATCGTGCGGTTGGGCCTGAGCAGATTGATCGCTTCAACGGCTTCGTTGCTGCCAAAGTGATCGGGAGCGGCGCTCCGGGCGTGAGCTCGGGCCAGGCGATCGCCGCGGTCGAAGCGGTCGCCGCGAAGACACTACCACCCGGCTACGCGGTGGAATGGTCCGGTCAGGCCTTTCAGGAGAAGCGCGTCGGCAAGGCCGCCGTGTTCGCATTCGCGTTCGCGATCGTGATGGCGTTCCTGATCCTTGCCGCACAGTTCGAGCGCTGGACGTTGCCACTCGCGGTGCTGCTCGCGGTGCCGTTCGCGGTGCTGGGCGCGCTCGTCGCGGTCCTGCTGCGCGGCGGCAGCAACGACATCTACTTCCAGATCGGAATGGTGGTGCTGATCGGTCTTGCTGCGAAGAACGCGATCCTGATCGTTGAGTTTGCCTCGCAGAAGCAGGCCGAAGGGATGACCGTCGCGCAGGCCGCGGTTGAGGCCGCGCGCCTGCGCTTTCGCCCGATCGTCATGACTTCGCTCGCGTTCGTACTGGGCGTCTTGCCGCTAGTGCTCGCGACCGGCGCCGGCGCCGGCGCGCGGCGGTCGATGGGCACTGGGGTGTTTGGCGGCATGCTCGCCGCGACGTTCATCGCGACGCTGTTCGTACCGATGTTCTATGTACTCCTCACGCGAAAGCGCGAGGGGGCGAGATGAGGCGTTTCGCGACGTTCGCGTGCGCCGCGGCACTCTACGGTTGCGCCGCGGTCGGGCCTGACTACGAGCGGCCGAGACTGGATCTTCCCGCGCACTACCCTGGCACCGAGGCCGCCGGTGCACCTGGCGAGACCCTGCGCTCCGACTGGTGGGCGCTTTACCGCGATCCAGTGCTCGATCGCCTAGTCGCCGCCGCGTTCCAGCGCAACGCTGACCTAAAGATCGCCGTGGCCCGCATCGAGGAGACGGACGCCAACCTGCGCGAAGCGGGTGCTGCGCTCTTTCCGGAGATCGACCTCGGCGCCACCGCAAACCGCTCGCGCATCAGCGCGAACACGGCGACGCCGGTTCCCAGTGGCGTGCCGCTGCTTCGCAACGATTTCAGGCTGACATTCTCCACCTCGTTCGAGCTCGACTTCTGGGGCAAGCTGCGCCGGGCGCAGGAAGCGGCACGGGCGCTTGCGCTTGCCTCGCGCTACGGCCGTGACACGGTTGCGCTGTCGCTAGCCGGCCTGGTCACGCAGACATACTTCGCGCTTCGCTCGCTTGACGCGCAGATCGCGGTTTCGCGGCGCAGCCTTGCGACCCGCGAGGAGACGCTCGCCACGGTGCGCGAGCGCCTCGCGGGCGGGATCGCTTCTGACCTCGATCTGGCGCAGGCCCAGAGCGCCCGAGCGGACGCGGCGACCCAGGTAAGGGATCTGCTTCGGCAACGTGCGCTGCTCGAGCACCAGCTAGCCGCCCTCACCGGTCAGCTCGATCTCGCCGTGCCGGCTGGCAAGCGAGCTGGGCTGCCAGTGCCGCCCGTGCCGCCCGCAGGGCTGCCCTCGACCCTGCTTGCGCGCCGTCCCGACGTGCGCCAGGCAGAGGAGCAGCTGGTGGCCGCGAACGCAGAGATCGGGGTCGCGCGCGCTCAGCAGCTCCCGGCCCTGTCGCTCACCGGATATCTTGGCGCCGAGAGCGCAGCACTGTCCGATCTCCTCTCAAGCAGCTCAGGGATCTTCCTGCTCGGGCTAGGCCTCGCGCAGCCGGTGATCGACGCGGGCCGGTACCAGGCGCGCACCGAGGCGGCGGTAGCGCGGCAGCAGCAGGCGCGGGAGGCCTATCGCAAGTCTGTGGAAACTGCCTTCCGCGAGGTCGCCGACGCGCTCGTCAGCCTGCGGCAGAGCACCGAGTCGGAGGTCGACTACGATGCGCGACGCGATGCGGCGCGCCGCGCGCTCGCCGCCGCACGCACGCGCTACGAGTCGGGCTATTCGGCCTATCTGGAGGTGCTAGACGCCCAGCGAACCCTTAACGATGCTGAGCTCGCCTACCTGCGCAACCGCCAGACGCGGCTCACCGCATCAGTGGACCTGATGAAAGCACTCGGTGGTGGCTGGAAAGATGTGACGCCGGTCGCACAGTAGCGGAAGACGCTCGTTTACAACGTTTGACCTCGATTCCGCAGTTCGAGCGGGCCTTGCGCGGAAATTTATCGAGATCAACATGCGGCACGGTATTGCCCGACACGCTTTGCCGTATGCATCTCTTGCGCTCCGACTCCACCTGCCCGTACTGCAAGCTGCGAATCGGGTCCGAAGATGTTTTTCTCGACGAATCGGGGGGCCGCTACTTCAGGTAGGGGGCGAAGCGTAATTCGACATATCCGCTACAAGCAGTTCTGGAGCCGATTTCCATAAACACGACACATTAACGCCCTTTAATGATTTCGCAATCCCACGAGTAGGCGAACGGCGTAGTTTGCGCCTAACCAACTCGCAGAAGGATTGCATATGGATTCCGTCCCTGCCGGGTCGTCTCACTGGAATAGGGGCGGGCGCACTCGAGCTGGGAGCGGCTGGATAGTTGCCGTCGGCGCGCTTGCCTTGTGCGCCTGCACGCTCGGCCCGCAGTACCAGCGTCCAACGATTCCCGCCCCGTTGGTGTGGAAGAGTGCACCCGAGGGCACTAGCGCGGCTTGGCCGTCTAGCGGCTGGTGGCACGGGTTCTCATCGCGCCAACTGGACCAGTACATCGCACAGGCCCAGCGCGCGAACGACGACATTGCCGCCGCAATCGCACGCGTGCGCGAGGCCAAGGCGCAGGCACAGATCGTGGGGGCCGCTCTGCAGCCCGCGATTGCTGCGAATGCGAGCGCGACGCGTCAGCGCACGTTGGCGGCCGATGGGAACCTGAGCACCCATACGGTATATAGCCCACAGCTCAGCGCGGCCTACGAGCTTGACTTTTGGGGCAGGAACCGAGCAGCACTGGATTCAGCCCAGGCGACCTTGGCGGCTGGCCGCTACGACCGCGCCACGGTGGAGTTGACAGTGCTGAGCGCCGTGGCGAGCACGTATTTCGAGGCGCTTGCGCTACGCGCGCGCGCCGGAATCGCGCGCCGAAATCTCGCAGATGCGCGGCAGATCCTGGATGGATTACGCCTCGAGCAGACGGCAGGTACAGCCGACGCCCTAGATGTCGCGCAACAAGAGACCGCGGTGGCTGCGCTGTATGCGTCGATTCCGCCTCTAGAACAGCAATTGCGCCAGTCGGTTCACGCGCTTGCCATACTTATCGGTAAGACACCGGAGTCCGTCGAACTCGCCGACGCCACCCTTGAGGCTTTGTCTGAGCCGACAGTGTGGCCCGGGCTTCCCTCCGAACTGCTCGCACGTCGGCCAGATGTGGCGGAAGCCGAGGCACGCCTGATTGCCGCGAATGCCGATATTGCGCAAGCGCGGGCCGCCTTCTTCCCGAGTATCGAGCTGACTGCAAGCCGCGGGTTCGCCAGCGAGGCGCTGTCGCGCGCGCTCAGCCCGGCGAACGCGGTCTTCAGCCTCGGCGCAGCTCTGACGCAGCCTATCTTCGAGGGCGGCGCGCTCGAGGGCCAGGCCGCCTATGCGCGGGCACGCTACACGGAGCTACTCGCTGGCTACCACAAGGCGGTGATTGCTGCGCTAGCCAATGTCGAGGACGCGCTTGTCGCCGTGCAGCAGACGGGCGAGGAGGCGCGCCGCCGGAAGCAGGCGGTCGCGGCGGCTCGACGCGCATACGAGATTGCACAGGCCCAACTGCGTGCCGGGACCATCAACGTTCTAACGCTGCTCAATACCGAGAGCGCGCTGTTTGCCGCAGAGGACGCCATGGCGCAGGTCGCGCTTTCACACTTCCAGGCGTTGGTCGCCCTGTTCAACGCACTCGGGGGCGGCTGGAGAGATGCGAGGGAGGGATGATGCTAGGCAGATCCGCATTGACGCAGTTTCCGGTCGGCCGCCGCCGGACGCGCGCCGCATTCATTGTCGCTGGCCTGCTATGCGCGATTGTATTGTGGCAGAGGTTCGCGCTGCAGCCGAGCTCCGCGGCGGAGGCGGCGCGGCCCACGACGGCGATTCCCGTCGAGACGGCGCTGGCGAAGCGCGCCGACCTTCCGGTTGAGCTGGAGGGCCTCGGGACGGTGCAGGCGTTCTACACCGTCAAGATCACGCCGCGCGTGGACGGAGAGCTCCAGCGGGTCCGGTTCGTCGAGGGCCAGGTCGTCAAGAGGGGAGCGCTGCTCGCTCAGATCGACCCGCGTCCGTACCGGGCGGTCCTGCAGCAGGCGATCGCTTCCCGCGACAAGGACGCCAACCAGCTGGCCAACGCCGCCCGCGACCTGGCGCGCTATGAGGGGCTGGCGCCCAAGAACCTGGTAAGCCGGCAGACGCTCGACACGCAACGTGCGCTGGTTGGGCAACTGAAGGCCCAGCTAGAGGGCGACCGCGCGGCGATCGACGCCGCCCGCACGCAGCTCAGCTACACCACGATCAATTCGCCGATCGACGGCCGCACCGGACTCCGTCTTGTCGATCCCGGCAACGTGGTGCACGCGAGCGACGCGACTGGCATCGTGATCGTCACCCAGATGCAGCCGATCTCGGTCATTTTCACGTTCCCCGAAGATGACCTGGTCGCTGTCAGCAGGGCGCTTGCCGCTGGCCCGGTGCGGGCGGTCGCGCTGACCCGCGGGGGCGCGAAAGAGCTCGACCGCGGAACGATCTCCGTAATCGACAACGAGATCGACCCGACGACCGGGACGATGCGACTGAAGGCGACTTTCCCAAACTTGGATAACCGCCTCTGGCCGGGGGAGTTCGTCAAGGTGCGTGCACAGCTCGGGACAGACCGTCATGTGCTGACGATTCCGGCCGCGGCGATACAGCGCGGACCGGAGGGTGAATTCGCCTACGTAGTCGGCCCGGATGCCACCGTCAAGGCGCAGCAGGTCACGACCGGCCTGGAGAGCGGGGCATCGGTCGTGGTGGAGAAGGGGTTGCGGGACGGAGCGCGCGTGGTTACCAGCAACCAGTTCCGCCTGCAGCCGGGAGCCCGAGTACGCGTGCTCGAAGCTGCGCAGAGCTCCTCAGACGCGAGCAACGGATCGCGATGAACGTCTCGACCCCATTCATCCATCGTCCGATCGGTACGTCGCTGCTGATGGCTGGGATTCTGCTCGTCGGGATGGTTGCCTACCCGCTACTGCCGGTGGCGCCGCTGCCGCAGGTCGACTTTCCGACGATCCTGGTGACCGCCCAGCTGCCCGGGGCCAGCCCGGAAACCATGGCGTCCTCTGTAGCGCAGCCGCTGGAGTATCGATTTTCGGAGATTCCAGGCGTGTCGCAGATGACCTCGACCAGCGTCCTCGGCAGTTCGCAGATCACGCTGCAATTCGCGCTCGATCGCAATATCGATGCCGCAGCCCAAGATGTCCAGTCGGCGATCGATGCCGCCGCTGGACAGCTGCCGAAAAGTATGCCGGTACCCCCGTCCTATCGCAAGGTGAACCCGGCGGATTTCTCCATCTTGATCCTGGCTGTGCATTCGGACGTGCTGCCGATGACCGTTACCGACAACTACGCCGAGAGCGTGATCGGGCAGCAGCTCTCGACCATTCCGGGCGTCGGTCAAGTGGACATCGGCGGCCAGCAGAAGCCGGCGGTGCGCGTGCAGGTCGATCCGGATAAGCTCGCGGCGCTCGGGCTGCAGCTCGAAGACGTAGCCGGGGTCATCGCGACGGCATCCGTGGACGCACCCAAGGGGTCGATCAACGGTGTCCGGCGCAGCTTCGCCGTCTACGACAATGACCAGTTGGTCAGCGCAGAACCCTGGAACAGTGTCGTTGTCGCCTACCGCAACGGCGCGCCGATCCGGATTCGCGACATCGGTGTGGCCGTCGCCGGCCCCGAGAGCACGCAGCAGGCGGCGTGGCAGAACGACCGACCTAGCGTCCTTCTCTTGGTGAAGAAGGTGCCGGGCGCCAACATTATCGATACCGTCGCGCGGATCAAGGAGGCGCTGCCACGCATTCTGGCCGCGGTTCCGCCTTCGATCAAAGTCGACACCGCCATCGATCGCACCACGACGATCAAGGCCTCGGTCCGAGATGTGGAGTTCACTCTGGCGCTGACGGTCACTCTCGTCGTGACCGTCATTTTTGCGTTCCTGCGCAATGCGTGGGCAACAGTCATCCCGGGCATCGCGGTGCCGCTGTCGCTCTTGGGTACGACCGCTCTGATGTATCTTCTTGGCTACAGCCTCGACAATCTGTCGCTCATGGGATTGACCATCGCGGTCGGCTTTGTGGTCGACGACGCCATCGTGATGCTCGAGAATATCTACCGGCACATCGAGGCGGGGATGGTACCGCTCCAGGCGGCGGTGAAGGGCGCCGGCGAGATCGGCTTCACGATAGTCTCGATGAGCGCCTCGTTAGTCGCGGTCTTCATCCCCCTGCTCCTCATGGGCGGAATCGTCGGCCGCCTGTTCCGCGAGTTTGCGATCGTCGTGACCCTGACCATCGCGGTATCAATGATCGTGTCCCTGACGCTCTCGCCAATGATGTGTGCATTGTTCCTGCACAGCGAGAAGCGCGCGCAACACGGGCGACTCTACCTTGTCGTTGAGCGCGTTTTCGACGGCGCGCTGGCGGCGTACGCGCGGGCGCTCGACGCGGTGCTTCGGCATCAGCGTCTTACGCTTGGTGTATTCGCTGCTACGGTTCTCGCGAGTGGAGTCCTGTACGTGCTGGTGCCGAAGGGATTCTTCCCGCAGCAGGATACCGGGATTATCAAGGGGCTCTCGGATGCGGGGCAGGATGTCTCCTTCAGCGAGATGGTGCGCCTGCAACACGAATTGGCACGGGTCGTGACCAGCGATCCTGCAGTGGCGAGCTACGCCACCTTCATTGGGGGCGGTCGGCCGCTCGACAACGGCTTTGTCATCATCGGCCTGAAGCCGCGCGATGAGCGCGAGGCAGACGCGGACGAGATCATCCGGCGTTTGCGTCGCCGCCTGACCGGCGTGCAGAACGCGACGCTATACCTTCAGTCGGCGCAGGACGTTAACGTCGGTGGACGCACCGCGCGCACGGAGTACCAGTACACGCTTGAGGATGTCGACCTGGAAGAGTTGAACGAGTGGGCTCCGCGCGTCCTTGCCAGGCTGCGGATGCTACCGGAGCTTAGGGATGTCGCCTCGGATCAGCAAAACGCTAGCGCTACCCTGTCCCTTTCTATCGACCGTGACCGGGCAGCGCGCTTTGGGATTCAGCCGGCGCTGATCGACGAGACGCTTTACGACGCGTTCGGCCAGCGACAGGTCTCGCAGTACTTCACTCAGCTCAACTCCTACCACGTCGTCTTGGAAGTGAGGCCGGAACTTCAGGCGGACCCGCACACCCTTGAGAAGCTTTTTCTCAAGTCGCCGATCAACGGCCAGCAGGTGCCGCTCTCCACCTTCGTGAAGTACGACACCCGCCACGCTGGGTACCTTTCTGTGAACCATCAAGGTCAATTCCCGGCGGTAACCCTGTCGTTCAACCTTGCTCCAGGTGCAGCCCTCGGTCAGGCGGTTGACGCGATAACGAGGGCCACTGGCGACATCCGCATGCCGGCGTCGCTAACAGGCAGTTTCCAGGGCACGGCACAGGCCTTCCAAGCCGCGCTCGGGGCCGAGGTCTACTTGATCCTCGCAGCCCTGGTAGTCGTCTACATTGTCCTCGGGGTGCTCTACGAGAGCTATATTCACCCGCTAACCATTCTCTCGACCCTGCCGTCGGCGGGGGTCGGCGCGCTGCTGATGCTGATGCTCTTTCGCATAGACCTCAGCGTAATCGCCCTGATCGGCATCATTCTGCTGATCGGCATCGTGAAGAAGAACGGCATCATGATGGTCGACTTCGCGCTGCAGGCTGAACGCGAACAGGGTCTGACGCCCGAACAGTCGATCCGCCAGGCCTGCCTGCTGCGCTTCCGGCCGATCATGATGACTACGATGGCGGCGCTGCTGGCCGGACTTGCCCTGATGTTGGGCAGGGGCACCGGGTCTGAGCTGCGTCAGCCTCTCGGGTACACCATGGTCGGCGGGCTGGTGCTCAGCCAGGCGCTCACGCTGTTCACCACGCCGGTTGTCTACCTCTACCTGGACCGCCTCAATGCGCGGCTACGCAGAAACCGCCCGGACTCCGGAGCAACCGCCCAACTGACCCAGGCCGACGGATAATCCTGCTGATTGGCATCAGTGGCATGAATCAGGCGATATTCGTGCTCCGACTTGGACCGGTGCGTTCCGGCGGGCAGGTGCGCTCTTGAAACTGTTGCTTGTCGAGGACAATGAGCGAGTCACGCGCTTCCTCACCAAGGGTCTGCGCGAGTCGGGCCACACCGTGGATCATGCCGCGACGGGGCGCGACGGTATCCTGCTAGCCGCGAGTGATGTCTACGATGCAATCATCATGGACCGCATGCTGCCTGGGCAGATCGACGGCCTGGCGATCATCGAGGCCCTGCGCAAGACGGGCAACCGGGTTCCCATCCTGATTCTAAGCGCGCTCTCCGACGTGAACGAGCGCATCCGCGGTTTGCGCAGCGGCGGCGACGACTATCTCACCAAACCCTTCGCGTTTGGCGAGCTTCTGGCGCGCCTTGACGCGCTACGCCGGCGCTCGACAGGCAGCGAACCCGGGACGAGGTTGGAGGTAGGCGATCTGCGCATGGACCTGCTGTCACGCAGGGTTGCGCGCGGCGCCCGGAGCATCGCGCTCCAGCCGCGCGAGTTCAAGCTCCTCGAGTACCTGATGCGCCACTCTGGGCAGGTGGTCACGCGCACCATGCTGCTCGAGAACGTGTGGGACTACAACTTTGATCCGCAGACTAATGTGGTTGACGTGCACATTAGCAAACTTAGGCAGAAGATCGACGCTGCCGCCGAGCGGCCGCTATTGAAGACCGTACGCAACGCGGGCTATATGCTGAGTGTAGATGCGTAGGGGCATCCGAGTTTCGGCGCTGAATCTTGCGCTTGGCTATGTCCTGCTCGGCGTCGCTGCCCTAATCTGCTTCGCCGCGCCGCTGTGGTATGCCTGGCAGGTCACGATTCACGATGGCCGCGCGGAAATCCTCAACGAGGACGCAGATAGACTCGCGGAGGTGTTCGAGCACGGCGGACCCACGGGCTTGGCCGAGTTCATCGATGCGCGCGTCGGGCTGAAGATCGCGAACGAACGCATGCTGCTGTTCACTGACCCGGCTTACCGGCGTCTTGCCGGGAACTTGAGCGCCTGGCCGAGCGGCATTCCGAGCCAGCCAGGCACGTACAGCGCCTCGGTTGGATTGCGCGACCACCAGTCGAAGGTGGTGATCGTGCACACTGTGCTGCCCGGCGGTTACAACCTGCTCGTGGGGCGCGATGTCGCCAAGTTCGCACCGCTCGAGGCGCGGTTCTGGTATGGCCTTGCCGCCGCGATCGTCATCCTGTTCATCGCCGCGGCAATCGGGGCAATGCTCATACGGCGCGAATTGCTGTCGCGGATCCACGGCATCGGGCAAACTGTGTCCGCCATTATGCAGGGCGAGCTGAGCCATCGCCTGCCGACCCGCGGTGGGCGCGATGAGCTAGACATCCTTTCGCAGACCATAAACCGCATGCTGGAGCAGATCGAGCAACTGGTGCACGGAATAAGCAACGTGTCTAACTCAATCGCCCATGATTTGCGCACCCCGCTGGCGGAGCTGCGCTCCAGACTTGAGGAACTCTCGGTGACCCGCCCGCCCGCGAGCGTGATCTTCGGCGAACTGGAGGCTGCAGTGGCAGATGTCGACCGCGTGATCCGCACCTTCAACGCGCTGTTGCGCCTGGCAGAAATGGATAGCGGCATGCGCCGCTCTGGGTTCGTTCCGGTTGACCTTGTCCACGTCAGTACGGAAGTCGTTGAGCTCTACCAGCCTGCTGCCGAGATGAAGAGAATCGCCATGTCGCTGCACGGTTCAACGCGGGCGCTGGTGGCCGGGGATCCGGTGCTTCTGGCGCAGGCCGTGGGCAATCTGGTCGACAACGCATTGAAGTACACACCCGTCAGCGGTCACATCATGGTTCAGGTGTCGCAGCGCGGAAGCGGTTTCACCGAAGTAACGGTTGGTGACAACGGCCCCGGCATCCCGGATAAGGACAAGCCGAGGGCGGCGGAGCGCTTTTTCCGCGGCGATACAAGTCGGAGCACACTTGGGATGGGTCTTGGGCTGAGCATCGTTGAGGCC
>Ga0335083_10005702_pt1 | contig 15683 bp, 9 predicted proteins | sample Lox_Sample_42_FD_206716 | JGI IMG/M metagenome (GOLD analysis project Ga0335083, IMG submission 206716) | Soil microbial communities from Loxahatchee National Wildlife Refuge, Florida, United States - Lox_Sample_4.2 | ecosystem: Environmental > Terrestrial > Soil > Wetlands | place: USA: Florida... | reverse complement strand
CATCACCTCCTGACTCATACCTCGGGACTGCCGATCGTCTTCAGCCCGCGCTCCGACATGTACATCGACCGGCTGGACGAGATTGTTGCGGCGGTCTGCGCGCATGTGCGGCCGGCCGAGTTGCCCGGCGAGCACGTGGCGTACTCGCCGATGGCCAACCATGCACTGCTCGGTGAAGCGTTACGTCGCACCGATCCGAAAGGGCGTTCCTACCGGGCCATCGTGCACGAGGACCTCTTCGAGCCACTGAACATGCGCGACAGCTCCGTGGGCTTGCGCGCGGATCTGCGCTCGCGGCACGTCGTCCCCGATTTCCGTGGCAACTTCCCGATCACGCATCCGGGCCACAGCAATCTCGGACCCAACGGTGCTTTCGAGGAGGAGCATGCGGAGATGCCGTGGGTCGGCGTCGCGGCGAGCGTTCCCGATCTGTTCCGATTCGCCGAGATGTTGCGGCGGCGCGGTGAACTCGATGGCACCCGCATCCTGTCACCGGCCATGATGCAGATGGCCACCCGCAACTGGACCGGCGAGAAGCCCAATGAGCTCTACAAGACCTTGTTTCTACAGCGCGGCTGGCCGCCTGCGCCGGCCTGCCTGGGGTTGGGCTTCTCGCTGCGTGGAAGCGTGATCTGCCATCACCTGTTCGGTACGCTCACATCGCCCGGCACGTTCGGAAACTATGGCGCGGGCAGCGCACTCTACTGGGTGGACCCGGAACGGGATCTGACCTTCGCCTGTCTGACGGCGGGCGTGATGGAAAGCCTGGACAACATCGAGAGATTCCAGCGCCTGTCCGATCTGGCGGTCTCGGCCAGTCTTTAGGAGTACGCTGGCCTCATGCAGGACGAATTCATACCCCCGGAACGCATCGGGTTCGTGGGCCTGGGCAACATGGGTGGGCCGATGGCGCGCCATCTGGCCGCCGCCGGATTTCGGGTAGTTGCCGCCGACGCCAACCCTGCGGCGCTGGATCGTTTCTGCGCTTCGGTGGCCTGCGAACGCGCTGCATCGCTTGCGGAAATGGGGCGCAGCTGCCGATTGGTCATCACGATGCTCCCCGACGGTCGCGCTGTGCGTGATGTGCTCCTCGGCGCCGAAGGCATCACTTCCAACATGACACCCGGTTCGGTGGTCATGGATATGACATCGGCCGAGCCGGTCGGCACGCGGGGTCTGGGGCGAACACTGGCTCAGTCCTCGATCTCCCTGGTGGATGCGCCCGTGTCAGGGGGCGTGAAGCGCGCGGTTGAGGGCACGCTTGCCATCATGGCCGGCGGCGACGCGGCCACGATTGCCCGATGCAGACCCGTGCTGGACAAAATGGGCAAGGTTTTCGTGACGGGCGCGTCCGGGTCCGGCCACGCCGTGAAGGCACTGAACAACTATCTGTCCGCGATCGCTTTGGCCGCCACCGCGGAAGCCATGCTGGCGGGCGAGAAGTTCGGCATCGAGGCGGCGCGGATGCTGGAGATCCTCAACCACTCGACCGGTCGCAACACCGCGACCGACCAGAAGTACCCGGCCTACATCCTCACCGGCCGCTTCGATTCGGGTTTCGCGCTCGGACTGATGGCCAAGGATCTGCGTATCGCGCTGGGACTGGCCGAGGCCGTCGGCACGCCCGCGGGCATTCTCGGTCAATGTTCGGACTTGTGGAACCGCGCCGAGCGGCTGCTCGGCGCCGGTGCGGACAACACCGAGATCGTGCGGTATCTGCAGAAATCGCAGGAGCCCGTCGCTGATGTCTGAGTTGGGCCCCCATGCCTGAGCCGCGCCCCGATGTCTGAGCCGCGCCCCGATGTCTGAGCCGCGCCCCTTCGAGCTGTACGCGGTCCGCTATGCGACCGCGATGCGCAAGCGCTCGGAGGTTTTCATCGGCGGAGATCCGCATGACGGTCCACTGCCGATGGACTACTTCGTCTGGGCGGCCCGCAATGAGTCGCACACGGTGGTGATCGACACGGGATTTGATGCGGCCGCGGCACAGCGGCGCGGACGGCAGTTCCTGCGCAGCCCCGACGATGGCCTGCGCCTTCTGGGCATCGACACCACCCAGGTGCAGCACGTCATCGTCACGCATCTGCACTACGACCACGCCGGAAACCTCCAGTTGTTTCCGCGTGCCCGGTTCCATCTGCAGGAACGCGAGATGGCATTCGCGACCGGCAAATACATGGGTCATCCGTTCTTCTCGCACGCCTACGATCTCGAGGCCGTGCTGTCGATGGTGCGCCTCGTGTACGGTGCGCAAGTGCAATTCCACGATGGCGACGCGGAAGTCGTTCCGGGAGTCACCGTACACCGGGTCGGCGGTCACACCCACGGACTGCAGTTCGTTCGGATCTGGACCCGGGTCGGCTGGGTGGTGCTGGCTTCCGATGCCGCTCACTACCTCGACAACATGAACTCCGGTCGTCCCTTCCCGATCGTCGCGGATGTCATGCAGATGGTGTCGGGATGGGAGCGGCTCAGGGCGCTGGCGAGCCGCCCCAGCCTCATCGTGCCGGGTCACGACCCGGCGGTCATGCAGTTGTATCGGGAGCCCGCGGCGGAGTTGCGCGGGGTCGCCGTCAGACTGGACGCCGAGCCCGCGCCGCGAGGCTGATCCCGCGCCGCGAGGCTGATCCCGCGCCGCGAGGCTGATCCCGCGCAACGCGCGGCGCCTGCGGCGCGCCCGGCAGGGCCGATAATCGACCGCTACTTGCCCCGGCGCTGGCCGTTCAGGCAGCATTTCCGCACACGCGACCGCGGATGCCCGATGAGTGCACAGCCACCCAAGCCTGTCGTGATCCGCACCAAGCTGCGGCCCCCGGCCCGCCGGGGCGGCCTGGTGCCGCGGCCGGAACTGGTCGCGCGCCTGTGCGAGGCACGCAGGGGCCGGCTGGCCACCATCCAGGCACCGGCCGGCTTTGGCAAGACCAGCCTGCTCAGTCAGTGCCACGAGCGCCTCCGCGCCACGCAGCCGGTCGCGTGGCTGAGTCTCGATCCGTCGGACAACGACTATCTGCGCTTCCTGGGACATGTGCTCGCCGCCATTGAGTCCAGCGGCGTGCAGACCGGCCGGGAGTTCAGGCAACTGCTGCGCTTCGGATCCCGACTGGCCCCGGGGACCTGCGCCGATCTGCTCACGAGTGCGCTGGATGCGGCGCAATCCGGCATCACGCTGTGCATCGACGACTTCCACCTGCTGGACGATTCCCGTTGCTCGCACCTGCTGTCGCAGCTCCTGCTGGCGCCCCGGTCCAACCTGTCCTGGGTGCTCGCCAGCCGCACCGTGCTGGGGTCGCTGCCACTCAGCCGGTTGCGCCTGCTGAACGAGCTGGTGGAGATCGACGCGTCCGCGCTGAAGTTCAGCGCCGCGGAAGGTCACGAATTCCTGCGCAACGCCGTCGGCGAATCGGTCGAACCCGACCTCGCCCGTCTGCTGACGGAGCGTACCGAGGGCTGGGTCGCCGGGCTGCAACTCGCTTCGCTCGGCTTGCGGGCAACGGGCAGCCGCACGGAGCTGATTCGCGACTTCACCGGAGCCAACCGCAACGTTGCCGATTTCCTGCGCGATGCCGTGCTGTCCAGCCTGGACGGGCCGACGCTGGACTTCCTCCTCGTCACCTCCATCCTCCCGCGGCTGAGCGTGGAGCTGTGCAACTTCGTGACGGGCCGCGACGATGCGCGGCAGCGACTGGATCTGCTGGAGGCGCTCAACCTGTTCATCTTCTCGCTGGATGACGAACGCCGCTGGTATCGCTACCACCACCTGTTCGCGGAGTTCCTGGAGCAGCGGCTGTGCGACCGCGAGCCGACCCGGGCGCGTGAGCTGCAGCAGCGCGCCTCGGTCTGGTTCGAGGAGGCGGGCTATCCGCTCGAGGCCATCGAGCTGGCGCTGCGCGCGCAGGCCCACGAGCGGGCGGCGCGGCTGCTGGATGGACTGGGACTGTTCGACCGCGGGCAGGCGGCGACGCTGGAGCACCTGGCGCGGCGCATCCCCAAGAGCGTGTTCGAACAGTTTCCGAACCTGGAACTCGAACGCATCTACGCCTGGGAGGCTGACTGGAACTTCGCGCGCTCGCGCTCGGGATTGAACCGCCTCAAGCGCGTGTTGCGCGAGTGGTGCGAGGGTCGCCGCACCGCCCCGGATCATGTCGATCTGCAGTACATCGCAGCCAAGATCGCGCACCGCGAGATGATGGTGCTGTTCGTCAGCGACGACATGGCCGGTACGAGGGTGGCATGCGAGCAGTGGCTGGCGGCGAAGCATTGCGCCGACGTGCACATGGAGATTTCCACCGTGGGAGCACTGCTGGCCGCGCGTCGCGAGCACTACGACTGTGCCGGCATCGCCTCGGCCGCCGCCGCGCTGCATGAGCAGTATCAGCGCGCGCAGTGGGCTTTCGGCGAGATCTTCCAGGACTGCATCAGTGGGCTGGTGTTTTTCCAGACGGGCGATGCGCTGCGCGCGCGTGGCTTGTACGAGCGCGCGCTCGAGTCGGCGGTCGCCTTGCACGGCAGGCTGTCACCGCTGGCATCCATGCCCGCGCTCCTGCTCGCCGAAGTCTGCTACGAGCAGAACAACCTGTCGCGGGCGCGCGAGTTGATCGTCGACTATCTCGATGTCTCGCACGGGCTCGGCTACGTGGACAAGCTCATCGCGGCGTACGTCTCCAAGGCGCGCCTGGAGGCGAGCGATGGCCGGTGCGAGACGGCCCAGCAGACTCTGGATGAAGGCGAGCGGTGCGCGCGCTCGACTGGCTTCGTGCGCCTGTCTGCGAACCTGCTTTGCGAGCGCATGCGGCAGCTGCTGCTCAGCGGCAACGTGTCCGCCGTGATTGACCTGGCGCGCCTGGCCGGATTGCTCGGCAGCAGTGCAACAGTGCAGCCTCATGAGGGCGTGACGTCCACTACCGAACGGCTGGCCATTGCATGGGCTTACGCCGCCCGCGCGCACGACGACATGGACGGCGCCATCCGTCTGCTCAAGAACTGGTACCGCTTCGTCATGGAGCGTCACTGTCAGCGGTCGGGACTGCGGCTGGGACTGGAGCTTGCCGCGCTGTTCTGCCTGCGCGACGACGCGAGTGCCGCGCGGCACTATCTGTGCGAGGCGATCCGTATCGCCGCGCCGCACGGTCTGCTGCGGCCGTTCATCGACGCGGGCCCGGAGATTCGGCAGCTGCTGCAGCAGGTGGTCGATGGGGAAGAACCTGCCGGCAGCGAGTTGCAGTTTGCCCGCGAGGCGCTGCACGGCTTCCAGGCGGAGAAATCCTGGACGGAACCGGCTCCGCGGCTCCCGCACGCGCCGTTGCCGCTGGGAGTTCTCTCACACCGCGAAGTGGACATCCTGGAATTGGCCGCGAGCGATGTTCCCAACCGGGAGATCGCGCGCCGCCTGGTCCTGTCGGAACACACCGTGAAGTGGTACTGGAAGCAGATCTTCGGCAAGCTGAACGTGCATCGCCGCCTGCAGGCCGTGATCTCGGCCCGGGCGGCCGGCCTGATCCACTAGCGGCAGGATGCAGGGCGGCGCGGCCATGAAGCGACCCTTTGGCGTGCAATCCCCGGTCGGCACGTGTCATTGCGGCGCGGTGCGTATCCAGGTGCGACGCATGAGTCGCACGCTCACCCACTGCAACTGCTCCATCTGTCGCCGCTACGGGGCGCTCTGGGCCTACTACAAGGCAAGCTCGGTGAAGATCGAGGCGCGCCGCGGGGCTCTGCAGGCCTACTCCTGGAACAAGCGTATCCGCAACTACTACCACTGCCGCAAATGTGGTTGCGTCACGCACTACGCCTATCGCAACCGGCCGGATGACACGACCCTGGGAGTGAACATGGCCAACTTCGACCCCGGTGTGCTGGCCGGCGCCCGGATCCGTCACCTCGATGGCGCCTCGAGCTGGAAATTCCTCGATTGAAGTGACGGTGGGTCCGAGCACGCCCGGATGCGCCGGTCCATGAAACGTCGTTCGGCCGGATTGCGCGATAGCGCGAGAGCCGCCTTGAAGTGCTCGCGGGCGTCATCCACGCGTCCCCGCCGCAGCTCGAACTCACCGAGCGCGGCCGGATAGAACGGATAAGACGACAGGCGCTCTCGATCCGGAATGCCTTGTATCGCATCGAGCCCTTGCTCGGGACCGTGGATCTGCGCGATCGCGATGGCGCGGTTGAGGGCAACGATCGGGGAGGGCGCCAGCGCCAGCAGCGCATCGTACAGGCTGATGATCGTATGCCAGTCGGTGTCCTGGCTGCGTTGAGGTGTCGTGTGCAGAACCGCGATGGCCGCCTCGATGTGATACGCCGTGGGCTCAGGTCCGGCGGCGGACAGTTCCAGGTGCTTCAGTCCCGACTCGATCAGCTCGCGGTTCCATCTGCAGCGGTCCTGCTCGGCCAGCACCAGCAGATTGCCCTCGGCATCCGTTCTGCCCGGCAGGCGCGCGAGATTCACCGACAGCAGAGCCGCGAGAGCGTGGGTCGCGGGCACTGCGCCGAGGGGATGCTGGAGCAATTCGGTTGTGAGCCTGAGGGCTTCCCTGCACAGCTCTTCGTGGACGGCGGCTTCGGCTGAGGCGCCGTGATATCCCTCGTTGAAGAGGAGGTAGAGCGCCCGATGCACGGCAGGCAAGCGGGCCGAGAAGTCGGGTGGCGCAGCGATGTCGAACAGCTTGCGTGAGGTGGCCAGTACCTTCTTCGCCCGGCCGATGCGTTTCTCCATCGCATCATGCCGGCTCACGAAGGCCGCGGCGACCTCCTGCACACTGAAGCCGCACAGGATGTGCAGGATCAGGGCAACCTGCGCGGTCTCGGCAAGTCGCGGGTGGCAACAGGAAAACATCATCCGCAGCAGGTCGTCCTTCACCTGCGCGGGCGAGAACAGCTCCTCCACCGTCGGTACGAGTGTCCACTCGCTCAACAGGGCCTCGCTGAGTTCAGGCGCGAACCGGCGCGCGGTACGCTCCCGCCGTAGCGCATCCAGCGCGCAGTTCTTCGCCGTGGCCATCAGCCATGCCGCGGCGTCCCGGGGGACGCCGCGGAACGGCCAGACTTCGAGCGCGCGACAGAATGCCTCCTGGACGACATCTTCGGCGAGACCGAGGTTCTGGATGCCGAAGACGCGGGCGACCGTCGCGGTGATCCGTCCCGCCTGCTGCCGGAACAGATGCTCGACGGGCTCGATCACATGTCCATCTTCATGACCGGGCGCACTTCCACCTTGCCGGCGCGCTCCAGGATCGGACAGCCTTTGGCGAGCTCGGCGGCTTCGGCCAGATCGTTCGCCTTGATCAGCGTGTAGCCCCCGATGATGTCCTTCGCTTCGGCGAAGGGTCCATCGGTGACCATCCTGTCGCTGCCGACGGTCTTGCCACTGCGCTCGAGCGGCTGGCCGCGGTCCACGACGCGTCCCTTCTCGGCCATGGACTTGAACCACGCCGTCCACTTCTGCAGCCACTGCTGGCCCTGCTCGGGGGATGCGGGCCGGTCGCCGCCGCGGTACAGAAACACGTACTCGTTCATGGGGCATCTCCTTCTTGGGAATTATGACGCCCCTGGGACGTTTGGAGCGCTCGGTGGCGGACAATTATCCGGCGCCGGCGACCGGGCGCTACTTCCGCTGCCGGTCGAGCTCGGGATCGCCGCCGTTGGCGGGGAAGCGGAACTCCAGCTCCACTTCCTTCAGGCGGCTGGGCTTGAGTTCGCCGGCGCGTTCCAGCACGCCGTAGGCCACGGAGCAGATGTGGGAATGGATTCTCTTCAGGTCGCGCAGGATGTCCAGGTGCAGCGAGCTGGATTCGATGCTTTCGGGGCGGCCCTCGCGCAGGCGCGCGAGATGGCTTTCGGCGGCGGCGAACTCCGTGGCGCGCAGACTGGCCTTCTCCGCGACCAGTTGCCGGGCGATCTGCACGTCACCGGAGATGAACACGCTGAAGGCCAGCTTGAGGTTGTCGCACACCTCTTGGTGAAATGCCTCCAGCTCCGCCGCTCCCTCCCTGGAGAACACGATCTGGCGCTTGATCTTCTTGGCCGCGACTTCCATCAGGTTCTTGTCGATGATGTCGCCGACGTGCTCGAGATTGATCGAGAACGAGATGATCTCCATCGCGCGGTGGGCGTCACGCTCGTTCAGGCTCTCGCGCGTGAGTTTCGTGACATACAGCTTGATCGCCTCGTCCAGGCGATCGACCGCATCGTCCATGGATGAGATTTCCTGGACCAGCTTGCGATCATCGATCGTGAGCGCCGTCCGGGTCCGTCGCAGCATGGTCTCGACGATGTCGCCGATGTGAAGCGTCTCGCGGGCGGCGCAGGCGAGAGCGACCGAGGGCGTCGCGAGCGCCGTCTCGTCCAGGTACAGCGGCGCCGACGGGTCGTTCGGCTTGGGCGCGTCCGGAAACAGCCGCTTGAGCAGCGCTGCTACTGCATTCAGCGGCAGGATGAACAGCAGCGCCATCGCCACGTTGAACGCCGTATGGAAATCGGCGGCCATGCGCGAGGGATTCGGCTCGAACTGCGCGATGGCCTGCGTGAGGGGATGCACGAAGGGCAGCACCAGTGCGCAGCCGATCACCCGATTGAGCAGATTTCCCACAGGAAGCCTGCGACTGGCCGGGTTATCGCTGCGGCTGCCCTCGACCAGGGGGTTGATCGCGCTACCCAGGTTGGCGCCGAGAATCAGCGAGACGGCCGCCACGGGGGTGATGAAGTTCGAATAGGCCAGTGACATCACCAGCAACACGACGGTCACGCTGGAATGGGCGGCCCAGGTCAGCGCGGCGGCCATCAGAAGACACAGCAACGGCTCGTTGGTCATCGCCGAGAGCAGAGTGCGGACCGCGGGGGCATTCTCCGCGGGAGCCAGCGTATCGAGCAGGATATGCAGGGACAGGACCATCAGGCCGATGCCGATGGCCACGCGGCCCAGGTCACGGGTGCGGGTCTGGCCACCGCGCTTGAAGGCCGTGACGCCAATCAGGAATAGTACGGGTGCCGCGGCGGAAACGTTGAAGGACAGGACCTGCACGATCAGCGTGGTGCCGACGTTGGCTCCGAGCATGATGGCCAGCGCGGGCACCAGTTCCACGGCACCGCCGGTCACGAACGAGGCGGTCATGAGTCCCGTCGCGGTACTGCTCTGCAGCAGCGCCGTCACGAACACTCCGGCGCAGAAGGCCAGGAAGCGGTTGCGCAGCGCCTGACCCAGGAACCGCCGCAGGTCGGAGCCGAAGGCGCGCACGATGCCGCTGTGGACCATGTGCAGGCCCCACAGGAGCAGCGCCACTCCACCCACGAGATCCAGCAGGATCATGCTTCCCAACGCGTCACCCCGACATGAGGCTGCATCACAGCCCGATTATGCCCATTGACCGGACCTCCACGGCGTCGGATGCCTCACACATCGGGCAGCAGGTGCCGCAGCGGACCGACATGTTTCTCATAGTGCCGCCAGCGGCCCGCCGAGGAGCTGTTCATCTTCTGGCGCACCTGCCAGCGGCTGGCGGTGATCACGACACGCTCGGTATTGTGGAATTCCAGGCAGCGCGGGTCCCACGGCAGGTCGATGAATTCCAGCATGCGGCGGGTCCACTGCTCTGTCTCCTGGACCAGGCCCTCGTAGGGCACCTCCAGTAATGCCTCCGCCGGAAGTATGCGGCGCCAGTGATTCATGATCCGAGTGTATTCGCCGTAATAGTGCGCGATGTCGCCGAGGTCGTTGGCGTAGGGACTGACGTTGTAGAAGTGCTGGAAGTACACGGACAGGCACGTGTCGAAAGGGTGCCGTTGCATGTGAATGAAGCGCGCGCCGGGCAGAACGGCCTGGATCAGGCCGGCATAGAGGAAGTTCGCCGGCATCTTGTCGATGATGCGCCGTGCATTGCCGGCGTCCCGGCCAACGCGCCGCAGATACTCGTCGGCAATGCCGGCAACACGCGCCTCGCGATCGCCGCTCTCCCAGCCGACCTGGTCGAGTGTCGCCCACGCCCGATCCCAGAATCTGACTTCGCCCGCGCCGAAGACATCCGGATGCGAGGAGAGGATCTGTTCGGTCAGCGAGGTGCCTGAGCGCGGCATGCCGATGATGAAGATGCACCGTTCGCCGTCGTTGCCCCTCGGGTGGGCCGTCCTCACGAGCGCCGCATCGAACCGCCTCGTCAGCTGGCTGACCAGTGCGGTCAGCTTGGGACCATCGTGCTTTCCGCCCAGGCGGCGGGTCAGCTCGTTTGCCGCCCGGAAGCTGGCGAACGCCTCATCGTACTCTTCGACGTCATCGTGGTACTTGCCCAGGGCATAACGGAGCTTGATCTCCGTTTCCACCTGCAAGGGGCGTGTCAGGAGTGACTTCACGCCAGCGAGCCAGCCAGCGTCGTTGCGTGTCATGCGGCGGACGTGGGCAATACTGCTGTAGGCAGGCGCGAAGCTGCTGTCCATCTCGAGTGCGCGCTCGAATGATTCGCGCGCGCCGGCGAAGTCTCCGTGGTCGGCCCGCAGCTCGCCCAGGATCTGCAGCGCATCCGCCCGGCGGGGCTCGAGCGCGAGGGCCTCTTTGCAGGCCTCTTCCGCCTGCTCGGGAAACGACAGGCCACGCAGCGCCGCCGCCAGCCCCAGGCGGGCGTCGACCTGCTTCGGCTGCAATTCAATGCTCCTGCGGAAGCTCTCGGCGGCTTCATCGACCCGTCGGTTCTCCAGGAGTGCGCGCCCGAGAGCGCAATGGGCATCAGCGCGCCCGGGGGCCCATTGCACTGCCTGTGCGCACAGCGCGAGCGCCTCGTGGCGCCGGCCGTCATCCACCAGGGAGGCGGCCAGGTTCAGCAGAGCCTCGATGTCCCTGGGATTGTGTCGCAGCGCTTCGTAGAAGCTCCTGATGGCCGCCGCCCGGTCGCCGCGGGCGCCCAGCAGCACACCCAGCGTGTTGTGCGCCATGCTGAGAGCGGGGTTCAACTCGAGCGCGCGCCGGCAGCACTGGATGGCTTCCTCGAACTCTGCGCGCTGGCGGAGCGCCTCGGCGAGATTGCACAGCACCTGCGAATCGTCACCGGTCAGTTTGAGGGCGCGTTGATAGCAGCGGATGGCCTCCGCAGTCTCGCCGAGCGCCATCAGCGCATTGCCCAGATTGTTGTGGGCGTCACGCCGGGTGGGGTCGGCCTGGAGCGCCCACACATAGAGTGTGACGGCTTCGCGCGGCCGCCCCAGCAGACTCTGGATTTCCGCGGCTTCGATCAGGGCATCGGGATTGCGCGGTTGCAGGGAGAGGCACTGGCGCAGCGCCGCCAATGCCTCTTCCAGGCGTCCGCGACCGCGCAGTTCCGTGGCCAGGTTGGCGTGAGCCTCTGCATCCTGCGGGAGCAGCTCGGCGGCGCGAGCCAGAGCCGCTACCGCATCCCTGTCCTGCCGCAGCAGCACGACGCCAAGGACTTTCCACAGCATCCCGTCTTCGGGGTTGTCGCGCAGCAGGGCTTCAGCGCGCTGTTGCGCCTCGGCCAGCTGGCCGCCCGACAGCATCTGCATGAGTGCCGCGATGTCGCGCGGCTCCGCCGTCCTAGGCGCGCTCTGCATTGCCGGAGCCTTCGCGGTAGCGGGTGAGTGCATCGCCCAACGCCTGTTTGAGTGGATCGAGCCACGGCTCGAAGTGCTTCCACTGGTCCAGGCCCGCGCGGTTGATCTTCTGCCGGACCTGCTCGGAACTCGCCGTGCGCACGCTGCGTCGGGTCTCGTGGAACTCCACGCATTGCGCTTCGAACTCCAGCCCGCAGAAGTCCAGGAGCCGGCGCACGTTTCCCTCCAGGTCCGCGATCACGTCTTCGTTGAATACCCGCAGCACGCGTCCGGGCAGGACCGCATCCCAGTGCCGCATCAGCTCGAGATACGTGCGGTAATAGCGGGCGATCTCCTCGATGCTGTAGGTGAACTCCTGGCCGTTGGCGAACAGCTGCTTGAAGTTGCTGAAGCAGCAGGCCATGGGCTCGCGCCGCGCGTCGATGATGCGCGCGTTGGGCAGCATCAGGTGAATCAGCCCCACGTGCCGGAAGTTGTTGGGCATCTTGTCGATGAAGAATGGACGCGCCGCGGCGCCCGTGCCGCGGTAGGCCCGCGTGCCGTCCAGGTACTGCTGCCCGAGCTCGGTGAATTCCGTGGCGCTCAGGCTCGTGAGAATGCGCGGATAGCGCGGATCGTCGCTTTCGGGGCCGAAGCCGCGCAACCGGCTGACGATCTGTTGCACGTTGGGCAGTTCCTGCGTGCCTTCGACCTGCGAGTGGGAGGCAAGAATCTGTTCGAGCAGCGTCGAACCGGAGCGCGGCAGACCGATGATGAACACCGGGTCCGGCGCCGTGTTTCCCCAGCCGGCGCGTTCGGCGAAGAACTCCGCGGTGCAGACCTCGATCTGCCGCCGCGTGTTGAGCTCGATCATCGCCGCCCGATAGCGGCTCTCGGTGCGCTTCCAGGCGTTGCCTTGCTGATAGTGCTGGAAGGACTCCGCGTACTCGCCGCGGTCCTCGAGTGCCTTGCCGAGCGCGAAGCTCAGATGATAGCGGTCAACCAGCGAGGTTCCCGGCGCGGCCAGGCTTTCCCGCATGCGGGCCTCTTCGGCGGCCGAGAAGCGGTAGGTCTTGAGATTGGCGAGACTCCAGTAAGCGTCGCCGAAGTCTGCGCGCTCCTGCGTCGCGAGGCGGTAGGATTCGATGGCCTCCTGTGAGTGACCCAGCGTCTTGAGGGCGTGTCCAATCGACAAATGGGCGTCCGCGTCTTCGGGTCCGCCGTTGAAGAGCTCGCGATAGAGCGAGATGGCGCGATCATACTCACCCAGTCCTGACAGCGCGGCCGCACGCAGGATCTTGAGCTGACGGCTGTCGGGCTCGTCCACCAGCAGCCTGTCGATCTCCCGCAGCGCCTGCTCGTGGCGGTGCAGCTCGATGAGCACAAAGGCGTACTCCTGGCGCGCGACGCGATAGTCAGGTGCGCGTTCGAGCACTTCGGCCAGCAGTACCTGGGCATCGAAGTAGATGCGATGTGCGATGCCAATGCGCGCCAGCAGGCGCATGGCCTCCACATGTTCCCCCTTGCCCACGAGGTACGAACGGATGAGATTTTCGGCCGCATCGAGATCGCCGTCCGCGAACAGTCCGGTGGCCACCACGACTTCCTGAGGCAGTGAGCGTAGCGCCGCTGCCTGCTCCGCCGCCGCGGCGGCGCGGGCCCCATCGCCGTGCATGCGGTACAGGCCCTCCAGCATTCCCCAGGCACCCGGCAGGGCATGATTGATTCGTACGGCCTGAAGAAAGGCATCGACGGCTGGCTGCGCCTGTCTCAGCGTGACGAAGCAGCGCCCGCGCTCCTCAAACAGCCTGCTGAAGCGCGGATGATGCTTCTCGAGCACCGCCAGGGTCTTCAGGGCCTCGGGGATCTGTCCGAGAAAGCGCTGCGCGACCGCCGTGAACAGGAGCGCGTCACGCTGTTCGGGCGCAGCGGCAACGACCTCGGAGGCGGCCGCCAGCGCCTCGGAGAATCGCTGCGTCCTGAGGAGTTCGCGAATCCGGTCAAGCTCGCCCGTGACCGGCGCCGCGGGCGCGGATGTCCGCGGGCTGGCCGCCGGTGCGGCTGTGTTCGGGGCGGGTTCCATCGGCACAAAAATAAGGGGCGGACCTCCTGAAGGTCCGCCCCATCATAGCTCACCCGGTCCGGCGCGGACGCCGGCGCTCAGAACTTGTAGTTGATCATGGCCATCAGCACGCGCGGACGCAGCGGAATCTCCGATTTGATGAACTGACCGGACGAAATGTTGGTCGGTCCATACTCACCGGTGATGTTGCTGCCCTGAATCTGTGCCGTCCAGTTGTCCTTGCTGACACCGAAGGCCGCATCGTAGGTCGTGTAGCCCGGGATCTGGAAGCGCAGCAGTGTCGTCGTCGGGTTGACCTGCGACGGATCGTCCCCGCTCGGGAAGCTCTGCGGCTCATTGCTCTGCGAGGAGACATGGCTGGCGCCAATCCACGCGAAGGGCTTGTACTCACCCGTCGACCAGTCGTAGCGCGCCCTGAGATTGAACATGAACGGCGGCGAGAAGGGCGGACGGGTGCCGAGCACGCCGTACGGATTGGTGTAGGCCAGGCCCTTGACCACCGTGATGCACTGCCCGATCGGTGTCGGGTTGTAGGGTGAAACGCGGTTGCTCGGCAGGCAGGGAGCCGAGATCTGCTCGGCGCTGTTGACGGAGCTCGATCCTTCGAGCGACAGGCCCTCGAACAGGCGTGCCGAGAACTGCAGCTCGAAGCCCTTCACCCGGTAGCTCGGTCCATTGACGTCGAAGGTCGTGTTGCCGAGGTGGACGGGATCGAACAGCGGCAGCTGGATGTTGCTCCACTTCATCACGTAGCCCGACAGGTTGACGAGCAACCGGTGGTCGAACCATTCGGTCTTCAGACCGATTTCGTGGTTGGTGAGCTGATCCGATTCGTATCCTGCCGGCTTGTTGAACTGGCTGGTGTTCTGGCCGTCGAAGGCTCCGCCCGGCGCGCAGCGCGGGTCGGTCGAAGCCGCGCCGCAGTACTTGGCCACGCCGGACAGGCTTGGCGCCGCACCCAGGGGCGAGTTCGTGCGATTGAATCCACCTGGACGGAACCCTTCCGAGTAGGTGTAGTACGCCATGATGTCCGTGGTCGGATGCCACGTGATGTTGCCGCGCAGGCGGTGACCGCTCTCGCTCTTGGCCAGGTTGATCGGGAATCCGCACAGGCCGGCGGCCGTGCAGGCGCCGTTCAGGTGGTTGACCACCAGGCCGGTGCTGGTGCTTTCGCTGTAGTACTCCGATCCGTACTCATACTCGTCGTAATGATAGAAGCGCGCACCACCGGTCACCGTCAGGACCTTCGGGATGATGTCGAAGTCGGCTGACACGAAGGCGGCGCGCTGCTTGTAGCCGCGCTGGTCGTCCTCGCCGAAGGCCGTGTTGGAATCCGTCCGCAGGCCCGGAGTGGAGGCATAGGCACCAGGAACCGGACCGACAGCCGACAGACAGTCCGGGCCGCCCGCGAGGGCCGCGTCCAGGTTTGCCTGATTGCACTGCGGAATGCCCAGGTAGTTGAAGTTCATATTATCGTCGATGTTGAACTTCTCCCAGTACAGGCCGAACAGGCCGCGGATGCGATAGTCCTCGTTGGTGCTGAAACGCAGCTCGTGGCTCTGGTGCTGGTTGTCGGTCTGGTCGCGCCAGTTGCCGACAGAGCTCGAGCACTGGATAGGGTGACCGGTGAGCTGCGTCGGGAAGTTCTTCTCGTTGAAGTAGCCGGCGCCCGTGCCGACACACGCGTAGTACGAGCCGACGGCACTGCGCATGTAGTTCGAGTAGTCCTGTTGTCCGTCGATGTGACGGACCATGTAGCTACCGCTGTACACCATGCTCAACAGATCGCCGATCTTGCCGTTGATCGTCAGCGATGTGCTCTCGTACCTGTCCTTGGTATACGCGGGAGCAAACGCGGTGATCTGATACTGGCCAAGCGCTTGACCATCTGATGCCGTCGGATACGTGTAGAAGTATCCATCCGCCTGCATGTCCTGGTAGTTCTGCTGCAGCAGCACGTTCCAGTCGTCGTTGATCTTCAGCAGCGCCGACAGGCGCCCGCCCTGGTAGTCGACCGGGTTCGTATCGGTTCCCTGCACGGGTCCGTTGTTGGCAGTTGGATTGCCGCCCAGATCGT
>Ga0335083_10005700_pt1 | contig 15687 bp, 9 predicted proteins | sample Lox_Sample_42_FD_206716 | JGI IMG/M metagenome (GOLD analysis project Ga0335083, IMG submission 206716) | Soil microbial communities from Loxahatchee National Wildlife Refuge, Florida, United States - Lox_Sample_4.2 | ecosystem: Environmental > Terrestrial > Soil > Wetlands | place: USA: Florida... | reverse complement strand
GCGCTGCCGCCACATCTGCGCTATCGCCTGCCCTACCACATGGTTGAGTTTCCGAAATCGCGAACGCTCTATTTCCAGTGGAATTTCGTGCAGGACTGGGACGACGAGGATTTCGCGCACTTCTCACAACGCCTATTCAAGACGCTGGATGCCCATCCCGATTGGCGGCTGATTGTCGACGTCCGCTACAACAGCGGCGGCGACGGATCGAAAGTGCCCGGTTTCATCAAGCAGATCGTCAAGCGAGATCGTTTCGATGCGCCGGGGAATCTCTTCGTCATCACCGGGCGCAAGACGTTCAGCGCGGCGGTCGACTTTGTGGGCGAAGCGCACAACTGGACGTCGGCCATTTTCGTCGGCGAGCCGACCGGCGCAGGTCCGAACGCCTATGGCGACGCGCAGGAATTGACGACGCCGGCGCTGAAGATCCCCTATCAGGTCTCGACGAACTATCATCAGCACACGGATTTGACCGACCATCGTGACTCTTTCGCGCCGGACATCCCCGCCGTCATGAATGGTTCCGACTATTTCGCCGGCCGCGATCCGGCGCTCGATTCGATCCTCTCTGGAACCGACAACACACTCCTGCCGATCGCGGCTTTGGGCGTGAAGGACGGCGGGGCAGTGGCGCAATCGGCCTACGAACGACGAACCGCAGAGTGGTCGCAAATTCCCTGGTGGCAACCGTTCGGGGAGCGCGAGATGAATTCGGCAGCGTATGAACTTCTCAGCGGCGGCAAGGGGAAGGACGCGATCGTGCTGTTCAGGATGAACACGCAACGCTACCCGCAATCGGCCAATACGTGGGACAGCCTTGCCGAGGCCGAGCGCGCTGCGGGCGATGTCGCGGCGGCGAAAGGCGACTACGAAAAAGCGCTTTCCATCAATCCCGATATCAGCGACGCGAAAGACGCACTCGCCGCGATCGCCAAGACGGGGAAGTAGCTACTCGGCTTCGGCCTTGGCCCGCTTGCGCAGATGGGGAAGCAGTTCGCGCTTGCGCAGCCGGATCGACTGCGGCGTGACTTCGACCAGTTCGTCGTCCTCGATATAGGCGATGGCCTGCTCGAGCGTCATCGGCACGATGGGTGTGAGCCGCACCGCTTCGTCCTTCGAGGTGGTGCGGATGTTGGTGAGCTGTTTCGCCTTGAGCGGATTGACGTCGAGGTCGTTGTCGCGGGAATGCTCGCCCACGATCATGCCCTGATAAACCTTGGTGTTGGGGATGACGAACATCTTGCCGCGCTCTTCCAGGTACCACAGCGCATAGGCCACCGCTTCGCCGTCTCCGGTTGAGATCAGCACGCCGTTGCGGCGCCCTTCGACGGTGCCCTTGAACGGCGCGTAGCCGTGGAACATGCGGTTGATCACGCCGGTACCACGCGTGTCCGTGAGGAACTCGCCATGATAGCCGATCAGGCCGCGCGACGGCGCGTAGAACACCAGCCGCGTCTTGCCGGCGCCGGTCGGGCGCATGTCCTGCAGTTCGCCCTTGCGCATGCTGATCTTCTCGATCACCACGCCGGCATAGGGATCGTCGACATCGATGGTAACTTCCTCGATGGGCTCCAGCCGCTCGCCGGTCTTCTCATCCTTCTGAAAGAGAACGCGGGGACGCGAGATGGAAAGCTCGAAGCCTTCGCGCCGCATGGTTTCGATCAGCACGCCCAACTGAAGCTCGCCGCGGCCGGCGACTTCGTAGGCGCCTTCGCCGGTCTCGTGCACCTTGATGGCGACATTGCCTTCGGCTTCGCGCAGCAGGCGGTCGCGGATGACGCGCGACTGAACCTTGGTGCCTTCGCGTCCGGCGAGCGGCGAGTCATTCACGGAGATCGTGACAGCCAGTGTCGGCGGATCGATGGGATTGGCCGCGATCGGCTGCTCGATGTTGAGGTCGCAGAGCGTATCGGCAACAGTCGCAGTCTGAAGTCCGGCGATGGCGACAATATCGCCGGCCTCCACCCGCGCCACGGGCACCCGGGCGAGACCGCGGAAGGCCAGGAGCTTGGTCACGCGCGTTCGCTCAATCTCCTTGCCGGTCCGGTCGATAGCGTGGATGACCCGGTTCACCGTGATGGCACCCGAGTTCACCAACCCGGTCAGAATCCGGCCCAGATAGGGGTCCGCCTCGAGCGTGGTGACCAACATGGTGAACGGGAATTCATCTCCCGCACGGGAAATGGCCTTCGGCTTGGGAACATCTGCGACAATTCGGGCAAAGAGTGGCGACAGGTCTTTCTTATCGTCGGAGAGATCGGCGACGGCCCAGCCCTGCCTCCCCGACGCATACAGCACGTGGAAATCGAGTTGGTCATCATTCGCTTCCAGCGCCAGGAAGAGGTCGAAGATGCTTTCGAGCGTCTCCTTCGGTTGCGCGTCCTGCCGGTCGATCTTGTTGATCACGACGATGGGCTTCAGTCCAAGCTTCAGCGCCTTGGAGAGCACGAATTTGGTCTGCGGCATGACGGATTCCGCGGCATCCACCAGCAGCACCACACCATCGACCATGGAAAGGATGCGCTCGACCTCGCCACCGAAATCAGCATGACCGGGCGTGTCCACGATGTTGATGCGCGTGCCTTCCCAATCGACGGACGTACATTTGGCAAGAATGGTGATGCCGCGTTCGCGCTCGAGATCGTTGGAGTCGAGAGCCCGCTCCTCCATGTGCTGGTTCTCCCGCACGGAGCCCGACTGCTTCAGCAGCTGGTCGACGAGGGTCGTCTTCCCATGGTCGACATGGGCAATGATGGCGATATTGCGGATATCCATTTAGGGTGCTCAGCCGGGGCCCGGGGCTTATATAGAGCCGATTTCGGGGCGGCAACCGCCGGGGGGATCATTGCCGAAAAGGCCAGCGGCCGAAGCCGAAGAGAGGCTGAAGCGGGTCGGCCCGCAAAAGGCCGAGCTGCTTCGCTATCTGGACGAAGAGGTCGGAGCGGCCAAGCTTCTGGCTTCACTGCCCACATCCCATGCGCCGGAAAAGGCATCCCTTTCGCGGACTGTCTGGATGTACTGGCACGATGGCTGGGAGAACGCGCCCGAACTGACGAAGCTGTGTCTGCAATCCTGGAGGCTGCGCAATCCGGATCTCGAGATTCGCGCGCTGGACTACCGGACGCTGCCGGCTGCACTCCAAAATCCTCCAGTTCATCACGAGGCCTCGACGCTGAATGGCTTCGCCAATCGGGTGCGTCTGCGGCTGCTGCGGGAGCATGGCGGGATCTGGGTGGACGCTACCTTGTTCTGCACGCAACCCGCCTTCGACTGGCTGTCGCCGCTGGCGCGCGACGCCGGACTGTTCGGCTTCGCATTGTCGCAGGACAGGATCATCGCGACCTGGCTTCTCGCCGCCACATCGCCCTGCTCGCCGTTGATGGCGGCCTGGGAGGAACTCTATTCGGCGTATTTCGCGGCTCTGGAAGCGCAGGGGCGAAGCGTTCACGCCTACTTCGCGATGCCCTACGCTCTGGAGCATGCGATCAGCCTTCGCAGCGACCTTCAGTCGCTATGGGCCGCGCTGCCGAAACGCCCGATCGGCACCAGCAACCGCCTTCTCTTTCTTGCGAACCTCGAAGCGGGCAATCGGACACCGCTGACGCCAAAGCGCGGCGAGGCGATCAAGACGACGTTGCAACGCGCCCCGGTGCACAAGCTGACCTGGAAGGGCGCCGTCCGCGAAAAGGCCCCGGCCGCCGACCAATTGCTGGACATCCTGCGGGAAAACCTGGCTGGCGCCGCCTGAACGGCAGAAGGAACCGGACCGGCGGCGCAGACTTACAAGACACGTCCGGCATGCTAGGAAGGCGCCCCGATGCGCCGCGAATTTCGGCCGGAAAAGGCCCGCGATACCCCTTGCGATACCGCAGATGGGCATGTGGTCACGTCCGCGTTGCGGTAGGATTTGAGTGATGGATACCCGGACGCCCCGCTCCTATGTCGAACCGGCCGTGTCGCGTGACCTTCGCGCCCGCTGGCAGGGCATGAGCCTGCGCTGGCGGGTCATCGGCGGCGTTGTGCTGGCGATCCTTGTTGGATTGTTCGTGTGGTCACTGCTGGCGCCGGACAATGCGCAACGGGAACTTCCGCCACCGCCCGTGCGCATCGCCAAAGTGTGGGCCCAGCCGGTTACGATTCTGGAACATACCAGCGGAACGATCGTCGCCAACGCGACAGTTCAGGTGACATCGCGAGTCGAAGGCCAGGTGGTTGCCACGCCTTTCAAGGAAGGTCAGATCGTCCGCAAGGGCGACCTGTTGTTCCAGCTCGACCCGCGGCCGTTCCAGGCGGCGGTTGCGCAGGCTGTCGCGACCCAGAATCGCGATCAGGCTCAATATGTGAGTGCGCAGCACGACGCTCAAAGATACGCGGCCCTTGTAAAGCAGGGCGCCGTCTCGCAGAGCCAGGCAGACCAGTTCATGGCCCAGGCGAAGGCTTTGGCCGCAACTGTCCTGGCAGACAAGGCCGGTGTGGAAACCGCGCGGCTCAACCTTCTCTATTCGGAGATCCGCTCACCCATCGATGGCAAGACTGGGCCGATTCTGATCCAGATCGGCAATGTCGTACCGGCGAACGGCAACAATCCGCTGGTCGTGATCATGCAGATCCAGCCGGTAAAGGTGTCGTTCTTCCTGCCGCAATCGGAGTTGCCGCGGATCCAGGAGCAGATGCGCAATCATCGCCTGTTCGCGACCGTCGAGCCGCACGGTGCGGGGGCTGACAAGATCACCGCACCGATCGACTTCATCGGCAACGCGGTCGACAGCAATACGGGCACGGTCGAGCTGCGCGCAACCTTCTCGAACGAGGATTATCGCCTCGTTCCCGGCCAGCTTCTCGACGTATCGGTGTCGCTGGCGCAAATCCCGAGCGCACTGACCGTTCCACGCGAGGCCGTCAACGTCGGGCCGCAGGGCCGTTACGCCTATGTTCTGACGAGAGACGATGTGGCCCAGATGGTACCGGTCACGGTCGTCTATGACGATGGTCGCAACGATGCCATTCAGGGGAATGTTCGCGCTGGCGATCGCGTGATCACCGATGGTCAGTTGCGCGTAATCCCGGGCAAGCCGGTGCAAGTTCTCAAGGGCAAGGGGCCGCCGCCGGTGAATGCCGGCAATCCCGGCTCGGCGCTATGAACATTTCAGAAATCTTCATCCGTCGGCCGGTTCTCACGATCCTGCTGATGGCGGCGCTGATCATCTTCGGCGTGTTCGGCTATATGAGCCTGTCGGTCAGCGAGTTGCCGAACGTCGATTTCCCGACCATCACGGTCAGCGCGTCGTTGCCTGGCGCCGATCCGGAGACAATGGCGTCGGCCGTCGCCACGCCGCTCGAAAGCCAGTTCTCGACCATCGCCGGCGTGAGCTCGATGTCGTCCTCGAGCACGCAAGGCTCGACCCAGATTACCATCCAGTTCGATCTCGACCGCAACATCGACGCGGCGGCGCAGGACGTTCAGTCGGCGATCTCTGCCGCCTCCCGTACCTTGCCGCCGCAGATGCCGTCGCCCCCCACCCTACGAAAAGTGAACCCGTCCGATCAGCCGATCATGTATCTGGCAATGGGTTCGCCGTCCCTGCCGCTGCAGGAGGTCGACAAGTACGCGGAGACGTTGCTTGCCCGCCAGCTTTCGACCATCAGCGGCGTGGCGCAGGTCAACGTCTATGGCTCGCAGAAATACGCCGTGCGCATTCAGGCCGATCCCTCCGCACTCGCCGCGCGTGGCATCGGCATCGACCAGGTCGCGGCCGTGGCCAATGCAGCCAACCCCAACATCGCGACCGGATCGCTGAGCGGGCCGTCCCAGAGCGTGCTGATCCACGCGACCGGCCAACTGAGCGATGCGTCGCAGTTCGGCGATCAGATCATCGCCTACAAGAACGGCGCGCCGGTCCGCGTGAAAGACGTAGCGCGCGTCGTGGACAGCGTCGAGAACCGCTACGTGGCGAGCTGGTACAACGGCCACCGCGCCATCGTGCTGGCGATCCAGCGCCAGCCCGGCTCCAATACCATCGCCGTGGTGGACGCAATCCATAAGATTCTGCCGCGCTTCATGCAGCAACTGCCGGCGTCGCTTTATCTGAACGTTCTGTACGATCGCAGCCAGTCGATCCGCGCGTCCGTGTCGGACGTGCAGACGACGCTGATCCTGGCGGCCCTGCTCGTGGTGGGGGTCATCTTCGTCTTCCTGCGTACCTTCCGCGCAACGATCATTCCATCACTCGCCCTGCCCATCGCCGTGATCGGCACATTCGCCGGCATGTCGTTCCTCGGCTACAGCGTCGACAACCTTTCCCTGATGGCCCTGACGCTTTCCGTCGGCTTCGTCGTCGACGATGCCATCGTGATGCTCGAAAACATCGTCCGCCACGTCGAAGACGGCGAGCCGCCCTTCGAAGCCGCGCTGAAGGGCGCCCGAGAGATAGGCTTCACCATCATTTCCATGACTGCGTCGCTGGCGGCCGTGTTCATTCCGCTGGTGTTCATGCGCGGCATAATCGGGCGCCTGCTGCACGAGTTCGCCGTCACCATCGTGCTCGCCATCGTCTTCTCGGGCGTCGTTTCGATAACCCTTACGCCGCTTCTGTGCAGCCGTTTGCTGAGGCCGGAGCACAAGCGCCAGCACAACCGCTTCTACAATTGGAGCGAGAACACTTTCGAGCGCGTGCACAATTTCTACGAACGCACGCTCCACTGGAGCGTGGACCATATGTTCTCGGTGTTCCTCGTGTTCGTGGGCAGCATCGTGGCGACTGTGTTTTTCCTCAAGATCATGCCGCAGGACTTCTTCCCAACCTCCGACACCGGCCAGATCTTCGCGCTGACGGAAGCAGCAAACGGCACCTCGTTCGACAAGATGGTGGGATATCAGCAGCAGGCTGCCGCCATTGTGGCCAAGGACCGCAACATCGCCGGCTTCATGTCGGCGGTCGGTTCGGGCGGATCGAGCACGGGCGTCAACAGCGGACGCATCTTCGCCAGCCTGAAGCCACTGTCACAGCGCGTGCGCACCTGCTTGATCGGCAATTTCATCTGCCTGCACCCGATGTCAGCCGAGGAGGTCGCGCGCGAGCTGGGTCGCAAGCTTCAGAATATTCCCGGCATTCGCGTCTATCCGCAGGTGCCGCCAATGATCCGCATCGGTGGTATGCTGACGAAGTCGCAGTACCAATACACACTGCAGGATCTCGACATCAACGAATTGCAGACCTACGCGGTGAAGCTGATGAATGCGCTGGCTGCGGCACCAGGTCTCATTCAGGTCACGAGCGATCTCCAGCTGTCCACGCCAGCCGTGACTGTGACGATTGACCGCGAGCGCGCCGGTGCGCTTGGCGTGACTCCCGCAGCGATCGAGACGGCGCTGAGTGCGGCCTTCGGCGGCGGCCAGATCTCCTACATCTATGCTTCGTCCGACACCTATGAGGTAATTCTCGAAGTCCTGCCGCGCTACCAGCAACAAGCGGCCGACCTGTCGCGCCTGTATGTCACCGGTGTGTCGGTACAGGCGGGCCCGAATGGCACAAGCACGAGCACGCCAACACTGGTGCCGCTTACGGCTGTGACGAAGTCCGTCAGCAGCACGATGCCGCTGAGCGTCAATCACCTTGGCCAGCTGCCATCGGCCACGATCTCGTTCGACATGGCGCCGGGCTATGCGCTGAGCGACGCGGAAGCAGCGGTGACCCGCATCTCCAAGAACATCGGCATGCCGACGACCGTGCAGGGCGGCTTCCAGGGTGCTGCGCAGGCGTTCCAGAGCTCCACCGGAAACATGGCGGAGCTGCTGATCATCGCCATCATCGTCGTCTACATCGTCCTCGGCATTCTCTATGAGAGTTTCATCCATCCGCTGACAATTCTGTCGGGACTGCCTTCGGCCGCGGTCGGCGCTCTTATCACGCTCTACATCTTCCATCAGCTCTTCAGGATCGGCCTGATCCATACCGACGTGACACTAAGCTTCTACGCCTTTGTCGGCATGGTGATGCTGATCGGCATCGTGAAGAAGAACGCCATCATGATGATCGATTTCGCCCTGTCGCGGGAACGCGGTGAAGGCATCGACCCCAAGGAGGCGATCGTCGAGGCCGCGCTCATCCGCTTCCGCCCCATCATGATGACGACCATGGCCGCCCTGATGGGCACGCTGCCCATCGCCATTGGCTGGGGACAGGGTGGCGAGACGCGGCGGCCTCTCGGCCTCGCGGTGGTCGGCGGCTTGCTGCTGTCGCAACTCCTGACGCTCTACATCACGCCGGTGCTTTATATCTATCTCGACCGGATGGGCGCGCGCGTACGCCAGTGGCGCGGACATGGACGCGAGGCGCCGCAGGCGGCGGAATGATCATCCGCCCTTGGTGAGCCGATCGACTTCCGCCAGGTCGTCCGCCGACAAGGTCCAGCTTGCAGCCCTTACGTTGTGCTCGATCTGCTCGGGCTTGGTCGCACCCGCAATGATGCTGGTGACGGGTTCGCGCGCGGCCAGCCAACTGAAGGCCAGTTCGAGCATGCTGTGACCCCGTTCGGCGCAGAATGCCTCCAGACCGCCGACGATGCTCCAGTTGCGCTCCGTCATGTAGCGGTCGGCCAGACGCTTCATGACCCACATGCGCGTACCGGCGGGAATCTCCGCGCCATGCCTGTACTTGCCGGTGAGCAAACCGCTCGCCAGCGGGAAGTAGGGCAGCAAGCCCATTCGCTCGGCTTTGAGCGCCGGAATGAGCTCCTTCTCGATGTCGCGAACGAGAAGGCTGTACTCGTCCTGCGCGCAGATGAAGTAATCAAGGCGGCGGTCACGCGACGTCCAGGCGGCATCGACAACCTGCCACGATGCCAGGTTGGAGCAACCGATGTAGCGCACCTTGCCCTGGCGGACGAGATCGTCGAGCGCCCCGAGTGTTTCCTCGATCGGCGTCAGCGCATCGGCGCGATGAAGCTGGTAGAGGTCGATCCAGTCCGTCTTGAGGCGCTTCAGGCTCGCTTCCACCGCCTCCATGATGTAGCGGCGCGAGCCCCCAAGCTTTACACCGGCATCGTCCATCTGCATGCCGAATTTCGTGGCGAGGACGATGTCCTTGCGTCGGGGCCCGAGGATCTCACCCAACTGCTGCTCGGAGCCGCCCTTGTTGCCATAGACGTCAGCAGTGTCGAACAGCGTAATGCCGAGATCGAGCGCACGGTGAATCACCTTGCGCGAGGACTCGATGTCGAGCATTCCGAAATTGTTGCACCCAAGTCCGACCAGCGACACGCGCAGGCCAGAGCGGCCCAGATTGCGAATTTCCATGGCATTCCTCCGGATGGCAGCCGCGACTCCGGAGCCAAGCACGTCCGTGCGGCTTGAACAAACGAAAAGGGCGCCGGTTTCCCGGCGCCCTGATCGTTGAACGGCACTCGGCCTAGATGTGCATGCCGAGCGTGATGCCGTAGGTCCGCGGCTGCGTCACGAACGCATTCGTGAACAGGGCGGAGGTCGGGTCGGTCACATATTCGCCGGTGATGTTGTCGTCGTCGAACACGTTCTGGACCCAGAAGCGGCCGTACCAGAGATTGTCAGGCGCGTTGAGCTGGATCTGGGCGTTCATGATGCCCCACGGCTTGATCTTGTCCGCGCCGTCTTCCCAGATACGGGCCCACATCGTGTCCTTCCAGTAGTAATCGACGCGCGCCACGAGATTGTAGTCGTTGCTAAGCGGCATCGTGTACTGGGCGCCGATGCTCACCGTCCAAGGCGGCGTCAACGGCATCTGGTTGCCGGTCAGGTTCTTCGGAATACCGGCGAACAGGTGGTAGTGACCCTGCAGGCTCGGCGGCAATCCGCTTGCAACCAGCGCCTGGAACACCGCGTCGTTCATGGCGCAATACGGCGCGTTGTGCGGGCTGTAGCCCGAGGCGAACACGCCCGGCGTCGGCGTCGGCGGCGCGAGGACCAGACCGATAGCCTCCGCACTCGGGAAGCCCGGATCGTTGGTGATCACGCAGTTGGCGCCGTTCGTCGAGTCCTTGACGAGCGTGACGTTCGGCATCCCGGCTGTGGGATCGCGCGTGTCGACAAGCTGGGTGTTGTCGAGCGCCGAGTGGGTGTAACCGAAGTTCATGTTGAACTGCAGCTGATCGGTTGCCGCCCAGAAGAACTCACCCTCGACGCCGTACAGCTTCGAGTTGACGTTCAGGTTGACCGAGGTGCGGTCCACGATTTCGGAGATCTGGTAGCCCTTATAGTCATAGTACCAGCCCGTCAGGTTTGCCTGCAGGTCTCCGAACAGCGTGTTCTTCGTGCCGAGTTCCAGAGCGTCGATCGTTTCGGGCTGGAAGGTCTGCGCGAAGGAGTGCGTGAAGGACGGAGGATTGAAGCCGCCGGAACGATAGCCTCTCGAATAGGAGAGGTAGACCGTCGTCTGATCGGTGAAATCCGTCTTCGGAGTCCAGTTGACCAGCGCGCGTCCGGTCCAGGCATCGAATGTGCCCCTCTGCGCCACGAAGTTCTGGATGCCCGGATTGGGATCGGGGAAGAACAGCGCTGCGGTGCCGTGAGCATCGGCATCGAAGTTGTTGTTGTTGAGGAACGTGTTCCAGTCCGTCGTGCCGATCGGCATAAACGCCGTGCAGGTCGGACCCAGGTTTACCGGGCATGCCCCGTACGTGTTCATCGTCGTCTCGAGCAAGGTCTGACGCGACACGTAACCCTTGTCGTCGCTTGTATAGCGAGCACCTGCCGTGAACTTCAGCTCGTCGGGGATCGCGTCGTAGTAGCCTTCGGCAAAGACCGCGTTCGAGGTCAAGCTGTATTTCTTGCTGTTGTTTTCATAGAACGTCGGCCCCAGGACCGTGCCGTCCTGGCCGTTGCCGCCAGCATAGATGATGCCGAAATAATCCAGGGCATTCGACATCACCAAGTACTTCGCGTCTGCGGTCTGCTCGAGGTGATAGCCGGCGAGCAGGAAATTGAGCGGGCCGGTGAAGTTCGTCTGGAATCGCCATTCGGCCGACCAGTTGCGGCTGGCGCCGATTGACGCGTCATCCGTCTCGAGCCGATCCGAGACGGAACGGACATTGCCGCCGATAATGCCGTTGTTTCCGACACCCGATTCCTGCAGGCGTCCCAGATTCGGTCCGAAGAACGTCGAGAAGTTCTGGGGCGCGATGCTGCCGAAGATCAATTGGGCGGCCGTGAGACGATCGAGGCCCGGAATCGGTGTGCAGGTGTTGTCCGCCCCACTGCTCACAAGAAACAGCTGCAGGCAGGTCGGGCTGTATTGCGAGAAGGCATCGCCAGCGCTGTTGAAGTAACTTTCGCGGCTCTCATAGCTGTTGCGATCGACGCCGAGGGTCGCATCGCTCGACAGCCAATCTGTCCAGCGATTGTTCCAGTGCATGATCGCCAGCGTGTCGTTGTTGTGGTTGGTCGGCGTGAAGTCCGTCGACACGGCCCGCAAGCTGTTCGGAACCTTGGCGCCCGCGCCTTCGCCGCACGTCGCCGGATCGGCCGGGTTGGTGCAAGCGCCGGGGCCCGTGACATCGAACAGCGCCAGCGGATCGCCCAGGGTCACGTTGCTGTCGAGAACGACGCCCAACGTCGCGTTGCCGTTCAAAGCCTGGGCGCGCAACGAATCCGGCAAGCAACCGAGGATGCCCGACGGGTCACGGTGACAGAGCTGCACCTGGCCGCGAACGCGGCTGTCATCTTCATGTGCGGTTTGCACCATGAAGTCGACCGTGGTGTTCGACGTCGGCTCCCAGCGCATCGATCCGCGGAACGAATAATCGTTGCGGCTGTCGACGCTGTCGGCGACGCCGGGCGTCTTGCCGTAGAACTTGTTGAACAGGTTATCGACGGTGCCGTCGCGGTTTTCCCAGAAGAGGGCAACGCGTGCCGCCAGCTGTCCGTCGATGATCGGCATATTCGCCATCGCCCGGACTTCCTGGGCGTCGTAGTTGCCGAAGGTGCCTTCGAGGTCGGCACCGAAATTGTCGAGGTCAGGCTTGGCCGTCTCGATGTCGATGGCGCCGCCGGTCGCGTTGCGTCCCCACAGCGTGCTCTGCGGTCCGCGAAGCACCTGGATCTGAGCGACGTCGTAATAGGTCGCGTTCGTCAGCGGAGGTGCGGCGAGATAGAACTGGTTGACGTTGGTGGCGACACCGGCGTCACCGGAGATGGCGACCGCCGCCGATCCGATACCGCGGATCTGGAAGTTTGCGCCGCCGAAGTTGCCGTTGGTAAATGTGACCGACGGAATCTGGAACTGCAGATCCTTGAACTGTTCGATCTGGTGCGCGGCAAGGTCCTGCCCACTGAAGGCGGACACTGCAATCGGCACGCGCTGGATATCTTCCGACTTCTTTTGCGCGGTGACGACCACCTCTTCGATTTCGGCGAACGCCGGCGCTGCCAGCGCGCTGGAAAGAAGAAGTGCACCCATAATGGAAAGGCCACGGCCGGGCCGACGTTGCAAAATCATCTCTGAGCTCCCCGTTTTGGATTCGCCTCTCAGAGCGAACCCCCTCTTGCCACCGGCACCCGCGACGTAGGGCGACATGGCCTATTTCTTCGTGCGAAAGAGTGGCGTAAGGCCCTTGAACCGGCAAGAAGATTGCCTGACGAACTGTCAATTGGCAGGAATTGTCGCCGGAAAGCCACACTGTCTTAACAGGCTGATGCAACGCGACTTTCGGTTGTGAAGACTCTAGTTGCGGCGCGCCAAACCCAGCTCGCTTAGGGCAGACGCACAGGACGAGTAGTCCGCCATCTCGTTGTAAATTTGAGCCGAAAGCCGCAGGTAAACGTGGCCGTCGAGGGCGGAAACCGGCGCCACGATGCCTCGTTCGCGCAGCGCGAGCCGCAACCGCGGAGCGCGCTCCGCTGCATCTGCGAAATGGCCAAGATCCAGCGATACCATGCTGCCGCGCATTTCCGGAGGAGCCGTCACCCGGGCGGGGAATTGCTGCTCGAAGAGTTGGCCGGCCTGCGTGGCGTGGTCTCGATTTCGAATCATCAGGGTGGCGCCGCCAAACGATTCGTGGGCGGCGCCACTTGCCTCAAGACAGAACCAGGGCGAGGCGTCACGGGTACCGACCCAATCGAAGGCGGCTGTGTAGCCGCGATCCGTTCCATGCGACAGCACGGCCGGCAGCGTGGTGTCCTGATGGTCCGGCCGGGTCCACAACAGGCCGCACCCACGCGGGGCGAAGAACCATTTGTGGGCGTTGCCGGTGTACCAGTCGGCGCCGATCGCGGGAACGTCAAGCGAAAGCTGGCCTGGCGCATGCGCTCCATCCACCAGCACGGCGATGCCGGAATCGTGGGCCTTGCGGACAATCTGCTCAACGGGAAGAACCAGCGCAGTCGCCGAGGTGATGTGGTCAATGATCAACAGGCGTGATCGGCCGGTGAAGCTGGCTGTCACCAACTCCACGATTTGGTCTCGGCTCTCGACAACGGGTGGAAACGGAATCGTCTTGAGGATTGCGTCGCGGCGTTCGGCCCAGACCTTCGCCGCCTTCACCACGGCACCGTAACCATGCGAGGTGACCAGAACCTCGTCGCCCGGTCGCAACGGGAACGACGCCAGCACGGAATTCGCCGCAACCGTGGCGTTCTCGCAAAAGACCCAGTCTTTGGCTTCGCCGCCGAAGCACCACGCGGCGACGGTGGCGCTGTCCCGCACCAGTCCCGGATATTCATAATGATAGAAGCCGGTCGGATCGCGCTCGAACCGCTCGCGCCAGCTCTGCTGCTCGGCCAGCACGCTGCGCGGCACCGCGCCGAACGATCCGTGATTCAGATGCAGGCGCTCCGGCGCAAGCTCGAACGCCGGAAGGGCCGCATGGCCCTCTCTAGGCAGACGTCTGTCGTGGGAAGTGTCCGATCGGGAAGGGCTGCTCATCGCGCACGAAGGTGATGTAGGCGACCAATTCCCACAGATACTGCACCAGATTGAGGCAGAAGTGGCGAAGTTCTTCGTTAATGCGGCCATTGATCGCCAGCACCACAAACTGCACGATGGCCAGCACGAACAACAGCATCAGCGCGAAATAGGCGAGGAAGCCGTAACCCAGCGCATAAAACAGGCGGACAAAGGGAAACGGTGCCTTGGCTTCGTGAGGCGGCTGCACCGCTTGGGCGCCATTTGCGGGATCCGACATCGGCTCCTCCGTTATTGTACGTCACTGATCTAGGCAGTCCTGCGGCCGCTTCAAGGCTGCTGCCTGGCCGTAAACGATTGCTCCGTCCCGCTACGGCACAGAAGCGCGGGAACCCGCCCGCCAATCGATGGCATGGCCGTTGCTGTGATCCGTTCGCGGAACAGGAGGCAATGCCATGACGCATTCCTTTTACAAGGCTGGACTGACGGCAGTCGTGTTGCTTGCAGCAACCGTTGCGGCTCGCGCCGATGGCGGCAGCAGCGCCTCCGACTACAACAACCCCTACGGCATGACGGCCGGCCAGTCGAACCAGGCCATCGATCCCTCGCTGCGCGACGCCAACGGCAATCTGTCCGTCGTCAATGGCGTTTTCACCAGCTCGAACATGGGCGGTGCCAGCACGCAGCAGATGAGTTCGATGGGCGCGGTAAACGCCGGCACGACGCTCAACAGCGGCGGCGTCGGGTTCGGCGGCGGCGGCGTGATCGCCACGTCGCAGGCCATCGGCAACTCGCTGAACGTGGTGACGGTTGGAACCGGCAACACGGTGATCGTGAATTCGCATCAGACCAACAACGGTGACCAGAACGCTACGACCGAAGTGAACGGTCAGTAGGATTGAGAAGAGAGGGGAGCCCCATCCCATGACTTCGCGCGGACGTAGATTTCTCGCAATGCCATTGCTGCTCGCCACAGCAATCGCGCTTTCAGGCTGCATCAGCAGCGAGCCGGACGAAACCGGCCGCTACACGGCACCGATCGGCGGCTCGCCCGTCATCGCCAACGAGACGCCCTACTCGGACGCGCTTCGCTGCATGGTGGGTTACACCTCTCGCAGGCCACTGCGCATCGCAGTCGGTCAGATCGCCGACTACACGGGCAAGTCCGAATCCGACAACAGCGGCCGCAAGATCACGGCCGGCGGCGCGCTGATGGCGATGTCGGCTCTGGCCAAGGCGGGCGTTCCGCTGGTCGAGCGCTTCGACACATCGATCGCAGAGCTCGAACTCAAATACGCCAACAACAAGCTGATCGGCGACGAGAAGGGCCCGCCGGGTGCTCCGGCCGACTATCGCAAGATCTATGCGGGCTCGATCCCGGGCTCCGACTACTACCTGGTCGGCGGCATCACCGAGCTCAACTTCAACATCCGTTCGGTCGGCGCCAGTGCCGATGGCGGACAGACGTCGAGCGACGGCGTGAAGGGCATGGCCGGCATCAACAGCTACGTCATGAACATCGGCCTCGATCTTCGCCTGGTCGACACCAACACGCTCGAAGTCGTGGATGTGACATCGTATCAGAAGCAGATCATCGGCAAGCAGTTACAGGCCGGCGTGTTCGACTTCCTCGGCCACACCTTCCTCGATGCCAGCGCCGGCGAAAGCGCACTCGAGCCGATCCAGTTGGCGGTCCGCTCGGTGATCGAACGCGCGACGCTGGAGATGGTGTCGCGCCTCTACAAGGTCCCGCCGGGATCGTGCGCCTCCGTCATCGGCAGCGCCGCCGATCCGCTCGCTGGACCTGGCGATCCGC
>Ga0335083_10005699_pt1 | contig 15691 bp, 16 predicted proteins | sample Lox_Sample_42_FD_206716 | JGI IMG/M metagenome (GOLD analysis project Ga0335083, IMG submission 206716) | Soil microbial communities from Loxahatchee National Wildlife Refuge, Florida, United States - Lox_Sample_4.2 | ecosystem: Environmental > Terrestrial > Soil > Wetlands | place: USA... | reverse complement strand
CGGCTGCGGGCGATGCGCCAGACCGTGTCGGACAACTCTTCGTCGCGCACGCCGCCGAGCGCCTTGATGTCCTCTTCCGCTTGCTCGACCAGCACGTCGGCGACATCGTCGAAGGTGATGATGCCGACCAGCCGGTCGTGTGCATCGACCACCGGCGCGGCGACCAGATCGTAGCGCTGGAACAGCCGCGCCACTTCCTCCTGGTCTTCGTCGGCGCGGATCCGCCGCCGCTCGGCTTCCGTCAGCTCGGCGACCGGCACCGGTCGCTTGCTGCGCAGCAGCCGGTCAAGCGGCACGGCGCCGAGGAAGCGGCCAGTATTGTCGACGACGTAAAGCTCGAAAAACCGCTCGGGCAATTCCACCGTCTCACGCATATAGTCGATCGCCTGGCCGACGTCCCAGCCCGGCGGCACGGCGATGAATTCCGTCTGCATGCGCCGACCGGCCGAATCCTCCGGATAATCGAGGCTGCGCCTGAGCGCGACCCGCTCGGGCGACGGCAATTGCTGGAGAATTTCCGCCTGCTCTTCCTTGGGCAGATCTTCGAGGATGGTGACGGCGTCATCGGACTCGATGTCGCGCACGCCTTCGGCGACCGTGCGCGGCGGCAGCTCTTCCAGAATTTCCTCGCGCACCCGATCGTCGACTTCGGTGAGCGCGGTGAAGTCGAAATGGATGCCGAGCAGTTCGACCAGTCGTGGCCGCTGTTCCGGCTCAAGCGCTTCGATGACCGCGCCGAGGTCCGAAACATATAGCCCGCCGACCAGCCGCCGCAGCGTCTCGATGTCGGCTCCGTCAATGGCCTTGACCACGTTGCCGAAATAGCGTTTGCGAATGGCGCCGTCGTCGTCCCGCGGCAGCGTCCTGATTTTTCTTTTAGCCATGCGGAACTCAGCCGGTGATTGGAATGGCGGTGGCGGCTTGTAACCTTCGTTCTGCGACCGGGCAATTGATGAGCGCCAAGACTGTCGCGATAATCCGGCTCTTCGCCCTCATGCTGATGACGGCCGCTCCATTGGCGGCCGCGGCGCAGCCCTGCCGCGGCAATCCCGACGCGCTGGGCACCGCGCGCGTGCTCGAAGTCGATGCCAAAACGACGCCAAGGGTCGGCCGCAAGGAATTTCCCCAAACGCTGCCGCTCGCGGCCAAGGAACTGGTGCTGACCTTCGACGATGGGCCATGGCCGCAGACGACGCCGAAGGTGCTCGACGCGCTGAAAGCCGAGTGCGTGCTGGCGACCTTTTTCCTGGTTGGCCGCAATACCGAGACTTATCCGCAGCTCGCCCGCCGTGAGCTCGCCGAAGGCCACTCGATCGGCCATCATAGCTATTCGCATCCCCTGCTCGACCGTCTGCCGCTGGCCAGGGCGACAGCCGATATCGAACGCGGCATCGAGGCCGACGAGTTGGCGCTCTATGGCCGCCGCAGCAGCGAGCCGACCACGCCATTTTTCCGCTTTCCGGGTTTTGCCTCCAATCAGGTTTTGCTCGAGCGCATGGCCGCGCGCGGCTTGGTGGTGTTCGGCGCCGACGTCTGGGCAAGCGACTGGCTGCCGATGACCCCGGGTGCCGAATTGCAGCTCATCCTCAGCCGCATCGACAAGGTCGGGCGCGGCATTGTGCTTTTCCACGACACCAAGAAGGAGACCGCGCAGATGCTCCCGGCCTTCCTGCGCGAGCTCAAGCGCCGCGGCTACCAGATCGTGCATGTAGTCGCGGCCGGACACCGCACCGCCGCAAACTGAGCCCGCGGGCTCCCGCGGTGCGGGAAAAATCCCGACCGATTGTGGACTGCCTTATTCGGTTCATTTACCGTTTATGTGGAATTTTATACGGTCCGACCGCCTCGCAATGGGGGAGTTGCGCCGCGTGGCGTAGTGTGGGGGGCTGGAGAGGTCTTAGTATGCGTTTCATGGTCGCGTTTTTCGTTTGTCTGGCTGTGGCCTGCGCCGATCGAGCTTTGGCTGAATCATGCCCCGGCCATCCTGACGCGCTCGGCGTGAGCCGGGTCATCACCGTCAGCCCGGAAGACTTCGCCCGCATCGGCAGCATGCAATACAAGGACACGCTGCCGCTCAAGGACCATGAGGTGGTGCTCACCTTCGACGACGGCCCGCTGCCGCCCTATTCCAACAGCGTCCTTGACACCTTGGCCTCGCAATGTGTGAAGGCGACGTATTTCCTGGTCGGGCAGATGGCGCGCGCCTATCCGGCCACAGTGCGCCGCATGTACAACGAAGGCCACACCATCGGCACCCACAGCCTCGACCACCCGCTGGTCTTCCAGACCCTGTCGTCCGAGCGGGTCGAGCGTGAAGTCGACGGCGGCATCAACCTCGTCGACGCCGCGCTCGGCGATCCCGCAGCTTTGTCGCCGTTCTTCCGCATCCCCGGGCTCGGCCGCTCCAAGACGGCTGAAAGCTTCCTCGCCGCGCACGACCTAGTAACCTGGAGCGCGGACGTCGTCGCCGACGACTGGTTCAGGCACATCAGCGCCCAGGCCATCGTGGAACGGGCGATGCGGCGGCTCGAAGCCAGGGGCAGCGGCATCCTCCTGCTCCACGACATCCATCCGGCAACCGCCATGGCGCTGCCGGTGCTGCTCAAGGAGCTGAAGAAAAACGGCTTCCACGTCGTGCAGGTCGTGGCGGCGGGAGAGCGGCCGGCGTCGGTGCCCGAACTCGTTGCGACGAGCAAGACCGCGTGGCCGACCGTGGTGCAGGCAAGCGCCAAAAGCAGCGACTCGCCGGAACGCAATCGCGGCGTCAGGCTAGCCGCCGCACGCAAGCATCGCGCGACGGCCGTGGTCGCCAACGCGCCGGCTGCGGATTACTACTCCCAGAACCGGTCCGCAGGCCAGTTCTAGCGCCGCTTTGCTGAAGACGGCTGGTGCGGTCAAGAGGACTCGAACCTCCACGGGTTGCCCCGCTAGCACCTCAAGCTAGTGCGTCTACCAATTCCGCCATGACCGCATGGGGAGGAACGAAAAGCTTTTGCAAGAGCTCGCGTCCCGTCGAGCGCGGTCCATGTAACAAATAGGGTCTGGCCGAACAAGGGCCGCCATCACCGCCCTGCCCCGATGGGTGGCGGCGCCCTATATAATCGTGGAAAAAGCCCGTCAGCGCATGTCCGGCGGACGCGGCAGCAGTTCGCCGACCTCGACCGCGATGCGGCTGCCATTGACCACGACGGTCCCTTTGGCCACCGGCAGGTTGTTGGCGAGGATGTTGACGGCGTCGTCTTCGGAGGAATCGAGTTCGATGATGGCGCCGCGGCCGAGGCGGAGCACCTGATGCACCGGCATGGAGGTGGTGCCGAGCACCACGGTGATATCGACCGAAACCTTGCTGAGCGTAGACAGACGACCTCTCCCTGGCCCGGAAGGCGGGCTGACAGCAGGTCAACATGGTATGGTGAATGAGTGGTTAACGCGCGCGACGAATTGAAAATCGGGCTGGCGCCGTTCCCCGGTTCGCTGCCGGCCGAGTGGCGGATCGCCGATGGGCTGGTGGCCTACGAGCAGGCCGTGGCCGCCATGGAGGCGCGTGCCGCGGCCATCGCCGCCGGGCGCGAGCCCGAACTGGTCTGGCTGGTCGAGCATCCGCCGCTCTACACCGCCGGCACCAGCGCCAGGCCGGCCGACGTGCTCGACGCGCGCTTTCCGGTCTTCGAGAGCGGCCGCGGCGGACAGATGACCTATCACGGGCCCGGCCAGCGCGTGGCCTATGTGATGCTCGATCTCAAGCGCCGCGGCCCGGATGTGCGCCGCTTTGTCGCCAGCCTTGAGGAATGGATCATCCGCACGCTGGCTGCCTTCAACGTGCGCGGCGAGCGGCGCGAGGAGCGCATCGGCGTCTGGGTGCGCCGGCCGGAAAAAGGTGAAGGCTTCGAGGACAAGATCGCGGCCATCGGTATCCGCGTGAAGCAATGGGTGACGCTGCACGGCATGGCGCTCAATGTCGAACCGAATCTCGCGCATTTTTCCGGCATCGTGCCCTGCGGCGTCAGCGAGCAGCGCTACGGCATCACCAGTCTCGCCGATCTCGGGCTGCCGCCAACGATGCCGCAAGTGGACATGATGCTGCGGCAGGAATTCACGAAACTGTTTGGACCGACGAGTTACACCGTCGGCAGCACCGAGAACGCTTCGCCGGGCCGGCGCAGCGCAAGATCCTCCGCGGTCCCCCCGCGCTCATAGAGCACGTCGACGCGCGCGCCGAACGGCCCCTCGCGGCAGAGCTCGATCATCGCGGCAACGGCGCGCGGCTCCCCGGTGAACATCGCCTCCACCGAGCCGTCACGGCGGTTGCGCACCCAGCCGCCAACGCGGCGGCGACGCGCCTCGTCTTCGACAAAGGCGCGGAAGCCAACGCCCTGCACCCGACCGTGAACAACCATGTGGCGGGCGACACTCACACGCGTTCCCCTGCGTCGATGACGCGCGCACCGGTGAAGCATGAAACGGACCAGCGCTCGATGGTCTCGATGTAACGCTCCGGCAATTTCCAGTCGCGCGCCGCAACAGTGATCGGCCTTATGTAGGCCCGGATTCGGCCTGCCCGGCATGCGCCGGCGCAACAGGTAAATCGTCGCCGTCTTGAGCTGCGTGCCCGCCCGCACCGGCAAACGCCGAATATTATAAAGCCCGGCGTGCAGCGGTTCATAGGCATGCATCGCCGCAAGGTCGCGCGGCGTCAGCCGCCATAGGACGCCATGGACACGACCGCCGGCGCTCGGCCGCAACGAAGCCCAGCCGTCAACGCCGACGAAAAACCGATAGCCGTCCAACCGCGCCGGACCAAGGGCGCGCGCGCCCGGGCAGCGCGCCGCCATGGCGGCGCGGCTCATATTGGAGCCATAGGCGAAATAAAGCATCGTCGTTTGTTACGACAGATGCTCGACTTTTGCACCCATCGCCCGGGCAATTACGCCCATGTCACGCGCGCTGATCTCGATCAGGCCGAAGCGGAGCTGGTAACCCCAGTTCGGCTTGCCCTTGGTCAGGTCAAGCCGGTCGAGCAAGCCGGCAATCGGCGTCTCCGCCGCCTTCGACCAATTCACGTCACGACGGAAGGCGCGGAAGCCGCTGCCCATCGCCCCTTCGTAGGGTTCGCCTTCCTTGACCACGCCGATGGCGGTGAAGGACTGCAGCCTGTCCTTCTCGCCATAGACTGTGGTCGGCGAGTAATAGACGATGCGGTCGCCCGGCTGCACGCGCCTGAGGGGCGCGCGCTTGCCGTGACCGAGCTGCATGAAGCCGCCGGCGCGGCCAAGACGGACATGGTCCGCCGAGGCGACGCCGAGCCAGTTCCTGGTCATGGCCCGCCCGGACAGAAGACACGGATGCGGTGGCCATCCGGATCGAGCGCGACAAACGTGCGGCCGAAGTCCATGTCCACCGGCGTCTGCGCGATGCGCAAATTCTGCTGCTTCCAAACGACGTGCAACGCGTCAACCTCCTGCTTCTGCGCGACGGTGAGCGCGATCTCCGCGGCTCCCGGCGCCGCCGCCGGTCGCGGCTCGACCGTATGTTTCGACCAGAGACCGAGCATTGCGCCGTCCTTGAGGGGAACCATGGCGAAAGTCGGCGAGGTTTCAAGCGGCGGCCGGCCGAGAAGATCGGCATAGAACGCGGCGCTACGCAGAGGGTCGTCGACATACAACAGCACAAATCCAAAATCGGGCATGACAGCATCTCCGTTGCGTGGCGTCGTCACCTTTACAGCGGCCAACTGCCAGATTCTGTCAGCAGAGACTCATGGCTCCGGAATGCCTTCGCTGGCACGCCATTCCTTGAGCAAGGCATGACGGCGGCGTGGGTAGCGGGCAGCAAGCGTCGTCATCTTGGCGATGCGGTCGAGGCGGAAATGGCGGAAGCCGCGGCGCGTTTCGCACCAGGCCACGACCATGCGGACACGGTCGAAAAAGGCGAGCGCGAACGGCCAGATGACGCGCGTGCTGCGCTTGTTGCCGGCGTCGAGATAGACGATGCGCAGCCTGCGCTCGCCACGGATGGCATCGCGAATGTCCGCGAGTTCGACCTCGCCTGCCGCGGGCACATCGCTCGGCCCAATCAGCAGGTTCGAGGCATCAAAAGCCTCGCGCAAGTCTTGCGGCAGCACCGCCGCGATCTTGGCCAGCGCATGGCGCGCCGCGCCCTTGAGCCGCGCGTCGGTGCGCGCCGCGACCCAGCGCGAGCCGAGCACCACCGCCTCGATCTCCTCCTCGCTGAACATCAGCGGCGGCAGCATGAAGCCGGGGCGCAACACATAGCCAAGCCCAGGCTCGCCCTCGATATGCGCCCCCTGCCCGCGCAACGTCTCGATGTCGCGGTAAAGCGTGCGCAGCGAAATATCGAGTTCGCCCGCGAGCGTGTCGCCGCTCACCGGGCGGCGGTGGCTGCGCAGAAGCTGGATGAGATCGAGCAGGCGCTGCGCGCGGGACAAAAACCGGCCTCCTGAAGGCCAGCCCAGCCTAGCATGCTGACATTTTCTGTCAGCAATGGTTCAGGCGAATTCCAGGATCACGGCGTCGACCGCCAGGCTGTCGCCGGGCTTGGCGTTGATCTTCTTCACCGTGCCGTCGATCTCGGCGCGCAGCACGTTTTCCATTTTCATCGCTTCCACCACCGCCACGGTCTCGCCGGCCTTCACCTCCTGGCCCTCCTTCACGGCGATGGAGACCACGAGCCCCGGCATCGGGCACAGCACCTGTTTGCCGGTGTCGGCGACTTTCTTCGCCGGCATCAGCCGCGCGTAATTGGCCTCGCGCTCGGTATAGACGTAGGCCTTGGCCTCGACGCCACGAAAGGCAAGCGCAAAGCCGTTCGGGATCGCGCGTACCTGCACCGACACCGGCTCGCTGTTGATGGTGCCGTGCCAGACGAGGTCGCCCGGTTTCCAGTCCGATTGCAGGTGACGCAGGACGCCTTTTTTCTTGTCCTTGCCGGCGCCGGGAAAACGCACGCCGATGGTGCCGTTCTCACGGCTGACGTCGAGACGATATTCGGTCTCGCCGAGCCAGACCGCGCGGTGGCTCTCGCGCGTCACCGGGCGGCTCTGCATCTGCCCGGAAATCCGCCGCTTGCGCTCGCCGAGCACGTGGTCGATAGCCGCGGCGACGCCCGCCAGCACCTGCGCGCGCTCGCCTTCCGGCGCGATGGCGTGGAAGCCCTCGGGAAATTCCTCGGCGATGAAGCCCGTCGACAGCTTGCCCGAGCGCCAGCGTGGATGCGCCATCAGCGCCGAGAGGAACGGGATGTTGTGGCGAATGCCTTCGACGGTGAAGGCATCGAGCGCGTCGGCCTGGACATCGATCGCCTCGGCCCGTGTCGGGGCGTGCGTCACCAGCTTGGCGATCATCGGGTCGTAATAGATGGAAATCTCGCCGCCCTCGTAGACACCGGTATCGTTGCGCACGGTGATGCCGCGCTCGCTACGCTCGGTCGGCGGCCGGTATTTGGTCAGGCGGCCGGTCGAAGGCAGGAACTTGCGGTACGGGTCCTCGGCATAGACGCGGCTTTCCACCGCCCAGCCGTTGATCTTCACGTCGCTTTGCTTGAGCGACAGCTTTTCGCCGGCGGCGCTGCGGATCATCTGCTCGACGAGATCGATGCCGGTGATGAGCTCGGTCACCGGATGCTCGACCTGCAGCCGCGTGTTCATCTCCAGGAAGTAGAAGCTCTTGTCCTGCCCGGCGACGAATTCAACGGTGCCGGCGCTGTCGTAGCCGACGGCCTTGGCCAGCGTCACCGCCTGTTCGCCCATCTTCTTGCGTGTCGCTGCATCGAGCAGCGGCGACGGCGCCTCCTCGATCACTTTCTGGTTGCGGCGCTGGATCGAACATTCGCGCTCGTTGAGATAGATGACATGGCCATGCTTGTCGCCGAGCACCTGGATCTCGATGTGGCGCGGGTCGGTGATGAATTTCTCGATGAAGACGCGGTCGTCGCCGAACGAAGATTTTGCTTCCGAGCGGGCGCGGGCGAAGCCTTCCGCCACTTCCGCCTTGGAATAGGCGATGCGCATGCCCTTGCCGCCGCCGCCGGCACTGGCCTTGATCATCACCGGGTAGCCGATCTGCTCGGCGATCACGATCGCTTCGTCGTCGTCCTCGATAACGCCGAGATGGCCGGGCACGGTCGAGACCTTGGCCGCCGCTGCCGCCTTTTTCGACTCGATCTTGTCGCCCATGGCGGCGATCGCCTTGGGATTTGGGCCGATGAAGACGATGCCGGCCTCTTTCAGCGCCTGGGCGAAGGCCTCGCGCTCGGAGAGAAAGCCGTAGCCCGGGTGGACCGCTTCGGCACCGCTGTCCTTGCAGGCGGCGACGATCTTGTCGATGACCAGATAGCTCTTCGCCGCTTCCGGCGGGCCGATATGGATGGCGCTATCGGCCATCGCGACGTGCAACGCGTCCTTGTCGGCGTCGGAATAGACGACGACAGTTTCGATCCCCATTTTGCGGGCGGTTTTGATGATCCGGCAGGCAATCTCACCGCGATTGGCGATCAGGATGCGCTTGAACATGCTGGGCTAAAATCCAGGAACCGCGGGCCGGCCCAGCGACTTTGCGGCAGCGCAGCGAAAAAGGCAATGCGACGGCGGCCGCTCCGGCCACCACCACTCGTTTCGTCGCCCGTTCTTAAAAAGTCAGCGCTTCGGTCAGGTCGCCCATGGGCGGATGGCCGTTCGCTTTCAAGGCCGCGTCACGTTCGGCGAGGCCCGGCAGCACCGGAAGGTCGAAGCGCTTGGTGATGAAGCGCAGCACCGAGGTCGAATCGTTCAGCGTGTGATCGATCGTGCCCTTCTTGGCGAAGGGCGAGATGATCATCGCCGGAATGCGCGAGCCCGGCCCCCAACGGTCGGCCTTGGGCGGCGCGACGTGATCCCAGAAGCCGCCGTTCTCGTCATAGGTCACCAGCACCAGCATGTGCGCCCATTGCGGGCTCTTCTGCAGATGCGCGAGGACTTCGGCGATGTGCTGGTCGCCCGACATCACGTCGGCATAACCCGCGTGCTCATTGAGATTGCCCTGCGGCTTGTAGAAGGTGACCTGCGGCAGCACGCCGGCATCGACCGCCTTGATGAACTCGACGCCATTCATGCCGCCGTCTTTCAGATGCATGGCGCGCGCCTCGGTGCCGGGCGCAAACTGCGCGAAGTAATTGAACGGCTGATGGTGGAACTGGAAGTTCGGCACCGGCTTGCCGCGATTGCCGTCGAGCGTCGCCTGCCAGGCGCCGGAATACCAGGCCCAGCTCACGCCCTTGTCGCTCAACAGATCGCCGATGGTTTTCTCATGCTGCGGCGGCAGCGTGTTCGGCTTGCCCGGATCGGCATAACGTGGATCGCCTTCCGGCGCCGGCGGATCGCCGCTCGGCTGGTATGGCGGCTGCATGGTGTTGATGGCGTAGAAGTCCGGCGTGATCTGGCCGTTGTTGACGAATTTTGGAATGCCATCCATTGCCGACTTCGGCGAATTGTCGGCGAGCTTGAGCGTCACGCCATCGGCCTCCACCGCCGCGATAATGCCCTTGGCCGGGCTTTTGTCGGCGTCCGGGTATTTCGGTGTGCAGGCGCAGATGAGCTGGAAGTGATTGAGGAAGGAGCCGCCGAATGCGCCCTGGAAGAAATTGTCGGCGAGCACGTATTCCTTGGCGATCGGCCACAGCGGCAGCTTGGATCCGTCGTAGTGGCCCATCACCAGCCCGCCGGAGTCGGCGAATGCGACGAACTTGTCGTTCTTGCCGCCGTCGATCTGCATCTGGTTCTGGTAGAACAGGTGCCAGAGATCGTGGGTAACGACGCCGAGCTGGGTGTTGAGGCCGCTTGCGTCGTCGATGGCAAAGGGCTTGGCCGGCATGTGCTCGGTCTGCGCCTGCGTCACCACCGGCGTCACGCCCTTGGCGGTCAGCCCGTCCCACACTGGCGGCAATTCTTTGAGCTCAGAGCCGTCGCGGTCGAGCTGCTTGGAATTTTCCGCGGTCACGTTCTGCAGACCATCGGCGCCGGGGAAGTTGCCATAGAGATTGTCGAAACTGCGGTTCTCGGCGTAGATCACCACCACGGTATCGATATTGGCGATGCCGGAGCGCGGCGCCTGCGCCTGCGCGGCGCTGCAAAGGAGTGCGGCAGTCAGCAAGGCCAAGGACGCGGCGGATGGTTTCATGACGGGCTCCTTGAACGGCAGCGGCGGGAACGACAATCGATGATCTTAGACCGCAGGACTATAACAGTTGCATGAACGCAATGGGGATAATGGGCACGAGTTGTCAGAATGCTGTCATCGAGCCCGCGCAATCTTTAACCGTCTCAAAGTCTTGAATTTTATGCGCGGCGGATTGCTCCCGATCGTTCTATGCGGCGCCCTCGCGGTGCCAGGCGTCGTCTTGGCCGCCGATCCTGGCATGACGCGCATGCAGGCCTATGCCCGCGCCGCGGCACTGGAAGCGCTGGGCCGCGTCATGTTCTCAGATCCCGCCCTCTCCGCTTCGGGAAAAATGGCCTGTTCGACCTGCCATGATGCCAAGCGCGCCTTCGGTCCGCCGAATGCCCTCGACGTGCAGATCGGCGGCAAGGACATGAAACAGGCGGGGCAGCGCGCCGTGCCGTCGCTGACCTATCTGCAGGTGGTGCCGCAATTCACCGAGCACTATTACGAGTCCGACGACGAGGGCGACGCTAGCGTCGATAACGGCCCGACCGGCGGCCTCACCTGGGACGGCCGCGCCGACCGCGGCCGCGACCAGGCGCGCTTTCCGTTGCTCTCGCCTTACGAGATGGCCAACGAAAACGAAGCAGCCGTCGCGGCGAAGATCCGCCAGGCGAGCTACGCCGCCGAGTTCGACAAGATATTCGGCGCCGATGCGCTCAAGGACGATGCCAGGATTTTCGCGGCGGCGATCGAAGCATTGGAGGTTTTCGAGCAGAGCGAGCGCGACTTCTATCCCTATTCGAGCAAATACGACGCCTATCTTGCCGGACGGGCGCAACTCACAGAGCAGGAAGCGCGCGGGCTGAAACTGTTCGACGAAGAGGACAAGGGCAATTGCGCAAGCTGCCACCGCAGCTCGGTCGACAACGACGGCACGCCGCCGCAATTCACCGATTACGGGCTGATCGCCATCGGCCTGCCGCGCAACACGAACATTCCCGTCAACGCCGATCCGAATTATTTCGATCTCGGCGTCTGCGGTCCGTTGCGCACCGATCTTGCCAACCGCCCGGAATATTGCGGCCTGTTCCGCACGCCGAGCCTGCGCAACGTCGCTTTGCGCAAGACCTTCTATCACAACGGCGCCGAGCACGATCTGCATAAAGCCGTCGAATTCTACGTCGAGCGCGACACTCGCCCGGAGAAATGGTATCCGCGCGGGCCCGACGGCAAGGTCGCCAAATTCAATGACCTGCCCCACCAATACTGGGACAACATCAACATGGAGCCGCCTTTCGGCGGCAAACCCGGCGATCGACCGCGGCTGTCGCCTGGCGAAATCGACGATATCGTTGCTTTCCTCAACGCCTTGACCGACGGCTACAAGCCGGCGCCATGACGCCGGAAATATTGTTTCGACGCCGCAGCACAGCGCGCATATTTTGTCCTGTGCTCCGCCAATGCAAAGTGGCTTGATCCTCTTTGCGGCTAGCCCTATTCCTGCCTGTCCGGGCACGCCTATATTGGGCGGTGAGCGCCTGTTCATCTAAGCATTTGGAGGCTGTCATGGCATTGGCGATCGGCGATACCGCTCCGGATTTCGAGGCGGAAACCACCGAAGGAAAAATCCGCTTTCACGATTGGCTGGGCAATTCCTGGGGCGTGTTGTTCTCGCACCCGAAGGATTTCACGCCGGTGTGCACCACCGAGCTCGGCACCATGGCGCGGCTGAAGCCGGAATTCGACAAGCGCAACGTCAAGATCATCGGCCTTTCGGTCGACCCGGTCAGCAATCACACCAAATGGGCAACCGACATCAAGGACGTCGTCGGCTTCGCCCCGAACTATCCGATGATCGGCGACACCGATCTGAAGATCTCCAAGGCCTACGGCATGCTCCCCGCCTCGACCGCCGGCACCTCGGAAGGCCGCACGCCAGCCGACAACCAGACGGTGCGCAACGTGTTCGTCATCGGCCCCGACAAGAAAATCAAGCTGGTGCTGGTCTATCCGATGACCACGGGCCGCAATTTCGACGAGGTGCTGCGCGTCGTCGACTCGCTGCAGTTGACCGCCAAGCATCGCGTGGCAACGCCGGCCAACTGGAAACAGGGCGAGGATGTGATCATCGCCGGTTCGGTCAGCGACGAGGAAGCCAAGAAGATTTACCCTCAAGGGTTCAAGGCGCCGCGCCCCTATATCCGTATCGTGCCGCAGCCGAAGGCCTGACGCATCGCGACGAACATTCAAAGGGCGCCCGAGTGGCGCCCTTTCTTCATGCGGCAACCGCGCATTTTGTCGTGTCGCGAAATATGCGACAAAGCGGCTCCTGATCGACTGGAGCCATCGATATGAGCGACGCAGCCGTCAACGACGCCGCCAATACGCAACCGCCCTTCGCCGAATTTCTCGGCCTCAAGATCACCTCGATCACGCCCGAGCGGGTCACCGGCGAGCTCAAGGCCCGCGAGGAGCTCAACAATCGTTTCGGCATCCTGCATGGCGGCGCCGTCATGGCGCTGGCCGACAATCTCGGCGGTACCGCCGCCACCGCCAATCTGAAAGAGGGCCAGTCCACGACCACGATCGAGAGCAAGACCAATTTTTTCGCCGCGGTGCCGATCGGCGACACCGCCTATGCCGAGTGCACCGCGCTGCATCGCGGCCGCACCACCATGGTCTGGCAGACGCGCATTACCCGCGGCGACGGACGGCTCTGTGCGCTGGTCACGCAGACGCAACTGGTGCTCGAGCCGCGCCAGTGAGCGCGCCAAGACCTCAGCGCTCGAAAACGACGACGCCGCGCAGGTTCTTGCCGGCATCGAGATCGGCATAACCGCGATTGATGTCTTCAAGGCGATAAGTCTGCGTGATAAGCCGGCGCAGATTCAATGAACCTTGCCGATAGAGCCCGAGCAGTTCGGGGATCTGCAGCTTCGGGCTGGCAAAGCCATAAACCGCGCCCATGATCGCCTTCTGGGTGACGAACAATTCCAGCGGTGGAATCTTGATGTCGGCCACCGTGTCCGGCGTCAGCGCGGTCACCACGACATTGCCGGCCTTGGCGGTGGCGCGGAACGCAGGCAGCAAGGTCGCCGGCGGATCGATGCAGACGAAGGCGTGGTTGACGCCGACGCCGTCGGTCAATTGCAGCACCGCGCGGGTGAGTGCCTCGCCCTGCGCGTTGACGGTATCGGTCGCGCCAAACTCGCGCGCCCAACCGAGCTTGGCCGGCACGATGTCGACGGCAATGATTTTCGCCGCACCACACAGCCGTGCGCCCTGTACCACATTCATGCCGTCGCCGCCGCAACCGACCACGAGCACGCTGTCGCCCGGCTTGACCTTCGCCCGGTAGCGCGCGGCGCCGACGCCGGCCGGCACGCCGCAGGCAACGAGGCTGGCGAGATCGAGCGGGATATCCTTGTCGATCACCACGACGGAGGCCTGGTCGACCACCGCGCGCTCGGCGAACGCGCCGATCATGCAGAAGGCGCCGATATCGGCGCCGCTGCGGTCGCGCCGGCGATAGCTGCCGTCAAGCTGCGGCCCCTGCGTGATGCGCGGGCCTTCGGCGCAGAGATGATGCAGGCCGTGGCGGCACCAGCGGCACACACCGCAGGCGGGAATAAAGGTGAGCACGACATGATCACCGCGTGCGACCGATTGCACCTTGGCGCCGACGTCCTCAACGACCCCGGCCGCCTCGTGACCGAGCACCATCGGCGTCATCGCCACGCGGCGTTCCCCGCGCATCACGTGATAGTCGGTGCGGCAGAGGCCGACGGCGGCAATGCGCACCAGCACCTCGGTTTGCCGCGGCGGATCGAGCACGATGGACTCGATCGACAGCGGCGCGCCGGCTTGGCGAAACAGCGCGGCAACGGTTTCCACGCTAATTCTCCGCCGCAACGGAGGCGCCGATATTGCCCGCAGCCGGGCGCGCCAGCGTGCCGCGGCTTACCAACACCACGCCGACGGCGCAGATCAGCATGCCGGCGATCGACAACACGTCGAGCTTTTCGCCGAACAGCACATAGGCCATCAAGGCGGTGACCGCCGGCACCAGGTAGAACAGACTGGCAAAGCCGGTCGCCGCCGAGCGGCGGATCAGCCAGTACATCAGCCCGACGGCGCCAAGCGACATCACCAGCACCAGCCAGGCGAGCGCGAAGATGAGCTCCGCGCGCCAATGAATCTCGCGCGTCTCAAAGACGAAGGCGCCGAGGCCGAACAGGATGCCGGCGGTGACATATTGCAAGAGATTGCCGGTGCGCCAGTCGATCGCCCCGCAAAAGCGCTTCTGGTACAGCGTGCCGAGCGTGATGCCGATGAGCGAGACAAGGCTTGCGCTCCAGCCGAGCCAGGTGCCCGAGCCAGCGATGCTGCGGTCATGCAACACCAGCGCCACACCGATCAGACCGAGCGCAAGACCGAACCATTGCCGGCGCGTCACCGCCTCACCCATGAAGCGATTGGCGATGGTGGACATGAGCATCGGCTGCAGGCCCGGGATCAGCGCCGAGATTCCCGCCGGCACGCCCTGGCTGATGGCAACGAAGACGCCGCCGAGATAGAGCCCATGCACCAGCGAGCCAACCACCATGCTGTGGCCGATTTCGGCGCCGTCCGGCAAGCGTGCGCGCACGACGAGCGCAATTGCGCCGAGGATCAGCACGACGAAGATCATGCGCAGCGCGAGAAAGGTCAGCGGCTCGATATAGGGCAGGCCGAATTTGGCGCCGATAAAGCCGCTGCTCCACAGCACCACGAATGCCGCTGGTGCCGCAGCAGCAGCCGCATCACTCAGGCGCATGGTCATGGCGGTGGACTTTGGTTGGTTGAAGGCGTGGCGGCAAGGCGGCAAACTCTATCATTTTACCGAATTGTTGAGCATGTCGCCGCGATGTTCCCTCCGGAGCGCAGCAATTTCGCCGTTGGCCGGAACCTATAGGGCTTGCCTGACTTCTTCCGTATGAGGCGCGAAAGCGCAGCCGAAGGACGGAGGGTGACATGTCAGATCCGCGTTACACCGATCCGCGCTACAGCCAACCGCAGTTCAGCGACCCGGTGGGGCGGCGCAGCGATGGGGCCGGCACCTGGGGCTGGGTCGCCGGGATCACCGTGATTGCTCTGATCGCAATATTCCTGATCGCCGGCGGCAAGAGCGTGAGCAACAACAGCGCCAGCAACAGTGCGCCGACTATGGCGATCCCGCACGGCCCAACTCCAAGCACGACCGGGATGGGCGGTCCATCGCCGACCACGACTCCGGTCAATCCACCTGCGAAGGGCCCGGCACCCAATAATCGGTGACCCGTAGGCCCGGCGCGTTTCGCGCTGGAGTGAAAACGCGAGGATGGATTTCCAGTGCGAACGACGCTCGCGCGCGAAAGCGCGTGGGGCGCGCCGTGGAGGCTATCCGATGATCGCCGAGAGGCCGAAGCCGGCGGTTGCGCCGATCACGGCTTCGATCGCCTGGAACTGCGTCCCGCTCATGACGTGGCTGACGTAGGGAAACAGCACGTGCCCGGCCG
>Ga0335083_10005698_pt1 | contig 15694 bp, 16 predicted proteins | sample Lox_Sample_42_FD_206716 | JGI IMG/M metagenome (GOLD analysis project Ga0335083, IMG submission 206716) | Soil microbial communities from Loxahatchee National Wildlife Refuge, Florida, United States - Lox_Sample_4.2 | ecosystem: Environmental > Terrestrial > Soil > Wetlands | place: USA... | reverse complement strand
CGTGGTGAGCCACGGCTGGTTCATGCAATAACGCACGCATCGAGCGCAGGAGGCGCGGTCATGGCGCAACGCAAGAAGGGGCAGGTTCAGTCGAGCGCAGTGGGCGAGGAGACCGCCGTGCATACCGGCACGGCGCCGCGACCGCACGTGACCCACTGCGGCGGCGAAACTCAGCAGTGGGAAACCGTTGCGCTCACGCTGCAGGGCGGCGGCGCGCTAGGCGCGTATCAGGCGGGCGTGTATGAGGGCCTTTTCGAGGCAGGCGTCTCGCCCAACTGGATCGCGGGCATCTCGATCGGCGCGCTCAATACCGCGATCATCGCGGGCAATGCGCCCGGGCATCGCGTGGCGCGTTTGCGCGAATTCTGGGAGACGATCTGCCAGCCGGCCTACAGCCCGCCGTTGCCTGCGTTCCTCGAGCACGCGCTCTTCAACTCGGGCGCCGCCGTGCGCAAGACCTTCACGGCCATGCAGGCGGCGGGCGCCGTCGTCGAAGGGCAGAAGGGCTTTTTCGTGCCGCGCTTTCCGCCGCCGCTGCCACATGCGTCCGGCCATCCGGAAAAAGCGAGCTACTACGACACGAAGCCGCTGAAGGCCACGCTCGAACGGCTCTGCGATTTCGATCGCATCAACTCGGGCGAAACGCGTGTTTCCGTGGGCGCGGTCAATGTGGGCAGCGGCAACTTCGTCTATTTCGACAACACGACCACCAGGTTGAGGCCCGAGCACTTCATCGCGTCGGGCGCGCTGCCGCCGGGGTTCGCCGCCGTGGAGATCGACGGCGAGTATTACTGGGACGGCGGCCTGATGTCGAACACGCCGCTCTACGAGGTGATCCAGACCACGCCGCGCCGCGACACGCTCGCGTTTCAGGTGGATCTCTGGAGCGCGCGCGGCCCGGTGCCCGACAACATCACCGACGTGCAGGGCCGCGTGAAGGACATTCAGTATTCGAGCCGCACGCGTCTCGTGACCGACATGCTGCAACGCTCGCAACGGTTCCGCCATGTGCTGCGCGAGGTGATCGAGCGTGTCGCGCCGGAGCATCGCAATGACCCATGGGTGGCGCTGGCGGACGAACTCTCGTGTACGAAGAAGTACAACGTGATCCACCTCATTTACCGGCAAAAGGAATACGAGGGGCACTTCAAGGACTTCCAGTTCGGCACCTCGACGATGCGCGAACATTGGGCGAGCGGCTTGCAGGACATCCGGGCCTCGCTCGGGCAGCCGGGTTGGCTCGACAAGCCGGACAACGACTCGGGCTTCGTCACGCACGATATCCATCGCGACCACACCGGGCGTCATGGCGCGGGGTCGCATGAGGGCGAGGGCAGCGTGTAAGCAAGCACTGCTGAGCGCAAAAGCAAACGGCGCCGTTCGTTCGAACGGCGCCGTTTTTCATGTGCGCGCGGCGCGCCGCCCGGCGCACGGCGCGTCTCGGTCCGGCGTACTTACTTCAACACTTGCGCGACCGCATTTGCGACCGCGTCGAGGTTGCGCATGTTCAGCGCGGCCACGCAGATGCGGCCCGTGCTCACGGCGTAGATGCCGAACTCTTCACGCAGGCGGTCGACTTGCGCGGCGGTCAGGCCCGAGTACGAGAACATGCCGCGTTGCACGTTGATGAAGTTGAAGTCGCGGTCCACGCCGGCGGCCGTGAGGCGCTCGACGAGGCCCGTGCGCATCGCGCGGATGCGGTTGCGCATTTCGCCGAGTTCCGCTTCCCACATTGCGCGCAGGTCGGCCGAGCCGAGCACCGCGGCGACCACCGAGCCGCCGTGCGTCGGCGGGTTCGAGTAGTTCGTGCGGATCACGCGCTTGAGTTGCGAGAGCACGCGAGCCGACTCTTCCTTGCTGTTCGTGATGATCGACAGCGCGCCCACGCGCTCGCCGTAAAGCGAGAACGACTTCGAGAACGACGACGAAACGAATACGTTGAGTTCCGAAGCGGCGAACAGGCGCACGACTTCACCGTCTTCCGTGATGCCGTCGCCGAAGCCCTGGTAGGCGATGTCGAGAAACGGCACGAGGCCACGTGCCTTGACGGCTTCCACGACCTGCTTCCACTGATCGATCGTGAGGTCGACGCCGGTCGGGTTGTGGCAGCATGCGTGCAGCACGACGACCGTGCCCGCGGCGTAGCCGTTCAGCGCGCTCAGCATGCCTTCGAAGTTCACGCCGTTGGTTTGCGCGTCGTAGTACGGGTATGCGACGACTTCGAAGCCCGCGCTTTCGAACAGGGCGCGGTGGTTTTCCCAGCTCGGGTCGCTGATCGCGACCTTCGCATTGGGGTTCACGCGCTTGAGGAAGTCGGCGCCGATCTTCAGCGCGCCCGTGCCGCCCAGTGCCTGCGCCGTGACGACGCGGCCAGCCGCGATCAGCGGCGAATCGTCGCCGAGCAGGAGCTTCTGCACGGCGGCGTCATAGGCGGCGAGACCTTCGATCGGCAGATAGCCGCGCGGCAGGCCGGCTTCCACGCGGGCCTTTTCCGCTTCGCGCACCGCGCGCAGCAGCGGAATCTTGCCTTCTTCGTTGGTGTACACGCCCACACCGAGGTTCACCTTGGTCGCACGTGCGTCGGCGTTATAGGCTTCGTTCAGACCCAGGATCGGGTCGCGGGGGGCGAGTTCGACAGCGGAAAAGAGGGACATGATGGTTCGGCAAAAGTGAAGGAAGAAGCTCGGTGGGCCGCACGCGCTCCGGGTGTTTCTGGTTGCTTCGGGTTTTGCGCGCCGCTCGCTTCGGGAATGTCTCGCCGCGAAGTGGTGCTTCGAGTGGCGCCGGGCAGCCGGCCACGCAGCTCGCTATTGTAACGAATCCTCAACCCGCATTTCCGCCCAATTGGCATCCGCCGCGCGGTATTCATGGCGATTTCCGGCACGAATGGACAATTTTCGACGTGCGGCCTCCCATGGCCCGCTGCCGGCGCGCCGCGCGGCCCTTGCGCTACCGCCCGTCACGCCCCATCTGCTGCACAAGGCCGCCCCGGCTCGCCCATTGGCGAAACGCTAGAATAGTTGTTTGCTCCGCGCAAGGATGTCACCCATGCCCGACCACACCGTCGCCGACGCGCCCGCGCTCGACGAGTCGAAATTCGTCCATTACGAAGGCTCGCCGTTCCAGTTGTACCAGCCGTACCCGCCGGCCGGCGACCAGCCGACGGCCATCGAAACGCTCGTCGAAGGCGTGGAGGACGGCCTCTCGTTCCAGACGCTGCTTGGCGTGACGGGCTCGGGCAAGACCTACACGATGGCGAACACCATCGCGCGCCTCGGCCGCCCGGCGATCGTATTCGCGCCGAACAAGACGCTCGCCGCGCAGCTCTATGCCGAGTTCCGCGAGTTCTTTCCGCGCAACGCCGTCGAGTACTTCGTCTCGTACTACGACTACTACCAGCCGGAAGCCTATGTGCCGCAGCGCGATCTCTTCATCGAGAAGGATTCGTCGATCAACGAGCACATCGAGCAGATGCGCCTCTCGGCCACCAAGAGCCTGATGGAGCGACGCGACGTGGTGATCGTCGCGACCGTCTCGGCGATCTACGGTATCGGCAATCCGTCCGAGTATCACCAGATGATTCTGACGCTGCGTCAAGGCGATCGCCTTGGCCAGCGCGACATCATCGCGCGCCTGATCGCGATGCAGTACACGCGCAACGAGCAGGACTTCCAGCGCGGCACGTTCCGCGTGCGCGGCGACACCATCGACATCTTCCCGGCCGAGCATGCCGAAATGGCCGTACGCGTCGAGCTGTTCGACGACGAAGTGGAAACGCTGCAGCTCTTCGACCCGCTCACCGGGCGCGTGCGGCAGAAGATTCCGCGCTTCACGGTGTATCCGTCGTCGCACTACGTGACGCCGCGCGAGACCGTGCTGCGCGCGGTCGAAACCATCAAGACCGAATTGCGTGAGCGGCTCGAATTCTTCCATACGGAAGGCAAGCTCGTGGAGGCGCAGCGTCTCGAGCAGCGCACGCGCTTCGATCTCGAAATGCTCCAGGAACTCGGTTTCTGCAAGGGCATCGAGAACTACTCGCGGCACTTCTCGGGCGCGTTGCCCGGCGAGCCGCCGCCCACGCTCGTCGACTATCTGCCCACCGACGCGATGATGTTCCTCGACGAGTCGCACGTGCTGATCGGCCAGCTGAACGGCATGTACAACGGCGACCGCGCGCGCAAGGAAAATCTCGTCGACTACGGGTTCCGCCTGCCTTCGGCGCTCGACAACCGGCCGCTCAAGTTCAACGAGTTCGAGCGCAAGATGCGCCAGGTGATCTTCGTGTCGGCCACGCCCGCCGACTACGAGAAAAAGGTGACGGGCCAGATCGCCGAGCAGGTCGTGCGGCCGACGGGCCTCGTCGACCCGGTGATCGAAGTGCGGCCCGCCTCGACGCAGGTCGACGACGTGCTGGGGGAGATCAACGAGCGCGTGGCCGCGGGCGAGCGCGTGCTCGTGACGACACTCACCAAGCGCATGGCCGAGCAGCTCACCGAATTCCTCGCCGACCACGGCGTGAAGGTGCGCTATCTGCACAGCGACATCGACACGGTCGAGCGCGTGGAGATCATCCGCGACCTGCGTCTGGGCACGTTCGACGTGCTGGTGGGCATCAACCTGCTGCGCGAGGGCCTCGACATTCCCGAAGTCTCGCTCGTGGCGATTCTCGACGCCGACAAGGAAGGCTTCCTGCGCGCCGAGCGCTCGCTGATCCAGACCATCGGCCGCGCGGCGCGCAACGTGAACGGCAAGGCCATTCTCTACGGCGACCGCATCACCGATTCGATGCGCCGCGCGATCGACGAGACCGAGCGCCGCCGCGCCAGGCAGATCGCCTTCAACCAAGAGCACGGCATCGTGCCGCGCGGCGTGGTCAAGCGCATCAAGGACATCATTGACGGCATCTACAACGTGGACGACGCGCGCGCCGAGCTGCGCGAGGAGCAGGAGCGCGCGAAGTTCGAGGACATGTCGGAGAAGCAGATCGCCAAGGAGATCAAGAAGCTCGAGAAGCAGATGATGGACTACGCGAAGAACCTCGAATTCGAAAAGGCCGCGCAGGCGCGCGACCAGCTCGCCGTGCTGCGCCAGCGCGTGTTCGGGGCGAACGTGGGCGACCATCCGATCTGAGAACCCATGCGTTCATGCGGGCGGGGCGGCTTGCACGGCGCACCAGCCCGCTTTCTCCCGATTGCGTGTCCTGAAGCCGGCCCGCGAAGCGCCGTAAGGCTCTGTTAATCAAGCGCTGCTAAGACCCTGTCCGTCCAGGGCTTTTGGTGTGGCTGAATTTGTCCCTCATCGGCATCGGTGCTAAACTTCGGCATTATTGAGAATTGTTCGCATTAACGTTTCTAGCTGCATGCGGGCGGGCTCAACAGGATGTCAATCTCAGACAAGAAAACAGGAGTTTCGATGCGGATTCACTCTCTCTTGCGCGGCACCGCGGTGATCGCGGCCGCCACGGCCGCATTTGCGGCCAACGCGGCTGAATACCCGATCGGCAAGCAGCAAATCCAGGGCGGCATGGAAATCGGCGCGGTCTATCTGCAGCCGATCACGATGGAGCCGGAAGGCATGATGCGCAAGGCGTCAGAGTCCGATATTCACCTCGAGTCGGACATCCACGCGGTCAAGAACAACCCGACCGGCTTTGCCGAAGGCGACTGGATGCCCTATCTGCAGGTCCACTACGTACTCACCAAGCCGGGCTCGAACTGGTCGCACAAGGGCGACCTGATGGCGATGGTCGCCAACGACGGTCCGCACTACGGCGACAACGTCAAGCTCGACGGCCCCGGCAAGTACCACCTGAAGCTCATCGTCGAACCGCCGATGCAGATGGGCAACATGGCGTTTGGCCGTCACGTCGACAAGGAAACGGGCGTGGGTCCGTGGTTCAAGCCGATCACGCTCGAATACGATTTCCCGTTCGCCGGCATCGGCAAGAAGGGCGGTTATTAAGTCACGGGCAAGTCACGGGCCCCGCAGCCCCGCAACCGGCGGCGCACGCGCGAGGCGGCGCCGCTGCATGAAACGCAGGAAGGAGCAGGTAAGACCAATGACTGGAATCCGCAATCTTTCGGCGCTCGCGCTTTGCGCGTCATTTGCAGCGTCGCTTGCCGGCACGGCCACGGTGGCGCACGCCGAGGATCTGCCGACGTTCAAGCTGGAAATGGCCGACGGCAAGCTCAACCCCGCGCGCATCGAAGTGCCGGCCGGCAAGCGCATCAAGATCGAGGTGCGCAATACGGGCAAGGGCGCGGCGGAGTTCGAGAGCGTGCAGTTGCGCAAGGAGAAGGTGCTGGCGCCGGGTGCGGACTCGTTCGTCGTGATCGCGCCGCTCGAAGCGGGCGAGTACAAGTTCTTCGACGATTTTCATCAGCAGGCGCAGGGCGTGATTGTCGCCAAATGAGCGTTGCCGGCTGATCGAGAGGATCGTCGTCGCGAAGCAAGGCCGCGGGCGCGTGGCGCCGGCAGCAGGAGGTGTTGAATGGGTCAGGTGATGTTCATCGTCTGGCGGGAGAGCGTCGAGGCGCTGCTCGTCGTCGGGATTCTCTATGCGTGGCTGAAGAACGGCGACGCGGATGCGCGGCACGGCCTGCCGTACCTGTGGGGCGGCGTGGCGCTCGGTATCCTTGCCGCCATCGGGCTCGGCGTGGCGCTGGTCGGCTTCACCGAGGTGCTCTCGGGCGACGCGCAGGATTACTTCCAGACCGGCATGGTGCTCGTTGCCTGCGTGCTGATCGTGCAGATGGTGCTGTGGATGAAGCAGCACGGGCGCACGCTCAAGCGCGAGATGGAAGCGTCGCTGGAACAGAGCACGCGCGACGCGAACTGGTGGGGCGTCACGGTGCTCGTCGCGCTCGCCATCGCGCGCGAAGGCAGCGAGACGGTGATCTTCCTCTACGGCCTCGGTTTCGGCCAGTCGGGTCATGTCGATGCGAGCCAGTACGTCGCCGTGCTGATCGGCCTCGCGCTCGCGTTCTTCACGTTCTACCTGCTGCAGCTTGGCGGCAAGGTGTTCTCGTGGCGGCACTTCTTCCGCGTCACCGAGATCATGCTGCTGTTCCTCGGCGCGGGCCTGTTCCAGACCGGCGTCGACAAGCTGATCGACAAGGAGATCCTGCCGACGCTGATCGACCGGCTGTGGAATTCGTCGGCGATCCTCGACGATTCGAGCACCTTCGGTTCGCTCGTCGCGACGCTCACGGGTTACCGCGCGCATCCGGCGCTCATGAACCTCGTTGCCTACGCCGCGTACTGGCTCGTGGTCTGGTTCCTCGTGCGGCGCGCCACCGGCCGCGCAGGCGCGCCCGCCAACAGGAAGGCAGCATGAGTCGTGCATCCGCCCGCCCTGCACAGGCGCCGGGTCGCCAGGGCAAGCTCGCGCAGGCGGGCCAGTGGATGCAACGTCACGGCGCGATGATCCGCGCCGTGCAGTGGGTCGTGGTCGCCGTCTACGTGTTCCTGATCCTCGTGCCGGCCGCGATGCCGCTGCCCGACGACACGGCGCACTTGTGGAACAACCTCACACTCGCCGCCCAGTTCGTGTTCTGGGGCATCTGGTGGCCGTTCGTGCTGCTTTCGATGGTGATGCTCGGCCGCGTGTGGTGCGGCGTGCTGTGCCCGGAAGGCGCGCTCACCGAGTTCGCGAGCCGGTTCGGGCGCGGCAAGGCGATTCCGCACTGGATGCGCTGGGGCGGCTGGCCCTTCGTGGCCTTCGGCCTCACCACGATCTACGGGCAGATGGTGAGCGTCTACCAGTACCCCAAGGCGGTGCTGCTGGTGCTGGGCGGCTCGACGCTCGGCGCGATGGTCATCGGCTTTCTGTACGGGCGCGAAAAGCGCGTCTGGTGCAAGTATCTGTGCCCCGTGAACGGGGTTTTTGCGCTTCTGGCGCGCCTCGCGCCGTTTCGCTACAAGGTCGACGAAGAGGCCTGGCGCAACTCCTATACGCACGGCGAGCATGGCGGCCAGCGCGTGATCCCGGTGAACTGCGCGCCGCTCGTGCCGCTGCGCAACATGAAGGGCGCCGCGCAGTGCCACATGTGCGGGCGCTGCAGCGGCCATCGCGACGCGATCGCGCTCTCGTGGCGCTCGCCCGCGCAGGAAGTGGTCGAACTCGGCGACGGCCAGGCGAGCGCCTGGGACACCGCGCTCATTCTCTACGGCCTGCTCGGCGTGGCGATCGGCGCGTTCCACTGGACCGGCTCGCCATGGTTCATCGGCGTCAAGCAGTGGCTCGCGGGCTGGCTCATCGACCGCGACATCACCTGGCCGCTCGACACCAATGCGCCGTGGTTCCTGCTCACGCATTACCCCGCGCAGAACGACGTGTTCTCGTGGCTCGACGGTGCGATGATCGTCGGCTACATCGTCGCGACGGGGCTTGCGTACGGTACGGCGCTGCTCGCGATCCTCGCAGGCTCGACGGCCGTGCTCGGGCGCTTCGAGATGCGCCGCCTGCATCACTTCGCGCAGTCGCTGATTCCGCTCGCCGGTGCGGGCGTGTTCCTCGGGCTTTCGGCCACGACGCTCTCGCTGCTGCGCGCCGAGCACGTGCCGCTCGATTGGGCTTCGGCAGTCCGCATCGCGATTCTCGCGATCACGAACCTGTGGAGCGCCTGGCTCGCGTGGCGCGTGACGGGGCGCTACAGCAAGCGCCTGTGGCAACGCGTGCTCGCGCTCGCGGGCTTCGCCATGGCGCTCGCCGTGGTGGACAGCGCTTGGTGGCTGATGTTCTGGGGCTGGGCGCACTGAGACGCACTGGGCGCCGGGACGCGCTACACGCTTCGTTCATCGTTCGGCGGCTCGTATACACGGCATACGTGGAATTGCGGCGGCGCTGCGCGAGCTTGAGTGATACTCTCGAAAAGCGGGTTGGCACAGGTGCCCCCGGTTTTTTACTTTTCGGAGAGACGCATGCGAACGCGAGCAGTACTGACCGACGAAGACGTGACGAAGGTGGCCGACGCGGCCGTCGCACACGCCCGTGCGAACCAGTGGAACGTGACGATCGCGATCGTCGACGAGGGCGGGAATCTGCTGTATCTGCGCCGCCTCGACGGCGCTCCGCCCATCAGCAGCGAGATGGCGCCGGGCAAGGCGCGCACGGCCGCGCTCGGGCGCCGCGAGAGCCGGCTCTACGAAGAGGCGATCCGCCAGGGCCGCACGGCGTTCCTGAGCGCGCCGCTCACGGCAATGCTGGAGGGCGGGGTGCCGATCATCGTGAATGGCGACGTGATCGGCGCGGTGGGTGTCTCTGGCGTGAAGTCCGATCAGGATGCGAGCATCGCGCACGCGGGCATCAAGGCGCTCGGCCTGGAGTGAGCACGGCGGGGTTTCGCGCAGCAAAGACAAAGCCGCGGCCTGGTGCCGCGGCTTTTGTCTCGGGCGGCTCACGCTTCGCGTGCCGCCCGTATCACGTGTGAGAACAAAAAAAATGGCGTGGCTTGCTGCGACGGCTGGCTTGAAGGATGTCTGCACGAAGGGGTCTAGATCTCGCGTGCAAGCCGTCGTTGCTGGCTAATGCCCAACGCCTCCCGGTGGAGGCGGTCCCCACAATACCCGGTTGAAACCTATTTCGTCAGGATCAGCTTGCCGAGCCGCGTGGCCCGCAACTGATACGTTTCGCCGTTGTGCATGATGCTCACGTGGCTATGGCCCTGCAGCAGCGCAGCGCTATCCAGCGACCGCTCGCTGCCCGGCGCGGCGCCCGCAGTCACGGCGCTCTTGCGTGGCTGCGCCGCGGGTTTCGGCCGCGTGCCGGTCGTTGCCAAGCGGTCGCTTCGGCGCAAGCTCAGAGTGGATGTGCGGTTGAGTTCGGTCATGAACGGTGACGTCGTTGGCTCGATTCGATGGATTAACTATAAATGATAATCGTTCCCATTTGCAACTTTGGGAAATTCATCGAAATCGGCGGCCGATAGCCAGAATAGGGCGCGCGCCGCGTGGGACCAAAGCTGGCGTTCAAGCGCCAACTCTGGTCCCGGAGGGGCTCAGTGCACAGCGTTCGACAGGTTGCCGTCGCCCTGCACGAACTGGCGGATCAGGCGCACGGTGTCGATGTCCGACTCGCGGTACGCCGACTTCACGATCTCGGAGGTCCGGCGATCGTCCTCGGTGTCGGCGGTCGGCAGCGTCGTGCGGTACTCGAAGCGCAGGAAGAGCTGCAGCGGGTCGGGCTGCTCGATCGTCATCGTGAGCGAGCCGCCCACGTGTTCGGCCGTCGCGAGGATGTCGTAGCGCACGCTCTCTTTGGGCGTGAGCGTGACGCGGTCGCGCACCGTGGCGTGGCCGTAATGCAATTCGCGTTCGAGCGTGCTGTCCGTGCGCGAAAGGATCGTGCAGCTGTCGAGACCGATCACGAAGAGCTGCGGCTGCTCGGCGCGCAGCACGAGCCCTTCCCAGAGCTGCTCGCGCGTCATGGCAACGACCAGCGGGTTCAGCGGATCGTTGATCTGGATGAGGTGTTCGAAATTCAAGGGGGCGCCTTCCTCTGTGTCTATGTCCGTGCGCCGGCGCTCACGCGACGACGAGACCCGTGCGGATCGAGATCGTGTTCGTGAGGACCTTGTGGACCGGGCAGGCGTTGGCGATCTGCAGCAAGCGCTCGCGCTGCTCTTCGGTGAGCACGCCTTCGAGCGCAATCTGGCGATCGATCGTCGTGCCTTCGTTGCCGGTTTCCATCGAGAGCTTCACGCTTACGCCTTCGAGCGGCCAGTCCTTCCTCTGCGCGTACATCTTCAGCGTGATGGAGGTGCAGGCGCCGAGGCTCGAGAGCAGCAGCGAGAAGGGCGACGGCCCGCGGTCGCCGCCGCCGAGGGAGGCGGGTTCGTCGGCGAGCCAGGTATGGGTGCCGTCGTCGAACTGGACCTGGTAGTTCGTCGAGCCAATGTGTGCGGTGACTGCGGATTCGGCCATGCGCTCCTCGCGGGCGGGACGGTTAAAAGGGGACGGGCGCGCCTGCGGTGCGCGCCCCGGAACGCTTATTGTGACGGAAAGCGGGCCATCCTGTGACAGTCGGGCATCGAGTTGCGCGGGCGCGGCTAGTGCGTGATGCGCCCCATGCGACCGGCCTGATAATCGAGCACGGCCTGGCGGATCTCCTGCTCGGTGTTCATCACGAACGGGCCATAGCGCACGACCGGCTCGTTCAGCGGCACGCCGCCGATCAGCAGCACTTCGAGCGGCGCGCCCGCATCGGCTGCGGCGGCGAGCGTGACCGTGTCGCCGTCGCTCGCGAAGCTCACCATCTGCTGCGCTTCGATTGCCTGTGCGTCGGGCCCGTACAGGCCCGTGCCCGAGAGGCCGTAGGCGAACACGCGATACTCGCCCGGCACCGGCTGCTCGACGCGCGCGCCGGGCGCGATCGTGAAGTGCTGATAGAGAATGGGCGTGCGCGTCTCGATCGCGGCCTTCACCCCGAGCGCCTCGCCGGCGATCACCTTCACGCCCACCTTGCCGTCGTTCGAGCGCCCCACGGGAATCTGCGCCGCGGGCAGCTCCTGGTAGCGCGGCGCCATCATCTTGTCGCGCGCGGGCAGGTTCACCCATAGCTGCAAGCCGTGCATGCGTCCGCCCGTGCGCGTGAATTCGGGGTCGGGCATTTCGCTGTGTATTACGCCGGCACCCGCCGTCATCCATTGCACGTCGCCGGGGCCGAGTGTGCCCGAGTGGCCCGCCGAATCCTTGTGACCGGCGCGGCCATCGAGCATATAAGTGACGGTTTCGAACCCGCGATGCGGGTGATCGGGCGCGCCCTTGGCCTCGCCCGGCGCGTAATCCACCGGGCCCATTTCGTCGAGCAGCAGGAACGGATCGAAGTCCATCAGCTGGCGGGTGGGGAAGGGCCGATGAACGATGAATCCACCGCCCTCCGTGGTGCGAATCGCGGGATACACGCGTTCGATCTTGCGAGTCGTCATGGATGTCACCTCGAATTGTCGGAATTGCGTTATTTGTGGAACAAACCGCTATTATAGGTAGCCCATTTGGCCTGTTTTATGGCTCTGCCGCAATGGATTGTCCCAGCGCTGGAACGACGACATGAAAATCGATTCGCACAACCTGAACGACCTGATGTACTTCTCGCAGGTGATCGAGCATGGAGGTTTCTCCGCCGCCGAACGCGTGCTCGGCATCTCGAAGTCGCGTCTGTCGCGGCGGGTGAGCGAGCTCGAGGCGTCGCTCGGCGTGCGGCTGCTGCAGCGGTCCACGCGCAAGCTTGCGCTTACCGAGGCGGGCGACCTCTTCTACCAGCATTGCCGCGCGATGCTCGCGGAGGCGCAGGCCGCGGTGAACGTCGTTCAGTCATTGCGCTCGTCACCGCGCGGCACCGTGCGCGTGAGCGTGCCCGTTACGCTTTCGCAAACCATCTTTTCGCAGATCATCCCCGAATTCATGCATCGCTACCCCGAGGTGCGGGTGGTGATGCGCGTGACGAACCGCGTGATCGACCTGTTCGAAGATTCCGTGGACATTGCGCTGCGCGTGCGCTCGGAGCCGCCGCAAAACGCCAATATCGTGGTGCGGCCGCTGTGGCGCACCGAGCAGATGCTGGTGGGCGCGCCGAGCCTGCTCGCGCAGAACGCGCCGCCGCTCACGCCCGCAGACCTCTCGCGCTTCGAGACGCTCGATACGCCCACGGGCGATGGCCGTCACGTGTTCCAGCTCATCGCGCCGGACGGCACGCGCCACGCGCACGAACATGAACCGCGGCTCATTACGGCGGACCTCACCACGATACGCGAGGCGGCTCTCGCGGGTCTCGGCATCGCGGCGATGCCGGAGATGATGTACGGCGCCGCGCTGCGCTCGGGCAAGCTTTCGCCGGTGATGCCGGGCTGGACGCTGCCGGTGCCTCAGCTCTATGCGGTGTTTCTTTCGCGTCAGGGCATGGTTCCGGCTGTGCGCGCCTTCGTCGATTACCTCGTGGAAGTGCTCGACGCGGACAAGAGCCTGCAGCAGGAGTGTCCGCTGAGGAGCGAGGTCGCAGCGCTTGCGGCCAGCGACGACACGCAGCGCAAAGCGAGCGCACTGCCGCGCACTACATCCACGAGCAAGATCGAAACCGCGTGAAGCTTTGCGAACATGCACGCGTGCGCGCTTGTATGAAGCTTGTTCATTAAGTGCTGCACTCGTGCGTTTTGCGCGGTGACGTGTGCATGCCGTTTGTTTTTAGGCATTCAAGCACCGCAGGCCATCGCTACTTTCAATGGCCCAACTCTTGATGGCCCGCAGCGAGAGGAATATATTGAAGTACCTCTCGCCAAGCACCGGTCTTGAGCGGGAATTGATGGCCGCTATCATAGTGGGCCTTCAGGGCCGAGCGCAGTCCGTGTTGCCCACGGCAGTCGCATGTGCCGGTGCGAACCGATCGATTGTCGGGGAGTGCCGCCACCGCCCGAATGCGCCGCGTGCGCACGAAAAAAGGCCTTCATCTGACGATGAAGGCCTTTTACTTTGTGCGGCGCGTTCGTGTCTCGTACGCGCTGCGTGAGGCGATCAGCGGTGCGCCGGATCGGTGACGAAGCCGAGCTTCGTGAGGCCGCCGCTTTGCGCCGCGGACATCACCTGTGCGACCCGTTCGTATTGGACCTTGCGGTCCGCGTTCAGATGCAGCTCCGGCTGCGGCGTGGTTTGCGCGGCCGCCGCGATCTTCTGGTTGAGCGCAGCGTCGTCGACCTTCGTGCCGTCCCACAGCACGGTGCCGTCCGCCTCGATCGATACGTTGATCTGCGCGGGCTTCGTGTCTTCCTTCTGGCTGCTCGCGTGCGGCAGGTCGATCTTCACGGCATGACGGATCACGGGAATCGTCACCATGAAAACGATCAGGAGTACCAACATGACGTCGACGAGCGGCGTCATGTTGATTTCGTTCATCAGGCCATCGTCTTCGTCGCTGGCAAAAGGGCTCATCGCCATGATGCTTGCCTCCGCTCGTTAGTGGCTGCGCGCGGCGACACGCAGGTTGCCCGTGCTGCCGTCCTTCGCCGCGCCACGCGAGGACGAGGTGAGGCGCGCGCCCGTCACGAAGAAAGCGTGCAGGCCGTGCGCGAAGCGATTGAGCTTCGTGACGATCGACTTGTTGGCGCGCGTGAGCGCGTTGTACCCGAGCACGGCCGGAATCGCGACGAAGAGGCCGAACGCGGTCATGATGAGCGCTTCGCCAACGGGGCCGGCCACGGCGTCGATCGAGGTCTGGCCCGTTGCGCCAATCGTAAGCAGTGCGTGATAAATGCCCCACACCGTGCCGAACAGGCCGACGAATGGCGCCGTGCTGCCGATCGAGGCGAGGACGGCGAGGCCGCTTTGCATCTTCGCGACCGAGTCGTCCATCGTGTCCTTCAGGCAGCGCGTGACCCAGTCGGATACGTCCATGCGGTCGTGCAGATGCGGCTGCGTCTGGTGATGGTGGTCGGCGGCTTCCTGGCCCGAGAGTGCGAGCGCGAGGAACGGGTTGTCTTCGCGCGTGCCGCGGCCGAGCTTCTTCACGCCGTCGGCGAGATCGTCCGAATGCCAGAACTGCTGTTCGGCGTTCTTCGTGAGGCGCTTGAGGCGCGCGACGTTCCAGCCCTTCACGACGATCACGCACCACGAGAGCACCGACATGATCAACAGCGCGAGCGCGATGCTGCGCGTCACGAAATCCCCTTGCGCCCAGACGTGGGCGATACCGTAGTTCTGCATTCTCAATCCTCGTTATTCAATTCATGAAGTCGGTGTGGCTTCGGCCGTTCAATCGTGCAGGCTGAAGTCGAAAGGCTGCGTGTACGCCGCGCGCACGGGCTCGCCGTTCTCGAGATACGGCTTGCACGAGCTGTCGCGCATCGCGCCGAGCGCGGCATCGTCGAGGCGGCCGTAGCCGCTACTCTTCTTCAGCTCGATGTTCTCGATCTTGCCCGTGAGACCCACGACGAAATGCACATAGGCCACGCCCGTTTCGCCGCGGCGGCGCGAGAGCGTCGGGTAGTCGGGCTGCGCGATGCGGCAGTCGAGGTGCGAGACGTTCTTCGGCGCCGAAAGCGCCATGGTCGCCTTGGCGTCGGCGGGCGCGGCCGCCTGCTGCGCGGGCGCGGGCGGTATCGGAGCCGGCGGCGTGGGGGCGGCGTCCGCCGGTGTGTCGATCGTGTGCTGCGAGGGCGCGTCGGCCACGGGCAGCGGAGCCGGCGTGGGCTTCGTCTGAGCCTTCGGCTTTTCGTGCGCCACGTGCAGGACGGGCTTGGGCGCGGGCACCGGCGGCGTGGGCGTGGACTGGATGGCGGCCGGCGCGGCGACGGGCGCGGGCTTGATGAGCTCGGCCGTGATCGTCTGCGACTGGAGCGCGAGCGGCGTCACGGGATCGCGCTTCATCAGCGCGACGCCGATCAGCGCGGCGTGCAGCGCGAGAACGATCGCGCTCGCGGCGACGACACGGCGATTCAGGCGGACTGCGAAAAACGGCAGCGTGCCAGCGGTGGTTTGGGATGCCTGCATGTTAGCGGGGCTGCCATGCGGACGACGTCGCGCCGGCGGTCCGGCGCGGCGTGTCGGGCAGCTTTATTTGCGAAAGATGAACAGCGAGATGCACAACGTTGTAACGAAACCGATCAGCAATTCCATCTCGACCTCCTTTGAGGGTTACGAGCGGTAGCTGGCTGGTCGCGAGACGGGCTTGCTGGCGGCGGCAGGGTGTCCGCGGCGCCCCGTGGTG
>Ga0335083_10005694_pt1 | contig 15697 bp, 16 predicted proteins | sample Lox_Sample_42_FD_206716 | JGI IMG/M metagenome (GOLD analysis project Ga0335083, IMG submission 206716) | Soil microbial communities from Loxahatchee National Wildlife Refuge, Florida, United States - Lox_Sample_4.2 | ecosystem: Environmental > Terrestrial > Soil > Wetlands | place: USA... | reverse complement strand
GACGCCGCGTTGAGGAGAAGGATCGTGGTCATGGCGAGGTTCCTTTCCGAGACGCCGACAGGATCTCGCCTCCGCCGAAGAGGAAGTTCGAGGAATCCACACAACTCCATAAGAATCAGGTCGGGCGAGCCGGCTGCGCAGATCGGGCTCGTGAGCGGCAGGCACCCTCGGAGCACCCGGCTCACCGCGGCAGAGCGAGAGACGCTGAGCGCGTCCTCAGAGGACGCCGCGCTGGGTCCGGGCGTGAACGGCGGCGGTGCTGGCGCGGACGATCAACTCGGCCGGGATCGTCTCGTGGACGTTGGCATGCGCGCCGACCTCGATCTCCTCGAGGAGCAGCTCGAGGCTGCGCCGGCCGAGCTCGGCGTAGTCGTGTCGAATCGTCGTCAGTGGCGGGTTGAAGAACTCCGCCTCCGGTGCGCCGTCGCACCCGACGACGCTCACCTCCTCCGGCACCCGCCGCCCCGCTTCGTGGAGCGCGCGCAGCACGCCCAACGCCATCTGGTCCCCGGCGACGAAGATCGCCGTGACGTCCGGTCTGGAGCCGAGGCGGCATCCGAGCTCGTACCCCGCTTCCGGGCTCGAGTCGCCCACCATCGGCAGAGGGATCTCCGCTCCTGCCCTGACCAGCGTGTCGCGCCACCCGGAGAGGCCCCGCCCGGGGTCCCGACCCTCGGCGGGGCCTGCGATGTGGAACACGGTCCGGTGGCCGAGCTCGAGCAGATGGCTTGTAGCCGCAGCTCCACCCGCGTACTGATCGATCGCCACCGCGGACACGCCTTCCTGCGGACCCGTCGCGACGGCCACGAGCGGAATGTCGCCCGATAGCTCGACGAGCACGTCGATCGCGCCCGACGGCGGAGCGACCGCGAGGATTCCGTCGACATACACGCGCCGCAGACGAGCGACGGCACTCCGCAGGGCATCGTGGTCCCGCACCGGCACGGTGACGGTGCTGACGACGTGATCCGAATTGCGCGTAGCCTGATGGATGGCCAGCAACGCGGATGGCTTGGCCGATTGGATCGGACCAAGGCTGAGCACACCGATCGTCTGCGTGTGGTCACTTGCGGCCGGACGCGGCGCCGCCCTCGGTGCGTATTCAAGCGTGCGCATTCTGGTTTTAGAGTGACCCACGGTCACCCGATGGAGCTCGAGACCCGATCCCTCCGTTGGCCGACCGCAACGCGGTTAGACTGACGCGGCCGCCGAAATGTTTTGATGCGATGCAAAACATATATCCAGCGTCACATCCCGTGTCAAGAGAATCGGTGATCCCACGCCGCGCGGGTCACAACGACATCCGCCGCAACAACCTCGAGCTGGTGCTCCGCCACCTGGCGACCGTCGGCCCCGATTCCCGCGCCGGCATCGCCGCCCGAGCCGGCCTGACCCGGGCCACGGTGTCGCGCCTGGTCGCGGAGTTGATCGCGCTCGGGGTCGTGCAGGAGACCGGACGCAACGGGGGCGGACGCGCCGGGCGGCCGAGCACCCGGTTGGAGCTCGGAAGCGGCGTGGTCGCGATCGGTACCGAGGTGAACGTCGACTACCTGTCGGTGCTGGTCATCGATCTCGCCGGCCGTGAAGTGCTGCGCGAGCGGAGCGCTTTCGATGCCAGCGTGGGTCCCGACGCATGCATAGCCGCGCTGGCCAACCTGTGCCGCCAGACGCGCCGGCGCCTCACCTCGCGACGTGGCGTCCCGGCGCCGGTCGTGGCCGGGCTCACCGTCGCGGTGCCCGGGCTCGTCGACGTCGCCGCCGGGGTAGTGGCCGAGGCGCCCAACCTGAGGTGGCGCGACGTTGGCGTCGCCGCGCCGCTCCGCCGGGCATTGCGCCTTCGAGCCACTCCCATCCACGTCGGCAACGACGCGAACCTTGCGGCGATCGCCGAGTATCGATCCGGCGAGTGGGCAGGGACCCCGAACCTGGTGTACGTCACCGGCGAGGTCGGGATCGGCGGCGGCATCATCGTCGGCGGCCAGCCGCTGCTCGGCACGCGGGGATACGGCGGTGAGGTCGGGCACATGAACGTCATGCCCGACGGGCCGCTGTGCGGGTGCGGCCGGCGCGGCTGCTGGGAGGCATGCGTCGGCTTGAACGCGCTGCTGCAGTCGGCGCGGCAACGCCCACGTGGTGACGCCCCTCCGGAGGGCAAGATCGAGCCGCTCGTGAAGCGGGCGAGGGCCGGGGACACGCGCACTCTCGATGTCCTGGCTGAGCTCGGGAGATGGATCGGGCTCGGTGCCGCCAACCTCGCCAACCTGTTCGACCCCGAGGTGATCATCCTCGGCGGCTACTTCGCCTACCTCGGCGACTGGATCCTCCCCGCCGCCCTGCGGTCCCTCGAATCCGGGACGCTCGCCGGCGCCGCCCACACACCGCAACTGGCCACGTCGACTCTCGGGTTCACCGCGGCCGCCCAGGGCGGCGCAATCCACGCAATCGAGCGAGTGATGTCCGACCCGACGACGTTGCTCGCGCTGGCGTGATCGCATAGGGGTCTCGGCGACCGCGGTCCCCCGGCCGCGGCACAGCTCGAACGCCCGAGGCACCGACGCCGCGCCGCCCCATCGGCGACGCTATCCCCCACCGGGCACCGGGAGGAGCAGACGTGCGGCACTTCGCCGAGGCGGCCGATCCGTCGAGTTGATCGCCCGCTGAGCCGAAGCGGTCCGCCGGCAATGGGCGGGACGCCGTCGCGCCGGAGCTGAACCAACGAGCGACCTTTCTCGCGACCAGGATCGTCACATCGACAAGCGCACGGGTAGCTCGACGCGCGCGGTCGCATCGACGAACCGGCTGGCAAAAGTATCCTTGCCTCACGATGCCCGATGGGGAGTCACCTGGTAGTGACAGGAAACCGACCGATCGCGAGCTAGCGCAACTTCGCGCGTTGAACGGCGAGCTCAGGCGTTTGCTCGAGAAGCACCAGTGGAGCGGCCTGACACCGACGAAGTCATATGGCGCATGCCCCGAATGCGGCGGCTCGGAGGCTCCATTCGCGGATGGGCACCATGCGGGATGCGCCATCGCCGCAGTCCTGAAGGCATCGAGCTGAGCGTCACCCACACGTGCGCGGCCGGTAGAACAGGCGGTGGGGGCGAATGAAGTCGGTGGTCTCAGACCACGGGTCGCCGTTGCGTTTCGTCGACGTGCACCTCGTAGAGAATCTCCTCGCGGCCGGTCAGTGGGACGAAGGTCGCGACGATCTCGCCGTCGTCGAGGACGTCGACGCGGCTGAAGCCACCTCCGGCGTGCCCGTGAAAGCCGTTCTGTGCGAGCACGTCGGCGTGGCTGCCGGTGGATGGACCTACCCACACAGGAACGCCGGCGAAGGTTCCGGCGCTGACACGATGAGTGTGATCACTGAGAACCAGTGAACGTCGGTGCCGCGAATCGCGGCAGCCAACCGCTGAGGGTCGCGCAGGGCGACAAGCTCCGACTGCCGAGTCGTCGACCAGATCGGCGGATGATGGACGACGAGCACGGTTCCGTCGGGAGCGGGTTCGGCGAGCTCGACGGCCAGTGCGTGGAGCTGCGCGTCGTGCAGCTCGCCGTAGACCTCATCCGGGACGCTCGAGTACATGCCGATGAGCCGGAGCCCGCCGACGCGTACCACCGTGTCGAGCGGGTCGCGTTCGGGCTCCTGTCCGAGCAGATGCATGCGCAGGAGCGCGACATCGTCGTGATCGCCGGGAGCGACCGGAAGCTTGGCGCCGAATCGGTGCAGCGCGGCGTGGTCACCGGACGCGGCCGGACGTACGCCTCAGCCTCACCCCGATTTGCCACGTCGCCGGAGAGCACGAGCACATCGGGAGAGCAGTCCGCCGCGGCGACCATCTCGATCGAAGCCTGTACCCGCGCGCAGGCGTCAACGCGATCGAACAGGAAGCCATCAGCCGGAACGTGCGGATCGGAGACCTGAACGATCGTGTATCGAGACCGTCGTGGCTGCTGGTCTGACCCAAATGGCAGGGTTGCGTTCGAGTCTCCCACCGCCTGCGATTGTCACAGGCTCCCAGTGGGACTTGTTGCGATCCGGTGAGCGCGGATCCGACCTGCCACGATCAGGTCATGAACATCGAGAACGGGAACGTGCGCTGGATCGCGCTCGAGGGGGCCGCCAACCCTCGCGTGGTCGTGCCCGGCGTGCTGCTGCGCTCCGACAACCTGCAATCGCTCACCGCGCGCGACATCCGATTCCTAGTCGAGCAAGAGGGGCTCGAGGTGGTGCTCGACTTGCGCACCGACCTCGAGGTGGAGCTCGAGGGGCCTGGCCCGATCACCCGCGAACCGCGCATTCGTATCGAGCATCGCTCGCTGTACCCACGGTCCGCGAGTACGACGGATCTCGATGCCGCCTCCGCCAGCGTGTGGCCATCGATCGACCGGAGCCACTGGCCGGGTGAGCCACGGGTCGTCCAGGCCTACCTGAGCTACCTGACCACCCGTCCTGACTCGATCGTCGGATCGATTCGCACGATCGCTACCGCTCGCGGAGCGGCCCTGGTGCACTGCGCCGCCGGCAAGGATCGCACCGGTGTAGTGGTGGCGCTCGCGCTCGACGCCGCCGGAGTGGATCGGAACGCGATCGTCGCCGACTACATGGCCACGGCTCACCGCATCGAAGCGATCATGGCGCGACTCGTCAGCTCCCCAACCTACCGGTCCGAGCTCGAGGGCCACGATCCGCAGCGACACGCCCCCGTTCCGGGCACGATGGAGCGGGTGTTCGAGCTCCTCGACGAAGGCTTCGGCGGATCAGCAGCGTGGCTGGCCGCTCACGGACTCCGCGACAGGGAGCTCGAGAGGCTTCGCCGCAGAATGGTGCCGGCGAACGGCAGCGGCGCGTGACGCTCCCTTCCCACGTCGCATCCCGGGGCTATGTCGGTACGGGGAGGGAGTCGGCCAGCTGCCCCCTTTAATCGAAGAGGAGCAGCGCCTCCCCCGCGATCGTTCCGTCCTCAAACGCTCCCGCGGAACGTCTCAGGCTGTGCTGGTTATCGATATCTCGGATCCAGACATCTTCGGTCTATGCACGAACCCTGCTGGTGCCGGTGCTACGCGCTGTCGAGATCAGGTAGCGCCTCGATCACGCTCACAGCGGACTGTGTCGGAACGATTCGTGTGAGCCGGAACCCCCCGCTGTGCAGCAGCTCGCCGTACTCCTCAGCGGTCCGCTCCATGCCCCCGGTCAGTACGAGCATGTACATGTCGAAGATCTTGGCGGGGTGGGGCTCGTCGCCGGGTGGGAGGACCATTTCTATGAGCAGCAGCCGCCCCTCTGGGTCGATCGTCTTGCGGCAGTTGCGCAGTATCGCGACGCACCGGTCATCGTCCCAGTCGTGAACGATGTGCGACATGAGGTAAACGTCGCCGCTCGGCAGGGTTGACTCGAAGAAGTCGCCGCCGACCACCTCGCAGCGGTCCGTGACACCGTGTTCGGTGAGCGTCGCTTGGGCCTCGTCGATCACGTCCGGGCGGTCGAACAACACACCACTGACGAGCGGATAGCGACCCAGCACCGTGGCCAAGAGGGCTCCCGTCCCGCCGCCCACGTCGACGATTCGATGCACGCCCGAGAAGTCATACGCCTCAGCCACCGCACGCAGCTCGGCGACGGCGAACGCGATCATCGTGCGGTTGAAGTCGGCGCTCTCCTGGGGATGTTGCGTGAGGTACTCGAAAACCGGCATCCCGAAGGCGAGCTGCATCCCGGTCTCCCCGCTCGCCACGACCCGCGGAAATTCCGCCACCGCGCGCGAGACCCACTGCTGGGTCAGCACCAGTTCCCGCCCGGCGCTTGGATCACCTGTCTTGAGCGTCGAGCTGAGCGGCGTCAACGCGAAGCGGCGTGGCGACTCCTCGGTAAACACCCCGTAGCCCGTAAGCGACCGCAATAGCCGGTAGAGCGAGGGTTCGTGCAACCCCGTGACCTTTGCCAGTTCGACGCTCGTCTGCGGCCCGTCGGCGAGCAGATCGGCAACACCCCTCTCGACCACGACGTACAACATCCACCACAGCCACAACCCGCTCAACATCTCGGCCAGCCGGGCCTCCGGCGGGATCGTCGAGGCTTGGCTGCTCGGTTGCCCATCAAAGGTCGCCGTCACTTGTGCCACCCCCTTGAGCGGTGCACCCACGATGTTTCGCAGAGACGCTGCGTTAGGTCGTTAACCTACCGGCCAAGGCTCGTGCCAGCCATCCGAGGACGACGTCGAGCGTTGACAGAGCGTCCGACGCAGCGCGACCTTGGCTAGGCGCTTGGTGAGATATCCCGCTGGCGGCCGGCCTCGCTCCGTCCACGCGGGCCCGAGTGCTTCTGCACCTGGCGCCGTAGGGCGCCCGGTACTTCATGTACCAGGCGGGTCCGCGCGCGCGCTGGACGCGCAACACATGACCGCTCGGTCGATTCAGCACGGCGCGGATCGTATGCCCGTCTCGTTGACACGGGACATATTGGGGACATGTTTCAGGACCGCCACCGTCCCCGACAACAAGAAAAACCCCGCTGTCGCGCTGTCGCACAAGCCCGGCGAGTGTGGGATCCGTTGTGTCGAGGCCATAACGCACCCGGGCGCGTCACGGAGGCGCTCGCCGAAGTTTGGCGTTTTACCCCCCAAAAATGAGGGGTAAATCGCCATTGACCGGGGGTGGTCGGCCACAGCCCCTCGCGACCTTGTGAGCCGATCACAAACGCCAATCGGTTACGCGACAGCGTCGCGGGCGACATTTGCGCCGCCACCCCTGATGGATGAGAGTCTTCCTCGGCCGCCGGGCCGACGCCGGCGAGGCTTGGTGCGGTAGTGAGAGCCCGTGCGACCAGCGTGGCCCAGAGCGCCTGTGGAACCGTTGATTGCTGCCATGAGCGCGAACGACAGACTCATATCGGGGAGGCTCCTCCCGGCGGCCCGCATCGCCGCGTCAACCAAAAAGTTCGCCGCCGCACCTGAAAACCGAGCTCGGACGGGTCGTCGGGCGGACGGGGATTCACAAGCCAGCCTCGCGTGCGGGGCTTATCGAGTGGAGTGGGCCGTGGAGTGGGCCGTGGAGGACTCGAACCTCCAACCTTGGGATTAAGAGTCCCCTGCTCTACCAGTTGAGCTAACGGCCCTTGGCCGCGATGTTACCCGCCGGTCCCCAGTTGGGGCGATCAGCATTGCTGTGCGACCGACGGCTGCGTCTTGGCCTGGCTGATCGCGTTCTTGAGCAGCGTTTGCTGAGCCTTGGGCACCAGGCTGACGGCCTTGGCCTGAGCCAGATCGCCCTTGCGAGTCTGCCCGGCGGCGTAGGCCGACACGGCGAGGCATTCGAAGCCCTTCACCGCGGATGGATCGGCCTGGGTTTCGATGTCCCAGGCGCTCGCTTCGCCGGCGTAGTTCTGCTGGCCAGCGTAGGCGCGGGCGGCGAGGATCGCGAGGTTGGGATCGGGGTTCTTCTGGAGCGCCAGATAACGTTGCCAAGCCTGGGTGGCCAGGCTCAGCTCATTGAGGCCGGACTTGGAGAACTGGCCGGTTGAGGAGTTGAAGTTGGCTCCCTGTCCGGCGGAGGTCCAGCGTGCCTGGAGGAGGTTGGCCCAGGCCTGGGGATTGCTGGGGTTCTGCTGGGTCTGCTTGATCGCCTGCTGCTCCTGCTGGCTGACTACCGCCTTCTGGCCGGAGCTGGATCCGCTGCCATTGAACGCGTTGAGGAGGCCGCCGAGGCCGTTGCCGGCGCCGACTCCGAAGAGCACCAGACCGCCCCCAAGGAGGATTGCGAGCAGCAGGTAGACGGCCTGGACGGTCCGGCGGCGACCGCGGCTGCGGAGGTCGAACAGCATTGGCTAGGTGGGATCGAGGCCGTCGCCGAAAGCGGCCTTGGCTTCGCGGGCGGCGCGAGCCGCAGCGCGGCGGTCGGCGATCTTGAGCAGCACGATACTGGCGAGGAAGAGGATGACGAGAGGCGCCGTTTCGAGCCCGGTCGTGACCGGATCGGCCCCCGGCATCGCCGCGGCGACCACGGCAATGATGACCGTAGCGTAGCGCCAGTGTCGCGTCAGAGTGCTTCCGTTGATCACGCCAACGCGGTGAAGCCCGAGCAGCCCGAGCGGCAGCTGGAACGCGAGGCCGACCGCGAGCATCGTGAGGATCTCGAACGAGTAATAGGACTTCGCCTGGACGAGGACCTGGAACTGATCGGCGTTGTAGCCCTGGAGGAAATGCACGGCGGGCGGCAGCACGACGATGTACGTGAACACCACGCCGGCGAGGAACAGGGCCGGTGCAGCGGCCATCACCGGGTAGGCCGCGCGACGCTCGGTTTGGCTCAGAGCAGGAATAACAAAGGCATAGCCCTCGTAGATAAGAACCGGTAAAGAGAACAGCAACGCGAAATACGCGGCGACGGTGAGCGTGGTCGTGAACGACTCCCCGACGCCGAGCGTGACCGGCTTCTCTTGGGTCGAAAGGCTCTTCGGGAGAGTCTTGGCGACCTGCGTGTATTCGGCAGCCGTCTGAAGATAGATCTGCCGGGCCTGAGCCGAGACCCCCGGTGTGTTGGCCAGCGCGGTCTGCGATGCCGCCAGCTTGGTGAATAGCCGCTCGAACTGGACCGACTCCGACGGCACGGACGAGAGCCCGTTGTGGACGGCGGCGCGCGAGTTGTCGGGCAGCGCCCGGTTCAGCACCGTTAGGAGGTGGTTGTTCTGCCAGAAGCAGAGGCCGAACGCGACCGCCAGCGCGGCGAGGCAGACGAACAGGCGCGAGCGGAGCTCGTCGAGGTGGTCGACGATGCTCAGCCGGTCCTCATGCCCGATGGGCCGTATGCGCGCCACGACCAGGACTTCCCGGGTTCGCCGCCGCTACGAGCGGCTCTGGGGCCCGACTTCGGCCGACTGGCGCTCAGCGGGTGTGGCGCTCGGCGCGGCCTCGGCCGTCGAGGCACTGGCGGCCGTGATCTCAGGCCGCGAGGTCTCTTCTTCGTCCTTGTTCTCCCCTGTGATCGATTCCTTGAACTCGCGGAGGCCGGTCCCTAACTGCTTGCCCAGGCCGGGCAGCCGCTTGGGGCCGAAGATCAGCAGGACGATCACCAGAACGACGATCAGATCGGTTGTGGGGTTACGGAACATTCACACGCCTCCGGATGGGGATTCGAAGGTTACCCGGTCTCCCTAGGGGGGTGAAAACGGGTCGCTTGGCTACTCCTTCATATGCGCCTCAAGTTGCCCACGGCGCGGGCCGATTAAGGGCACGGAGAGTTCAATGAACCAGCAGCCAGAACAGCCTTCAGTCCGACGTATCGTGCTCCCCAGCGGCCGCAGCATCGAGGTGGTCCGGTGGGGCGACCAGAACCACGCCACCCGAGGCCTCCACGTGTGCCCGGACTGCGCGTCAGAGCTGGTCCAGCCGATCGACTGGTCCGAGGCGCCGGAGGAGTGCTGGAACCTCGTGCTGAATTGCCCGAACTGCGACTGGTACACCGAGGGCCTCTTCACCCAGGACCAGGTGCGTGAGCTCGAGGATCGTCTAGACGAGGGCCTCGCCGACATGCTCCGGGATCTCCAGCGGCTGACGCAGGCGAATATGGCCGATCAGATCGATCGGTTCATCACCGCGCTGCACGCCGATCACATCCTCCCCGAAGACTTCTAGACCTGAGGTAGGGCTGGCGGCCGGCTTCGCCGGCGTCCGTGGGAGGTGGCGCGGCAGGCCCGCACGGCGAGGCATGGATGCCGGGGAATTCGGCTCCGACACGATAACCCGGGGTGAAGCAACACGGCCGAATGCCCTTAACGGAATCCGGCTCGGCTACTCCTCAACCTTCGAGGCGTGTCGCGCCGAATTCCGCAGACCGGGGAATTCGGCTCCGACACGATAACCCGGGGTGAAGCAACACGGCCGGATTCCGCAGACCCCTAGGCGAAGCGCTCGACCATCACGTCGGCGGCGAGCTCGAGTGCCGCGCGCTGACGTGCCGGTATGTCCGGCAGCTCGAGCTTGGCGTCGGCGACGAGCTCCCGGGCGCGGGATGTGGCGGTACCGAGGACCCCCGTCGCCGTGATCCGCTCGCACACCGCCGCTGCGTCCTCGGGCGTGCGCACGGATCGCAGGTCGAGCGCCGCGAGCTCGGGGTCGCGGGCCCGGGCCAGGATCAGCGGGAGGTTGACCGTGCCGTCGAGCAGGTCGGCTCCCCTTGGCTTCCCGGTCCGCTCGGGCGGCCCGGACACGTCGAGGACGTCGTCGAGGATCTGGAAGGCCAGACCGATCCGGTCGCCGAACGCGCCGAGCGCATCCGGCTCGCGGTCGCCCTCGAGCGCGCCCAGCTCGCACGCGGCGCGGAACAGGACCCCGGTCTTCAGCCGGCAGCGGGCCAGGTAGCGCCGCACCGTGACCTCAGCGCTCCACGCGTCTTCACGTTGCGTGAGCTCGCCGAGTGCGAGCTCACGGCTGGCCCGAGACAAGATCCGCACCGCATCGACGGATCCGCCGGCGGCGAGCTCGGCAAACGCGCGCGAGAACAGCAAGTCACCGGTGGCGATCGCGGAGGCCCGGCCGCCGGTGGCGACCACGGTCGGGCGCCCTCGACGGAGCGCCGAGCCGTCGAGCACGTCGTCATGGACGAGCGTCGCGCCGTGCACGAGCTCGACCGCGACCGCCGCCCGGACGAGCCCGTTGGTCTCCGGCGGCGGGGCGCCGGCCGCGATGCACACGAGCAACGGACGCAACCGCTTGCCGCCGGCCGAGATCGTGTCGCCGGCATGCCTGCCGAGCACGGGGCCGTGACCGGTGGCGAGCTCGGCCATGCGCCGCTCGACTCGGTCCATGATCCGGGTCAGCTCCTCCCCCCCGGCATCGACGACCGCTTGTGCGCCTGTACTCATCAGGTCGGGACCAGTCCCACGTGTAACGCGATGATGCCCCCCGCGGTCAGCACATACCGAACGTCGCGCAGCCCCGACTCCCACATCCGGGCGGCGAGCTCCTCGGGCGCGGGGAATCGCTTGACCGAGCTCGGCAGGTAGCTGTAGGCCTCCGAATCGACCAGCCGGCCGCACGCCGGCACGACGCGGTCGAACCACACGTTGAAGAAGGTCGAGAGCGGCGGCCGTTGCGGGGTCGTGATCTCGAGCACCACGATGCGTCCGCCCGGACGGACCACACGGGCCATCTCCGACAAGCCGCGCCCGAGGTCCGAGAAGTTCCGCGCTCCGAAGCCCACGGTGGCGGCGTCGAAGGCCCCGTCCGGATACGTGAGCGCCAGTGCGTTGCCGGTCTCGAAGCGGACGGTCGCGCCGCCGAGTCTCGCGGGGCGCTCGCCGGCCTTGACGCGCGCCAGCTCGAGCATCCGCTCGCTGAAGTCGACCCCGACGACCTCTCCGCCCTGTCCGACCCGCGTGGCCAGCTCGAGCGCGAGATCGCCGGTGCCCGTCGCGACGTCGAGCGCCCGTCCGCCGCGCGGGAGCTCCGCGAGGTCGCTCGCGCGCCGGCGCCACTCGTGATGGAGGCCGGCGGTCATCACCGTGTTCATCCGGTCGTACAGACCCGCGATCCGGTCGAACATCGCGCGGACCTGCGGTTCGTCTAGCGCCCCGGGGGACGTGCTCGCCATTGTCCCTATGGCGCTCTACTGTAGGTTCGAGAGGAAGTAGACGAGGTTGTTGAACTTGTCCGGCGGAAGGTCCTTGAACGACGGCATCGGCGGCGTCGGGTTACGCAGCGTCGAGGCGATCTGCTGGGAGGGAACCGTGCTGGCGATATGGGTGAGCACCGGCCCTGGCCCGTTGTTGCCGTTGTTGCCGATCACGTGGCAGGCAAGGCAGCCGGACTCGCCGACGACGTCCGCCCCGGCCCTGAACTGCGCCTGCTGCGCCGGCGTCAGTGAGGAGGGCGGCTTGATGTCGACCGAGTTCGGCGAGCCGGTGTTCGCGCCGCTGTAGGTCAGGTAGGCCATCGCGGCGATCGTCGCGACGCCCGCGGCGAGCGCGATCGGGCGGCGCTCGATCCGCCGCTCCGGGCTGCGGTCGTAGAACGGCAGCAGAAACAGCAGGATCATGCAGATCGTCGGCACGCCGATCGTCGCCATCGGCGTGAACTTCGGGACGTTGCGCATCACCCGCAGGACCTCGAACAGGAAGAAGAAGTACCAGTCGGGCCGGGGGACGTAGGTGGTGGTGGTCGGATCGGCCTTCGGCCCGAGCTCGGCGCCGAACATAAGCGCAAAGAAGATGATCACGGCCAGCACGATGCACGCCATGACCCCGTCGTGCGTGACCGAGTAAGGGAAAAACGGCTCGCCCTCGTTCTTCAGGATCGAGTAATCGCGGAGATAGGCCTCCTTCTCGGCCTGGTTCATCCGTGACCTCCCGCCCGGGCGTCGCGGGTGGTGTCAGCTTTGGGGCTCACACTTCCGCCTGGTCGATCTCGTGATCGCCGTCGTGCTCGGGCTGGGGCTTGAGCCACGGGGGAGCCGAGATGCCGAGCTTCGTGACCAGGTACAGGTGGGCGCCGATAAGCGCCGCCATCAGACCCGGGATCAGCAACATGTGAATCGAGTAGAACCGCGACAGCGTGGTCGCATTGAAGTCCGCGCCGCCGAGCAGGAAGTTCGATAAGAACGGCCCGATGAACGGCCCGCCCGCGTTGATGTTCACGCCCACCACCGTCGCCCAGTACGAACGCTGGTCGAACGGCAGCAGGTAACCGGTGAAGCCCATTGCGAGCGTCAGGATCAGCAGCACGACCCCGATCACCCATGTCAGCTCGCGCGGGTACTTGTAGGCGCCGTAGAAGAACACCCGCCCCATGTGCAGGAAGATCAGGATGATCATCACCGACGCGCCCCACTTGTGCATGCCCCGCACGAATTGACCCAGGAACACGTTGTCGTTGATGTTCCGGACCGACTCGTACGCGCCGCCGGACACGTCCGGGCGATAGTACATCGCCAGGAATACGCCGGTGACGGCCTGGTTCAGGAACGCGAACAGCGTCGCCGAGCCAAGGGTGTACGCCCAGTTGACCCCGCGCGGAACTTTGCGCCACATCAGCCAGCGGAGGCCCGGCGACAGCGCGGTGCGCTCGTCGAGCCAGTCGACGGTGGAGATCCCCGCCTCGAGCGGCGCGGAATGGGTCGGGACCTGACCGTTGGACTCGGACGGCTTCTTGGGCTTCGGCTGGAGGGCCTTGGGAAGCGGCGGTGCGGGAATCTTGGGCATGTGAGCTAGTGCGGGGGCGGCGAGGATGTGTCGAACTGGGCCGGGTACAGATACTGGCCGATGCCGTCGATCGGCTCACCGGGGAAGCGCGGTGAGAAGCGCTGGAGCTCGTTATTGACCGAGTACCGGGGGCCGATCTCGAGGAGCCCGGTTTGCTCGTTGACGCGCGTGTAGAAGCGGTCCAGCGGCCGCACCGGCGGGCCGCCGGCGACCATCCCGCGGAAGTCGTACACGCCGCCGTGGCACGGGCAGATGAACCGCTGCGCCGCCAGGACGTACCTGACCGGGCAGCCCAGGTGCATGCACTTGTCGGACAGCGCGACGAAGTGGTTGTACTGGTCCTCGGGCTCCTTGTCGATCGCGGGGTTGCGCTTGCGGATGTACGCGACCGAATTGCCGGCTTCGCCGATGCCCGGGACGAGGTTGACGATCTTCGTCACGTAGTCGGAATCGGTGAAGTCCGACGGGGGACCGACCGGCTGCCACGTCCACTGTTGGCGCTTGAAGATCGGCGCGATCGCGAACCCGAGCGCGGGGAGCGCGAACGCCGCCACGGCGACCGCGCCCGCGCCGTTGGCAGCCAGGTTCATAAGCCGCCGGCGGGTCACGGTCTCGCCCTCGAACGCGCCGGGCATCCCCCGGTCGAGCGTGTATTTCGACTTCCGTTCCTTGTAGCGGTCGGGCACCGGCGCCTCGCGTTCCTTACGGCGAACTTAGACTCCGACAGCGTACCGCCACGGAGGCGAGAAGGTCATCGCCAGGCAACTCGGTACGCGCCGGCCTAACAACCTCGATACGAACCTCACAAGGGCGGGTCTGCGCGCTCGCTGCGAACCGCACAAGCGGCCGCGAGCAGGGCTTTCGCAGCGCTCGGATCATGCGCCCGCGCCATGGCCTTGGCGTCGGCATGGGCTTCGCTCGGGCCCCATCCGACCGCGCTCGCCCCGGACTCCCACACGGCCTGCGCGAGCTCGCGGTCGGAGGCGGTGTGCGCCTGCGCGGCGAGCGAGATCACATCGGCGAGTTCCGCCACGGCTTCGAGGTCGCCGAGCGCCGCCAGCTGCGACAGGCCGAGCGCATACAGCTGGTCGCCCAACAGGAGCGCCAGGTCGACGTCGGGCGTGCGGACCACGAGCGGCTCGTCGTAATGAAGCCGGTAGCCCTCGAGGATCATCTCGAGCAACAGCTCGTACTCGGATTCCCGGCCCCGGGCGCGCGGGCCGGCAGCCGCGAGCTGTGCTGGACCGGGATGGTCGAGCTGCTCGCTGTCGATCGCCGGATCGCACAGTGTGTCGGCGACGGTCCCACCATGCGCCGCAAGCGCCTCGTGGAGCGCATTCGCCCCGTCGCGGACGGTCCTCGTGCGGGGCTCGCTCATCAGCGGGCAATCTCAGCGAACGCGGCGGCGGCGGCGTCGACGGTTCGCTGGACGTCGGCCTCGGTGTGGGCGAGGGACGGGAACCAGGCCTCGAACTGCGAGGGCGGCGGATACACCCCTCGGGCGAGCAGGCCCCGGCACCAGGCGCCGTAGGCGTTCGTGTCGGACCCGGCGGCTGTCGCATAGTCTCCGACGGGACGGTTCGAGAAGAACACCGTCAGCAGCCCGGGAACGGCCTGGACCTGCACGGCGCGGCCCGCCGCAGCCGCGGCGTCGCGCAGACCGGTTGCGAGTGTTTCGGTCGTCGTGGTGAGTTGCTCATACGCGGCGTCGTCCAGCTTCCGAAGGGTGGCCAGCGCGGCCGCGGTGGCGAGCGGGTTGCCGGACAGCGTGCCGGCCTGGTACACGTCGCCGGCGGGCGCGATCCGCTCCATCAAGTGACGGCGCCCTCCGTAGGCAGCCGCAGGAAGACCGCCGCCGATGATCTTGCCCATGATCGTCAGGTCGGGGAGCACCCGGTAGCGATCCTGGGCGCCGCCGCGCGCGACCCGGAAGCCGGTGATCACCTCGTCGAAGATCAGCAGCGCTCCAGAGTCGTCGGCTTGCCGGCGGAGCCGCTCGAGGAAGCCGGGATCGGGCGGCACGACGCCCATGTTGGCCGGTACCGGCTCGAGCAGGATCGCCGCGGGCTGATGTCGCGCAGTCGCCGCGGCCACGGCGTCGGGGTCGTTCCACGGCACGACGATCGTCGCCGAGGCCGCAGCCTCGGTAACGCCCGGGCTCGCCGGGATCCCCTGGGTGGCGAGTCCGGACCCCGCCTCCGCGAGGAGGCCGTCGACGTGCCCGTGGTACGCGCCCGAGAACTTCAGCACCTTGTCGCGCCCGGTGACCGCGCGCGCGAGCCGGATCGCGCTCATCGTCGCCTCCGTGCCCGACGAGGTCATGCGCATCATGTCGACCGACGGGATCCGCGCTGCGACTTCTTCCGCCAGCCGGACCTCGGCGGCTGTCGGCGCCCCGAACGTCGTGCCTTTCGCCGCCGCCGCGGTCACGGCCGCGATGACTTCGGGGTGCGCGTGACCGAGGATCAGCGGCCCCCACGAGCTCACCCAGTCGACGTAGTCGTT